>Ga0209530_1000177_pt1 | contig 56004 bp, 47 predicted proteins | sample BlaSpr_A8_Ref_O1_FD_187987 | JGI IMG/M metagenome (GOLD analysis project Ga0209530, IMG submission 187987) | Forest soil microbial communities from Thunder Bay, Ontario, Canada - Black Spruce, Ontario site 2_A8_Ref_O1 (SPAdes) (version 2) | ecosystem: Environmental > Terrestrial > Soil > Boreal...
CGCTGGCTGCTGCCAGTCGCGCTGCGTGTTCGCCTAAAGTTGTGCCGCGCCCGCCCGCCTCTACGCCGATCATTTTCACGGAGGCATCGGGCAAGAACGCGTGAAACAGTCCAATCGCATTCGAACCACCGCCGACGCAAGCGATCAAAGTGTCCGGTAAGCGCCCTTCCGCCTGCGTGATTTGCGCGCGCGCTTCTTCGCCGATTACTTTTTGAAAATCGCGGACGATTTGCGGATAGGGGTGCGCGCCGAGCACCGAGCCTAGCAAATAATGCGAGCTTGCGACGTTGGTCACCCAATCACGCATGGCTTCATTGATCGCGTCTTTCAAGGTACGGCTGCCGGAATTCACGCCTACCACTTCGGCGCCGAGCAACCGCATGCGAAATACGTTCAGGCGCTGGCGCTCCATGTCTTCGGTGCCCATGTACACGGTGCAGGTGAGGCCCAGCTTCGCCGCAACGGTAGCTGTGGCGACGCCGTGCTGACCCGCGCCGGTTTCCGCAATGACGCGTTTTTTGCCCATGCGCTTGACGAGCAGACCTTGGCCCAGCGCGTTGTTAATTTTGTGTGCGCCGGTGTGCAGCAAATCTTCGCGCTTGATGTAAATGCGCGGGCCTCCCAGATGCGCGGTCAGGCGTTCGGCGAACTGCAGCGGCGTGGGACGACCGGCGAAATTGCGCAGCAGTGAATCGAGTTCCGCCTGGAAACTCTTATCCGCGCAGGCCGCGGCGTAGGCACGCTCGAGTTCTTCCAGCGGAGCTACCAGCGTTTCGGGGACGTAGCGCCCGCCGTAACGGCCGTACCTGCCGCGTGCATCCGGCACCATGGGGGCAATCGCGCTCATGATAATCGCTTCCTCCGCGCAGGATTCGCTGGACGCGCCGAATTCGCCGGGCGCATCGCAACTGCAGGACGCACTGCTGCGATCAACGCGCGCATCCGCGCCGCATCCTTCTTTCCGGGCCGCGATTCCACTCCACTACACACATCAATCGCGAAAGGACGCGCCGCCGAAACCGCCTCTGCTGCGTTTTCCGGCGTCAAGCCGCCTGCGAGAAATATTTGGCGCTTGCGCCCCGCGCTTTTCACCAGCTTCCAGTTAAAACTTTTTCCCGTGCCGCCGCGCGAATGCGCGTCGAAACCATCGAGCAGAATGGACGAGGCTTGTTTGAAATTCCCGAGCTGCGAAACGCGGAAGGAATCGCGCACGCGGATCGCTTTGATCACGCGAAAGCTGCGCCGAATGCGGGAGACCATTTCCGCCGTCTCGTCTCCATGCAATTGCACGTAATCGAGACCGACTCGCCGCGCGATTGCCAGCATCTCAGGTTCCGACTCATTCACGAATACACCTACGGATGCCACTCCTTCGGGCAAGCGTTGCACGATGCGCCGGGCAGCTGCGGGCGCGACGTAGCGCGAGCTCTTGGGATAAAAGTTAAATCCCAGAAAATCCGCACCGGCTTCCACGGCGCGCCGCGCGTCAGTCCAATTCGTGATCCCGCAAATCTTTACTTTTACCATCCCGCTTCGTTTCCTAAGCAACTGTGCGCCCCGCGCCCGCCGGTGTGAGCAAAGCCCGCAGCGCCGCCGCAGGATCGGCACTCTGCATCACCTGTTCGCCGATCAGAAATGCATCGAATCCAGCGCCCTGCAGCCGCGCCAGATCGTCATAGGTGCGCAGGCCGGATTCGCTCACGGCGATACATTGTTCCGGAATCGCCTCCACCAACGACAGCGACGTTTCCAGATGCACCTGAAAATCGCGCAGGTCGCGATTATTCACACCAATGATCCGCGCGCCGGCGTCCAACACGCGCTCCAATTCGTCGCGCGAGTGGACCTCCGCCAGCGCCTCCATTTTCAGCGTGCGGCCCAGCTCCAACAGATCCCGCATCTCCGCGTCGTTCAGCACCGCAGCAATCAGCAAAAACGAATCGGCACCCGCCGCGCGCGTTTCCCATACTTGCCAGGGGTCCACGATGAAATCCTTGCGTAAAATCGGAATTCTCGTCACGCGGCTGGCTTCTTTCAGATCGCCCAGCGAGCCGGAAAAGAAATCTTCCTCGGTGAGCACGGACAAAGCGGCCGCGCCCGCTTCTTCAAGACTCCCCGCCAGTACCGCTGGAGCGTATTCCTCGCGAATTACTCCGCGGGAAGGCGAAGCTTTTTTCAATTCCGAAATAATATTGATTTTGCCGGGCCGCGCGAGCGCCCCTAGGAAATCGCGCGGCGGCGCCACTTTCTTTTCCACCACCATTTTTAGCGCGACATCTGGAAGCACGCGTTTGCGATGCGCCACCGATGCGCGGCGCGCTTCGACTATCCGGTCCAGAATATTTTTCGAACGCGAACTGCTTTCCATGGCGCAAGATCCGGCGTTGCAGGCTTCGGCAGGCACACTTTCGCAGTCGCCTCCGCAGGGACAATCGCTGCAACTATGCTAGCTGCGCGGAGCACGCCCTGTCAATTTAACGAAGGAAACTCCTTATTAGCGCGCGCCCCGTTCCCACGGTGGAGGAACTTTCACTGACGCCATTCCGGCGGCTGTCGCGGCTTGGATGCCCATGTCTGTGTCTTCGAAGACCAGGCAGGCTTCCGGCGCAACTCCGAGTTTGATAGCGCCGAGCAGAAATGCTTCAGGGTCGGGCTTGCTCTTCTGGTAGTCGCCGGCGCAGACCAGCGCATCGAATTTATCCAGGAGCTGCAGCGAACCGAGCGAAGCAGTCACCGAGTCGCGGGTACTACCGGAAACTACCGCGAACGGAATGCGGCCGTGCTGCGCCTCAATATGCTCCACCACCTCGGGAATCGCTTTGAGCTGTGGAAGCTGCTCCCTATAGAGTTTCTCCTTGCGAGAAGAGACGCCTTCGACCGGCATATTCAGTCCCTGTCGTTCATTGAGCATCGAAACGATCTGCGCTACAGGAGTGCCGCCCCAGGAGTAGAAAAGGCGCTCGTCAAATGTGCAATTCCATTCGGCGAGGACTTTCTTCCAAGCGATGTAGTGAAGCGGCATCGAATCGGCGATGGTGCCGTCGCAGTCAAATAAATAGGCGGCGAATGGGCCGGCCGGCAATTTTAGTTTCACGCGGTGTATTGTTCTCCTCTAAAACATTCTAACCCAGCGCCCGGTGAACGCGCTCAGCGGAGATACTTCATACAGCAGGGCACAAAATTTGCCTGAGTACCGAAATCCATAGCCCGTTTTGCCAAGCCGCGGAGGCCGCGTTGACGGTGGCTCGCAGCGCCGCAGAGTAAGAAATATTTTGCGTTTCGCGGTGATAGGTGTGATTCTCGCGCGGGGAGAAAAGCCATCCATGTGTTTTTCCGCGACCGCGAACTTTGTGGGCAGCACAGCATTGGGCGCCGTGGGCGTCGTGACGTTGACGAAGGTGAAGCACCGGCGCGAATTGCTTTTCGCTTCGCTGCCTTTGTTATTCGCGATTCATCAATTCATCGAAGGATTTGTGTGGCTGGGATTGGACGGTATTCTTTCGCCGACCATCACGCACAACATGGGCGCGGCGTTCATGCTTTACGCGCAGGGGCTGCTGCCATTTCTGCTGCCACTGAGCGTGCTGCTTTTTGAGCCGGACGGGAAAGGTCGCCGGCGCATGCTGCCATTCCTGGCGATTGGAGTGGGCACGACGCTTTATATATTGTGGGCGTTGACGGCGTTTCCGACACAGGTGTACGAGCGCGGAAACAGCATCGTGTACATCAATCAAGCGACCAACAATACCGCAGTGGCGATTCTGTACGTGATCGCGACCTGCGGCTCACTGTTTTTTTCGAAGGTTCGTGCCATGGTGCTTTTCGGTTGGGCCAACCTGGTGATTCTGCTGGCGGTGATGGCGTTCAAGCGCTACGCGTTCACTTCGCTGTGGTGCGCATATGCGGCGATCGCCAGCGTGATCATCCTCGCTTACTTCTGGCGAACCAGCAAAATCCGGCCGCTTATCTACGCGTTGCCGTTGTGGAGTTCGTAAATGAATTGGTAGCGCGACCCTGCGCCATTGCCAGGACAGGGCCGCGCGCTGCAAAAACGATACGCTACAGAGAATTTAGAAATGCGATGAACTGCTGCTTTTCTTCTTCGGTCAAATTCATCTGAAAACGCTGGTTGTAAAATTCCAGCACTTCGTTCAAATCACGCCCAGCTCCATTGTGGAAATAGGGAGCGCGTGACGCGAGTCCGCGAAGGACCGGGCCTTTCGTCCGGACCATGTCGCTGCACAAGCCGCTGATCAATCCCTTGCCGGGATCGGTCGTGAAAAAGACGTACGGAGCAGCAGGTTGCCCGGGAACCTGGAACGGATTCGGGCATCCGGTGATGCGATATACGGGCAGATCCGGAACACTCAGCTGCGAAAGCCCGTTGGCAATCAGCGGATCGGTTTCGGCGGCTAGATCGTGGCCGGTGCCGATGTCCAGCGCCAAAGGCAGGGAGTGATTTCCCACATTCGGCGCATCGTGGCAGGTGGTGCATGTACCGGCGAATGGTGGGATCGGCACCGTCGTACCCAGAGCTTTGGCCAGTGCGGCATTATCATTCAAGCCGCGGACGTTGGAAATCGTGAGCGCGCGCGCGTTGAAGAGTTTTTCTCCGGCTGCGATCATTCTCCGCGTGGGGTCCGGTGACGTTTCCCAAGCCGAATACAACGTGAAGGCTGTGGAGTTGAATGCTTTGCCTTGAGGATCCGCGCCCAGCGAATCGTTCGTGCCGGGATAGTACAACTCCAACTGCCTGGTAAGGTTCGCTGGCCCGCCAAGCGCTCCCGCAAAGTTCAACCAGCCGGCGCGAAAATCCAGCGCTTGCGCCGAATTCAGACCCAACTCGAAATTGACGATCGCGGTTTGCTGATCGAGCGTCGGCGCTTCGGAGGCTTGCGCGTGTGTCAGCGTGGCGTCAATGGACTGCTGCAGTAGATCCGTCTTCAGGTTGGCCGGAAAGCTGGCCTCCGCAGTGAGCGGTGCAATCGTCTCGCGACCGTCGAACATGATTGCGCTGAGAAACCCCAAGTTCGTGGTGGGCAGCGGCCGCCGGTACATCGAAACCGTCTGCACGCCGGTGGATTCGTCGGTCACGATCGCACAGCCGTAAGGGTCGCGTTCGACCTGGATTTGGTATTGCGCGTTCGCAGGCACCGGCAAGAAGATGCGGATTAATCCACTCTTCAGCAGCAGGCTGTGCGAGGCCGGGTCATGAGATGTACTGGTCGGGCAATTCGCGCCATCAATCGACGCAAACAGCGGATCGCTCCCATGCGTCGCGGCGTACTTCGCCTGAATGCTGTTGACGCCCAGGCCGAATCCGTCGCTGGCGAGATGGCAGGAGCCGCAAGAGCGTCCATTGGTGCCGAGGCTCTGGAAGAACACATTCTTGCTGCTTTCATCGATCGGACCATTGGCGTTGTAGGTGGAGACCACACCGGTAGGATCGAGGAACGGAAAGAGATTGGGGATAATGGCCGCCGAAGCGACTGTAGTAAGCGCCAGGACCCCGCCAACCAGCAACCATTTTCGCTCTCGCGGTACACGAGTCAAGAAACCACAGTTTGGCCGCATTTGGCCTCCTAGCCCCGAGCGGGGATGCATTTCGAACCGCCTTCCGATGCCTCTGTGAGCGTCCGGATTGCTTCGTTGGCAGCGTTGATCGCAGATGCGCGGCGATCCGTCAATGGAAAGGGGCTGAACATTCGGTGTTATGCAGCTGTACGCCCAAGTAGCTCATTTAACGACTTATATCTTGCACGACCGGCTCCTCAGAGCGCAGAATCCCAGAACAGCGCGCGAGATTATCGATGCATCAAGGCTCTAAATACCGCTTCGGTCCGTTTGAGCTAAGAACCCGGACGCGCGAGCTCTACAAGCACGGCGTCAAGCTTAAGCTTCGGCCACAGGCCTATCAGGTTCTGGCGCTGCTGCTGGAGCATGCCGGGGAGTGCGTGACGCGGGAAGAGCTGCAGAAGCGCGTCTGGCCCTCGGACACCTTTGTGGATTTTGAGAACGGAGTGAACACCGCGATCAAGCAGCTGCGGGCGAGCCTGAGCGATTCCGCCGCGGAGCCGCGGTATATCGAAACATTGCCGAAGCTGGGCTATCGGATGATCGTGGTTGTGGAGTTCGAAGCGGGCTCGGCGGGCGAGCGCGCCACGGAGGCCAAGGAGCAGTCCGGCGGCGCGATGGCCCTCGGCGCAGCGACCGCTTCGCCATCGGCGGTGCGAGCGATCAGCTCAAGAAAGCGGCTGTGGTTCACAGCTGCAGCGGTCAGCGTACTTGGGATTGCGTGCCTAATCGCGCTCCTGAAGTGGCCGCGAGCGCACCTGGCCCCGCAACCGGCGGCGCCAGCAGCGAGAATAATGGTGGCGGTGCTGCCCTTCGAGAACTTGACGGGCGACGAATCGCAGGATTACTTCAGCGACGGCTTGACAGAGGAGATGATCGCGCAGCTGGGGCGCCTGGATCCAAAGGAATTTGGAGTGATTGCGCGCACTTCGGTGATGCACTACCAGCACAGTTCCGAGAAAGTGGATCAGATCGGAAGCGAGCTGGGCGTGCAGTACGTGCTGGAAGGGAGTGTCCGGCGCGATTCCCAGAAGGTGCGAATCAACGCCGAGCTGATCGAAGTGGGTGGGCAGCGGCAACTCTGGGCGCAGCAGTACGATCGCGAACTGACTAATTTATTGGTGCTGCAGGCAGAGATCGCGCGGGAAATCTCCGATTCCATCCAACAAACGCTGGGGAGCCCGGAACACAGCGAAACCGTTCGCCAGCCCACTCTGACGCCGCAGGCTTATCAAGCACATGACCTGTGTCTGAAGGGACTGTACTTCTGGAACAAGCGTACCACGCCAGGTTTTCAGCAGGCGATCGTATATTTCCAACAGGCCATCGCCAAGGATCCAAACTACGCTCCTGCGTACGCGGGTCTGGCGAATAGTTACGCGCTGTTGCCGGGTTACACGCTGGCGCCCGCGGCGCAGTACCTGCCCAAAGCCCGCGAGGCCGCGGTACGAGCTCTGGAGATCGACGATGAGCTCCCGGAAGCCCACGTGGCGCTGGCTCTGATTCTGGAGAACTACGATTGGGACTGGAGCACCGCGGAAAAAGAATACCGGCGCGCGATTGAATTGAACCCGAACTACGCGACAGCCCACCATTGGTACGCGGAATTCCTGACTTGGCGGGGACGCTTCGATGAAGCATTGCGCGAGAGCGAATCCGCGCGCAGGCTTGATCCGCTGTCCTTGATAATTGCTGCGGATCGCGGCGCCATACTTTACTTCGCGCGGCAATATGACCGCGCGATCGAGCAGTTCCAAAGCGTGTTGGAAATGGATCCTGGCTTCGGGCGAGCTCACCTGGGGATTGATGCCTATATGCAACAAGGCCGTTTCACCGAAGCCCTGGCGAAGCTGGACGCATGGCGCCGCCAAGCGGGCGATGGAACCAACATCAGATCGCGGTTGGTTTATGTGTACGGACGGATGGGGCAGATGGATAAGGCGCAAGCCGAGCTGAGAAAGTTGGAAGCGATGAACCTGACGTCACCGCAAGATCCCGTGGCCATGGCAATGGCGTATATTGGCGTCGGGAATAACGGAGCGGCGCTGAGCTCGCTGGAAAAAGCGTACGAGCAGCGCTCGAATCTGCTGACGGCGTTGAAGGTGGAACCCGTTTATGATCCGCTGCGGGATGACCCGCGCTTTCAGGAACTTTTGCGGCATGTGGGCTTGGCGGAATAGGATTTTTGCCTGACAGGATTTACACGGTCTTCGAGCTATGCTGGGCGAGTTATGTTGGACCGTCTGCGCCGAGTGCCAGAGTGCTTACTGCGACAGGGGCTGCTCGTGCAAGTTGTTACTTCGATAGCAGCGGCTGCGAGAAGCGGATCGGAATGCCGAAATTCGAGCCGCCGAAACCCTTCAGGATCGCTACCGTAACCCCGATGACTTTTCCATCGCGATTGAAGAGCGGTCCGCCGGAGCCGCCCGAAGTAGTTTGCGCGTCGAACACAATTTTGTCGGGCAGGATGTCGCCAATGTGCCCTTGCGTGATCAAAGGATGAATGAGATTGCGCTTGGCCAGCTCGTTCAGAACTTGTGAAACGTCGCTGCCGCTTTTCTTGATTATTTCCTGCGCGGATTCTTCATCGGTGCGCGCGAGAATGGCGGCCAGGCCCGTAGCATAACCCATCAAGATGACGGGTTGGCCGCTCAAGGCCGAATCTTTGCCGGCGTCAAGAGCGAGGACCGGGCGCTTCAGGTCCTGCAGGTCCACGCGCACGGATGCGAGATCGGTCACGTCTGAAATATCCTGTATTTCGCCGTGGAACGCGCGCGGGTCGCCGGGAAAATAAGCACGGATCGCGGAAATTTGCGGCTGCAAACCCTGGCCGGTGATTTGGGCGATCTCATCGTTCTTCCACCAAGGCTCAGCGACGTGGCGATTAGTGATCACACGCCCGTTCGGTCCGGCGACGAAACCGGTGCCGAAAACATCCAGCTTCACCTCTGGGCCTGTACCTTCCAGCGTCAATACCGGATTGCCCTCACTGTCTTGTATCGGCTCGCCGTCCTCATTGAGGCCGCCATAGCGCAAGCGCCGGCCCGATTGCTGGTCGTTGAACGCCACGGCCACATGCAACAGGCAGACGGATTGCACGTCCAACGGAATAATGCTTTGCGCCGCTTGGCCCTCCGTTTCGAGCCGTTTCAGCCGCAAATTGGTTTCTTGCAATTGTTTTTGCAGGTTGGCCGCGTCGTCGGAATTGGCGGTGGCCATTTTCGCTTTCAGATCTTCGGCCTGTTTCTTCAGGTCGTCCTTGGCGGCAGGATTCGCGCTGACGGCTCCGGCCAGATTGCCTTGTTCCGCGCGCAGCTTGCGGGCTTCGGCGATTAGATCCTGCTGGCGGACAATTCCGCCTTCCAGTTTTGCGAGAAACGAATTCGAACGCTGCGTAACTTTCTGCGCGCTGCGCGCGAACAGGAGATAAATTCCAGCCATCACGATGGCTATGGTGAGCACGGCAGCGAAACCGGTCTTGAGCTTGCGATCGAGGGAGAACGCATCGCTGGTCATCTTTTCCGTTACTGCGAGCGCCTCGAATGCGGTGTGCGCAATCTGCTGGCCCTCTTCGGCGATGCGCATCTTTTCGCGCAGCTCAATTTCGGCGCGTTGCACGCGCAGGCGTGCGCGGACGCGCGCCAACACTTCGCGCAGATCGTAGGGGCGTGAGATGGCATCGTTCGCGCCTAGATCCAGGGCAGAGGCGCGCTGCTCGCTTCCGCCTGCGACGAGCAGCAGGACGCGCATCACCGCGGTTTTCGCGGAACCGCGAATGGTGGCCAGGACTTCGCCGGCGCTAGGCTCTTGCATGCTCGCGTCGAGCAGTAGCACATCGGCGCCAGTCTGATGGATGGCGTCGAGCCCTTCTCGAGTCGTCGCGTACACGGCGACGTCGTACCCGGCTGACTGTAGGGCGACACGCAGGTCTTCACCGCTATGCGGATCGGGGTCGAGGATGATGATTCTTTCGGGCGTGTTAGCCATGGAGATCTGTTGACTCCCAAGTGTTGTGCGCAATGCCTGTGCGGAGGCGGCTGCGCAGACTACAAAGTAGTGCTGTTCACGCCAGCACGAAAGTTGTGCTGAGCCATGCTGTCTCGCGGCACGAGGTGAGCCATTTCTCGCGCGAGCACTTCAGCGCACTGCTTGTTCATGCCCTTTAGACGCTTGCGAGGCTTGGGCGGGTGCATGATAACTTTCAATAGGGAACCCACTTGAGAGAACTGGAAAAGCTAAACCAGGAAATCATTCAGTGCCGTGCATGCCCGCGACTCGTACGTTATCGCGAACAGGTTGCGCACGACAAGCGGCGATCGTTTCTGGCATGGGATTACTGGGGAAAGCCGGTTCCGGGATTTGGCGACCCGCGGGCGGAGCTTTTGATTCTGGGGCTTGCGCCGGCGGCGCATGGCGCCAATCGCACGGGGCGAATGTTTACCGGCGATCGTTCTGGAGATTTTCTGTACAAGGCGCTGTTTCGCGCGGGATTTGCTAATCAGCCTAGTTCGACGAATTGCAACGACGGGCTTGCGCTCAAGAACGCTTATATGGCCGCGACTTTGCGCTGCGCTCCTCCTGCCAATAAGCCGTTGCCCACGGAGCTGGCGAATTGCCGCCACTTTTTGGAGCGCGAGCTGGAGATTCTGCAGCCGCGCGCGGTGCTGATACTGGGAAGAATTGCCATGCGGGCTTATTTGGGATTGCTGAAAGAGCGCGGGCAAATTGCGACGCTGGCTGCGTTTCCGTTTGGGCACGGCGCGAGTTATGAGTTGCCGGGAGATTTGCCGCGGCTTTTTGCTTCTTATCATCCGAGCCAGCAGAATACTTTTACGGGCAAGTTGACGGACGCGATGATGTTGAAAGTTTTGCGCGACGTGCGAAAATTTCTGGCGCGGTGATTTGCAACAGCGAGTGACGATAGCCTCCACTGGGAAATTTGTTCTGACGAGCACCGCCGGCGCTGCGGAAACCGAAGCACACAGGCAAGATTGCCTGTGCCACGATAGCTGGCCCTCCTGCTGTTTTCCGCGGATCATTTCGATTGGCTCGGGCGCGCGCTGCGCATCAGCAGCAAGTAGATGAAAAAGGAGACAGCGAAACCTACGAACCACGCGTAGGGGTAGAGGCCGTAGAGCGCGGGGATTTCCAGGCCGCTTAGCGCTACGACTACGCCGGCGACGAGCGCGCCGATAGCGCGCCAATTGAAACCGCGCGTGAATTCATAGGCGCCGTTGCGTTGGTAGAGGTCGTCCGCGAGAATCACGCGTTTGTGCAGGACGTAGTAATCCGCGATCATCACGCCGGCGATTGGGCCGAGAAAACTGGAGTAGCCGACAAGCCAGCCCATTACGTAGCTGCCGTGGCTTGAAAGCCAGCGCCAGGGTTGCATCAGCAGGCCGATAAAACAGGTGATGACGCCGCCGAGCTTGAAACTGATTTTGCGCGGATAGAGATTCGAGAAATCGTTGGAAGGCGAGACGACGTTGGCGGCGACGTTGACGTTGAGAGTGGCGAGCAACAGCGCTAGCATCGCGACTACCACAGCGACGGGATTTCCCAGGCGGCTGAGCACTTCTACTGGATCCCAGATGGCGCGGCCGAACAAAATCACTGTTGCCGACGTGACCGCGATGCCGATGAAAGAATAAAACGTCATTGTGGTGGGCAGGCCGAGCGCCTGGCCGAGCATTTGTTCGCGCTGGCCTTTGGCGTAGCGCGTGAAATCTGGAATATTCAGCGCGACCGTGGCCCAGAAGGCCACTACGCCGGTGAGCGATGGAATGAAGAACGCGAAAAATTCGCGGAAGGAGTGAAATTGCGAGGGCGTCGAGAGCATGGGGCCGAGGCCGCCCGCTTTGGTGTAGGCCCATCCCAGCATCGCGAGGCCTAGGATCAGCAGCGCCGGAGCTGTGCGGCCTTGCAAGTAACGGATTGCTTCGATGCCGCGCAAAATTACGGCGAGATTCAGCAGCCAGAACAGAAAGAAACACAGCCAAGCGTGGTCCCATCCAGGAATCATCGCCGCTAGAAGAGTGTTGATCGCTTCGCCGCCGATCCAAGTTTGAATTCCGAACCAGCCGCAGGCCACGAGAGCGCGGAGGACTGCGGGCACGTTTGCGCCGAGGACGCCGAAGGAAGCCCGGGCGAAAACTGGAAATGGAATGCCGTACTCCGCGCCAGCGTGCGCGTTGAGCAGCATCGGAATCAGGACGATGATGTTGCCTAGGAAGACCGTGAAGATGGCCTGCTTCCAATTCATGCCGCCGGCGATCATGGCGCTGGCGAGCATGTATGTGGGGATGTTGACGCTCATGGCGACCCAGAGTGCGGCGTAGTTGTAGGTTCCCCAGGTACGTTGGTCGCGCGGGATGGGCGCGAGGTCCTTATTCCAGAGCGAGCTGGACGCTGAGGCCGGGCGCGTGGCGACGTCCGCATTCGGGTTTGTGCGTTCGCTCATCGGTTGGCTGCTCTTGTCATTTGGCACCCCTGAAGAATTGCGCCGCTTATACCTTTGCCGTGGCTTGGGCGCAACAGGTATCTCGGTGACGAAAATGGCAGAAAAACTAGCGATTAACATGAGTCGCCGTTCTTTGTTTTCAGTGATTCACATTGAATTTTAATATTTTGGCCGCTAGCGATTACAAAAGGCAGTGAGGAGTGAGTAGTGGCGAGTGATGAGTGAAGAGCCGGTGAGCAATCGGGCAGTTGGCGCGGGGATTGTGACGGAGGTAGGGGCTCGGGCACGCCAGAATAGTCTCAGAAGAGGCCAGCGCGAAGTTTAGGGAGCGTGGGTTTCCCATTTTGGGCTGGGTCGAGCATGTTGCTTCCTTTGGGGGCTTCAGTAGTGCCCCGACTCACGCTAACACAGTTGCAGATTGATAACTATTCGTAGAACCATTGAGAGAGGTAACTTGTAGATGGGGTTGGAGTAGGGCGAGGCAGCTCGCACGAGATCAGCAGCCGAGCCTTGGGTAACGCGGGCAGGGCATGCCTTGCTCCTACAAATTCAACTCCACAGAGCCGACGGGTCGCCAGCGCTACGAAGGGCGGGTCCGCTTTGCGGGACCCGCCCCTACGAAGCCTGATGATGCGCGACGGTCGCGGGCACGAATCAGGTTAGCTCAGACCGCCGGAGGCCAGGAGTTGGTCGCCAGTTAGCCAGCCGGAGTCAGCAGAGGCCAAGAACACGGCCAGGGACGCTATGTCGCCGACCTGGCCGATGCGACCCAGCGGAGTCTGTGCGATGGCGCCCTTCTCGAAGTCAGAGCCGATGAAACCGGCGGAGTGCGTGCCTTCGGTCTCGACGATGCCTGGATTGATGCTGTTGACACGGATCTTCTTGGGTCCGAGTTCGCGAGCCAGAACACCGGTTATGGCATCCACGGCGCCTTTGGTGGCGGTGTACACAGAGCTGTTCGGCGGAGTGATACGGCTGACAGCAGAGCCGATATTAATGATGCTGGCGCCTTCGCCGAGGTGCTTGGCGGCTGCTTGAGTGGTGAGCAGAAGGCCGAGGACGTTGACATTGAACTGGCGGTGGAATGAGTCTTCGGTGACGGCTTCGAGAGGCGCGAACTCGTACACGCCGGAATTGTTGACGAGAACGTCCAGGCGGCCGTAAGTCTTGATGGCTGCGGCGATGATGCCTTGGGCTTCGGCGGCTTTGGATACGTCGCCACCGACGGCGACGGCTTTGCCGCCCGCAGCGGTGATAGCGGAGACGACTTTATCCGCGCCGGCTTTGCTGGACGCGTAGTTCACGACTACGGATGCGCCTTCTGCTGCGAGCGCTTTGGCGATGGCTGCGCCGATGCCTTTGGAGGCGCCGGTTACGACTGCGACTTTACCTTTTAGCTTGCTCACGCGAAACTCCCTTGGATGTTGTTTGTATCTGCGTATTGCTGCTCCATGAGATGAGGGTGGATGCGCGTGGGATTCTTTAGTTCCGCGTTGGCGTTTGACAGGGCATATGGCGCTTGTTAGCCTGCGCGGGACGCGGCTGGCGCTCGGTGACGCAGCGTGGCGCTGTAGGCAGCTGTCAATTGCATGAGCACTGACACCGATCGTACTTCCGAGCGCAGTTCCCTTCCTGATTCGCGACCTGTTATTGAATTTCGTCATGCGGGTTACAAGCTGCCGAATGGACGCGTGCTGCTGCACGATCTGAACCTTGTGGTGCAGCGCGGCGAGACTTTGGTTTTGCTGGGGCGAAGCGGGGCGGGAAAATCCACGGCTTTGAAATTGATCAACCGGATGCTGGAGCCTACGGAAGGCTCGGTGCTGGTGGAAGGGCGTTCGACGCTGGAGGGCGATCCGATTGAATTGCGGCGACGGATCGGCTACGTGATTCAGGAAGTTGGGTTATTTCCGCATTTCACCGTGGAACAGAATATTTCTTTGGTGCCGCGACTGGAACATTGGCCTGAGGAACGTATTCGCGCGCGGGTCGCGGAACTTTTGCAACTCGTGGGGCTGGAGCACGCGGAATTTCTGCATCGTTACCCGCATCAACTTTCCGGAGGACAGCGGCAGCGCGTGGGCGTGGCGCGGGCGCTGGCGGCGGATCCGCCGATGCTGCTAATGGACGAGCCATTCGGGGCGCTGGATCCGTTGACGCGCGCGGAGGTGCAGGCCGAATTTCAGGATTTGCAGCGGCGGCTGAGCAAGACGATTGTGATCGTGACGCATCACGTGGCCGAGGCGCTGCTGCTCGGGAATCGCATCGGCGTGATTGATGCGGGGACGCTGGTGGGACTACACACGCCGAAGGATTTTATGGACGCGACGGAGCCGGTGACGGCTGCGTACATTGCCAATTTGCGGATGCTGGAAAAGCTGGAGGGACGGGAATGAATCTGCTGGATTATTTTGCGCGACATCATCGGGAGATTTTGCAGGCGACGCTGGAGCATGTCTGGCTGGTGGGGATTGCGATGCTGCTGGCTGTGGCGGTGGGCGTGCCGCTGGGCGTGCTGGTGGCGCGGCGTCCGTGGCTTTCGAAACCGATTTTGGGCGGTGCGAATATCGCGGAAACGATTCCGAGCCTGGCGCTATTTGGATTTTTGCTGCCGGTGCCATGGCTGGGAGATCGCGCGGACCGGCTGGCGATCGCCGCACTAGCGCTTTACGCGCTGCTGCCGATCATTCGCAACACCGCGGCGGGAATCACCGGAGTCGATCCGGCGATTCGCAATGCGGCGCGCGGCATGGGGATGACCGAGCGGCAGATTCTGCTGCAGGTGGAATTGCCGCTTTCGTTTTCGACGATGCTGGCGGGTATTCGCGTGGCGACGGTGCTGACGGTGGGGATTGCGACGATTGCGGCGGCGATTGGCGCGGGAGGATTGGGCGAATTTATTTTTCGCGGTCTGGCGATGGTGAATAACCAATTGATATTGGCTGGGGCGATTCCGGCGGCGTTGCTGGCGCTGGTCGCTGATTTTCTGCTGGGCGTGTGCGAGCGCCGGTGGCAGCCCGCGCGATCATGATGCGCGGTGCGGGATTGCGTCCGGCGGTTCTGGCGTGCGTGGCATTGGCGTGGGTGATTGCGCTTGGTTCGTGCGGTGCCGTGCGGCACGATGAAATTGTTGTCGGCTCGAAGAATTTTTCCGAACAGGCATTGCTCGGAGAGATTGTGGCGCAGCAGCTGGAGGCGCGGACGCATCGCGAGGTTACGCGGCGATTTTATCTGGCGGGATCATACATCTGCCAGCAGGCGCTGCTTGCGGGACGGATGGATTTGTACGTGGAATACACTGGGACGGCATTGACCGCTATTTTGCATGATCCTCTGGAGGCTGACCCGAAGGCGGTGTATGAACGCGTGCGGAGTGAATACCAGCGGCGATTTGGATTGGAAGTGCTGCCTTCGCTGGGATTCAACAACACGTTTGCGATTGTGGTGCGTGGCGAGGATGCACGGCGGCTGCATTTGAAAACAATTTCGAACGCGGCGCCTTTTGCGCACGACTGGCGCGCGGGATTTGGGTATGAATTCATGGAGCGGCCGGATGGGTTTAAGGGTTTGGCGCAAACATACGGGCTCTCGTTTGCGGAGGCGCCGCGGATTTTGGATTTGGGGCTGCTGTATCGCGCGCTTTTGGAGAAGCAGGTGGATATTGTCGCGGGAAATTCGACGGACGGGTTGCTGGCGGCGCGGGATTTGACGATGTTGGCCGATGATAAACATTATTTTCCGCCTTATGAGGCGGTGCCGGTGGTGCGGGCGGATGCTTTGGCGCGATTTCCGGAGATGCGGGCGGCGCTGCTGGAATTGGCGGGGAAGATTAACGATGAGGAAATGCGGCGGATGAATTATGAAGTGGATGGGGAGCATCGGGATATTGCGGATGTGGCGCGGGAATTCTTGCGGGCGAAGGGGTTGGAGTGAGGGCGGAGTCTCTTTTGTGCTGACGGATACGAGCTGCGCTGGATCGTGACGGCTGCTCAGCGGCGGCTAGCACCAGGTGCCTTTCTTGTATTGGCGATAGGCATCGCCGAATTTTTCTTCCAGGACTTTTTCTTCCCGGCGCATGCGCACGAGCTGCAGCGGTATGAGGACGAGAAAAATCAGCAAATACCGCGGGTGCTCGAGAAATAAAACCACTCCGACGATCAGCAGCCCGCCGAAAAGGTAGATGGGATTGCGAATGCGGGAGTAAAGGCCTGTGGTCACGAGGTTTCGGGCCTGCGCGCTTACGGAAAACGAGGAACCCAATTGCACGTGGGCAATGGAAAACAGGATGAATGAGGGGACCATGAGGATTGCGCCCGTCCAGCGCATGGGATCCCACGGAGCGGAACGAAACTTCCAGAACAGGCTGAGTACGGAGATGCCGGCGATAAGAATCAGAATGAAGTGCCGTTGAAATTTCATGGAGCAGGAGTGTACACCGAAGGCAAATCCGGAAGCGAGCGGACGCTATTCGGTTTCCTGCATGGACTTGAAGTCGGCTTCCAGGGCGGCGCAGTATTGTTTTTGGGCTTCTAGTTCGGCCTGGAGTTTTTTCACCAGGAGCTCGAGGCGGCGGATTTCGTGGCGCAGTTTTTGGGCGTCGGCTGACGGTGGGGCAGCGGCGGTGCGTTGAGGCAGTGATGCGGGGCGCGAGGGTGCTGGCGCGGTGCGTTGCGGCGCGAAAGTTTGCGCGGGTTCCGCGGGCCATGCGGACGTGGCGGCGGGACTGTGCGGCGCGAAATTTGCGGTGGCGGCGTTTGGCGGCGCGCCATTTTGTAGACCGGAGAGCGGCGCGAACAGGCCGCCGAGAACGCGGCTGGCGGCTTGGGAGGAATTTGCTTCTTCGTCGCGCAACGAACCGCGCTGCGCGGGACTGGCTGGATTCAGAAGACTTTTCACGCGGGCGATCAGATCCTGCGGCTGAAAAGGCTTGCGCACCAGTTCATCGGCTTTTACCTGCATGGCTTTTTCTGCAACAGTGCGATTTACCACGCCGGACATGAGAATTACGGGAGTTTTTCCGAAGCGTTCGTGTTCCTTGATGAACTGGCAGACTTCGTAGCCGTCTTTGTCGGGCATGATCACGTCTGTGATTACAGCGTCGGGAGCGGAATCGCCGAATTGGGCGAGGGCCGAGGCTGCGTCGGCGCAGGTGATGACGTGAATATTTTCCTTGCGAAAAGCGATCTTGATGACTTCGCGCATGGTGGCGCTATCGTCAATGAAATAAACCGTCGGAGTATGGGCGGCGGTGAGAGTCTGTGTATCGCTCATAGCGATTTTTTCTCCACATTGTCGAGATCGCGGTCGAGTTCGGAGTTTTGTTCGGCGAGTTGATCAGAGCTGTTTTCGGGGGCTTCCTCGGCGTCGCGTTGCGATTCATCGAATTCGCGCATGGCGTCGAGGAGCAGATCTGTGGCGGAGCGCAGGACAGTGCGCTGCGCGGCGGTGGCGCCATAAACGAATTTGTAAACGCCTTTGACCGCGCCCTGGCAGGTGGCGACGATTTGGGTGACGGCTTCATCGCCGAACAGCATGCCGCATTCCGCATGACTGATTTCCCCGCCCTCGAAGAAAATAATTCCGTCGGCGACTTCGGCGTTGATGTGCAGCGCGCCGGTCTGGCGAGCCTGGCCCAGCATTTGGATTACGCCGGGGAGATCTAGATGCTGGAGATTGCCGCTCAAATCGGTTTCCGCGCTGGTGAGCATTTGCGTGGGCTGAAAACCATCCTGGCGGCTGACGAGAAAACTGCGGACGTGGGCGGCGATGTCTGACGGCGCGCGGCGGCGATCAATGAAATCGTCGCAGCCAGCGCGATAGGCTTCGAGCAACGCTTGGTCGCCTGCTCCGGCGCCGCCTCCGCCGATGGCGATGAGCGGAATGTGCGCGGAGTTGGCATCGGCACGCAGGATGGGAGCCATTTCGAGAGCGCCCATTTCGCGGAGATTCGTCGCGCACAAAATGGCGGCGGGCGCGTTCCATTCGAGCATGGTGAGCGCGTAGGCGGCTTGGGTGCAGGGGACAACTTCGAAGCCGACTTGCTGCAAAGCTTCGCCAACACGTTTCGCGAAGTAGACGTTGCTGTCAATAAGCAGGATGCGCGGAAGATTTGTGAGGGCGTTCATGGGCGCGGCTCCGCGTGATTTGCTGTGACGGGATTATTGATCGCGGCGCTCACTAATTTTTGCAAATCGAGGACATCTATATTTTCATTTTCGATTGCGAGTGTGCCGGCGAAATAGGGTGGAGCGTTTCCCTGCGGCGGCTGCATTTCGCTGGTGGCTAGTTCACATTCGCCGTTCACGGGAATGGCGCTGGCTTCGCTGGTCTCGTTGCTGGGGCCGAAAGTGCGTTCGGCGATGAGATAGAAACGGTGCACAGATGATTCACGGCCGCAGAGGACTGGAGAGACGTCGTACACCGGAACGATACGGCCGCGGCGGACGATCACACCGGCGATTAGCTCTGAAGTGTGCGGAAAATTGTGCAGGCGCACTGGCGGCGCGAGTTCGATTACGGATTCGGCGGGCAGCGCGAAGCGACGGTTGCCGACATGCAGCAGCACCCAGGATTTGCGCGTGTGATTTTCGGTGGCGCTCATGCCTGCACTGCTCCTTCGAGTTCTTGGCGAGCTTCGATGGATTTCGCGGCGCGATCGAGGCGCGCGAATTCTTCGGGCGTGAGAAAGCCGTCGGGCTTGATTACCGGGATCACGCGATCCTCGAGATAGACGAGGCCGCGATACCAGTGGCGCTCTTCGCCTTGAAAAGCCTGAGGCAGCGCGTGAACGCTGGCGACGTCTGCCATTCGCTCGATGGAATCCACGAGAACCGCGGTGCGAATTTGGCGCAAGATCAGTACGAGAGTGGGGCGCGTGACGCGCAGGCCGAAATGGGCGCAGCCGCTGACGACGTAGTAGGTGCGGTGGCTGCGTTCGACAAGGTGACGGACTTTGGGAACTTCCGCAAGTTCCATTTCGATGGCGGCGGTGGCGAGGCTGTCTGTGCTGCGAATTTCCTGAACTGCGTCGGCCGCGATTGCAAAAGTTTGCGTGCCGATGCAAAACAAGATTACGGCTTCGGTGGAGCGCGCGCGGCGCGATTTCGCTGCGTCCTGCGTGGCGATTTTCATCGCGCACCTATGGGAGCCGGCGCGAGGCGCGTGATTTTCGCGATGCGCTTTTCGATCGCGGCGCTGATTTGATCCAGAGGAAGAATTTCGTCCACTGAGCCCGTTTTGATCGCTTCGGCGGGCATGCCGAAAATTACGGAGGTGGCTTCGTCCTGAACGATTACGTGGCCGCCGGCGGCTTTCACGGCTTGCACGCCTTTGGAGGCGTCGTTGCCCATGCCGGTGAGAACGACAGCGAGCGTGAGCGGGCGCGCGAAGGCGGCGGCTGATTCCAGGGCGACGTCTGCGCAGGGGCGATAGCCTTCGATGCGTGGGCCGCCGTCGAGAGTGATTTTTCCAGTGGATGAGATTCGCAGATGATTTGCGCCGGGGCAGAGATAGATTACGCCGGGCTGCGGTGCTTCGTGCGACTCGGCTTCTTTCACGGGCAAGCGGGAGATTTCCGCGAGCTGGATGGTGAATTGACTGGTGAACGCCGCAGGCATGTGCAGCACGAGAAGTACCGCGGCTTGCAAATCTTTCGGGAGGCCCGCGACTACGCGCATGACGGCGGCTGGTCCGCCGGTGGACGCGGCGATTACGACTAGCGGAAATTTTGTGCCGTTGCCGGCGGCGTGTTGTGCGTTATTCGCCAGGGCCGACGCGACGGAGACTGGCGCGTGAGCCGTAAGCTTCGACATGGTCGCGGTGCGCACAACGCGAACTTTCGCGGCCATTTTTAATTTGCGCGTCAGTTCTTCGCGGATATTGCGCATGTCCAGGTCGATCCCGTTGGTGGGCTTGGGCACGAAGTCAATGGCGCCGAGTTCGAGGGCGCGCAGCGTGCTGGCGGCGCCTTCGCGGGATTCGGAGCTGACGATTACTACCGGACGCGGATGCTGCGACATGATCAACTCGGTGGCTTGCAAACCATCGAGATGCGGCATGTTGATGTCCATGGTGATTACGTCTGGGCGCAGGGATTCGGCGAGGGCCACGGCTTCGCGGCCGTCGCGGGCGGTGCCGGCGACTTCGAGTTGCGCGTCGGAATTGATAATTTCCTTCAGCACCTTGCACATGAAGGCGGAATCATCGGCGACAAGGACGCGAATTTTCTTTTCGGGGGCCTTAAGCATTTGAATCCTGCCGCACCGGGACGTTTGCGGTGCGCCGTTTGTCCGGTTTTTCCGCGCCGATCAATTCGTCCACAGTTGCCACCAGCTGATCTTCCTGCACGGGCTTGGTTAGAAATGCGGCAGCGCCTTCTTTTATGGCGCGATCGCGATGTTTGGCGCCGGCGCGCGAGGTGACGACCATCACTGGAATTTTTCGCGTGACGGGATTCTGGCGCAGATGTGCCATAAGCTCGTAGCCGTTCATGCGCGGCATTTCGAGGTCGGTGATCACCAAGTGGCAGCCGATCTGGGCGACGAGTTCGGAAGCTTCGAGGCCGTCGGAGGCGAGTTTTACGCGATAGCCGGCTTTTTCCAGCATGCGCCCGACGAATTTGCGGACGCTGATGGAATCGTCGGCGACTACTACGACGCGATCGTTCTCAATAGAGTCCACGGCGCCAGCTGGAATGCTGCCGGCGGCGACTGCTTCCGCGCCCGGAGCGAAAACGCGGGCTGCGGGCGAAGATGCGGGCAGCGCGTTGCGTTCGGCGGTGTCCGCTGAGGCGAGGCGATTCAAATCGATCAAGAGAATCAGGCTGCCGTCGGGCGCGATGGTCGTGCCGGGGAACAGTTTCACGCCGCGGAGATAATCGCCGAGGTTCTTGATGACAATTTCGTCTTTGCCGAGAACTTCTTCAACGACCACGCCGACTTGTTTTCCGGCGACTTTCACGATGACCATGTGGAAATAGCCGTTGAGCGGTTCGAGCGGCGGCAGGGCGAGTTGGACGTCGAGGCGCACTACTTCGGTGACTACGTCGCGCACGCGAGTGAGAAGTTTTCCGCCGACGTCTTCGATTTCGCCGGGCTTGAGGCGGCGAATTTCTTCGACGACGGCCAGAGGCAGCGCGAAGACGGATGTGCCGCAGCGCACGAAGAGCGCTTGCGAGATGATCAGGGTGAGCGGCACTTTTACCGTGAAGGTCGCGCCGTGGCCGGGCTCGGAGCGCACTTCGATCTCACCGTTCAGGGCGTGCACGTTGGCGCGGACGACGTCGAGGCCGACGCCACGGCCAGCCAGTTCCGTCATGGCGGACGCGGTGGTGAAGCCGGGGCGGAAAAGAAATTCGCGCAGCTCGCGCTCGGTGAGTTCGGCGGCCGCGACGGAAGACATGGCGCCCATTTCGACTACGCGGCGGCGGGCGCCATCGTAATCAATGCCGCGGCCATCGTCTTCGACTTCGATGAAAATGTGATTGCCGCGGTGATAGGCGCGGACGCTGACGAGGCCTTTTTCGGATTTGCCGGAGCGTTGGCGCGTGCGGCGATCTTCCACGCCGTGCGCGACCGCATTGCGCACGAGGTGAATCAGCGGATCGGAAACGTGCTGAATAATATTGTTGTCGAGTTCGGTGTCCGCGCCTTCGAGCGATAGGTCAACGAGCTTGCCGGTGGCGTTGGCGGCATCGCGCACGGTGCGGGAAAGGCGGGTGTAAAGGTTGCCAATGGGCACCATGCGCGCGGCGGTGATTTCGTCCTGCAGGTGGTGCGCGAGCTTGGTGAATTCATCGATGTCTGAATCCACGCGGCCCATGAAACCTTCTAGCTGAGTTAGGACGACGTTAACGTCGGCGGAAATTTCGGTGAGCGAGCGGGAAAGAATGTTGACGTCGTCGTAGCGGTCCATTTCCAGCTCGCTGAATTCGAGCAGATCGTTGGAAGTGACGGACGGCATGCCCAGAAAATTCGGGCGGAAGGTGTCCATTTGCGGAGCGTGGCTTCCGGGAACAAGCGACGGCTGAATTTTGCTGAATTCGTGTTTTTCCTGGAATTCGGAAACTTTTCCAGAGAGGCGGCTCTTCGAGAAATTCAGAACCTCGACTAATTTTGCTAATTCTGCGAGCCGGCCGACCATGCGGGTGCGGTTGATGACGAGTTCGCCGACGGCGTTCATCATGCGGTCGAGGCGTTCGAGCGAAATACGCACGGATTTGGCTTGCGGCAGCGCTTCCGGAGCGGCGCGGCGTTTTTCTGGCGCGGTGATTCCAGTTTCGGCAGTTGCGGTTTCTGCGCCGCTGGCCGTCGCGGATTGGGCGGGGGCCGCGTCTTCATATTCTTCCGGGGCGAGTTCGGCGATTTGCGCGAGGAGCGGATCTACCGCTGCGCGCATTTCTTCGTCGCTGGACCATTGGCGATGGAGGAATTTTTTCAGGACGTCCACGGACTCCAGGCAGATGTCCACGATATTCGCGCTGGGTTTCAGGACGCCATCGCGCAGGCGGCCGATGAGATCTTCGACGCGATGGGCGACGGCGGAGAGGCGATGCAAACCGACTTGCGCGGCGGAGCCTTTCACGGTGTGCATGGAGCGGAAGAGGCGATTGATATCTTCCGCATTCGGATTGGCTTCGAGCGCGAGCAGGCATTCGGTGACGGCTTGCAGATGCTCTTCGGCTTCGGGAACGAAGAATTCCAGGACTTCGGCCGGAACTTCGCTATCTTGCGGCAGATTATCAACGAATGAATACGCGGGCGGCGCGTCGGCAACGGGTTCTTCGGCCGCGACTTGTTCGGCGGCTTCGCGGGCAGCGCGCGAGGCAGGCGGCGCGGGAAACGCGAAGGAATAGCGCTGTTTAAAGGCGAGAATATCGCCTTCGGTTTCGGTGCCGCTGGAACTGATTTGCAGCAGATCGAATTCGAGAACGGAAATCGCGTCGGAAATAAATTCGGTGAGCGGGCCGTGCATGTCCGCGGTGAGCGTGGCGTTCATGGCGTAATGGAAGATGTGCGCCATTTTCGCGGCGACTTCGGAAAACTGCGGGAAACCGTAGCTGGCGGAAGTGCCGGCCAGAGTGTGCGCGGCTATGTAAAGCTTTTCGAGGTCTTCGGGCCTGGTCTGCGGTTCCTGCAACATGCCGGAATATTCCCGCAGATACTGGAGGTTTTCGGACGCCTCCTGGAGGAAGAGCTCGACGGATTCCTGATTGGGCCCGTTCACAGGCTTTCCTCCACCAACACGGTTGCGGCGCGTGATTCGGCGGCGACCGGCTTGCGATAAATGCGGCAGTCGCCGATCACCAGAGACTCAAATTTCATGGGCACGTTGGAAAGCGTCTCCGAATGGCCCAAAAGAAAATAGCCGCCCGGTTCGAGGGCGTCGTAAAAGCGCCGCAGAATCTGGAGGCGGCGCGATTCGGAAAAATACATGAGCACGTTCATGCAGAAGATGCAGTCCAGCTTGCCGACGTAAACCGGCTCGACCAGATTCATTTGCGCGAACGAAATCATTTTTCTAATGCGCGGCTTAATCTGAAAGCCGTGCTTGGTGCTGGTAAAATGCGCATCCACCTGGCCCCATGAGACATCCTGCAGGCTGCGCTTGCTGTACAAACCGCGTTCGGCATGGCGCAGCGCCCGGCGGCTGATGTCCGTCGCGAGAATTTCGATCTCCCAGGCTTCCACAAATTTCAGCGCGTCGCACAGAGTGATGGCGATGGAGTAGGCCTCTTCACCCGTGGAACAGCCCGCACTCCAGATGCGCAGCGCGCGCGGGTTCTGCCAGAATTTGCGTTCCTGCATCTCCGGCAAAATGCGTTTTTCCAGCGCGCCGTAAACGGCTGGATAACGAAAGAAAGATGTTTCCTGCGTCAGCAGGCGCTCGAGCAGGGCTTCATATTCCGTGCTGGAACCCTTTACCAGCTCGAAAAGCTCTGTGCCGCCGGCGAGTTCCTTTTCTTCGATGTATTCGCGGATGCGAGTGGAGAAAAACCGTTCGCGCGACGCATCGAAAAGAATGGCCGAGCGCTGCTCGATCAACGTGCGGATATCATCGAGTTCGGACTCGCTGAGCTTCGTCGTAACTGGATGTGGTTTCATGTTCGGCGCACGTTCGGGGCCGGCAGGCTGCACCGGCGCCAGGAATCACTGCGACCTAACGATGCGCACCCACGGGCGCGACCGGACGCGGTTCTTCGGCCGCTTCGCCTGCGCGACCAGAACGGAATTGCGCGAGCGCTTCATTTAATTGTTCCGAGAGCTTAACCATGTTGCCGACGGTGGAAGCGGTTTGGCGCGCGCCCTGGGTGGTCTGGCGCGTGATGCCGGAAATGATTTGCATCGCGTTGGCCACACCTTCAGTGCCACGCACCTGCTGCTTCGAGGCCAGAGAAATTTCCTGGACTAGTTCGGCTGATTGACGCACAACGCTGGAAATCGCTTCGAGCGCTTTACCGGCTTGATCTGCAAGGCCTGCGCCGACTTCCACTTCGCGCGTGCCGTCTTCCATGACGACCACGGCTTCGTTTGTCTCGGCTTGAATCGCTTTGATGAGCGCGGCGATATCTTTGGTGGCGCTGCGGGAGTGTTCCGCGAGCTTGCGGACTTCGTCCGCGACGACGGCGAAACCGCGGCCGGCGTCTCCGGCGCGAGCGGCTTCGATGGCGGCGTTCAACGCGAGCAAGTTGGTCTGTTCGGTGATGTCGTTAATCACGTTGATGATTTCGGAAATTTCCAGAGAGCGATCGCCGAGCGATTTAATTTTCTTGGCGGTGGCTTGCACGGAAGCACGGATGCGTTGCATGCCTTCCAGCGTATCGCGCACGGCGCGGTTGCCTTGTTCGGCAGCGTCGAGAGCGCGGCGCGCGGCTTCGGCGCTGGCTTCGGCGTTGTTGGACACCTGTTTCATGGAAACAGTGAGCTCCTCCACGGCGGAAGAAGTGTTGGTGATTTCCTGGTCTTGCTGCGTGGCTCCGGCGGTCATATCGTCGGCCGCATCGAGAATTTGGTTAGCGCTGCCGCTGACGTCCACGGCGGCTTTGCGGACGCGCTCGAGGACTTTCGTGAAGTTGTCGAGCATGAAGTTGACGGAGTCAACTACGTTGCCTAGAGCGTCGTTGGTGACTTTGCCGCGAATCGTCAAGTCGCCGCGGGCTACTTGATTGATGGTGTTAAGAAGATCGGTGATGCTGCGCTGCAGGGAGTCTTGGGCCTGTTGATTGGTGACGGCGTGAGCGACTTTCGCGGCGCTGCGATTGAAATTTTCGGCGATGAAGCCGAACTCGTCGTCGGAGCTGATTTCGACGCGCGCGCGGACGTCTCCGGAGACTACCCGCTCGGAGAATTTCGCGAGCTCATCCACGGGGGTGAGGACGCGCTTGCTTAGCACGTAGATGATGGAGATGACCGCGACGAGCGCGAGAATTATCGCGCCGACCAGCGCGCCATTGGGGCCGCCGGGAATCGCGGCAGCGTCAGCGGCGGCGGCGGAGTGGGAGCCGGCGTAGTAGGAAAAGCCTACGGCGGCGATCAGCAACAGTGTGACCCAGAAAACCAGGAGCCAGACTGTGGAACTCAGACGAGCTTTCATGACTTCCTCCCAAGAACTTGTGCGCCGATATACGTTTGCCCCGCCGGTCCGTGATGCGGAACGGTTCGCGCACGCGGCCTAGAAATTCTACGACCCCAAAAACTTTCGCCCATTTCGGGTGCTTCGCTATCCGCCGGCTTTAAATTACCGGCACAGGAAAAACGTCAACCAGGCGCCGCAAGTCAACCACCAGCGCCAAGCGATCGTCGTGGCGCAGCATGCCGCGGCAGTGCGGCACGTCGGCGGGCGCTTGATCGAGCAGCGCCTCTTCGGTGGCAGAAAATGTGCCGATGACTTCATCGGCGGCGATTCCCAGCCGCATGTCTTCGCGATGCGCGTCGCCTTTCAAGAGCGCGACCACCACGTGCTTGGGCAGCAGCCCGGGGCGGCGGCCTTCGGTGAACGCGATATCAATCAGCGGAACGATGGTGCCGCGCAGATTGAACACTCCCATGAGGAAAGCGGGAGTGAGCGGAATGCGCGTCACGATGGGCCAATCCACCACTTCTTCCACTTCGAGAACTGAAAAACAAAAACGTTCGCGGCCGGCGCGGAAGACGCAATACTGGCGCTCGGGGAGGCGCTCCTCGGCGAAAACTTCACTTTCGAGGAATGCGCCGCCATCGAGTTCAGCGGAAAGCGCCGTGTTTTCGCGCTCGACGGACATCAGGCAAACCTTTTCACCGCGTTGAGCAGCTCGTCCGGCGTGAAGGGCTTGGAGACGTAGCCGTTCGCGCCCTGTTGTTCGCCCCAGTAGCGATCGCTGGGGGCGGATTTGGACGTAACCAGAATCACCGGAATGCTGGAATAGGGCAGCTGGCTTTTCAGATCGCGGCAGGCCTGAAAACCATTGCGCAGCGGCATAACCACGTCGAGCAGAATTACGCTGGGGCGCTCTTCTTCGATGGCCTCTTCAATTCTGGTGGGATCGGAAATTCCCACGGAATGAAAACCGCCCTGCTGCAGCATGGATTGCATGAGGTGGAGTTCCGCCTGGGAATCATCCACGATCAGAACTTTTTTCGGCATCGGCAGACCTCCACAGAAATACCCGCAGATAGAAGTGCAACTGCAGGACCATGTGCAGAGCGTTTTTCGCGTTCTGCGACTAGAGAGCAACGGCTTTTTAATTCAGCTGGTTACGGGTGTGGGCGCTACCGCGCGAGGCCAGCTGGGGAAATCTGCGACGCGTCGCTTGTCTCAGCTTGAGATTCTTTCTCACCAGCTCGCATTTCGGCGGCGACCGATGAGAAACGCTGCATGATTTCGTGCAGACGCAGCGCCATGGTGTGAATGGTGCGGATTTGTTCGCGCGCGTCGGGATGGATCTGGCCAGGTTCGAGAAGCAGCAGGTCGGCATTGCCTAGGACTGAGGTTAACGCGTTGTTTACGCTGGGGCGCATATCGAGCATGTAGCGGCCGAGGACGGCGTTGCGTTGCGCTTCGGCGGAGACGCGTTCGGCACGTTGGGCGCGTGTGGTGGCGGCGGCGCGGCGCAGGGCTTCGCCTGCGACCAGGATCAGGGTGCCAATCCAACCGTCTTCGCGCGCGATTATCAATACGTGCGGATGTTCGGCGGCCAATCGCAGGACATTTTTCGCCTCTGTGGAGACGTATATGGTCGCGGCCGTTGGGATCGCATTCAGCGCGGAGAGGATCGCGGAAATTTTGTTATCGCGAACAGGGCCGACGATTACGAGGTTGTAGCCTTCGGCTGCGGACGATTGCCAGACGTCGCTCGTGGTGAGGGTGATCTCCGGGACCCGGCGTTCGGCTTGCCAGCGAGCGGCAACGGTGCGCGCGAATTCAGTGTCGTCTGAGACGATCAGGACGCTGGAGTGAGGCAAGAGACGACTCCCAAGAAATTTAGTCGCTTCAGGGTTGCAATTTTTCGGCTTCCTCTATGAAGGAGAGGAGGCGCTTGGTGCTGATACCGAGATTGACCGCGGCTTCGGTGTTCTTGGCGCGCTTGGCTTGTTCGACGCGGCCCTGGAAATAGGAAACTTCGGCTTTCGCCAGCGTGAGAGCTGTGGCTAGCTGATTTAGATCGCCGGAGCGTTTACGTTCTTCCATGGCCACGGCAAGAAGAGCGCGAGCGACGACGGCGCGGCGCAGATCTTCGGCTTCCTGATCGCCTTCGGCGACGAAGGCGGCAACTTCCCAGGAGGAAAGCAGAACCTTGGTATTTTGCAGGACGATGGTGGACATGGAGCGGCCGCGCGAAGGTGGCTCGGCGATGAGCTGCTCCCAGATTGATTCGAGGCATTTTTCTTTATCAAGAGCGCCGGCGGGCGGTGTGGCTGCATCGGCGGAAGTTTGCGCTGCTTGATCGGCGGTTGCGGATGAGCTTGCCGGTTTTGGCGACTCGGATTTTTCCGCGGCGGGCGTGCTGGACTGTTTCGGCGCGGGCGGAATCGCTGGAGATACTTGGACCGTGGCGGCGGGCGGCGTGACAGGCTTCGCTGGCTTGGAAGTTTGATCTACGGTGGAACGTTTGTCGGGCTGGCGCGTTTCGGCGGCGGTAGACGGAGAAGACGCGCCGGATTTGCCAGGCGCCAGAGCTTCCTCGAGGTCGGCGCGCAAGGCCAGGAGTTGTTCGAAAGCGTGCGTGACGGACGTTTCGGTGTAGTCCTTGTGAAAGGGCTGCTTCCAATTTTCGCAGTAATAGCGCAGCTGCGTGGTGGTTTCGGCTGCGGAGAAACCGGCGCGACGGCAGTCCACGGTTTTTACGCCATTGGCGTCGAGAGTTTCGGCGGCCTGGCGCACGGCGCTCAAATCCGCGTGCAGCATGCGGATGAAAGCGCGACGGAGAAGAAAGTTAAACCGGCAGAAAGCCACTAGCGCGGCGGGATCGTAGAACATGGCGCCGGCAGATTCTTTTACCAGGCGGCCTTGTTCGAGTAGGCCGAGTTCCATCATGTCGCGCAAGCTTTCGCAGTGACCGACCTTGTCGAGAATTTGGTCGAGCGGCGCGCACCAATCGAGGCGGGTGGCGTCCGCGGCGGTGAGCACCGGCTGCAAAACTTCGGCGACATCTTCGAGGTGAATTTCCTTGCGGTACAGTTCTTCCGGCGCGCACAAGGCAAAATATTGGACCAGGAGCAGGTCAATCTTGTCGCGATCGGCGGTAGTCTTTTCGTGTTTGCGCAATTGGCGCTGCAGAAACGCGCGCAGGTTCTGTTCGCTGGCGTTCAGAGTTTCCGGCGGAAGCTGGCGGATCTGAAAGGCGCGGACGCAGGCGTCAATCCCGTCGAGCCACTTTATGACGCTGTCGAACACTTCGCGCGTGGGCCGTTGCGGAGGCAGCTCGCCAGCGGGAAATGGCAATGCGCCAAAATTAAATTGGGTGGCGAGAGCCGCATACAGAGGATACGCGTTGCGAGCTTCGGACCACTGCGCGACAAAAGCAGCGGAGCCCGATTGCGCGGGGGACGGCGGCTGCAAAGTGGTGACGTCTGATTTAGGGGTCATCGTTTTATGATCCAGTTGCCCACTTCTCCCACGAACCGGGCAGCGACGGCCTTTCGTCCGTCGTGATAGCGCACGGCGACGACTGTCGCGCGAGCGTCCAGCGAACCATCGGAGTTCAGGACGCGCACGCCATCTTCAAATTCCAGCGGGAGCGTGGATGCGAACAGAACCTCCTCGGCGGTACCGAATTCGATTACGGTCTGTTCCTGCAAGGGGCGGCGCGAGGAGGCGAGGGTGACGACGCGCACGGGGATTCGCATGGGCGAGGCGCTGGGAAAGAGTTGCGAAAGTTTTTCGACGCACGTTTGAGATGTATCGAGTGCGTCTGCTGCGGCTTCACTGATCACGGAGCCCCCAGAGTGATGGTCAGTCTGCGAAAAATGGCGCAGTGGTACGAACGCAGAAAGACTTCCGGGGAGATGTCTGCACGAAGACGGCCAAAGGTTGGCGGCGGATTAGGTTAGTAAGTGGCTTTTTATGTGTAAGTTGGGGATTGGAGGTCGGCCGCCGGGTCTTGCGGGTGTCTCAGGGTGATACAGATGCGTCTCAGCGATGCGGCGCGAACCCCGAATGCGGAATGGATTCGCTGGCCCGAATTTTTTCAGGAGGCCATTTGCACGTCGTGTTTGTGCATGGCGCGAAGGGGGATGTTGTAGAGCTTGAGCTTGCGATAGAGGGTGGCGCGGCTGATGCCTAGCATTCTGCCGGCGAGGGCTTTATCGCCGCCGGCTTTTTCGAAGACGCGGAGGATGGTCATGCGTTCGAGATCGGCTAGCGCTGTGGTAGAAAGCGACGCGGAATCTCCAGACGCTACGTTGTAATCTTGTGGAGCGCGGATGGCGGGCGGGAGATCTTCGACATCAACCGTGTGATGATCGCCGAGGGCCACGGCGCGCGCGATGCAATTCTCCAGCTCGCGGACATTTCCAGGCCATTCATATTGCAGAAAACTTTTCATCGCCGAAGGGGTGACCTGAATATTTTCTCCGGCGGCGTAGCGATCTAGGAAGTAATGCGCAAGCTGTGGGATGTCGGATCGGCGTTCGCGCAGGCCAGGAACGTGGACGGTAACTACGTTGAGACGGAAATAGAGATCTTTGCGAAAAGTTCCGGCGCGGTAAGCGGCTTCCAGATCGCGATTGGTGGCGGCGATTACGCGGACGTCCACAGGAACTTTTTCGTTGCTGCCTACCGGTCGGACTTCTTTTTCCTGGAGGACGCGCAGGAGCTTGGCTTGAAGTTCCAGGGGAAGCTCGCCGATTTCATCGAGAAAAATTGTGCCGCCGTTGGCTGCCTGGAAAAGTCCGGCTTTGGTTTTCAGCGCGCCGGTGAAGGAACCTTTCTCGTGGCCGAAGAGTTCGCTTTCCATAAGGGTAGGAACGAGCGAACCGCAATCCACAGCGACGAATGGCATTTCCGCGAGCGGGCCACGGAAATGAATGGCGCGGGCGACCAGTTCTTTGCCGGTGCCGCTTTCTCCGGTGATCAGCACGGGGGTGCGAGTTTCTTTCAGGCGCGAGATCATGCGCAGGACGTCTTGAATTTTCGCGGAGGTGCCAACGATGCCGTCCATATCGGTGACGGTGTTCACACGCTCGCGCAGAAATTGATTTTCGGTTACCAGACGGACTTTTTCGGCCATGCGCTGGAGGAGCTGGCGCAGACGCTCGACGCGAAAGGGTTTCTCAATGTAATCGTAGGCGCCCTGACGCATGGCATCCACGGCGGTCTCGACGGAACCATGGCCGGTCATGATGGCGACTTCGGCGCGCGGCAATAATTCTTTTATTTTTCGCAGCAGCTCGACGCCGGAGAGGCTGGGCAGCTTTAGGTCCGTGACCACTAAATCGGGCGCGCAGGTTTCCAGAGATTCGAGCGCGGCTTCGGCGGTTTCGGCTTCAGCGCAGCTGTAACCGAGCCCCTGGCCGACGGTGATGCACAGGCGGCGAATGCTTTGTTCGTCATCCACAATCAAGAAGCGGAGTTTCAGTTCGTCGGTCATGGTTTTCCAATGGTTTTTTCGACCGCGTCTATTAGTTGCTGAACGCGGAAGGGTTTTTCGACGCAGGGAGTTCCGGCGAGGGCCAGCAGCGTGATGGTCTCGTCGCTGGCGGTATCGCCGGTAATGAAAATAATTCGCGAAGCCATTTCGGGCCGGTGCCGCTGAAGCCAATCGTGCACGTCGGAGCCGGTGATTCCTCCGGGCGTGCGGAAATCGGAAATGACGCCGCGGAAATCATGGAGCGCGAGCAGGCGGAGGCCCTCGACAGCCGAAGAAGATGACGTCACTTCATAGCCGTGGCGCTCAAGAGCGGCACGCACGAAGGCAGCGACCGACGGCTCGTCCTCGATGACGAGGATGCGCGAGCGGGTCGCCGGGACGGGCGCGGGAGTGGCCGTCATTCGGCAGCCTTCGCAGCGTGCATTTCCGCGGCTTTTTCTGCGATGGGCAGGCGCACGATGAAGGTGGAACCGTCTCCATCGGGATTATTCTTCGCGATGATTTCGCCGCGATGGGCCTGGATGATGCCGTAGCAGATGCTGAGACCGAGGCCAGTGCCTTTGCCGACTTCCTTGGTGGTGAAAAAAGGATCGAAGATGCGGTCTATTTGCGAGATGCCGGGGCCGTTGTCGCGAAACATGATTTCGATTTTATCGCCGCGATACAGCGTCTGAACTTCTATTCTGCCGGTGCGGCGGATTTCCTGCACGGCGTCGTAGGCGTTGTTCAAAATATTCAAGAAGACTTGTTGAAGCTGGTGCGGATCGCCGATAACCATGGGAAGTTCGACGGCATATTTTTCGGTTAGCTCCACGCCGTGGTTTTCCAGATCGTAGGCGCGCAGCTTCATGGTTTGGCGCAGGATGGAATTGATTTGCGCGGGCTCGCGCTGCGGGGGCATCTGGCGCGCAAAGCTGAGCAGATTCTGCACAATAACGCGCGTGCGCTGGGCTTCCTGCAGGATCACTTGCAGCTCTTCTTTAGCATCATCGGGGACCGCGGGATTCTCGAGCAGTAGATCGGTGAAGCCGACGATGGCGGCGAGCGGATTATTGACTTCGTGGGCGACGCCGGAAACGAGTTGACCGAGCGCGGCCATTTTTTCGGTGTGCATCAGTTTTGCTTGCAGGCTGGCGGCGTCGGTAATGTCCGTCATGACCACGACGACGCTATTGATTTCGCCCTGCTCGTCGCGCATGGGACTGAGGCTGATAGAAAATTGTCCGGGCGTGCCGCTGCCCCGGAAGAGCGGGATTTCCAAATTGTCGAGCGCGGCGCCTTGCAGAGTGCGCTCGAGCGCTTCGGCGAGCAGAGGACGGCGCGCGGGCGGAATCAGCTCAACCAGCGGTCGCCCTAGTAAATCCTGTTCGCGGTAGCCGGCTTCGAAGCAGCGGCGGTTGGCGTAACTGACCAGGCCGGCGGTATCGAGCACGAGGATCATGCTTTGCGTGTTGTTGAGAATGTTTTTGTTGAAATCGCGCTCGCGGCGATAGCGGCGTTCAGCGACGCGGCGATCGGTGATGTCTTTCATTACGTGAATCGTGCGCCAGTCGTTGCCTTGTGCGTTGTGAATGCGCGAAGCGGAAATTAAAAATGTGCGCTCAGCGGCTTCGTGGATGAATTCCTCGTGCGCGAGGCGCGAATTGCGGCAGAAGGGGCAATTCCCTTCCTTGGGCGGCGCGTCGAGAATTTCCAAGCGGTCAATTTCGTAGCCGATGGCTTCAGTAGGGCGCAGTCCGAGCGCCTCGGCAAGGGCGCGATTCAGGCGCAGGACGCGATTTCCAGCGTCGTGGACGACGATGAAGTCGGAGATGGCGTCGAAATCTTCGACCCACTGTTTTCTGGATTGCTCCACACGCGAAAAGAGGCGGACATTTTCAAGAGCCATTGCGGCGTGGCCCGCGAGTGCTTCGACGAGCTGGCGTTCGGTGGCGCTGAGTTCCCGCGAGAGATCCACGAGGCACAACACGCCTAGCAGTTCGCCTTCGCTGCCGGAGAGGCGGGCGAGCACCAATTCTTCCCACACCAGCGCTTCCGCAAGGCCGCGACCGAGAAGCATTGCTGCTGAGCCTTGGCGCAATTTTTCTCCGGGAACGCGGGCTTGCTCGGCGAGGATGCCTGCGAGGTGATGCTGCGTCATGGGATCCCAGCGATGCGCGGGTCCACGGAGCGCGGCGATTTCCCATTCCGCATCGTGCGCGAGTGCCAGCACCGCAGCGCGCGCGCCCAACATTTCGGCGGCGCGAGCGGTGAGACGCCGTGAGAATTCAGCGGCGCCCAGAGAAGGATTCAGCTCCAGCGTGGTGGCAGAGAACTGCGCGAGCAGGCTCTCGAAGGAGCCATTGAGACGAGATGAGACATCGCGACTTCTTTTTAGTGCACGCATGGAGGTCAAGGGGGCACTGCGCGCGCTACGCCTATACGAGAAATGACGTTACGGTGTGTTCTCAATTTGAGTCAAGCGAAGGGGCCACGGAAAGTGCCGTATCCGGCAATCTCGACTCGTCGCAACCTGAGACGCGTTGGCGGGTGCGGGCGGGGATTTGAGACGATTAGGCCGGCGGAGAGTGCTGCAGGCTGGTGGCGATGATTGGTTTAACCGCCGCGTAATCAGAGCTATACGAGGCACGTTGGCGAATTTCGGTCGTGAACAAATAACAAGTTCCCGATGGCATCCTCATTGCAATTTCCGATGCGGGACCTTTCCCTCGATTGAGGAGGCGTACGCATGAACGGCAAGAAACGACTGCTCGGCTTTGGGTTGGCGGTGATCCTGGGGGGATCGCTGGCAGTCACTCCGCGAGTAGGCGCTCAGGAAAATTCGCAGGACAACGCCAAACGAAAAGTGAAAACGAAGACGGTGCCGGAATATCCGGAATTGGCGCGGCAGATCAACGCGACCGGCAAAGTGAAAATCGAGGCGACAATTTCCGCGGATGGGCGCGTGACGAACACCAAAGTGATTGGCGGCAGCCCGCTACTGGTGGGTGCGGCGACGGACGCGCTGAAGAAATGGAAGTTTGAGCCGGCGACGAAGGAATCGGTGGAAGTGATCGAGTTTGATTTCTCGGGTCACAACTGAGGGCGCATGAACGGGGGCCTGCGGCTGCGGTCGCGGGCGGGGAGCGGAGGCATTTCTCATGACAATCGGGAAGAAACTCTGGTTCGGGTTTGGCACGATATTGGCGATCATGCTGGTTTTGTTCTTCATTAACGTGATCACGGTGCGCAGGGAGTACGCCGCGCAGGCCGCCGCCAAAGCCACGCAAACGACGAAGACGGCGATCAGCAACGCGCGCTCGCAGATGATGCAGGACCGCTTGTATCTGAGCAATTACTTGCTCAGCGGCGATCTCAGGGATGAAGACAAGACCAATAAGGGCGTGGGAGATCTGCTGGCGCTGCTGAAAGACGCGGAAGCTGAGTCCTCTGACACCGGCGTGCGCAGCACCCTGGCGCAAGTGGGAGACGCGGAAACGAGCTGGTCGGAGAATTTCGCGAAGCCGATGATCGCGAAGCGGCACCAGGTGGATGCGGGAGACGCGACGGTTTCCGATTTGCAGATTTATTACCTGCAGCACGATCCCGCTTCGTGGCTGAGTAAGTCCGCGGCGATGCTCGAGCAGGCGGACAACACAGCACAGAAATTGTTGGAAGATTCGAACAATTCGGCGACAGCAGCTACGACATGGAGCACGTGGATCACAACGGTCGGCACCCTTTTCGCTGTTTTCATCGGATGCTTTATCGCGTTTCAAACTGCGAAGACCATCAAGGAGCCGATCTACCATTTAATCGAAGTGGCGCGGCGGATTGGGGAGACGGGCGATCTAGAGCAGACCATTGATACGCGTCGCGACGATGAAGTGGGCGTGCTAGCGCAAAACTTCAACAAGATGATTGTGCATTTGAAGGAAATGGCGGCGGTTTCGGCGGCGATTGCAGAAGGGCAGCTCTCGGTTACGGTGCAACCGCGGTCGCAGCAGGACACGATGGCCAAGGCGTTTGCTTCGATGACGCGCGGCTTGCGGGACCTGGTGCGGCAAGTAAGAGACAGCGCGGCACAGGTAGCGAGCGGTTCGGGGCAGATGGCCAGCGCTTCGGACGAATCCGCGAAAGTGAGCGTGCAGGCGGCGTCTGCAATTGACGAAGTGACCAGCACGATGCACGAGATGAGCATCAACGTGCAGAACGTGGTGAAGAACACGCAAGTGCAAGCATCGAGCGTGGCGGAAACTTCCGCTTCGATCGATCAGATGGTGACTTCGATCGAACGCGTAGCGGATACAGCCAAGTTGCTGGTGGATATATCACACCGGTCGCGCGAGGAAGTGCAAACCGGGATGGTGACGATGAACAAGGCGACCGAGGGATTGAACCGCACGAGCCACGCGATTCAGTCTTCGGCGGAAATTATTGACGTGCTGGGGCGGCGCGCGGACGACATCGGCAAGATCATCGAGGTGATTGATGATCTGGCGGAGCAGACCAACCTGCTGGCTTTGAACGCGGCGATTGAAGCGGCGCGCGCGGGCGAGCATGGGTTGGGTTTCGCGGTAGTGGCCGAGGAAGTGCGCAAGCTGGCGGAAAAGTCGACGCAGTCCACCAAGGAAATTTCGGAACTGATTCAGGGTATTCAGAAGGAAGCGCGGGAAGCCGTGGACAACATGGAAAAGAGCACCACCATGGTGCAGGAAGGCCTGCTGCTGAACAAGGATCTGAGCTTCGCGTTGGAGAAGATTTCGGACGTGGTGTCTGAGGTTTACAAGTTCTCGCAGGAGATTGGTGCGGCCACCACGGAACAATCCAGTGGCTCATCGCAGATTGCGAAGGCGACCAACCGGCTGACGGAAATCACGCAGGAAATCAATTCATCGGTCGAGGAGCAGGCTTCGGGTTCGCAGGCGGTGGTGCGCGCGATGGAGAAAATGCGGGAGCTGGTGCAGCAGTCCACTTCGAGTTCGACGGAGCTGGCTGCGGCGGCCGAGCAAATGTCCAAGCTTTCGCGCGTGCTGCTGGAGTCGATGGACCGCTTTGTGTTGGATGAAGGATCCCAGGAGGGGCGGCGCCATTTCGGTCGGAGGCAGGGACCGGGCGGAGCGTTCGGCGGTGGCGGCGGTTCAAGTGAGCATGAGCGCAATTCCTCGGCGGAATATGCGGAAGTTTCGCGTTCCTAGAGCGCGTTCAAAAACGACATGGACAAAGATATCCAAATCGTAGGATTCCGGATCGGGAGGGAGACTTTTGGATTGCCGATTGCGATGGTGCGGGAAATCGTGCGCGTGCCGGAGATTACTTCGGTGCCGAACGCGCCGGATTACATCGAGGGCGTGATTAATTTGCGAGGGCGGATTATTCCGGTGGTGGATTTGCGCAAACGGTTTGGCGAGAAAGTGATCGAAGCGAGCAAGCGGAACAGAATTGTTGTGGTGGAACTAGACAGCCGGGCGATCGGACTAATCGTGAACTCGGCGTCCGAAGTAATAAAAATTCCGCCCTCGGACATTGAAGCGCCGCACTCCGTATTTCAGGAGGGCGAATTGAATTACATCACCGGCGTGGGGAAATTCCGCGGACGGCTGGTGATGATGCTCGATCTGAGCAAAATACTGCAACGCGGGGAGCTGCGCCGGCTGGAAGACGCGGCCGAATCCGCCGCAGCACTGTCCACAGACAATCTGGCACGCGTCTAGCGTTGGCCGCCGCTGGCGCCAGCAAGACCTAGCGCGAACGAAAACGAAGAGGAGCGAATGTCCACTCTCACAGCACAGGTTCCGCTCACTGAACCCGAATTGAAGCTCCTGCAGACGCTGGTGTATCAGGAATGCGGTATGTATTTCGATGAACGTCGCACGCATTTTCTGCGCGACCGGCTGCAACGCCGCCTGAAAGCCTGCCAGATTGATTCGTTCTATTCGTATTACCGGCTGCTGACCAGCCGCGAAGGCAAACAGGAATTGGTGGCGCTGCTGGAAAATCTGACGGTGAATGAGACGAGCTTTTTTCGGATTCGTCCGCAACTGGAACTATTTCAGAAACACGTGCTGGAAGAGCTTTTGCGGCGCAAGCAGGAGCGGCGGGATTGGTCTTTGCGGATCTGGAGCGCCGGCTGTTCGACCGGGCAGGAACCTTACACTCTGGCAATTCTGATTTGCGATGCACTGGCTTATTACTACCTGCGGAATCCTCTGCCCTTTGAGATGCCCACGCCGAAACCGCTGATTCCTCCGCCGTGGAAAGTGGAGATCGTCGCTTCGGACATCAGTTATTCGGCGTTGCTGACGGCGCAGCAGGGAATCTACACGGAAGCGCAGATGGAGACGGTGGATTACACGTGCCGGCTGCGCTACTTCGACAAGGTGGGCGACAAATATTCGGTGAAACCGGCGCTGAAGAGCTTGGTGCAATTCGACTTTCACAATTTGAAGACGGAATATCTGCCGCAACGAAACGATGCGATTTTCTGCCGCAACGTGATGATTTATTTCGACGAGGCGGAGCAAAAGCGTTTGATTGACAAATTCCATCGCTGCTTGAATCCGGAAGGATATTTGTTCGTGGGGCATGCGGAGAGCTTGTTTGGCCTGACGAAGCGGTTCCACATGATTCATCAGAACAACGCGACGGTGTATCAGCGAATCGAGGGGCCACAGTGACGTTTTCTCCGGACGATCGAGCCTCGGAACTTCGCGATCTCTTTTTCGAGAGCGCGGAGGAAATTCTGCAGGCGATGAACGATGCGGGGCTGGCGCTCGAGGAACGTCCCAGCGACAAGGAAAGCCTGCGCAGCGTGCGGAGAGCCGTGCACACGCTGAAGGGAGATTCCGCAGCGTGCGGCTATCGTGAATTGAGCGAGTTGGCGCACGAGCTGGAAGATGTCTTGACGCCCGACCTGGTGAAAGAGCATGCCGGGCTGATTGCCGAGGTGGTGCTGACGGCTGCGGACACTTTCCGCGACATGCTGGCCGCGTATCGCAGCAATCTGCAGCCGCCGGATGGCGGAGCGTTGCGCGAATACGTGCAGAGGCTGCTGCATAAGCCGGCGACGGCGCGGCGCGACAAACCGCTGGAGGAAACGGCGGCAACATTTAATTGGACGGAATACGAACGATTGCTGATTGCGGAATCTTTCCGTCGCGGCGAGACGGTTTATCAGGTGGCGATGCACTTGGCTGGCGAGGCGATTTTGCCCGCGGCGGCGTACGAATTGGCGAAAAAAGCGCTGGAGCGCGCCGGAAAGATTTTGGCGCTGCGTCCGGAGGATAGCGCTGAGGTGGTGAGCGGCGGGCTGCTGGAAGCGGCGCTGGCCAGCAGCAAGCCCGCGGATTGGATTCGCAAACGCTGCCAGGTGCCTTCGGTGGTGGCGCAGATTTCCGTGAATCGCGTCCCGCTGATGCAGACGGGGCCGCGCGACGTGCTGGATATTCTGGTGGAATCGGAAGCGGCGGCGGTTTCGGCGAGCGTTGCGGGAGGGATTGCGGACTCGGACGACCGCGAGATGGAAGATGAGGATGACGCGCAATCGTCCGGCGCGCCGACGGGATTGGCGCATGCGGTGGCCGAGAACACTTTGCGCGTGGAGGCGGGGCGGATTGATACGGTGATGAACCTGGTGGGCGAGCTGATTATCGGGAAGTCCATGCTGCAGCGGACGATCGCGGAATTCGAGCGGCGATTTGCCAAAGATGCGTTGCGCGGGAAATTTTTGGACGCGCTGGCGTTTCAATCACGGATTCTGAACGAGTTGCAGAAATCAGTGATGAAGATTCGCATGGTGCCGGTGGAGCAGCTGTTCCGCAGATTTCCGCGGATTGTGCGCGACGTGGCCAAGCAGCGGAATAAAGAGATCGCACTGGAAATTGCGGGACAGAACACGGATCTGGATAAAAGCATTCTGGACGCGCTGGCCGAGCCCTTGGCGCACTTGATTCGCAACGCGGCGGATCACGGCATTGAATCCGCGAGTGAACGCGCCGCTGCGGGCAAACCGGTGAATGGCACGGTACGGCTGGACGCCTATCACGAAGGCGACCAGGTGGTGATTGAGGTCTCCGACAACGGCCGCGGGATTGATCGCGAGAAAGTGATCCGGCGGGCGATTGAGCGGGGGCTGATGAGCGCGACGGAAACTTCGCGGATGAACGAAGCGGAAATCAATCATCTGATATTCACGCCGGGATTCAGCACGGCGGAAAACGTGACGGAAATCTCAGGGCGCGGGGTGGGGTTGGACGTGGTCAAGTCCGCGCTGGACAACCTGAAAGGCTCGATCGAGATTGAAACCGAAGCTGGCAGGGGGACTACTTTTCGGCTGATCGTGCCGCTGACCCTCGCGAGTATTCAGGCGCTGCTGTTTCATGTAGCTGGGCGGTTGTACGCCGTGCCGATCGCGTCGGTGGTGGAGATTACGCGGATCAACGAAGAGGAAATTCATCGCGTGGACGATCATGAAGTGTTTCAACTGCGGCAGCAGGTGCTGACGCTGGTGCGGCTGGAGCGCTTGGAAAATTTGCAGGCGGCGGAACGGTCGAAGAGAGTTTTCGTGGTGGTGATCGGAGCGGGGAGCCGGCGATTTGGACTGGCAGTGGACAAGCTAATGGGTGAAGAGGAACTGGTCATCAAGGCGTTGGAGGACCAATTGGTCACTTCTCCGTTGGTGAGTGGCGCTTCGATTTTAGGCGACGGGACGATCGTGCTCATACTGAACATTCCTGCGGTGGTGTCACATCTCGCGCGAATTCCGGCAGTGGGAGCCACAGCATGAGTGAAAAGATACGCGTCCTGGTCGTGGATGATTCGGCGCTGATGCGCAAGTTGATTCCGCAGGTGCTGCAGCGCGATCCCTCGATTGAAGTGGTGGGCACGGCGATGGACGGCGAAGTGGGATTGCGGAAGCTCGATGATCTGCGCCCGCACGTGGTGACGTTGGATCTGGACATGCCACGGATGGATGGATTAGAGATGCTGCGGCAGATTACGCGGAAGCATCGCGTGCCAGTGATCCTGGTGAGCGCGCAGACGGAGCGCGGCGCTTCGGTGACGTTGAAAGCTTTGGCGCTGGGCGCTTTTGATTTCGTGACGAAACCGCCGGAAGCGGCTTCCGGACGGCTGGACCAGATTGCGGCGGAGCTGGCGCTGAAGATCAAAGTGGCCGCCGGGTCTGGCGCTCCGAAAATGATTATTACCGTGCCGCCGCTGAAGCAGAAGGAGCAGCGGCGGACTTCGATGCCGAATTGGCCTTCGAAGATCGTGGCCATCGGGATTTCCACGGGCGGTCCGAACGCGCTTCAATATTTATTTTCGCAGCTGCCGCCGGATTTTCCGGGATGCATTCTGGTAGTGCAGCACATGCCGGAGGGATTTACGGAAATGTTTGCGCGGCGGTTGGATGAATGTTCCGCAATTGAGGTGAAGGAAGCGCAGTCGGGAGATTTGCTGCTGGCGGGACGGGCGCTGATTTGTCCCGGCAACCGGCACCTTAAAGTGCGGCGGATGGAGCACGGGAACGTGGCGATTTTAGTGGACCAGCCGAGAGTGAACGGGCACAGGCCGTCGGCGAACGTGCTGTTCCATTCCGTGGCGCAGGAATTCGGCAGCAGCGCGATCGGCGTCCTGATGACCGGCATGGGCGACGACGGCGCGGAAGGCATGGGCGCGATCCAGGCCGCGGGCGGAATGACGATTGCGCAGAGTCCGGACACATGCATCGTGGACAGCATGCCGCGTTCGGCGATCGAGCGGGGATTTGCGGGGCGCGTGGTGTCTCTTTCCAGCCTTTCCAGTTACTTGCAGGCGAAATGCATAGCAGAGCGGCCGCTGAACGAGCAAGCGAATCAGGATTCGGCCACGGCCATTCTCACCACTGAATCAGGATTGCGAAGGAGATCGTGATGAAACAGTTCGAAGCATTGACGCGAAAGAATGACCATCAAGCGGTGAAGTACTTGATCGTGGACGATTCCGTCTTCGCGCGCAAGAGTCTGGCGAAAATGGTGGAATCGTTCGGCGGACACGTGGTGGGAGAAGCCGGCGATGGCTGCACGGCGATCACGGAGTACGCGCGAACGCGTCCGGATATCGTGCTCATGGATATCACCATGCCGCAGATGGAAGGCATCGAGGCGGTGGAGCGCATCGTGCAGGAGCATGGTGAAGCGCGGATCATCATGGTCTCTTCGGTGGGCTACCAGGACAATATTCTGGCAGCGTTGCAGAAGGGCGCGCGGCATTTCGTGCAGAAACCGGTGAAGCCCGACGCGCTGTACGAGATTATTCGCTACGTGCTGAATGATGATGGCGTAACGGCCCCGGTGGGCGCGGCCGAGGAGAGCTCGCGATGAGGATGGACTTGATCCAGCCGTTTATCGGCTCGCTCGATGCCGTGCTAGCCGAAATGATGAAAGTGCCGGCAAAAATTGTGGACTTGACGATGGAAGAGGAAGGCTACCGGCGTCGCGGAACGGCCGCGGCTGTGAGTTTCAAAGGACAGATCGAAGGGCGCGTGATTCTGGATATGGAGCCGGGAGCGGCGGCGCAGGTGGCCAGTTTTCTAGCGGGCGCCGACGTAGATCCTTCGGCGGCAATTGTTACCGAGACAGTTTGTGAATTGGCGAACATGGTTATTGGGAACGCGGTGACGCAGCTGAACGATGCGGGATTTCATTTTAAAGTGCTGCCGCCGGAGGTTTTGACGCAGGAGCAGTGCGAGAAGGCAGGGCAGGATTCGGAAGCGACGATACTTTGTTTTGAGACGCCGGGCGGGAATGTGCATTTGAATATTGCGATGCAGTATTTGCAGCGAAGGACTGGGGAGCGGACGCCGGTGGCGGTGCATTAGGCTATAGCCCTGCCTGGATCGACGCGGAATTTATTCTTTTGGCGGTTCGGGCCTGCGGTATTCCACGCCGTGACGGAACAGACCTGCCTTGGGTAATTCTTCGCAATAAACCACGCGCGCGGGGATAAAAATGTTGGCTACTTCGGGCGTGTAGGGAACGGCCACGTCAATTGCTTCCTGCGCTTCGTAGCGGCGTTTGCTCCGGAAGCACATTCCCACCGGAGAAATATCTTCGCAGACGGCTAGTTCATCGTCGGCGTTGGGCTGGCGAACGCAGGCTGTCAGGCGGGTTCTCATGCGCAGGCGCCCTCGTTCGCGCTGCTCCCCGCCGGCGGGAAGTGCCGGCGGATCGCTGAGACTGACGCGGCTGCGCGTAGCGCGCGAGGCGAGTTTCTTTTCGCTTTCGTGCGGCGCTTGCGACCAGATGCTGGGGACGCTGCAGGTCTTGCAATGGCGCGCGATGCCACGAGTGCCTTCGAAGCCGCGCAGTTCGAGCTCATTCAAGTAAACAACTTCGCGGGAGCGGCAGTAGGTGCATTCGAGCAGCATGCGCGCGACGGCTTCTTGCGATTCGGCGATGTGCGGGAATTCGATGGCCCAGACGTCGTTTTCGGGCTGGAGAATTTCGACGCCGTACACGTAGCCTTCTTTTTGGCGGCCGAATTGGCCGACAATTCGGACCTGGCTTTGGCGGTGCTTTTCGGACGGCGCCAGCCGCCGGATAAGGATGTGCTGATCGGCATGCAGGTCGCGATCAAGCAGGATCACCGCACCGGTGCGATTGATTTGCATGGTGCGTGCGGGCTGCGCGAATTCCTGGTCGTTGCCGTCCTTGCCGGAAGCTTCCAGCAATAAAGTCAGCGCGACACGATCACTGCGACGCTGGGACGCCGTCCCCATGCCATTCCTCCTGAAATGAAGCCGAGCAGACTGTAGAACACGATAGCATAACGGCGGCGCAGGTTGGTCTTCGGCACGCGTCGCGGTCTTCGATGATTTACCGTTTCGCGGCTGGGATATGATGCGCGTAGGGTGGGCGGGGCTGGGTAGGCGGCGTGGATCTGCGTGGGGTAGGGTGGCTTTGACTTTTTTCGCGAGAATTTCCCGGAAAGTGACCGTGCGCGCGCTCCGCGTGTTTGCTGGTGGTGTGATTACGCTGCTTTTGCTGGCGGCTTCGGCCAGCGGTGCGCAGAACACTAGCGTTGCGGGGCGCGTCGAGGGCGTGGTGCGAGATTCGAGCGGCGCTGTGGTCGCCGGCGCGCAAGTTGAACTGCATGCGGGGTCGTTTTCGGCTTCTGTGGTTACTGACGCTGGCGGAGCTTTCGCATTTGAGAACGTGGCGGGCACGGCCGGAACTTTATCGGTAAGCGCAAAGGGATTTCAGAAAATTGAGCAGGCGTGGCGGCGGGCGGACGGGCAAGCGGTGGCGCACGTGGAGATCATGCTGGCGCCAGCGGCGGTGAGCCAGCAAGTGCAAGTGACAGCCTATCGCGCTTCGACACTGGTGAGCGATGTGCCGGTGAGCGACGTGCAGTTGACGCGCGAGGATTTGCAGGATACTCCTGCGCTGGAGCTGGATGATGATCTGCGGCAGGTTCCGGGGTTCAGTTTGTTTCGCCGATCGAGCAGCCGCACGGCGAATCCGACGACGCAGGGCGTTTCGTTGCGGGGGCTGGGCGCGAACGGGGCGAGCCGCGCGCTGGTGCTGGAAGACGGAATTCCGCTGAACGATCCTTTTGGCGCGTGGGTGTACTGGGATCGCGTGCCAGTGGAATCCATTTCGGACGTGGAGATTTCGCAGGAGGGCGGCTCGAGCCTGTATGGCAGCGATGCGCTGGGCGGCGTAGTGCAATTTGTTTCGCGGCCGACGCGGCCGGGCGGAATTTCGCTGGATACTTCCTACGGGAATCAAAATACGCCGGACCTTTCGCTGTGGGCCGGCGGACAAATGGGAAAATGGGAATCGAGTTTTGCGGGCGGAGTGTTTAATACGGACGGGTACGTTTTGACGCCGGAAGCGGAGCGCGGGACGGTGGATGTGCGAGCGGGAGTGCGGGACGGGACTGCCGATTTGATGGTGGGACGAAAAATCGGCGAGCAGAGCGAAATTTTCGCGCGCGGATGGTATTTGGACGAAACGCGCGGCAACGGCACGCCGCTGCAACGGAACGATACGAAGCTGGGTCAGGGAGCTTTGGGCGCGAATTTGCAGCTGGGCACGTTCGGGGCGTTGACGCTGCGGTTTTATGCGGACGCGCAGACGTATCAGCAGACATTTTCCGCGATAGGCCCGAACCGCGACAGCGAGACGCTGACGGACTTGCAGACGGTGCCGTCGCAGGGAGTGGGCTGGTCCGCGGTGTGGTCGCGGCAAGCGGGAACGCGGCAGACCTTGGTGGCGGGAGTTGACTACCACGAAGAGATTGGGGCGAGCCATGAAGTGCTGCTATCCGGCGGGACCACGGATTCTTCTTCCGGAGGGCGGCAGCGGACGGTGGGGATATTCGGCGAGGATTTGATTCAAATAGCGCCGCGGTGGTTTCTTTCCGCGAGCGGGCGCGTGGACGTTTGGAGCAATTTCGATGCGGCGACTTTGCGAGTGCCAGTGGCGCCGCCGGGAACTCCCACCGACACGATTTTCCCGGACCGTTCGCAGAATGCGTTCAGTCCGCGATTGACACTGCGCAACCAGATTAATTCGCACGTGTCGTGGAATGCGTCGGCGTACCGGGCATTTCGCGCGCCTTCGTTGAATGAATTGTACCGGTCGTTCCGGCAGGGGAACACTTTCACGGAGGACAATCCGTTTCTGGTTGCGGAGCACTTGTCGGGCGGGGATGCGGGCGTGGCGGTGACGGGGTTCAACGGGAAGCTGCAGGCGCACGGGACGGTTTTCTACAACCAGATTGTGAATCCGGTGGCGAATGTGACTTTGAGTACGACGCCGACTTTGATCACGCGGCAACGGCAAAATCTGGGGCGGATTAATGCGCCCGGAGTGGAACTGGGAGTTACGGCTTGCATCGTGCGCGACTTCACAATTTCGGCCGGGTATCAGTTTGTGGATTCGAAGGTGAGTTCGTTTCCGGCGAATACGGCGTTGGTGGGATTGTGGGTGGCGCAGGTGCCGCACAATTCGTTTACGTTTCAGGCGCGGTATTCGAATCCGAGGATTGTGACGGTGGAGGTCACCGGCCGGGCGATTGGAAATGCGTTTGACGACGATCAGAACCAGTTTCCGTTGGGGAGCTTTTTTGTTTTGGACGCGATGGTTTCGCGGCGGGTTGGCGCCGGCGTGGAGGTTTACGCGGCTGCGGAGAATTTGTTGAACGCCACGTATTACACGGCGGCGACGCCTGTGTTGCAGCTAGGGTTGCCGATTGCGGCGCGGGTAGGGGTTCGGGTGGACTTTCCGAAGCGCTAGCGCGGATGAAGCAAATGCAACTTGCAATTAGCGCCCGGCGAGATCGGGCGGGGGATATTCGGGGAGTTTGGCGTTTTTCTTGTCGGTGCGTTTTACTTCCAGTTCGTCGAAGAGAATGGAGGGGCTGATTACGGTCGTGGGGATGCCGCCTTCGCGGTTGCTTACTAGTGGGTCGTTGCCGGCGGCGACGAGATTGCTGCGCAGCGTGCGGGTATCGAGTTCGTTGAAGACGGCGCCGCGGACCAGTTCTTCGTGGCCGTCGCTGACGTACACGCGATAGAGCAGGCGCGGGTTGTATCCAACCAGAGTTTCCGCGTAGTAGCCGTAGGGTTTGCCTTCGTCTTTACACATCGCAATCAATTTCTTTTTTAGCTCCTCAGGCGAGCTGGATTCCTTAGGCTGAAGGATCAGCGTGCCGATGTTCGGCGAAGGCGCCTGGCCGGGGGCGGCGCGGCCGTGGCCATTGGAATCGGCAAAATCGCGAATGGGCATGCGTCCGAGAAGATATTCGACGAGGATTCCGTCCTTGATGACCGGAAGCGGGGCGACGCGAACGCCTTCTTCGTCAATCTGGTAACTTCCAACCAAAGATTTACCGCCGAAAGATTTCATGGTCGGGTCATCAACCACCGTCAAGAAAGTGGGCAGGACGCGGCCTTTGTAGTTCGAGGAAAATTCTCCGGTAGTACGCGCGGAATCGCCGGGTTTGGGCCGGATGCCCAGAATGTTGGCACCGATCATGCCGTCGAGAATATCGCTGGCGGCGTCGTTCGAAAAAAGAACGGGGCCGCGATAATCTTCTTCGACCATGGGAGCTTCGCGGAGAGCTTTCAGAGTCGTGAGCATCTTCGTGGTGTCGGCGAGGAGCTTTTCCTGCGAAGGCAATTCGGCGGAGGTCGAGCCGACATAAAAGGGTGAGCGGCCGAGCTCCATGCCGTCGTCTGCCTGGGTTTCGGCGGAAAGATTGAGGGAATAAATGGTGTAGCCCTGGCGGAGGCTGGTGCCTTCGGTGTTGACGAAATAATCGTTTACGGCGCGAAACCTGAGGTAGGCGGAAAGGGACTGAATTTTCGCATCGGTGCGATAGAGATTGGTGACTTTTTCGAGCGTTTCCTTCCAGGGTGCGGGCGAGAAATCGAGCTGGGCGATGGGGCCGAGGGATTCCAGGGCGGGAGCGCGGGCGAAATCGTCAAAAGGTTGATCGGCGGTGTACTGGCTGAGAACCGCTTTCTTGGAGGCGAGGGCTTCGCTGGCCATTTTGTAGGCGCGATCGGTGGCGAGCCACAATTCGCGGCGGAGGGCCACGGGGTCGTCGTCGCGCGGGGCGATATTCGCGATGCCGGTGCCGGGCCCGTAGTAGCTGTCCTGCTTGTAATCACCGACACGGACCACGACGCGCAAGCTGCGCGCGTGGACGCGTTGATCCTGGCGCAGGGCGCCGAAGGCAGCTTCGGCACTAAACTCTTCCACGTCGGAAAGACGGTATTCGATGTAGTACGGCGCGGGGACATTGTCCATCTTGAGCTGGGATTTGGAGCGGTCCAGCTCTTCGCGCATGGCTTTGAGTAACGGATCAGGTCGAACCGCGGCGACTGCAGGCGCGGAAGATTTTTGTTGCGCTTCGGTGGCGGGAACGGCACCGGCAAAGAAAAGCGCGAGCAGCAATGCGGGTGTGAGCGCGGAGCGGCGCAGCGGTGATGCAGAGATCACCGCGCGAACCTGAGCCGGTATCAGAGCGCTCATGGTTTCGCTCCGGGCGCGGCGACTTTGCCAGCGTTCGCGGGCGCTGCGGCGGATGCAGTAGATTCAAATCCGGGCGGCGGCAGGACCGGCGGGCGTTCTGAGCCGCGGCGACGTTTCTGCACTTCAATTTCAGTGAAGAGCATTGCGGGAGCGGCGGCGGCCACCGGAACTTGTCCGGATTCGGCGCCGCAGATTCCGTTGAAAACTTGCAGTGTGTCGCCGGTGAGCACGATATTGTTCAGCGAAAGCAGCGGCGTGCCAACGATGTCCACACCGCGGACCAGTTCGTCGGGGCGGCCGTCGGCGTACACGCGATAGACCATCACGGGAATTACTTGAAATGCTTGCGGCGATGCGCGCCCGGTGAGGGTGAATCCGCCCTGAATATCGTCGAAGTACAAGCCGTAGGGTTTTCCTTGCTTTTTGATTTCGGCGATGAATTTCTGGCGCAGTTCGGCATCTTTCACGGTGTTGGTGGAAGTGACGATCAGATTGCCCTGGCGCCCGGTGGGCATCAGGCCGGGTTGGCGGCGGCCGTGCCCGTTGGATTGGCTGAAATTTTTGATGGGCATACGGGACATCAGAAAATTTTTCAGCACGCCATTGTCGACGGCGACCACACGCGCGGCGGGCACACCTTCGTCGTCAAAATCGTAGTGTCCCGCGAGCTGCACGCCGTTGAGTTCTTTCATGGTGGGATCGTCGGCGACGCTGAGGAAAGCCGGCAGGACAAGTTGATTCACTTTTTTGGTGAAGGTCTGGCCTTCGTTTTCGTCGCGCTGGCGATGGCCTTCCAGGCGGTGGCCGAGAACTTCGTGGAAGAAGACGGCGGCGGCGCGACCGGAAAGCATCGCAGGACCCGCGTAAGGATCGGCGGAGGGCGCCGCGCGCAATGCTTTCAAGTCCGTGGCAATCTTGTCAACTTTTACGGCGAGTTCCGCATCGGAGGGCAGTTGGCTGGCGCTCGCTGCTTGAAACGACTCGACGCGCATTAGTTCCATGCCATCGTCGGCGCGCGTTTCGGCTTGAATCACCAGGCGCGCGATGGCGCCCGGACGAATTAGCGCGGTGCCTTCGCTGGTGGCCAAATAAGAGCGATCGGCGGAAACATTGAAGGAAACGTAGGAGGAATAGACCTCGGGATATTTCAGGAAGCCGGCCGAAATTGTCCGGGTGCGCGCTTCCCATTCTTTCTGATCTGACGGAGCACGCAAGGGAGCAAGATTCAGATGATCCTGCGGCGCTTCGCTGGAGAAATCGGGAGATTTGTCTTCTTCTTCGGAGCGCACTGCATTGCTGGTTTTCACTTTCAGGAACGCGGCGGAGGCTTGCTCGTATTCACGGTCGGTTAGTTGCCAGAGGACGCGGGCGATGGCGCTGGAATCGTCATTCAGCGGCAACAAGCCGGACGTGATGCCGGAGCCGCGACTTTGGCTGTGCGTGTTGTCCAGCGCGACGGTGCCGACGCGCATCATCACGTCAGCCTGGCGGCGGTCAATGCTGGCGGAATAGATCACGCTGCCGTTGGAGGCTGCTACGGCGGTTTCGTCCGTGTCGGTGACTGCGTAGCTCAGGTAATAAGGCGCAGGATCGGTTTTGGCCAGGGACTTTGTGGCGCGCTGCAATTCCTGTTGCATGGTGGCGAGGACTACGTTCGCAGCTGGGCTGGATGTAAAAGCGCCGAGTGGGAAGGCGGCAAGCGCGAGGACGGCTAGAAACGGAAACCAGAGATGAGTTTTTTGCATCGGGCTGGTGGGCTCTTTCTTCAATGGACGAATCCAGCATACTCGCGGGGGATGGGCGGCGCAACTGGCGCGGCGCAGGACGATGTCTGCTTATGCACCACTCGTAGGACGTTGCAGATGCATGGCTTCGGCGGTTACGTCGCTGTATTTCAGCCCGGCGCCGGTGTTGAAGAGGACAACGCGATCGCTGGGCTTGAGGTAACCGGAGGCGAGCAGGCGATCGTAGGCGGCTGTAGCTGCGGCGCCTTCGGGGGAGAGGAAGAGGCCTTCATTTTTCGCCCAATCTTGCAGCGACGCGAGAATCTCCGCGTCTGGAATTGCCAGGGCGACGCCGCCGGATTCGCGCAAGATTTCCAGCATGATGGAGTCGCCGTACGGTTTGGGAACGCGCAGGCCGGAGGCGAAGGTGGCAGCGTTGGCCCACATTTCGCTCGCGGTCGCGCCCTGGTCGAATGCTTTGGCGACAGGCGCGCATCCGGAGGATTGCACGGCGATCATACGCGGACGCTTCCCTGGTTTCACCCAGCCGAGTTCTTCGAGTTCGGCGAATGCTTTCCACATGCCGATGAGGCCTACACCGCCGCCGGTGGGATAAAAAACCGCGTCGGGATATTCCCAACCGAGCTGCTCGACCAGTTCGTAGCCCATGGTCTTTTTTCCTTCCACGCGGAACGGTTCTTTGAGCGTGGAAATGTCGAACCAGCCTTCGGACTTGCTGCGCTCGGCGACGATGCGGCCGCAGTCGGAGATGAGGCCGTCAACCAGCGTGACGTTTGCGCCATAGGTGATAGCTTCGACGTAGTTCGCGAAGGGAACATCGCGCGGCATGAAAATGTAGGCGGAGATGCCGGCGGCAGCGGCGTAGGCAGCTAACGCCCCGGCGGCGTTGCCCGCTGAGGGAACGGCGAGCGCGCGCAGGCCGTAATGCCGCGCCATGGTGACGGCGAGCGCAAGGCCGCGGGCTTTGAACGAGCCAGTGGGATTTGCGCCTTCTTCTTTCAGGAATGCGTTGGGATGGCGGCGGCTGGGAAGCATGGGAGTCCAGCCTTCGCCGAGAGTGACAGGGCGAGCGTCTGGGAGAACGGAACGATAGCGCCACATGCCGGGCCACGGAGACTTGGCGGCATCGCTGGCGATGGCCTCGCGTGCGGCGATTCCGCGCAGCGGTTGCAGATCGTAACGGACGTAGAGAGAACCTTTGCATTTTGGGCAGAGCGTCTGCGCCGTCGCGGCAGATAGCGTCGCCTGGCAGCGGGAACATTCTAAGTTTTTGATTGGTGGCATGGAGTAACGATAACAGATGGCGCGAGCGTGAAACAGGATTCGGGATTATCGAGCAGCAGTTGGCGCTTCGCGATTTAGCGAGATGCACGTGGTTTTTGTGGCGGGAGCTGCGCAGGAAATTAAGCGAGAGAGTTTGGTAGCGGTACCGGGAATCGAACCCGGGTTTTCAGGTTGAGAACCTGACGTGCTGACCCCTGCACCATACCGCCGTTTATGAGCGAAGAAGTTTACCGCGAACGCTGGCAGATCACGCAACGCCTTGCTGCACCGTTGGATTGTAGCATCGGCATCCGCACGCGGGGAAGTGGCAGCGCGGGCTCGCGCTGGCAGCGTCCGTTCGTCTGCGCCCGCCGCGGAAACGATCAGAAGGCGAAGCGAACACCGATTGTCGGAGCAACGTTGCTTGGAGCGATATAGGGGACGCCCGGGCCATGTGGAATAGCGATGGCCAGACCGCCGCTCACGAAGGAATAGGCGACTCCGACGTAACCGTCGAGACGCTTGGTGAAGTGATGATCCGCGTAGAGCGACGTCTCGTTGAGGTTGCCCGCGCAGGAACTGCGGAAACCGGCTGCGGCCGAGCAGGTCGGCGGAAGACGGAAGTCGTTCTGCCGCTGTTGATACCAGGACCCGGTGATGTCGGTTTTGCTGCGGTAAGTGTATTTCACGCCCGTCCACCAGATCTGCACCAGCTTCTCAGAATCAAGATTGTTATCTTCGACCCCGCTCATGATGTAACCGGCCATGTCCGTGGCGCCAACGCCCAGCGGTTGCGCAGGGTTGTTCTGCCAGATGTATTCGTAGCCGGCAAAAAACTTGAACGGGTCCCACCTATACTTGGCAGCGACCATGACGGCGTTGTTGTCGGTCACGATGCCATATACGGTGCCGTTCGGGTCGATCAGATTGGTCCCGCTGATCTGGATTGTATTGATGCTGTCCGTGGTCGACTGAGTTGGCGCCGACAGACTTTGAGGCCCCAGCAGGGGGTTCAATACGCTGATTGCCTGGTTGAAATGTTGGAAGACGACGTCAGCGGACAACTTGCCGTGTTCTCCACCGATATCGAAGCCATAGGCGTTGTTATGCGGCCTTTCCGGCGTACAGTTGGCGGCAGTCCAGGACATGGAGGTCGTGGAGGGCAAGAAGCAGCCGCCAGAGCCATTGGCGAATTTATACATCGCGCCGAAATGGACCGGGCCAACGGCGAGGCGATACTTCAGAGCGTCGTCCCATCGGCTGTCCTCGGTGTCGCCGCCGCCGGCCATCGTGCCGTTATAGCCGATGTACGAAAAGCCATAGCCGCCGCCGACCGGATCGTAAAGGAGCATCGCATCGGTGCCGAGAGAGCGCTGACGACCGAAGGTCAGCGTGCCGAACTGCGTGGACGATATACCGCCGTAGAATTCGTCGTTGAAGGGTTGGCCCGCGCGCGCACCGTCAATGGCTTCCGAATAGCTGCTCCTGGGGAGGCCGTTGTTTACAATATTAGTCTTTGACGCGTCGGCGAGCAGGCCGGACTGCGGATTGATTCCGGTTGAGGCGTTGAACACAATGGCCCAGCCAGGCGCAAACTCTTCCTTGCCCCTGATGCCAAAACCGGTCTGTTGCAGGTTGTTCGGTGCGACCAGGAATCGAGATTGAGAGCCGTTGCGGTTCACCAGAGATTCACCTTCATAGTTATAGCCGTTTACCGGTAAGCCGTGGCTGACCCAGCCGACGCCGACGTCATACGCACCGTACAGCGTGACGCCATGCCAAGTCAGCGCGCAATCGGTGGTGGCGAACTCCTTGCCGCTCGTGCAGGGGTCGGGCCCCTTCTGCTCCATCTTTATGTCTACCGTGGCGGTCTGGTCAGCCGCCAGGCTGATTCGCGCGCGCGTTTCATCGGCGAACCCGCGTTTTGCGGCTCGAATCTCGAAGCGCCCCGAAGGCAGCCCGGACGCCTGATAGCGGCCTCCCCGGTCGGTTGGGATCGTACGCGTTTCGCGTGTGTCGAGGTTCTTGATGGTGACCGCGACCTCGGAAAGGGGCGCGCCGCTTGGGTTCGTCACCACGCCGGAAAGGCTCGCGCCGCTTGGGTTCGTCGCGACGACGGAAAGGCTCGCGCTCGATTGGGCGCGCGCTGCCGGCGGCACGACGAGAAACAAAGATACAGCTACAAAAGCGATTAAGAGGGGCCTCACAGGTTCTCCTTGCATTTGCGGCTGGGTAGATTTAATTCGCGCACGAAAGACGGCGACGACGCGCGAATCTATACGATTCGCATAGAGATGTCAAACCGATTTGCTGCGATTAGCGGGCCCTGTTGCGCGGTACGGTAGCGAACATAGCGGCTGTGCCGGAGAAGCGAGCGCTACGCGAGCGACTACGACCGGACAATCATGACTTCAGTGGATTTCACGAGGGCGGCGACTGTCTCGCCTTTTTTCAAGCGAAGTTCGCGAACGGCATCGCTGGTAATGATGGATGTAATGCGCTGGCCGCCGATGGAGAGGGCCACCTGGGCGATCAGGCCGTCAATTTTTATGTCGGTGATCCGTCCGACGAGCTGGTTGCGGCCGCTGATGCGGCGGAAATTGGTGCGGCGTTCGGAAACGTCTCCGTGCTCGGTGGCACGATACAGGAAGCGGTCCACTTCCTTTTCGGGAATGCGGTGGTGGCCGCCGGCGGTTTTCACCGTGCGAATTTTCTTTTTGTAGATCCATTGTTTCAGGGTGGGATAGCTGACTCCGAGGACTTGTGCGGCATCGCGCGGCGTGAAGAGTTTCGCAGTGGGCACGGCGACTCCAGTTGGCTCTGGGCCCGCGGAGAGGAAACGAGCGCGTGACGATGCTAAGCTCGGCGAGGCTAGGATGTCAATCGGTTGAAGAAGGCGGCGAGAGATGCAAGGAGAGAGAGGCGGTCGCCCGCCTCTCTCAGCCCGCATGCGTGTTCTACGGCAAGTAGTAGCGGACCGACGTAAACACCATATTGTCGAGCCCGTGCGGACCAACGCCTTCGCCGGTTGCGTTCACACCGGACCAGGTGTTGCGCTGGACGTAGGAGTATTGACCGCCGAATTGGAAGCGACCCTTCGGTCCGTTGTAGAAGCGGTACCAGAAGCCGAGGGTGCCTTCAAGGATGTTCCGGGTATCGCCATCGCAATTCGATAGCGCGCCAGGAATGAATCCATTGGAGCCCAGCACCGCAGTGGTGTTGATCGTAGCGGCAGGAGCGGCGAGCGGCAAGGTTTCAACCGCGCAACCGTCATCCCGGCGAAGATTGCTGCCGTAACCTTCCTTGCCGTCCATCCAGCGGCTGGCGTATTCGCCGCCGACGTAGGCGTAAATATCAAGCGCCGGCGTGGCGTGGAATACCAAACTGCCGAGCGCCTGATAGTTGCGAAGCAACGCCATGGTGCCATCGGGCCGGGCAGTGGAATCCGGAAGGCCAGCGGTACCGTAGCGCCCGATGCCGTCGCCACCAAGGAAGTGGACGCCGACGTCGAGGTGCTTGCCAAGATAGACGCGACCGTTTGCGCCAATGCCGCCGCCGGTGCTGGAACTATTAAACGCACCAGAAGCAGCGTTGGTGGATCCGGTGAGCGCGCAAGGATTGGCGGGAATTGCGACGGTTGGGAATGGAGTGGTGCCGTCGCCCGCGAGCGTGATGGTAATGGCTCCGTTTGCTGCGAAGCAGGGGAAGACACGATCACGGAACGTGCTGACGATACCGAAGGCTTCGAAGTGCCCCCACTTCGGATCAAGAGTCGCCTTGACCAAAAAGTCCGGGGTCTTGGTGTACGCATAAGTCCCGGTTTGGTTCAGCAGGCCCTGGGTGAGACCGGGGGCGCCGACCAGGAAGTTGTTGAAGACCGTCGTGCTCAAAGTCGGTATCTCCACTCCATTCACGGTCACGGTCGAGGACGCGGGAATTGTTGATGTTGGGTTACCGTGAACGGTGAGCGTGGTCGCTGCGTTTTCTACCGAAGCGGCCAACGTCAAAATACCGATGTTCTTGGAGATGCGAAGGCCGTACTGCCGCGCCCAGCTGAAGCCGACCGTGTACTGCGGGTCAATCGTCAAGGGACGAACTTCGCTGAGGTTATCCACGCCCGTTTTGTCTTCCGTGGCCAAGCTCCACATCTGACCGCCGGTGATGGTGAAGCCGTTGTCGAACTTCGCTTGGCCCCAGCCCTGGCGCAAACGGAGCACATAGCTGTTGCTCTCGTTGTTGTTAGAGCTGATGCCGGTGCCCAGGAAGTCCGTCTCGACGTAGCCGGTGAGCTTCACGGTGGCCAGCTTTCCCTCGGCTTTTAGGGTCAGTTGAGATTGGCGAGCGGTGCCATTGAATTCGGTGGTCTGGCTTCCGGAATTCCCTGGGAGAGGAATTTGGTTGAACCCCGTATTGATATCGGAATCATCCGCCTTGTTGCGGAAAACTGTTTCCGCCGCCAGGTATCCACCGGGAGTGAGCGTGATTCCCTTGAAGTGAATGGCGATGGGATTATTTTCGGCGTCCGCCGCTTGCCCGTCAGCGGTTCCGATATAGATATCGCTTAGCCTTGGACCAGTAGTCGGAGCGGAACCATTGGCAGCGTTCGGAACGCGACTGTCAGGAGCAGGAACATAGGAAGTATCGCGAGGAGTGGTGGCTACTTTCAGCTCCGCTTCCATGGCTTCCATGCGCTCCTGCTGTTCGCGCATTTGTTCGTTCTGGATCTGGATTTGGCGGGACTGGGCTTCGAGAAGTTCGCGAAGCTGTTGCAGCTCGCTTTCCAGACCGGACGCAGCAGCCGTCTTTCCCGGCATTGCGGGATCGGATTTGGACGCCGATGCGGAAGCGTCTTTGTCTTTGTCTTTGTCCGAAGCCGTGCTGTTGTCCGCGGCGGCTGTGCTGCTGGATTTTGCAGCGGTGTTGTCTTTATCCTTATCACCCGCCGAGCCCGGCGCTGCCATTGCTGGCATGACGACGAGGCCGAGGGCTAACAGATATGCAACTAATGCTCGCATTCCTTCCTCCTTGAAATTTGACTGCCACATTTTCCGAACGCTGGAAATCGAGAACTGAAAGCGCGGTTTGGAAAACTCCGTCACTTCCCCCCACTGTTACCGGCCGAGGAAACCGTCCCGTTGGGTGTTAGAAGAAAACCACGTACCACCGGAAGCAATTCGCTTTCGACCGGCACATGTTCACACCCGCAGCTTTGGAGTCGGATACTTTCAGAGTCGCTACACGCAGAGCGACGCAGGCACGTTAAGCGGGCCTCTTGAACCTACTGTGACGGGAATGTTAATTGTGCGTGACTACCAAAACGGGAATATTGCAGCCCACTACCGCCGGGATGGCCGGCGGTAACCCGTGTATTTTTCGCTAGTTGGCAGCGCGGCGGGTTTCACTTTCGGCGAATGAAGGAACGATGCGCCGGAACTGAAGGACGCTGAAGAAGCGGTGGCGGCAGGGATCGCAGCGGTAGGCGGGAAAACGCAGCCAGCGCTTCACAAGGATCAGCGTGCCGTCTTCGACCCGTTCGCGGGAGATATGCTCCAGATCGAAATTGCCGCAGCGGGGACAGTGCGCGAATCGTTCGAGGATGGCAGCGACACGCCAGGCGTGAAATCGATGCTCGCAACTGTGACAGCGCCAAGGGCGCAGGCCGGCCGCCGTGAGCACGAAGTCCAAAATTCCGTCGCGGTGCGAGCGGAAACAATTGTCGCTGCGACACTGAGGACAAATCATCGTTACTCCGAACCTGTAGCGCAGGATACCGAAAAGCCAGTCGGCGGGCAAGACGGGGAAAATACGGATGTCAGTAACACATGATATGTCCGGTTGAGATAGCAAGTGATATGTCCGCTTTTCGGGCGGTGGTAGGGGACCATGCAAGGCATG
>Ga0209530_1000178_pt1 | contig 55838 bp, 48 predicted proteins | sample BlaSpr_A8_Ref_O1_FD_187987 | JGI IMG/M metagenome (GOLD analysis project Ga0209530, IMG submission 187987) | Forest soil microbial communities from Thunder Bay, Ontario, Canada - Black Spruce, Ontario site 2_A8_Ref_O1 (SPAdes) (version 2) | ecosystem: Environmental > Terrestrial > Soil > Boreal...
CGGGCGGGTGCTGAAGGTGCTGACGGATCAGCCGGGAATCCAGTTTTATACCGGCAATTTTTTGAACGGCACCATTCAGGGCAAGGGTGGGAAGCCGGACCAGTTGCGTTCGGCGCTTTGCCTGGAGACGCAGCATTTTCCCGATTCTCCCAATCATCCCGATTTCCCAACGACCGAGTTGAAGCCCGGCGGGCGCTATCACACGATCACGGTTTACAGCTTCTCCGCCCGCTAGGCAACAGGGTGGAAACCAGCGAAAAAAACGGGCTCAAGGAAATGAGCCCGCACCGGTGACAGTGATTAGCTTAAGCGGTTCCGTGCTTTACGGCTAAAGTGTGAAGCTCAGCGCAAGATTCACACCGGGATAGCTGGCATTGCAGAGGTAATACACTCCGTTTATATCGACAACGTAGACGTTTTGCGTATAGAGCCAGTTGCTGGGCCACGCGTCGACGAATCCGAAGGAATAGCCTCCGTATTGGAAGCGGTGATTTCTGTAGTCGGCTTGGCTGACACGAAATGTGTGTTGCTGCCCAAAGCTGGCCTTGAATTTATCTGCGGGAATGCGACCACCACCGTTATTACCGGCGCGCTGTGGCTGCGTGGTCTTTTCCGCAGGCTTACTGTTCTCCTCTTGCTTTGCGTTTTTCTCTTCTGGCTTGGCGTTCTTTTCCTGCTCCGTCGCCGCTGGTTTTTCTTCGGGCTTAGCGGATTTTTCTGGCTGTGCTTTTTTCTCGTCCTGAGCAGGAGCGGCTTTCTGTTCGTCCTGCTGATCGTGTTGCTCTTGAGCGAATGCCGGAGCTGCGACTCCGAGGGTCAAAGAAAGAACTGCTGTGCTGATGAGTCCTACCAGTTTCATGGGTGGTGCCTCCAATTTGTCGATCTCTAACTACGCTTGCTTGTTCTAGCGCAAGCTTCCAGTGGTCGTGTTCACCGAGCCTCCAATGGCGTCGCCGGAAACGAGAAGTTCTACTCTTCGATTCTGCTGTCGTCCGGCGGAATTGTCGTTCGAGGCCACCGGCAAGGTGTTGCCAAAGCCCTTGGAGGAAACGGAATTCGTGGCTACGCCCTCTTGCACCAGATAATCGCGCACCGAGCTGGCGCGGTTCTCTGATAGCTGTTGATTCATCTCATCGCCGCCGACATTGTCGGTGTAGCCGCCGACTTCAATATTGAGTCCGGGATAGGCGAGCAAAATACCGGCGACTTTCGCCAGCTTCTCTCGTGCCCCCGGTTTCAACGAGTATTTTCCGGTGTCAAAAAGCACATCCGACATGCTGACGATGAGTCCACGTGCGCTGTCGCGAGTCTGGAGAATGGAATTTAACTGCTCGGACAATCGTGTGCGCATTGCGGCTTTATCGGCTTCCGCCTGTTGCGCGCTCGCCTGAGCTGCTGAGATTGCCTCGGCGGACGCGGCCTGACTGGTCGCCATGTCTGATCTAGCCTGGGCGCTGGCAGCTTCCGCGTTTGCCTGATCTGTGCGGGCTCTCGCTGCATCGGATTCGGCTTGCGCCCTTGCTGCTTCAGCTTTTGCCGTGTCGGATTGGGCTTGATCTTTCTGCCGCATCGCGCTGTCGGCTTGCGCCTGCGATTGTTGCTGTGCGTCGCTCGAAGCTTGACGTTCGTTCGCCAGCCGTATCTCGTTGAGTTTTTTGACTGCGATCTCGCGCGCGTCTTCGGATGTCTGCACTGCCTCGCGAGCGACCGCGATCAACGCTTTGTTGTCGAGGTGTCTGCTTATGGCATACTCATCCGCATTGTTGGTCAATTTGACGGCACGCGCATAGCTATCGCTCGCATACTGCTCAGCCCCCTCGGATTGCGCGATGCGCAGCGCATTTCGTGCTTCGAAGAATTCCAGTGGCAACTTGGCGTTCAGAACTACCGGATCGAATTTATAACCGGTAGGAATGTAGCCGCCGCGTTCCATGAGTTCATACTTTGCGTTTACCGCTTCGGTGGTTCCTTTGGTGGATTCGCGTACGACGTTCTCAAGCACTACAGCATTGCTCGGTTGGCGCACGGCGTAGTATGGTTCCGCAGTCACGATCAGGGCGAAGGCTTGCAGGTCGGTGGTCACACGCAGTTTGCTGCGATGATTGTCGCCGACCAACACTTCTCCCAGGTTCATGGCTCGACCTTCGGGAGAAATCGCCCACAAGACATAGGTCAGATATTCATTGCCGAAAGTCGTCGGCGCCTGCAGGTTGCCAAATTCCGCATCGACCTCGATCGACCCGCGTCTGCTTTCTACCTTGGCCTCACCGTTCGCTGAAGGCATCAAGTCCGTACCCGCGAAATCGAGTCTCGAGGCGCCGCTGCGATGCTCATAGTTGACCGCCTGCACGCTGCGGCTCACTACATTCACTCGGAATGTAGGTATTCCACTGGTGGACTCGACAACAACCGTGTTTTGGGAATTGGCTTGAGTCATTGCGCTTACGGTGAAAGTGATTCCGACTGCTAACCAAAGTTTGGACTTCAACGTAACTCCTTCTGGCAGATAAATATCCGCCATGCTGCCTTATGTCGAACTTCTCGGGAAGGGCTCAGCCTGCGTGGCTGACCCGTCCTTTAAGTTCCGACGTGGATTCGGGAAAGCGAATTAAACAGTCCAAAAACGTTGAGGATCCAGAGAACCACGGCGATGACCACGACACCATTCAAAATCGACTTGATGGTTCCCTGCATGGGAATGAAGCGATTCACCAGCCACAGGAGGACACCCACCACGATGAGAACTTCGAGGAGTTGAATTAGAGGCATTTTGACCTTCCTTTGTTTCACGGGCTAACACCTCTCATAAGCTCTGAGGGGTTGCCTTGGTTCGCGCGTCCGAGAGTTCTTAGGGTCGAATCGGGTTCGCTGCAGGTAAAGAATGACAGGTACAGAGCATCGCCGTCTGAGCAAGATAGCTCACATCCGGATTCCGGTTGCCTCGGTTCCGGTTGCATTGATTATTATTAAGGTTACGATGACCTTGGCCAGATCGCCCCGCCGGGGTTCAACGAGCCATCATTGCTCTGCGCGGCGATCTTCCATTTTGACGTTTCTTGCGGCCTCACCTTTCGTTTCTAGTGTGGTTTCGACGCAGCGTCCGGCGCAGGATTGGACGCAACACCCGACTGTACTTGCTTGCCGGGCGGAATCTCGGTTCCGGATGGATAAATCAAGATCTGCACGGTGCCCCAGTTGGCATCCTTCTTAGTTTCTGCCTTTGTTTCTGCCGCTCCGTCGGGCTGCTTGGCATCGGTTTGCTTACCCAAGCCAAGAGTCTTGAGCTGATTGTCGTCGAATCCGAAGTTCTCGACCAGATACTCGCGCACCACCATGGCGCGCGCCTCGGTTAGCACGAGATCTTTCTGGGTGTCGCCCTCCGCGCCCGCGGAGACCGCGACCACGGCAAATCCAAACTGGTTATTGGTCAGAAACTCGCCGCCGTCTTTGAGTGATTTCTGGTTCTTCAGTTTGGCCGAATCCTGCTTATCGAAAAGCTGCTTCGCCGAGTAGGTAAACTCTTTTACCGGTGTTCCCTGGGGCAGGCGTTCGATCTCATTCTTTGCTAGTTCGTTCGAGTCTTCATAGCCGCGGTTCTTGAAATACCCCTTCACGAAAAAATTGTGCTTCAGCGCTTCCATATTTTCCTGGAAGTCGGTAACGCCGGCTTGCGCCTGGATCATCGTGGTATTCATGGTGGCCGAGGTCTGCGCGAGATTGTTATAGAGCTGTTTGTCGTTCACCAGAGCTCCAACGGTTCCCGCGCCCGAATTGATCTTGGCGCTGATGGAGTTGAGGTTCGCCGTCGCGCCGGTGGCGTTTTGGATGGCTTCCTGGCTACCATCCAGCAAGTCGCTCGCTTTTTGCAGCAGGTCCGACATTTCGAGTGGAGGCTGGCTGGCGATGGTGTCACCGTCACGGACGTTCGCTTTCCCGGTCGTTCCCGAGGAGATCGCCAGATACTGGTTGCCCAGCAATCCTTCAGTTTCGATTGAGGCCACGGAGTCTTGCTTGATGATCTCGTGCGTGGTCTTGCCGAGATCCATGACGACCGTGACTTTATCACCGGGCTTGTGTGGCAGCTCGATGTTGCGCACGGTCCCAACATGAACCCCTCCCACCCTTACATCGCCGCCCTGATCCAAGCCTTCCACGTTATCGAATTGCGCCTTCAATTGATACGTGGAGCTGAAAAGATACTGCTTGCTCCCGATGATGAAAATACCGGCTGCCAGAATTGCCAATGTCGCAACGATGAATACTCCTAACCGCGCCGCTCTCGACATTTGTCCTCCATATCTTCCGTCCAACTATATTTCTCACTAGGAATGCTTAAGAAATTCCTTAACAAACTCGATGTCACTCTTTTGCAGATCTTCGAAGCTGCCTTCAATCACTACCTTTGCCTTATCGAGCAGAGCCAGACGATCCGCAATCGTCTTGGCGCTGTGCAGATCGTGGGTTACGACGATGGACGCCATGTGATGTTCTTTCTGAAGCTTCAGAATCAACTCGTCGATTTCAGCGGAACTGATGGGATCGAGACCGGCGGTCGGCTCGTCGAGTAAGAGAACGTCCGGGTCCAACGCGAGAGCGCGCGCCAGCCCTACCCTTTTCTGCATCCCGCCCGAAATGTCCGAAGGCATTTTCTCAAAGTGTCCATCCATGCCGACTTCGGCCAAGAGGTGCCGGGCACGGTCGCTCTGCTCAGATTTCGACATCTCTTTCTTATGGTGTTGCAGAGGAAACGCCACGTTCTGCTCGACGGTCAGAGAGTCGTAAAGCGCGGCGTGCTGAAACAGAAAACCCATCTTCTTCCTGATTTCGCCGAGTTGATCGAGACTCAATCCGGTAATCTCTTGGCCGTGGATGCGAACTGAGCCTGAGTCTGGCTTCTGCAGTCCGATAATGATCCGCAGCAACACGCTCTTACCGGTGCCACTGCGGCCCAGCACGGCCAGGGTCTCGCCCCGGTTTACATTCAGACTGACTCCATTCAAAACATTTTGCGTCCCGAAGGACTTGTGTAAATCCTCGACGGCAACCGCGGGCGCGTTTTCGCCTTCCCCAGCGGTTGGTGGCTGCGTCGCAATCTGCTGGGCGGCGTCCATACTTTCTTCGCGAGTTGTTAAAGAAGTGGTCACGGGATCGACTTTCAGCAAACAAGACTCACGGGAAAACGATAAGAATGAACTTCACTAGCACCACATCGGCCAAAATCACGAACAGCGATGACAAAACAACCGAACTCGTGGCCGCACGACCCACACCTTCCGCGCCACCTTCTGTCTGCATTCCCTGAAAACATGCGACCAGCCCGATAATCAGACCGAACACAGTCGTCTTAAACGTAGGTGGCAGAAAATCATTGAAATCAGCGCCTTTGAAGCCGGCATTAATGAACTGATGGAAGGAGAGCGGTTCCGCTAGGGCCTGCGTCACCCAGCCCATGAACACGCCGCACGCATCGCCGGCGAGGGTCAGCAAAGGCAACATCAGGATGCAAGCCAGGATACGGGTTGCCGCCAGCAATCTGTAAGGATTGACCGCAGACGCTTCAATTGCGTCGATCTGCTCGGTGACTTTCATCGATGCCAGCTCGGCGCCAATCCCGGCACCCACCCGGCCACTCACGACGAGACCTGTGATGATGGGACCCGTCTCATGAATAACCGAGAACACGATGGCGGCGGGGAGCAGCGATTTGGCTCCAAAGCGAGTCAGGCTGTAGCGGGCTTCGAGAGAAAGGACCACTCCAACCGCTGCTCCGGCTAAAGCGACCAGCGGCAGCGACTTCGACCCAATCTCGTCAAGCTGGCGAATAAATTCCCGGAATTCAAAGGGAGGCGTTACGGCGGCTCGCACGACTTGCCAGAAAAATATCCCCAGTTCGCCAAACCACTCGAAGAACTTGCCGATTGGAGCCAGGACGGCGCTCGCCGGAGGAAATACGACGGCAGGCTCCGAACTGGACAGCGGAGGGTTCGGACCTGCTGCCGCGATGGATTCCCGATCGATCACGGATTTGCCTCCGAAGTGGGTGCGCCGTGGGTATTGTTAAGATGCATGCGGGAAATCCAAGAGTGCGGCCCGCTATAGAGGAATTCCAGGGCGATGTTGTTCGCGACATACGCCAGCAAACTATAGTTGCCCATGCGAAAGCCATCCATGGCATCGTAGCGGTGGGGATACCAGCCATAGACGGCGGTCATCGTCCCAGCATAGGGAGCAACCAAAGCAGAAAAAGAAAACACGCGATGACCGTCGTTGCCGCGACGGGAGGTGAAGGTTGAAATCACAGCATGGCCGAGGCGCGGCAATGCACCTTTACATTGGCAGCGATAGTACAGTGTGTCTTCGCGGATGGCTTCCGCCAGCCCATAGCGCGTGGTAGTGGTTATCGCCGCGATGCCGAAGTCGGAGCCTATTCGCTTGCCATACCCTTCCATCCCTTGTCGCCATTCTGGCGGCGAATTGTCTTCCTGGTTGATGCCCGCAGCGATTGCAGATCCGACGATGGGATACGGGCCGAATGCGTCGAACAAGTAGTTGTGAATCTTGATTTTTTCTGTCGGGCGCGTATACGTCAAGTCCGGGGGTGGATAGGTCGGACTCGCGGGCAACGCGGCAGCGCTGGCACCGCTACTCGAGGGGTCTTCCAAATAGGACGCCGACTGTGCTTTTGCCGAGACAGGAAGGGCCGCGAGATTTGCGATGAGCAGCAGCATGAGCACAGCCCGGTGGGGCCTTTTCTCAAGGCCCTCGTTAGCCAATATGAGATTCCGTTTGCTGGGTAAAGGGTTGCTACTCTTCATACGGTCAGGGGACAAGGCCCGTGATCGCACTGGCAGGCAATTTCCACTTCTTTAGAGCCCGCGTCCTTGCAGATCGGGCCACAGTATTTGTCACCGGATTGCACAAGACACCGGCACGGCAGGTGCGCGCACTTGTTTTGCGAGTTGGTTGTCATCATCGTGATTGTTCTCCTTTTTTTCAGGGTCTTTCATTGCTCTTCCCTCCCGATGATCCTCGCAGAATTGCACCTACGGAGATGCTCACTCTTGCACACAATTGGGGGAAAGGGGGACCTAAGTGCTACCTAATTATTCGGCTAATATGTTGAGAATGAGCAATATTGAGCATTGCCCTTCGATCAAAGGTTGCATTATGTCGTAGTGAAGACGAAAGAAGTGACTCCGAAGCAGATACTAACCGTACGTTGTCCAACTTGCGCCGCAGCGGTGGGAGAAGTCTGCGAACTGCATACGGGCGCAGCGCGCACGGAGTCTCACAGAGATCGGACAGTTGCTGCAACCGCGGCCGCCGAAAAGAAACGCGGAAATCGATAACCGCGAACGGCTGTGCAGTTCTACCTCTGATTCCTATTTTCGAGGTCTTTCGAGGTCATTCGCTGATTTCCTAATTATTGGGCACTCGATTCTTTCGCAGCGGCGCTATCTTTTTGCAGGAATCGGTGCCAGTCGTTTGTCACTTCGGCATCGGCGAGGGCTTTGACGAAGACACCTCCCACTACCGATCTCGCCTGGAATCCCATCTGTTTACCGGACGTTGTGTCATACCAATCCGTGAGAGGAACGCGCGATGGCGTTTCCTTCATCCACTTGGCGATGGGGCTCATAAAGAACTGGAATTGGCCAATTGATCCGGCCGGCGGCGGATCAGCCAAGGTTGCCGTCCAAATCTCCCAATCTAGCTTGGTGTAATCTTTGCGGTTATCGAGCGGAAGGCCATACTCCTTTATATGTTTGGCGTAGAAACTCAACTCGGCACGCTTCACATTGGGATCGAATAGATTGAGGCCCAGGATTTGATCCCATACGAGGTTATACTTCTGGCTCCAAGTTCCGGGCGCGTCGAAGGCTAGTTTGTAATGATCTCCATCTTTTGCCATGACTTCCCAGTCGCTAGCCATTCTCTTCGCCAGGGCTGTGAACTTCGCCGCCTCGTTCGTTTTGCCCAATCCCTGCGCCATAACGGCATACGCGCCTAGACCTTCGATCGCTTTGATCGAGAGATTGGCGTTGTGGGCTAAGTGGCCAGCGAAATCGTCGGTCGACAGCTGATTCGCCGGATCCAATCCTTTTTGCGCAACGTAGTCAGACCACTTTGTGAGTAGCGGCCAATATCTTTCGGCCACGTGCCAGTTCCCTTCTGCGCGTCCCAGAGCTGCTACCAAAATGAGCAGGTTGCCGCTTTCTTCGACCGGCATCTGGTCCTCTTCTGTGCGTTCGCCTCCGCCGTAGACCTGACCATTGGCCAGCGGGTAGGTTCCGAGATCGTGGGGCGCAAAAGGAAACTTCCAGCGCGGCAGCATGGCGTATTCCAGCACAGGCTTCAGTTGCGCTTCGAGCAGCACTGGATTCATAAACAAAAAGAAAGGCGCTGAAGGATAGAGAACGTCCACGGTTGAAATACAACCGTTGCTGAAGTTTTCTTTGGGAAACAATAGCGGCGACCCGTCCAAATCGGCGACGAGCGCATGGGCAGCGAGGGTCTGGCGATAAGCAAGAATTGCCAAGTCTGCATAATCTTTTCCGCCAGCACGTTCCAGATCCGAGCGAAGCTCGGCGTCGAATCGCTTGCCTCGTGTACCTAAATTTGCATATTGGGCTTCGGCTGTTTCGAGCATCTGGTCGGTTGTTTGGCCGTCTCTCTGCCAATACTCCCGCAACCTGCGTTGCATGTACTCGATGGCATAGCCTTGGGTATAAGAGAGCAAGACATGCATTTCCGCGCCATTCGATGCCGTGACGTCGGCCGGCAGCACTATCGCCAAGTGGGCCGCGTCTTCCGCTTTCGCGGGCATATCAAGGTTATCGGATGTGGGTAGCGTGCCGGCATGCAGAAAACTTTCGATTGCCTCCGATGAATTTGCCACCAGTGCGTGCTCGTTTTCCGGAGTCGCCAGATGGAAATAGCCCCAATCGATTCGCAGGTTATCTCCGGAGCGAGCGAGCACACGCTGCTCTTGCGATCCCAGGTTCAGCACGGTGAGCGAACTGGTGCGGGAACGACCCCAGACTACGGGCTCGTAGGCTCGATCGACGGCGATCCGCGGATCGACATCCAGCAAGATTGCAACTTCGTGGCTCTTTCCGTCAGTCGCGTGAATGTGCCAGGTGAGATAAGTGACCGGGCGCGAAAGTATGTCGAGATGTTCGGGAAACGCCGGAGTAAAGAACGTCAACTCGAGTTCGACACCGGCGGCTTCGAAGACGTAGATCGTGTGTGTGGCTTCTACCTTTACCGACAACTGCCGCATCGCGGGCAGGGCATCCGACGGATCGTCGCCCGGGCCTTCGCCCATATAGCGATACGCTGCGCCATCGATGCGAATCAAGCCGGTAAGCGGCTGTTCGGCGCCCGTCCAGTGACGGGTGTTTTGATCTGTCAAGTGGTCGGCCATCGACCAGATACTGAAATAGGGGTTGTGGGCGACCAGAGGCACCGCCGGGGGCCGTATCTGCGCGGAAGAGATCGATCCGATTGTCGCGACCCCTATCAGGACTGGCATCCATTGGAACAAGAGCGATCGAGCACTTTTCATGGTCATGCTTATGGTCTCATGACTGTGGTCGATGGGTTCGCCATCTTGGGTTCACCATCGGTGTAGGCGAGGAAAGCCGGTAATTGCGCTGGTTTCGAATAACAGAGGGGAATCCGGAAAGTGAAAGAGCCGAGAATCGAGATGGTGAGAAACGATCCAGAGGGTGAAAGTTAACCTGGCGTCGGGGATGCTGGAAGAACTCGACAAGGCCGCCAAAGAGTTGAACATCAGTCGGCAAGCGGCGATCAAGACGCTGATACGCCAAGCGCTCGATCAGCAGTATCTGGCACGAGGAGGTCGTACTTCTGCCAAGCGAAGGTAGCACCCTTGCCAAGCAATCAAAAAGCACGGTGCTCAACCGACCTCAGTTTGCACCCGTACCTGTCAAGGTGACTACTTGTGGACTGTTTCCCGCACTGTCGCTCAAGCTCAGCGTCCCCGTTCTGGAGCCAATCTGAGTGGGCGTGAAGGTTACGCTGATTTCGCACTCCTTTTTGGCCGCCAAGTTCGTTGAGCACGTCGTCGCCGAGACCGCAAAGTCCCCCGTTATCGAGATCCCAAGATCGGTCAGCGTCAAGTTCTGATGGTTGAATAGCGTGAAGGTCTTTGCGCTGCTAGTAGTGCCCAGCATTTGTTTTCGGTAGGTCGCACTCGTTGGCGACAGTGTTGCGGGTTCGACTCCAGTCCCCGAGAAGGTTACGGTCTGCGGACTGCTGCCAACATTGTCGGTAAAGCTGAGCGTACCATTCTGCAATCCTAGAGCCGCCGGCGTGTAGGTTACGCTCACTGTACATTCCTGCCCCGAGGCTAGCGAACGGCCGGTGCATTCGTTGCTGGCGATCCCGAACTCTCCGTTGAGAGCGACATTGCTTACGTTAAGCAGAGTCACTCCATTGTTCTTCAAGGTCAGCGATAGCGCTGCACTGGTTTCGTTGAGCGCTTGACTGCCAAAGTTAAACGAAGTTCTCGACAGCGTAGCTGTTGCTGGACCAAAGGTGAATATCGTTCCACAACTGTTTCCACAATTGTTGTAGGTGCCGCCCGAGACGGTCGTACCGTAGAAGTTTCCATCCGCAGCTTGCACCAATCCTCCCGCAGGAAAATTACCGCCCAGGTAGCTTCCCGCGGTGGGAGTGAACTTATGAATTGTGGTCAGGGTAGCGCCGTTGATTTCAAAAATTGTTCCGCCGCCCTCCCTCGCATTTCCGCCCCACAAAGTCGTCCCATAGAGATTTCCATCGCTGGCTTGCATCAGCGTAATGGGCTCATTGCCGTCGCTGCAGCGCTCGGCAGCACAAAAGCTATAGACCGGGGTCAGCGTACCGGTAGAAGTAATTTCGAAGACTGTTCCTCCGTTGTTGGCGCCGCCAGCAACAGTCACACCATAAAAGTTTCCGCTCTTGGCCTGAATCAGTGACACGGGTTCGGTGCCATCAGCGCCGCTAAAGCTGTGGAGCGTGGTCAATGTGCCGCTGGCAGTTAGTTGGAAGATCGTGCCATCGCCAGAGGCGCCGCCGCCGAGCGTAATCCCGTAGAAATTTCCATCGCTGGCCTGGATGATTGCGCCCGGCTGGCTGCCATCACTCCCGCCGAAACTGTAGACCGTGGTCAGCGTACCTCCAGGTGTGAGTTGAAAGATCATGCCGCAACCCAAGCTGCAGTTGGTGCTGGAGCCGCCATAAAAAGTTGTACCGTAGAAATTCCCGTCGCTGGCCTGCATCACTTGAGACGGTCCGGCGGCCTCGTTGAAGCTATACACCGTGCTGAACGCACCCGCAGGCGTAATTTCGTAGACCGTTCCACACCCGTTGGTTTCATAGCAATTGGGGGAACCGCCACCCCACGCAGTCATTCCGTAAAGATTTCCGTCGCTGGCTTGGATCAAAATCGAGGAGGGGCCCCAATCAGGGTATTGGAAGCTGTAGAGCACAGTGAATGCATCGTCGGATGTAATCTGATAGATCGTGCCGCACCCAAACGTGCAAGACCCTCCGCCGCCCGAAGCGGTAGTACCGTAGAAGTTTCCGTTGGTGGCTTGTATGGGGGCGAAGGACGGTTCAGCCCCGCTTTCAGTCTCGTACCCCGCAAAATCGTGGATTACAGTGAACCCCTGCCCGGCCGTAGGCACCGCCGCCAAGACACAAAGCGCGGATACGACGCAGGCGATTTTCAGCAGACCAAAGCCTGCCGCGTTATCCGCCTTCCAGTTTCGTTTGGATCTGCACGCCAGCCCGAAGGTTCTTAGCTTCAACATAGGAGAACTCCAGAGCGGGATTGAGAACGCCCGGATTATCCTCTTTTTCAGGCTACGCCGCAAACTCATTCCAGCGACAACTTCGCCAATAGATGTCACGGCACTGGCGCTAACCTAGCGACAAGTGCGGCGGCGGCGAGCTTCCGCGCAACCCGAGTGTGTCCCGCCGGGGGAAGGAGGATTTGTACGAAGCCGCTGGCGCGGCGAACGCGGGGAGCTATGGGTTTTGCATGCCCGATTCGCGATTTGTTGGTCGCAGGTTTGGGTTGAGCGGACCGGTAAAAGAGTGCGGTATTATGTCCGCATGAAGACTGGGTTCGTCTTCGTCACACTGGTCTCTGTGCTCTTGCTTGCGATCAGCGCCGGTCCGCCGTGGATCTCTCACGGGCTGCATGACACGCCAGAGACAAAGAGCGCCTTTCTCAGGAATTACAACCCGAAGCGCGTGAACGAACCGTTGCTGGCAAATCAATCTTTCGGAAGTTCCGCCAGCGAAGGCGGTGGAGCGGACAAAGGTGGGACGATAGGGCACCTTGATCCATAGTCACCACAGGCATCATGGTCCTACTTCCCCGCCCGCACCTTCGCCCGTCGCGCCGCTGCAATTCTTTTACGGGCGGGTCAGGTTGGCAAACTCTCAAGTTGTCGAGAAAAAGGGAGCGATATGAATGGGCAGTCTCTGGAATGACATCAAGCATTCTGTGCACATGTTCATCAAGAACCCTGGCTTCGCCATCGCCGCCGTGGCCGCCCTTGCTCTCGGCATCGGAGCCAACACCGCCATCTTCACCGTGGTCAACGCAGTTCTCCTCAAGCCGCTCTCTTACCCTGATGCGGATCGCATCGTCGCATTTCTGCTCACCTCGCCCGATGGCAACAATCCCATCGGCTCGATCCCCAAGTTCCACATCTGGCAGCAGCAGACCAGCGTCTTCAAAGAGGTTGCCGCCTTCGACTTCGCGGGTCCGGGCTTCAACATCACGGGCGACCGCCCCGAGCAGATACACGGCATCCATGTCACCGAGGGTTACTTCCGCCTCTTCGGCGCGCCAGTCATGTTGGGCCGTACCTTCACGCCGCAAGAAGACGCGCCCAACGGCGGCAAGGTCGTCGTGCTGAGCTACGGCCTGTGGCAGCGCAAGTTTGGCGGCGATCCAAAGGTCATCGGCAACGCACTCTCGCTCGGCAACGAGCCCTTCACCATCATCGGCATCCTCGGCCAGGATTTCCTCTCCGATCCGGAAGCCGACATCTGGCTGCCCTTCCAGTTCGAACCCAACAGCACAAATCAGGGCCACTATTTCCAAGCCGCGGGACTGCTCAAGCCCGGCGTCACGCTGGCCCAGGCCAACGCACAAATGAAACTTGCGGCACGCCAGTACCTCCGCGCCTACCCATCGGCAGATCCCCAACAAAGTTTCGCCGTTGAGCCGCTCCGCGACACAATCGTTGGCGACGTGCGCAAGTCGTTGCTCATCCTGCTTGGCGCTGTCGGCCTGGTCCTGCTCATCGCCTGTGCCAACGTTGCCAATCTTCTGCTTGTCCGCGCCACCGGACGCAAACGCGAGTTCGCCATCCGCTCCGCACTCGGAGCCAGCCGCGCGCGCATCATCCACCAGTTGCTTACCGAAAGTGTTTTACTCTCCTTCACCGGCGGCATTCTTGGTCTTGTTCTCGGCTTCATCGGAGTGCGTGCCCTGCTCGCCATCAGCCCTGCAGGCCTTCCGCGCATCGGCGAAGACGGCGCCGCCATCGGCGTCGATTGGCGCGTACTCGCCTTTACCCTCGCTATCTCGCTTTTCACCGGCATCTTGTTCGGACTCTTTCCCGCTTTCAGCGCCTCGCGCTCCGACCTCAACTCTTCCCTGAAGGAGAGTAGCAACCGCTCCGCCACCGGCTTCCGCCAGAGCAAGGCCCGCTCGCTACTGGTCATCAGCGAGGTTTCGCTCGCCATCGTTCTGCTGATCGGCTCTGCGCTGCTCATTCGCACCTTCGCTGCCCTCCGCGGCGTCAGTCCCGGCTTCGATTCCCATCATGTGCTGACCATGGAGATGTCGCTGACGGGCGACCGCTACCAGAAGACGGCTGGTGTGGCGCAACTGTCACGCGACGGCCGTGATCGCCTCAACGCCGTCCCCGGCGTCGAGGAGTCGGCCTCCACCTGTTGCCTGCCCATCCAGGGCCAGTTTGGCCTGCCGTTTCTCATCATGGGCCGTCCCCCGGTCGAAGAAAAAGATACTCCCGGAGCCGGCTGGATGAGTGCTTCGCCAGGCTACTACGGGGTCTTCAAGATTCCGATCCTGCACGGTCGAGATTTCGCCGAGAGCGACACCGCCGCCGCGCCCGGCGTGGTACTCATCAATCAGACTTTGGCAAAGAAATACTGGCCGAAGGAAAACCCAGTCGGTCAACAGATCATTATCGGCAAGGATGTGGGGCCGGAATTCGAGGAGCCCGCGCGCCAGATTATCGGCGTCGTCGGCGACACTCACGAGGGCGGCCTGGACCGCGATCCCGGTCCGTTGATGATTGTTCCGGCGGCTCAGGTGACCGACGGCATGACCGCGCTCAACGCGCGCATCGTTCCCATGCGATGGGTCGTGCGCACCCGCGGCGACCCCGTTCGGGCCATCCCCGTCATTTCCGAACAGCTACGTCAGGCCAGCGGCGGGTTTGCAGTAGCCCGCGTGCGCCCCATGGACGAGGTTGTGGCGCGCTCTACCGCCCGGCAGAGCTTCAACATGATGCTGCTTACCATCTTCGGCACCGTTGCGCTGGTTCTTGCCGCCATCGGCATCTACGGCCTCATGGCCTACTCCGTCCAACAGCGCACCCAGGAGATGGGCATCCGCATGGCCCTCGGCGCGGACCGCGCCACCATCCGCAACCTCGTCGTCTGGCATGGCATGAAACTGGCCGTCGTCGGCGTAGTCCTCGGCATCGCGGCATCTTTCGGCCTCACCCGCCTCATTGCCAGCTTCCTGTTTGGCGTCAAGTCCTGGGACCCAATCGTATTCGTCGTCGTGCCCGTCATCTTGTCCGCGGTGGCCCTGCTTGCAGTCTGGCTGCCCGCAACCCGCGCCGCCAAACTCGACCCCATGCAAGCCCTCCGTGTCGAGTAATGGCGCGCCTGCTCGCAAAGGCACTCCTGCGGTTTGACCCGGATTCGATGACTCTATCGGTCGTCAGACCAAAGTCACCGTCCGCACCCGAACTGTCGAAAGTTCGACGTTACGATGGCGCACCGACGATTCGGCTCACCATGATTATGTTTTGCTGAAGCAGACTCGAGAAAAGAGAGGGCTTCCGTTTACTCCCGAACAGGAGAGTCAACTTCTAGAGAGTCTAGACAGATCTCAGTCTGGGCAGGGTATTTGAGGGGCCTGCATAGTTCGTTGCAAGACGTCATTAGTTATCGAGAAGTAATGATGTTTTGAGACATCTGTCATGACAAAACATCTGAGTTTCAGGATGCTGAAAAGCTGATTTTCTCGCCCGCAGGACTGTCGGTAAAGGCAGCGCAGCCACGCTTTAGGTCTCCCGCCCTACCCTCTCCAGCCTGCTTATAGCCACCGCGGTAGCGGCGATCAGACAGTCAACAAAGTGAGCCTTCGTTCCCTTATAGCGGTTCAGCGCGTCCAGGTGGACCGTTACCTCATCGATCTCCACGCCAGGACTGGAGATCAAGCCTCCGAGTGCGGAGGCGATAGCCGCACGTGGGTGCAGGTAAAAACACTCAAGCACAAAGACACACTCTGCCAGAACGACCGGCAATACCACGATGACCACATCGCCCCGATCGCAGGCATCGAACAGCTTGCCGGCTGCTCGTGCATGTTTGTCATGGTCCTGCACCAGATAGCGGACAATCAGATTCGTGTCGACAAGTCTTTGCTTGCTCACCGGGTAGCCTCATGATGCGCCGCTTCGGCGGCGGCTTCGCGAATTTCAGCGAAAGACATCCCCTTCCCCTTGTTGCTGGCGAGCGCGCCCTTGAGCGACCGAATACCGGGATGCACACGAATGGTAGCCCGGTCTCCCTCCACTTCGTATTCCAACTTGTCGCCCGGTTTAATTCGCAAAGCCTTTCGAATTTTCTCGGGAATGGTCGTTTGTCCCTTACTCGTCACCGTAGAATGAAGCATCGTCATGTCCTTACCTTCCAGTATATCCTTACTTCTATAATACCCCTTACGTCTTTCGAATAGCAAGGCTACCGGCATGGGCCCTCTATCCTTAATCCCGCCGAGGCCAAGGCTTTACCAACACGGGCGGTGGTTTCAAAAGGTTTTTGGAGAGTCGCCTTTCTGTTGGGAATCGACCTGAAGGCGCTCTGTTCTCCGGACGAGGATGACGCGGCAAGGAAGCGCTCTTGCTCGGTCTGAGCCAGAGGAAGAGGCAGCGGCCTTTGGGTTCGGAATCCACGTCGATGACATCGCCTTCCATGCTCCCAGTAAGAAAAAAGTTCGGAGCACTCGACTTTTGGGCTATGCTTAGAGCGGTGCTGGCTGTAAGGACTTGCCGATGTTAGTGAACAAAATCATGAGGCCGCGTCGTGGACGCGGGAGTCTGCTCTAGCGCTGTTCCCCGCCATCCCTCCTCCCGAAAGACTTCCCGCTATTATCCGGAACTAGATCAACTTAGTATTGTTTCCGCCGGCGCAAGCCGATCCTGCCTACTTCTGTTTCTCCTTCTCTTACCGTTCCTTGACTCAGTCGCTCAATCCCCAAATGCCGACAATCGAGAACTTCTGCACGGGTCGATCTTTACGGCGGAGGGACAGCCAGCAAGCAGGGCTACAGTCGAGATCCTCGACCTGCATGGAATCAAGGTCGCGAGCAGCACAACCGACGGCGCTGGAAATTTCGAAATCGGCGGTGTGGCGGAGCCGGGTGAATATGTTTTTCTGGTCGCCAGTTCGTCTCAGACCAGCGACCAACACGTCCTGCTCGCGCAGTCCAATCTTGAGTTGAGTCTGGTCTTGCCCGCCACTGTTCCTATTGCACCTTCCGCATCAGAGCGTTACATCATTTCGGCAAACAGGCTTGGGGTTCCGGCGAAGGCACGGAAACACCTAGTTGCTGCACACGAGGGGTTTAGGAAGTTGAATTTTGACGGAGCCGAGCGGGAAATCGACGAGGCAATCCGGGCCGATTCCGCCTTCGCGCAGGCCTTTGCCATGCGAGCCTTCATCAAACTAGCGAAGAAAGATCCAAGCGGAGCCGCCGAAGATGCCCGGCGGGCGATGCTGCTTGATCCAAGTGACTCGGCGTCCTTTGTTGCGCTGGCCATCTCGTACAACTCCCTGCGTGAGTTTGGAAGAGCGGAGGACGCAGCGCGGCGCGCACTCAGCCTGCGCGCCGATTCCTGGCAAGCGCGGCTGGAACTGGCCGAGAGCTGTTATGGCTTGGGCAACTTCGTTTTGGCGCTGTACGAATTGGATTTGCAGAGCGTCGACTTCCCCGATGCACATCTGGTCCGGGGAAATGTGCTGCTGAGACTGGGCCGCAACCTGGAAGCAGCGGAGGAATTCGGGTCATTCTTGCGGCAGGCGCCCGACGATCCGCGAGGGGATCAGATCAGACAGATCGTTGTCACGCTGCGTCAAGCGAACCAATGATGCCGCAAAATTCTGCGGCTGTCGAAGGGCGCTGTGCGCAGTACGTTCTCTGTTCCCACCTAGATGACTTCCCCAAGGTCTTCTGGAGCCGCGCCGCTTCTCCGTTATCATCCATAACCTCCCTGGCCTCCAGTGCGCCGGCCGACTGTCCGTTGTGTCGTTCGGGGACGGCTTAGGTTCGATACCAGATGAAAAGGGATTGCGCCGTGTGGCCTGCCCGGAGCCCGATTTCGCCGAATTCACGATTTCGATGCGCGCGATCAAAAACAATCAAGAATATTTAATTTCTTCTTAACAATCTCTATTGACATACTAGACATGATTCAATAATGTCGTGGTTCGCATGAGCCGCACGGAGTCGCGGCAGGCGATTCACAATGCCCACCCCCCGGCAGAATCGACGATGTTGTACGAAAGCGAGCGCGTCCTGTACGTGCTGAGCAAGTGCGTGGGCTGAGGAATAGGTACGGCGCAACGGTTGTAGCCACTTTCCGACATGCGAGCCCACAAGCAGTAGACGTGGGCTCTTGCTCTTGAGCGTTTTCGAAAACAAGTTTCGTGAAGCAAAAAGGGGATGTGATGAAAATATTGGGGTGTGTGTTGTGGTTCATTTCTGTGATTTTGGCTGCGGTCTCTACTCTGCAAGCGCAAGACTCACAGGTCTCCGGACAAATCCACGACACCAGTCAGGCTGCGGTCGCGGGCGCGAAAGTTATTCTGACTCGCGTGGAAACCGGGGATCACCGGGAAGAAACGGCGGGCGCTGAAGGCTATTTTTCTTTCCCGCTGCTAGTGCCAGGCCACTATGACCTTAAGGTGGAGAAGGCCGGCTTCGAGGCGGAAACGCAAACGGGCATTGTTGTTCTGACCGGCCAGGTCAGCGTGGTTGACGTAACCCTGAAGGTCGGATCGGAAACACAAACCGTAAGCGTCGATGCCAGCGTACCGCTGCTGCAAACCGAGACCTCGGCGGTGGCAGAAGTAGTGGAAAACAAGACCGTCGTCGATATGCCGCTGGTGGATCGCCGCGCGGCACAACTGCAGCGGTTGAATGGATTCGTGGTAGGCAGTGGAACCGCGTCGACCTCGACCTTTGCCACTGCCGGAGGCCGGGGCAACAACGGCAATTACACCATCGACGGCGGCAATGTGCAAAACGTGCTGTTAGGAACTCCTTCGTTATATTTCGACCCTCCGGCTGAGTCGCTACAGGAATACAACGTCGCGATGAGCAACTATGATGCCGAGCTCGGTCGCAGCGGCGGGGCGGTGGTACAGATGACAACCAAGTCCGGAACCAATCAGTTTCACGGGTCGGCTTACGAATACTTCCGGAACGACGTTCTGCAAGCCATTCCGTACTTTGCTCCGGTAAAAGCTCCCCTGCGCTACAACCTTTTCGGAGCCAGCATAGGCGGTCCGATCGTTAAGAATAAAACCCTGTTTTTCTTCAACTATGAGGGCCTGCGCTGGACAACGTCTACGGCGGAGCTCTTGAACGTTCCCACCGTGGCAGAAGACGGCGGCGACTTCTCGGCGGACTCGTACCAAGTGATCAATCCCGCAACCGGCCTGCAGTTTCCGGGGAACATCATTCCAGTCACCGATCAGGATAAGGTGGGAGCCCAGATCGCGGCATTTTTCCCCACTCCAAACGTGCCGGGAGCTCCGTCGGGGAAGGCAAATTTTGCTGCCAACGATCCCTCCCACACAAAAACGAACACCTATGTAGCCAGAGTGGATCAGAACTTCAGCGAGAAGGACAGGGTCTTTGGCCGTTTTCTGGCCGATCCAGGACAGGTAATAACAGGTGCGGTTTTGCCGGCGACCGGGATAGACCCTTTCGGCAACCTGAACAACACGTATTACTACAACGCCTCGGCCACATGGTTTCACAATTTCACCCCAACTCTTATCAACGAACTACGCGCCACTTACTCGCAAAGAGAAAATGTCAACATCTCGGCGGGCGCCAATTCGAACATCGACCAGAAGATAGGGTTAACCGGCCCGAACCAGGCCTTCGCTCCGACCGTAGCCGTCAACGGCTTCCAGACGCTGGGCAACCCGAGTCTGCAGGAACGTTTGCAGGTTCCTTTTATTGGCGACGAAATTCTCGACAATGTGAGCTGGCAACACGGCAAGCATCAGGTCAAGTATGGCTTTGAATTCCGCTATAACATCAATGACGACCGATATTTGCCGACGGCCGGAGGGGACTTCACTTTCACCAACACAGTAACCGGAAGCAGTTTGGCGAGCCTGCTCCTTGGCAGGGTGTACTCGGCGAGCTTGCAGGAAAATGAATCGCTCCATAGCCGTGCCAACTCGTATGGCGTGTTCATTCAAGACGATTGGCGGGTTACACCTAACTTCACCCTGAATGTTGGGCTACGCTACGATCTCGATTCGCCGCGCTGGGAGACGCACAATCGGCAGAACTCCTTCAATCCGACGGCCATCAATCCGGTTTCGGGCACTCCTGGAATAATCACCTTCGCTGGCATCAACGGCGTCGGTAAGTATTCCAACAACTGGGACTGGAATAATTTCGGTCCACGTCTGGGATTCGCCTGGAAGGTGCAGCCCAACACCGTACTTCGAGCCGGCGGAGGCGTTCTTTACACCGGCGAGTACGACGAGGCCACGCCCATCGACGCCAGTGCCGGATTTAGTCTTCGGGGCAGTTTTTCATCCCCAAACAACGGCGTCACGCCGGCATTCTATCTGCAGAGCGGGATGCCAGCGATAACACTTCCGACCGCGGCCGATCTGACGCCCGGCTTCGGCGCGGTGCCGGTAGGACAGAACCCAACCACTGCCGTCGATTACCTTCAGCCGCACCACTCCAACGGCTATATCTACCAAGGCAGTCTCGGCATACAACATGAGTTTGCAAAAGATTTCCTGCTGAATGTCACCTATGTGGGAACGTTTGGCCACCATCTGCCTTCTCCCACGCACGAGAACATCAACCAGGTGCCCACGAATCTTCTTGGACCTGGAAATACGCAAATTCTCCGTCCTTTTCCTCAATTCAGCAACGTTGAACTCGACGCGGCGGATCAGGGCAATTCCAACTACAACGCTCTGAATGCAGGAGTTGAGAAAAGATATTCTTACGGGCTGCAGTTCAAGGCGAACTACACATGGTCGAAGTTTATCGACAATCAGGATGCGAACGCCGAACTGGCGAATTACCCCGGAACCAATTCGTTCACGAATTACTACACCCCGCAAGACCGGCGCGGACTTTCCGGAAACGACGTTCGTAATCGCTTCGTCATAGGTTCGGTTTACGAATTGCCGGTGGGCCGGGGAAGATCGTGGGCGCCAACCTCCGGAGCCGTCGACCAAATCATCGGCGGCTGGTCAACCGGAGTGATCGCGGAGCTGCACACTGGCACGCCGCTCAGTCCGATCGAGCTGAATAACAATACTGCTTCGTACTCCGACGGAGTACGGCCGAATCTGGTGGCCAACCCCAATCGCGCACATCCCACCATTGCGGAATGGTTCAACACAGCGGCATTTGTGTCGCCGCCCGACTACACGTTCGGCGATGCTCCGCGCACTTTCGGCGAGGGGCCGGGACTGATCAGCGTGGACACATCGCTGCTCAAGGACTTCCGTGTGACGGAGCGCACCGGCCTGCAGTTCCGGGCGGAAGCGCTGAACGTGATAAACCATGCGAACTTTGCCAATCCCAGTACGACCAACGGGAGCAAGACCTTTGGCGAAATCACAAGCCTGGTCCCAGGGAATACGTCGCGGATCATTCAAGTTGCATTGCACCTGACATTTTAGAGGCTCAGCGCGGCGATGCTTCCGCGCTTGCGTTGAAGGAGCACTCAGAGCGCAGTCGCGGAGATTGGTTCAGCTACAAGGTTCGAGAATTTCGCCGGAGGAGAACGCAAGTGATGGGATCCAACACGTTGTACCTCGCATTATTGTCGGCTGCGGTGCTCGGGTTCCGGCACGGATTCGACTACGACCACATCGCGGCCATTTCGGACATCACAAGTCTGGAGAACAGTCGCAAGCGAGCCATGCGCATGGGGTTGGTGTATGTGTTGGGGCACGCCGCCACGGTTGCCTTGCTTGCTGCCGCGGTCATCCTTTTCCAGCGCTCACTGCCGAGAACCGTCGACCATTGGGCCGAGCGCGCGGTGGGTCTGACGCTCCTGGTTTTGGGGTTGTATGTCCTGGGCACGTTGCTGCGCGAGAAAACGACGTATGTTCCACGATCGCGAGCCGCGATTCTGATCGATTCCAGTCGCTGGTTGGCATGGAGGATCAGAAGGACTCTGGGTGTTGGCGACGAGCCTCGACCAGAGCGACAGACCGGGCCCTATAGCCGCGCCTCGGTGTTTGTGATCGGAGTGATTCATGGTCTGGGGGCGGAAACCCCGAGCCAGTTGTTGCTGTTCTTGCTGGCTGTGAATTTGGGCGGCCTGGTTCGCGGGTTCCTTGGCCTCGGAGTTTTTATCGCCGGGCTTTTGGTGATGAACACGTTGATGACGGCCTCCGCGGTTGGACTGTTCGGCCTGAGCGCCGCCAAGCCGCGAGTGCTGCGGCTTGTGATCGGAGCCACCGCCGCCTACAGCGTGGTCGTCGGCTCAATTTTCTTGTACGGAGCATCGAGCCTTCTGCCCCAGATTGGCGGATAGAAGGCCGTTGGAAACTGGATAAAAGATCGGCGGAAAGAAGAAACGCTTCAGGGCGCTGTCGCCAAGTGGTAAGACAAGAGCCTGCAAAGCTCTTATCGGTGGTTCGATTCCACCCCGCGCCTCCAAACTCGTTGTAAAGGCCGCGCAGGCTAAAAGAAAGGAAACTTCGGTGAAAACAGCAACCCTCATCCCGGTTATAGCAATCGCATTCCTGACAGTAACTGTTGTCCACGCCCAGAGTCCCGCTTCGTTCCGCGTTTTGTTGGGAGTCACGGATTCTGCCTCCACGCGATGGGACGGTACGATCACGGCCCGGCAAGCCGGAAATTTTAAAGCAGAACCTTGGCGGTTTGAAGGAGTCGACAACATCGACGGCAGCTTGTTCCATCTGAATACTCATCCGCCGCGTGGCGCTCTGAACCAGGGAACGGGTGGGATCGTGGCCAACGGCTTCATCATCAATGCCGATGCGGTCACAGAGAGCAGCGAATTTTCGATTACTACGGCGCAGGGCGATTTCTCCTTTCGCGCCTCGGAAATTCCTTACGGTCCCGGCATCTACAAGCTGGGGGGACGCGTACATATCGACCGCGTTTCATCTGCTTCCCGGCTCACCGACACGCCCGATGAGGAAGACTATCCGGCAAGCGCAACCGCGCCCAATGGTGATGTCTGGCTGGCTTACGTGAAGTTCACTCACAATCCAAAGTACTTGAAGTTCCGTGTCCGGCTGCAGGGAAACGAGAAGAGCTTCGCGCAATACGCCGAACCCACAGGTGGCGACCAGATTTGGGCTCGCAAATTGTCGAACGGGATCTGGGGCCAGCCCATTGCCATAACTAAAGGTGGCGGCGATCTGTACCGAGCGGCAGTGGCCGTCGACGGCAACGGACGTGCCTGGATCTTCTGGTCAGAAAATCACGCTGGGAATTTCGACATCTTTGCCCGCGCCGTCGATGGCTCCAGCCCCAAGGATCAGGTCCAGATTTCGAAAGAGGCAGGATCTGATATCGATCCCGTCGCAACCACCGACTCGAAGGGAACTGTGTGGGTCGCGTGGCAAGGCTGGCGCGACGGACGCGCAGCGATTTTCGCATCTAGCCAGAACGGCAACGGCTTCACCGAACCGGCAAAGATTTCCAACTCCAACAAGAATGAATGGAATCCCGCCATTACGGCCGACAAAACCAACCGCGTCGCCATCGCTTGGGATTCCTATCGCAACGGTAACTACGATGTATACGCGCGCATCTGGTCCGCCGATTCATGGGGAGCGGAAGTTCCCATTGCAGCAACCGCGCGCTACGAGGCTTATCCCTCGATTGCATTCGACCCGAACGGACGGCTGTGGGTCGCTTATGAAGAAGGCGGCAGAGGCTGGGGCAAAGACTTCGGCACATTTGGCACGACCGGTGTGGCGCTTTATCAGGGACGTGCCATCAAGTTGCGTGGATTGGAACCAGATGGGCGCCTGGTGACGCTGGATGCACCAGTCGAGACAGCCCTTGTGGGCACGCCGGGCAATCGGCCCGAGCTTGCGGGCAGCCAAGCGGACTCAGGCTCGTATGATCCCGATCCACAGAATGCGTTGAAGCGTCTGCCCGACGTTGGCGCAACCAACAATGCGCGTGCCTCGAAGAACACTCTTCCGCGCTTAACCATCGACGGCTCTGGCCGATTCTGGCTCGCAACTCGCTCGGCGCATCCGAATTGGGTGTCCCCTATCGGCACGGTATGGACCGAGTACCTAGTCTCCTTCAATGGCAAAGAATGGAGCAAACCCATCTACCTGAATCATACCGACAACCTTCTGGACAATCGTCCGGCTTTGGCATCGCTCGGCAACGGCAGGTTGCTCATCGTCAATTCCGCCGACGGACGGCGCAACCTCCAGGTCGAAGAGTCATTCTGGGACTACGACCAGAGTTGGGCGAACGACTCGTTCAAAGAACCCTACAACAACGATCTGTGGAGTCACGAGATTAATCTAGGCTCTGGCAATCAAGTTATCGAAGTCGCGGCCGTGCCACCATCGGGCGTGAAGCCGGATGCTCCCACGATTGACAAGGCGGATGCGGCCGGGATCAAGAGCGTCCGTGATTTCAAGGGAGGGCCGGGCAACGACTACCGCATCGTCCGCGGCGAATTCCATCGCCATAGCGAGATTTCGAGAGATGGCGGAAGTGATGGCACCTTACTCGACCAGTGGCGCTACGCCCTCGACACCGGCGACCTGGACTGGATTGGTTGCTGTGACCACGACAACGGCCACTTTCGTGAGTATTCGTGGTGGATCACGCAGAAACAGACTGACATCTTTTATACGCCGGGTAAGTTTGTTCCGCTCTTCTCTTACGAGCGCAGCGTTTTATATCCCGAGGGACATCGCAATGTGTTGTTCGCACAGCGGGGGATTCGGCCCTTGCCGCGTTATCCACTTTCCGATGAAAACATTGGCGGCCCTGCGCCTGACACCTTGGCCTTGTACACATACCTCAAGCAGTTCCACGGTGTAACCGCTGCGCACAGCACCGCTACCTCCATGGGAACCGATTGGCGGAACAACGATCCGGACTCGGAGCCCGTGGTCGAAATCTTCCAGGGCCTTCGCCAGAATTACGAGGCTCCGGATGCGCCGCGCGCCGGCAGCGAAAAGGATGCGATCGGAAACTGGCGTCCCAAAGGCTTCGTCAACGTCGCCTTGGATAAGGGGTACAGGCTCGGCTTTGAAGCGAGTTCCGATCACATCTCGACCCATAGCAGTTATGCAAATGCCTTTGTCAAGGGAGATATCACACGCGAGTCGGTGCTTGATGCATTCCGCAAGCGTCACGTCTACGCGGCTACCGACAACATACTGGCAGATGTGGAGAGCGGGTCGCATCTGGCGGGAGATGAATTCTCTACGTCGGACTTGCCCACCCTGAAGGTCAAGCTGCAAGGTACATCGACTTTCGCCAAGGTAGTGATTGTGCGCGATGGAAAGTACGTATATTCCACTGCGCCTAACAGCCAGACCGTAGAATTCTCGTGGCGTGACAATCAGCCGAACAAGGGAAAGACAAGCTACTACTATGTTCGCGGAGAACAGGACAATGGAGAGCTGGTTTGGGTCTCACCGTTGTGGATTACCTATACCGGAAATTAGAGGCCGGCAGTTCGGCGTAATTGAATTTTTGTACGGTTCTTGAGGAAGTGACATGAAACGAAGATCGCTGTTGCAAGGTCTGGCAATGGTTCCACTGGCGATGGCCGCGGGTAATGCAGTCGATGTTCATGCGCAACTGGCAGGACCGCAGCTAACCGTCACCGGGCTGGAGGTGTTCCGCGTCAAAGTGAACCGCCGAGGCAACTGGACCATCGTGCGCTTGCAAACGAGCGGTGGCGTGACGGGAATCGGAGAGGCTTCGCAAAGTGGCAAGGACGAAGCCAACCTGAAATATCTCCAGCAGTTCTTCGATCTGCTGAAGGGACGAAGTATTTATGACATCGAATGGCTGCGCAGTATAAGCGCGCCGGTCGTGGCGCAAAACGGAGCCCCTGCCAGCGTCGCGGCCAGCGCACTGGAACAAGCCCTGTGGGACATTCGCGGAAAAGTCTTCTCGGTTCCTACCTTTGAATTGTTCGGGGGCCGAATTCAGGAGCGCATTCGCAACTACGCGAATATTAATCGCTCAACCGAAGACCGAACTCCCGACGGATTCGCACGAATGGCGGAAAAGGCGGTGGAAGCCGGGTTTGATGCGGTGAAACTCGCGCCTTTCGATGAGATGCAGCGCGGACTTACCGACGGCGCCAAGATCGAGGAGTTCACCAAGGCAGGCATCGCTTGCGCTGCCGCGGTGAGGGAAACGATCGGACCGAAGCGAGATCTACTGATCGATGGCCATAGCCACTTCGATCGCGAGCATGGTCTGGACTTGGCGGACCGTCTCGCGCCTTTGAATCTCTTCTGGCTCGAAGAGGTCACCCCGGCCAATCCTGTGGAAGATCTCGCTGCCATCAACCGCGCGGCGAAGATGCCGACCGCGGGTGGCGAGTCGATTTACGGGGTGAAGGGATTCTATCCATATATCCGGGCTGGAGCGGTGGGCGTGGTTATGCCCGACGTCAAGGTCTGCGGCGGGATGTTGGAGTTGAAAAAGATCGCTGCTATGGCGGAAGGGGCTGGCCTGCTGGCTTCTCCGCATGGTCCGGCGAGTCCTGTAGGAAATGTCGCGGCAGCGCAAGTGGTGGCGTCGGTTCCGAACTTCAACATTCTGGAATTTTCCTATGGCGAAGTGCCGTGGCGCGTCGAACTGATCGATCCACCCGAGGAATTGACCAATGGCGTGCTGCCCTTGTCGCGCAGGCCGGGGTTTGGAATCACGCTGAATGAGAAAACCGCGGCCAAATATGCGATTGCATGACAAGCGGTTGCAGAACCACGAGGGACTAGAGCAATGAAGGAAGAGCAACGCGAAAGAATCATCTACTACTCTTATGCCGGCGTCGTGGGAATTCTGTTGCTCCTGAACTGGTTGGGTTGGTTCAAGACTCTGTTCGGAATCGACACCGCAGTCTTCATCACGCTGCTCGCCGGATACAAGACTTTCTACAACTCGCTGTCTTCCCTTCTTGAAAAACGCATCTCCGCCGACATTGCGCTCTGCGTCGCCGTGGTTGCGGCCCTGGCCGCGGGTCAATATTTTGCCGCGGCTGAGGCGATGTTCATCGTGCTCGTGGGAGAAGGGTTGGAGTCCTACGCAGCGGGCCGAACGAGCGCGGCGATTGAACGTTTCATCGAGCGACTACCCCGCATTGCGACGCGGATTCGCGAGGGACAAGAAGAGAGTGTTCCGGCAGATGTCGTGCTGGTCGGCGACTTGCTGGTGGTGCGTAGCGGCGAGCAGATCCCGGCGGACGGCATCGTTGAATCGGGATTCTCCAGCGTCGATGAGAGCTCGATCACCGGTGAACCCTTGCCCAAAGAAAAGAAGCCAGGAGACGAGGTGTTTTCTGGAACGCTCAACCACCATGCACTCCTGCGCGTTCGAGTCTCGCGTAGCGGCGCGAATACCACCCTGGCGCGCGTCATAGAGCTGGTGAAAGAGGCACAGCAAAAGCGCGCGCCAGTTGAGCGGCTGGCCGACCAATACGCGAAGTATTTTCTCCCCGCGCTTCTACTTTCTGCTGGCCTGACTTTTTACTTCACGCGCGATTGGCTTCGAACGGTGGCCGTGTTGGTCGTGGCCTGCCCTTGCGCACTGATTCTGGCGACGCCAACCGCAATGGTCGCTGCCATGGGTGGACTCGCCCGCCGCGGCATTCTGGTCCGCGGCGCCGCCGTGCTCGAGCGCGCCGCAAAAACCGATGTCATCGTCTTCGACAAGACGGGCACCATCACCGAAGGCAAGGTTGAAATCGTCGGCATTCTGCCAGTGGAGAGTGAAGATGAAGTCCTCGCTCTAGCCACCGTCGCAGAATCCGCGTCGAGCCATCCGCTCGCACGGGCGATTGTGGCTGAAGCTGGCAAACGCCGTCTCCAGGTCGAAAAGCCATCGACAGCGGAAGTCATTCCCGGCCGGGGCGCGTGGGCTCGCTTATACGAACGCTCCAGCAAGCATGGAATCGAACACGAAATTCGAGCCGGCAATGCGGACTTCCTGGCCGCGGCGGGCATAGAAGGAACGGCGCCGTTATTGGCACGCGCCGATGAACTGGGCGCAACCGCCGTTTTCGTGGCCGAGGGAGCCAGGCTCGTCGGCGCAATCTTATTCCGCGATCAGGTTCGCGAAGGCGTGCGCGAAGCGCTCGCGTCCTTGCGCGAAGCAGGACTCGGAGACCAGCGCATCCTGACGGGCGATCGCTCCCGTGTCGCCGAATACGTCGCGCACGAAGTTGGCGTCACGCAAGTCGAGGCTGGACTGTTGCCGGCGCAGAAAGTGGAACGGATTCAGGCGCTGCTGGCCTCCGGTCACAAACCCGCTATGGTGGGGGATGGACTGAACGATGCTCCCGCGCTAGCCAGCGCGAGTGTTGGAATTGCAGTCGCCGGCGCAAGTGACATCACCGCCGAAGCCGCCGATGTTGTCTACCTTCCACATTCGCTAGGCACGCTTCCAGATTTCTTCCTGATCAGCCGCCGCGCCGTTCGCACCGCATGGCAAAACATCATTCTCTTCGCGGGAATCCTGAATGCGGCCGCCGTAATTTGCGCCGCCACGGGAGTAATCGGCCCGGCGGGCGCGGCAGTCACGCATCAGCTCTCATCCTTTTTCGTGATGATGAATTCGCTTCGCCTGCTGCGCGCGCCCTCGCATGGCGAATCTCGCGTCGGCACATTTCTGCGGTCGGCATGGTCGCGCGTCGGCGTGTCGCAGTTGGCCGAGCCCATGCAAGCTGCTTTCGCGCAACTTGAATTCGGGGCCCTCCTCGATCGGCTCATCTCTCTTACTCCGAACTGGAAACAGACCCAGCGCCCCCTGATCTACTCACTCGCCGCGCTCTATGCGCTCAGCGGACTCTATGCCCTGAATCCCGACGAAACGGGCGTAGTCGAACGCTTCGGACACAAGCTGTCGCCTTACCGAACACCGGGTCTGCACTACAAACTGCCGTGGCCGGTCGATCGCCTCACCCGTATCCAGGCCCAGCGCGTACGCGTTATCGAAATCGGATTCCGCTCGAATATAGGCGGAGCCGATACCGAACCCGCTGCTTACGAATGGAATGTGCAGCACCGCAGCGGACGTTTTCAGAAAGTGCCGGACGAGTCGCTGATGCTGACCGGCGACCAGAACATGATTGAGATGACGGCAACCGTCCATTACATCCCGGAGCGGCCTGACGATTTCCTCTTTCGCCAACTGGATGCCGATGCCACGGTGCGCGCCGCCGCCGAATCCGTGATTCAGGGCGTAACCACTTCCACATCGATCGATGATGTGCTCACCACTCGCCGCCGCGAAATTGAAATTCGCGCCCAAGCGGAACTGGAAAAGCGGCTCTCCGACTACGGTGCGGGAGTGCACGTGCTCGAGGTGAAGTTGGAGGACGTGCATCCGTCGCTTGAAGTTGTCGACGCCTTCCGCCAAGTTTCGGACGCGTTCGAGGAAAAAAACCGGCTGATCAACGAGGCGCAGGGCTATCAGAACGAGCAACTGGCGCTGGCCCGGGGCAATGCCGCGGCAATGCTCGAAAACGCCAACGCTTACAGCACTGGGCGCAAAGCGCGGTCGGAGGGTGACGCCAGCCGTTTTCTTTCCACGGAGCAGGCTTTCCGCGGCGCTCCTCAAGCAACCGAATCGCGGCTGTATCTGGAAACCATGGAAGCTGTGCTTCCGGGCAAGAAGAAGCTGATTCTCGACAAGACCCAAAACAAACGACATCTGTATTTGCTGCAAGACGGAGTTGAACTGCCGAACGGACTGCGTCCGTTGCCAGAGTAAGAAAATCGGAGTGATTCATTATGACCAGGAAAACAACCTACATCACGGCCGGCGGCCTTGCGCTGCCGCTACTTTTTTTGTCGCTCTACAGCGTCCGTGAAACTGAATTTGCCTTGGTGACGCAGTTCGGACGTCCGGTGCGGACTGTGGCCACCGCCGGCTTGCATGCAAAGTGGCCATTTCAAAATATTCTTTGGTTTGATAAGAGGCTGCGCATTTATAATCCGCGGCCCTCAGAGTTTCTCACTCGCGACAAGAAAAATCTCGTCATCGACAACTACGTCGCCTGGCGCATCGACGACCCCAACCGTTTTGTGCAAAGCGTTGGCGACACACCGGCGGCTGAGATGCGATTGCATGACATTATTTGGTCGGGTCTGTCCGCCGCTTTGGGCACGCAGGATCTCGACTCTCTGGTTTCTACCTCCGCAGACAAAGTGCAGGCCACTCCAATGCTCGATCAGCTCACCGCCACCGCCGATCGGGCGGCGCTCACGCAATATGGAATTCGAGTGGTCGACGTCCGCATCAAGCGCTTGAATCTTCCCGAGCAAAACAAGCAGAGTGTCTTCGCCCGTATGCGCGCCGAGCGCGAGCGGATCGCAATGCAATATCGCGCTGAGGGCGAGCAGCAGGCGCTCACGATTCGTGCTAATGCGGATCGTCAGAAGGAAGAAATCCTTTCGTCCGCATATAAGGACGCCGAAAAGGTGCGCGGTGCAGGCGACGCGGAGGCGACCCGCATCTACGGCCAGGCTTACTCGAAGAATCCGCAGTTCTATAGGTTGCTGCGCACCCTCGACTCCTACAAGAAAGTTCTCGACGACAAGACCACGATCATTCTCAGCTCCGACTCGGCGCTGTTGAAGGTTCTCACTCGTGGCGAGGCAGGCGCGAAGTGAGCACACTACTCACCCGGCCTTCCGACATCGCCGAGTTGGTCGAATCACCGAAACCGGCGCCTGTCCGCCGCCGGCGCCGCATATTGGCGTGGCTGCTCGTATTGTGGATTGTGTCCGGCATCTTCATTGTCTCCGCCGACCAGCAGGCCGTGGTAACCCGTTTCGGCGCCGTGATAAATCCGCGCGTCGCGCCGGGGATTCACTACGCGCTTCCCTGGCCCATTGATTCGGTCTACAAGCTGAAAGTACATCAACTGCGACGCACCGTGATCGGCGGAGAAATTCCCGATGCTGTTCTCGGCCGCATTCAACCAGCTTCGTCGGAGTTTCTCAGCGGCGATCAGAATCTGCTCAATGTTCGCGTGGTGGCGCAATATTCCGTAAGCGAACCCAGGGACTTCCTGTTCGCGACCGAAGACGTCGACCGCGTCGTAAAAGCGGTGGTCGAGTCCGAGCTCGCCCGCCGTATCGCCCGTACTCCCGTCGATGACATTCTCACCACCGACAAAATCGCGATTCAGAACGACGTGCTAAAAACCGCGCAGCATGCGCTCAACGATTACAAGCCCGGCGTCGAACTCTCCAGCATCAACATCGAGAACGTCACTCCCCCGGCGGAAGCTGCCGACGCCTTTCGCGGAGTCGCCGGCGCACGCGCCGACGCGAACCGGCTGGTCAACGAGGCCGAAGGATATGCCAATGATCTGATTCCTCGCGCCCAAGGCGAAGCCGCGCAACTTGCCGAGCAAGCGCAGGCCTACAAAGACGGAAAGATCAACCGGGCCGCGGGCGATGCTGCGCGTTTCAATGAAGTCGCCGTTGAATACGCGAAAGCGCCCGAGGTCACCGCCGCCCGCGCTTACGTCGAGGCGATGGAGCAAATTCTCCCCAAACTCAAGAAGCTGATTGTTGACTCCAATGGAAATCTGGACCTGACTGTGGTTCGCCGAGACGATGACGCTGCCACAAATTCGAACGGAGCCATACAAAAATGAACCAAGTCATTCATGAGAGAACGCGGACCTACCAAATCCCGACTCGCAGGATTGTGAATGCAAAAGTAGTTTTCACCGTTTCCTTCGTGCTCGGATTGCTGCTCCTGGTTGTTCTACGGACTAACAGTTGGCGACTGCCGCTGCCCTCTTGGATTGCGAGCGGCACTGCATCCACTGCTGCCGGACCGGAAGACGCAATTTATGGAATGCTCGATGCCGCGCGTGCGGGCGACACCAAATCCTACCTCGACGCTTTCTCCGGCACCCTGCGCGACCAACTTCTTCAGGTCATGAAGGAGAACATCGAACCCGACTTCGCCGCGTATCTCAAATCGCAAAACGCCGCATTTCAGGGAGTCGCGGTCAGCGTCACAGATCGTCCGAGCGACACCGAGGCGCAACTTCGCGTGGAGTACGTCTACAGCAATCGCAACGAGGTGCAAAACATCTATCTGCGGAAAGATGCACGCTGGCGAATCGTGAAAGTCGCTGGCTCCGAGCAAGTGAAGACCCTGCTTCCGTTCGGAAGCGCTGTGACCGATTAGCCGGAAAGTTTCTCCGAGTGCTGCAGAGTTTGGAAGGGGACCGATGCGATGAGGTGGGACGACATAACGCTTATCGCTAAGAAAATCGGAGTAGGCATTCTGATTGCGGTGACCCCCGTGGCGATCATCGCTGGCGGCTCGTGGGCCAGTCAAAAAGCTTTGCATCAGGCTGCGCAGCCAATCGAAAAGCCGCCCAAACATCTCTACGGCTCATCTGTGATTCCGGGTCGACAAAAAGTAATACGCTCTTCGGCGAAGCTTATTGCACCACCTGATCCAACACCGGGGATGTGCTTACGCCGGAGTTAGCATCTCCCAGGTACTCAGCTGTGATCGGATGCGCGCCCACGGCCAGCTTGGACGTAGTAAGCGTGGCTACGCCGCTGCTCAGCGTCCGCGTTCCAAGTGATTTTGTTCCGTCCCTGAAATCCACCTTGCCGGTCGGCGTCGGCCCCGCCGATGTAACGGTCGCCGTAAGGGTCACTGCCTGGCCATCATCGGAAGGATTCGGACTCGAAGTCAGCGTCGTCGTCGTCGGATACCTATCCACCACCTGCTTGACCGTCCCGCTACTGGGCTTGAATGTCGCATCACCAGCGTAAGTTCCCTTGATGGAGTAGGTCTTCGCCGGGAGCGAGGAAGTTGTGAACGTCGCCACACCGCTGACCGTAGTGCCCGTGCCGATCGCAGTGGACGGGTCGTAGAACGTCACCAGCTCGCCATCCGGAATGGCGCCGTAGGGCGAGGTTACGGTCGCCGTGAACGTCACCGGTTGGCCGACGAAGCTGGGCGATTGAGATGTTGTCAACTTCGTTTTCGACACACCATCGATATCCTCAGTCAACGTCGCGGATGTGCTGGCGCTATTGTCACCGTCACCCGAATAGGTAGCAGTCATGGCATGGATCCCCACGGTTTTGTAAAACTCCGTGCAGGTTGCCTGATTGCGCGAAAGTGTTACCACCGCGATCGTCGCGCCACCATCCTGGAACGTCACCGTTCCACTGGCCGATCCTCCGTCCTGCGTGGTCACGGTAGCGGAGTAAACGACCTCCTGGTGGACCCCCGCCGGGTCCTGCGACGAGGAGAGAACCGTCGTCGTGGTCGCCAAATTCACGATCTGGGTCAGCGGGGCCGATGTACTGCCGCTGTATTTGAGCGAAACCTGGTAGGCGGCCGTAATCGAGTGTGAGCCTACCGCCAGCGACGAAATCGTAATCGACGCAATTCCGCTTGACAGAACTGCGCTCCCGATCGAGGTTGATCCATCGAAGAATACGACGGTCCCACTAACCGTGCCGGAACCGGAACTGACGCGCGCGGTGAACGTAACCGGTATCCCAGCGAGAGACGGATTCGCAGACGAAGTCAGCGTGGTCGACGTAGAACGATGCGGGCCCGTGTCGTTCAAAAACACGCTCACCCCGCCCTCCTCATTGCAGGCGCTGTTGCCACACATGTTCGCCACCACGGCATCGACCCGGCCGTCGCCGTTCACATCGCCGCCTGCAACTGAGGAGGCGTAAACCGCACCCGTTGGGAACGTAATCACCGTCTGAAAGGTTCCGTCACCGTTACCCAACAGCACGCCCAGCGTGCCGATCTCACAATTCGTATAGCTGAAGTAAGGGCACCCATTTGTCACCAACAGGTCAGGATTGCCGTCGCCATTGATGTCCGCCACCACTACCGAGGAAGCCTGGCTGCCGCCCGAGTCGTAAAGTACCTGCGGCCGGAAGGTTCCGTCGCCGTTGCCCAGCAGCACGCCCACCGTCCCCGAGTCGCATTCACCGCCATTTGGGCACGCCGCGGTTACTAGCAGGTCGAGCTTGCCGTCGCGGTTCACATCTGCGACGGTTACAAAACCTCCGCCGACCTGAGGGTAAGATGCTCCAGGATAAAAAGTTCCGTCGCCATTGTTCAACAACACGGCTGTGCTACCAGTCTGGCAATCAGCGCAGTCCCACGCGTAAGCAACCAGCAGATCCGGTGCGCCATCGCCATTCACATCCCCCGCCGCCACCGAAGCGGCGCCGCCGACGGTCGATCCGTAGGTAGTCACCGGCTGGAAGGTTCCGTCGCCGTTGCCCAGCAGGATACCCACTGCCGTACTGCAGTCGATACCACCGCCGCAGCCGTTCGCTACGATCAGGTCAAGCTTGCCGTTACCGTTCAGGTCCGCGACCGCCGCGGAAACGGTCCCGTATCCGCCGGAGTCGTAGTTCACCGCCGGCTGAAATGTGCCGTCGCCGTTGCCCAGCAACACACTCGCGGAGCCATCTCCTTCCGAGAGATTGGTTTCGGTCGTTACCACCACGTCGGGCTTTCCATCCCCGTTTACATCCGCAATTGCTACCGAAAGCGTGCCACTTTGGTTCGCTCCGGCTGAGTAGACTACCGCCGGTTGAAAGGTCCCGTCCCCGTTGCCGAGTAGTACGCTCACCGTGGGTGAGTAGTTTTTCGGACCACAGCCATAGCAGAGAAAATTCGCCACGACCAGGTCGAGCTTTCCGTCGAGGTTCACATCGCCCAACGCCACCGCAGTGGCCCAGCCAGAAGGGTAAAGCACTGCGGGCAGGTAAACAGGATCTCCAGAGTCTTTCGCGGAAGAGGCGGCTCTGTTGCCCTGCAACCTGCTCTCGGAAACCTCTGGACCGTTGCCGGATCGCACCGTCAGATCCTGCGGTAGCTCTGCGCGGTCACGCTGAAGAGAAGGATTGTTTCGCTGAGCAGACGGCTGACCGGAGCTCGTCATTTGGGCCGGAGCTGACGTGGAGATCAATACGATCGGAACAGCGATGAAAAGAGCGATGCCAAAGAAACCTTGAGCGTTGCAGATAGGCTTGCGGGTCATCGGAGACCTCCTTGGTCGAATAGCATTCGCTGCTGTGTCTGCCAGTTCAACTCTTCCAGCCGCTTCTGCGTCTCAACCCACGCGTTTCGTGAGCATTACAACGCTCACAGTCTGGGCTGTGGATTCTCAGGAGGGATAATAGGTAGCATCTCAAGTACACGACCCACCTCGCAGATTCGGGGTCATTCGCCATCACGGGATAGTGCGTCCACGGGGGGAACTAATCGTCGTAGAGGCGGGACGTATTATGCCATACGACGAGTGTGTCGTTTCAATTAAAGTTGGGTTACATCAGGTTACATCTTGATGTGCGGTGATCCCGCCAAGGACGCAGGGTAAGGCTGACATCGATCCCTACAAAAATGACGGACAACTCCGCAATATGGAACCTACAACGATACCCGGCGAAACAAAACACCCTCCGATTTGGACTGGCATTTTACTGCTGTTCGGATGCTTTGTCGCATTGTGCGCACTGTTCTCGCTGATAGTAACAGCGGGCGTAGCGTGGCAGGAAAACCGTGAGGTGCACTGGCCCGAAGCGAGCGCAACGATCCAGCAATGCAGCGTGGAGAGAGCGAGCAACCGTTCGGGTTCCAACATCATTGATTGCCGGATCGGCTACGTAGTGGACGGTGAGACGCTCAAGTCGCGCGTCGATTCGATGAGCTGGCCTGCGCCGGAAAAGGTGGTCTGGGAGTTTCATCCCGGAAAGGCTCAAGAGACGTTTAACAACATGCAGGGTTGGGTGGAGGCGCATCCACCGGGAACGACAATCGCTGTACGTTACGATCCCGCAAGCCATGCAAAAGCGGCCCTGGTCACGACCGACATGCCGCTAGGCGGTGTCCGTACAACGCGGAACATACAAACCACCGTGGGTGCTGCCGCGCTCAGCGCCGCTTTGCTTATCATCGCTATCTTCCTGCGACGTTGTTGGTGAAATGAACAGAGAGGATCCGATAACAGAATCTTTCGGAAACATCAAACCGAAAGGGGAGACACAGGAAAATTCCGTCAGCCTGCCAAGAGAGCAAATAATTGATAGTCAAAGGTTATTGCTGATGTGATCAGAGGTTGTGATTTCAGAAGGCAATCAAGTTCCGCGTTTAGATCGAGGAAATTCATAGTGCTCGCTACGGGCGTCTCTCCTGATTCGTTTTCAGAATTTCATCGAGTCCGGCCAGGTCGCCGAGTACCCACAGCTCGGCAATAGCGTCTTCCTCGAAACGAAATAGCGCTGCACCAAGCCAGCCGACCAGCAGGCCGGTTGGCGAATATCCGCGAAATTCTCCCGTGTGCAGTCCCGAAAAACGCATTTTCGCAAATGCGAGATTCCCCTGAGACACGCACTCCAGAATCTCGCAGTGGTAATTTGACAGACCTCCACGCACCGATCGGACATAATTGGTAAAAGCCTCGCGCCCTTGGTGCTCCGAGCCGAGAGATCCTCGAAACAGAAAATCGGCGCTGAGCAAATCGCTAATTGCACCGAGGTTGCCAGCGTTCCAGATGCGGTCATAAAATTCTTGAACCGGTTTCGGCACAATCATACGATCACGATTCCATCCCCCCAACGGACATGCCGGCCACCGTCACTCTTTGGTCAGCATGCCCGTCTAGTTCCTCGCGTGTGCCCGAGAGAAGGAGAGCTGCTCGGACGAAGGAGCTAGTCTCATGCGGCAAAAATCGTAACACGCCGTTCATCGCTTGCGATCGGTTTCAAATGGTTGGCTTTGTGCCTGCCAGCATGTTGAAATAGAGTCCGTACCAAATTGTGGGGCACAGTCACCCTTCTGCGGATTCCAATTTGGGAGCCAACGATTGATGTCGAACCGGCGGACGCAACTCGAGTTGAGCCTGTTTTCTTGGTGGCTCTGCGTCATCTCGCTCATGTCGGTCTTCGGCCTCGATCGAGATATTCAAATCGACCAACTTCATCACACGGCATGGACTGCTGATAACGCCGGCATTGGCGAGACCAAACGAATCGTACAGACCTCGGATGGCTTTCTCTGGCTGTTGACCTCGGATGATCGTTTGCTACGATTTGACGGGATTCGTTTCGAACCGATTGAGACAGCGTTGGCTGGTGAGCTCCCGACAGGGGAGCACAGATGGGATCACGTATTCAGTATCGAAGCTGTTCCCGACGGAGGGCTGTGGATTGGCCACGACCAACCCCAGGTGGATCTGCTGAAAAATGGACAGGTTCATACCTTCTCCACGCAAAACTGTTCCCCGAATGCCATTGACAGGATGGTTCAGGATCACGAAGGGGTCTTGTGGATAGCAACGCGACAAGGTTTGGGCCGCCTGCAAGACTCCCAATGCAATTCAATCGGACCAGGCTGGGGATATTCCGGTGGTGAACCAGTCGCCCTGCTCGTCGACAGAGGCGGCACTTTATGGGTCAAGTCTCAAGACGGCCGATTGTTTTTTCTCGGCCAAGGCGCCAAAGCCTTCGGGATCAATGCGAGTGGCGCCGGGGGCCCTTCGCCGGAGGGCGCACTTGCCCAAGCGCCCGATGGGAGCATCTGGCAAGGGAGCAGGTCCGGAATACAGCGAATTCTTGAGGGACGCGACGACCACCCAGGGATACGCTCTCCAATGCCAGGACCACATTCCGCAGTGTCGCGAATCGGGTTTGACCGCGATGGAGATCACGGCAGACCGCGTGCAACTGCAGCAGATATTCATGAACCTCATACTCAATGCCATTGAGGCCATGAAGGAAACAGGTGGGGACCTTACAGTCAACACGCAATTGGGCGAGAATGGCCGACTGCTAATCTCGGTCAGCGACACCGGCGTGGGGTTGCCCAAGGAAAAAACCGAGCAGATCTTTGACGCATTCTTTACCACCAAGCCCCAAGGCAGCGGGATGGGATTATCTGTCAGCCGCTCCATTGTCGAGTCGCATGGGGGCCGTTTGTGGGCCACTGCGAACAGCGAACGGGGTGCAACGTTCCATTTCACTTTGCCGACCGCAGCCGAAGCCCTGCAAATGCCCGCAACGGGAACGTGATTCGGTGTCCCCCCGGGTTGCCTGGCGGCGATACAGATCGAGGCTATGGCGCTAGGGCAAGCCGGCTGCAAAAAGTTAGTCGCTCTCCATCACGCCCAATTCGGAAAGTATGTGCGAGAGCGAGTCCAGGTCGGGTGCCATCCATTTATGAAGTAGCGTCCTAGGGCCGACGACAGTCCGGAGAGGAAAAGAAAGACTGAATTGTCTCCTTGAGAGCACTTCCCCGCAACTGCCCGCCTTCAACTGCGCCGGTAAACCAGCGGGAGTATGGCGGAGGCTGAGTTTCAGATTGTGCCCGCCCGTATCCTATGTATAGCGCGGCGGCAAGGACGTGCATTCCACCATCCTGCTCTTCCCAATACTTGCAAGCATTGTGGCCAACGCCGAACTTTTCACTGACGATCTCCTCCAGACCTTGCACGGAATCCTCCTCAATGTAGCCGGGTGCTGTGTTGTATCCGAAGGAGGGATCATGGTGCTGCACTTTATCCATTACCGTTGGGTCTTTCCCCAGAATATCGATCGCTTGATGCACGTTCATATCGTTTGCGTCATAGGGAGGGTGCATGGATTCGTGAATGGCGTTGTGGAGCACGATGCTGAAGGGGTAGGACACGTGGGTCAGAAACTGCAGACCGGTGATGCGGATTCCGTGAGGCTCGGAATAAGCCAGCAGATAGACCTTGATGGTGTGCGATGGCAACGGAAAACCAAGATAGCTCTCGATCACCGGAATGACGTCGTACTTCGGCAGGTCCGAAGAGAGTTCCGTGATGCGCTTCTCAATCCTTGGCTTTGCGTTCGCTGCCCAATAGGCAGGAAACCCGACACGATCCAGGGCCCGGAGAGCTGTTTCCAGTGCAGGACGAGCGGATTCGTAGTTCTGCCACGAATCCGCATTCCAATACGATGTTTTTCTGAGAGCGACCTCCATCAGAGAACTGTCGTGCGCTGTGTGAATCATTTCGGGCAGCGTCTCGTCACTGACAGCGGAGTAGTAAAGCGCCAGTTTTGCAGAAATGATTTCGTGCCCTTCGTCTTTGATCGTGTGCTTCAGCTGAGTGAAGGCCGCCTGCTCCTCGGGTGTGAACAGCGGATGAAAATGGTCGTACTCGGCCTGATAGTAGTGCAGATAATAGGGGTCGCCGCCCAGTGCGTTCAGAAGACAGAGTGTGTCGTACTTCAGAGAAGGCGCAAGTTGCCAATTCGTGGTGGAGCGCACCACGGTCGCTTCCGCATTGACGAGCGGGACGGCAATTGTGAGAAGAAGGAAGGAGAAACAGCAGACTCGATGCATTTGGTGTTTCTAATGCACGCGCTGCCTTCCTGTCTTGAATCTATTTGCAGCCGAACGCCAGGCTAGGGGCGGCGTGCCGGTGAGCTGCTTGACGCTCCGACTCATGTGAGCTTGATCGGAAAAGCCGAGTTCCGCGGCGATGATTGCCATGGAAGTCTCGCTTTCCCGAATCAATCGCAAGGCCTCCCGGGCGCGAACGCGCGCTCGAAAACCTTCTGGCGAAATGCCGAAAACCTGAGCAAATCCACGCGATAGAGTCCACGGCGCGAGACCGTTTTCTTCGCCCCATTTTGATAGCTTCAGGGATGGGCATTGCATGAGTGTCGTCGCCAGCTCGTCCGGCCAGTCCGCAAACTGAAACGTACATCTTTTCACAAAGGAGATCAGCAGGTCTGCGGCAGCCCGGCCACTTTTCTCCGCCGTCCGCGCAACGATATCAGGATCAGCCACGCGCGCGATCCCAGCTGGATAGCAGTTGCCGGAAGCCACGGGAAGATTCAATACCGTCGCTCCCTGTGCATAGAATCGATTCAGGTGCGCTTCGAAGGAATCGTGGAACACGACGTTGCCTGCGCTTACCTTAAAGCGCCCGTTATCTCCTGCTTCTTCGTAGCCTCCCGATAATACGAGAGCCACATAGGGTTCGAAATGGACGTGACGCTCCAGAGAAGAGGTACGGATTGTCTGCCGCATTTGCATCTTGTAATTAGGCATTCGCATAGGAAGCTACCGGCGAGGATCATCTCGTGACAAATGGTTGGCCAACCCTACGGCATCGAGTCGGCCGCGTTTTTCAAGATAGTGGCCGTTTGAGTGTAATCCTCCAGCCAAGGATAGTGGCCGGCGCCTTCAACCACGATTAGCTTTGAGTTTGGCTGTACTTCCTGAATCTGTCGCGCGAGAAAGAAGCCCGGATCGAGACGTCCAAACACGAGAGTCACGGGTGCTTTGAGGCTCCTTATCCCCTGCATGACATCGAACTTAGCGAGGCTAGGCCCGAGGTCCTGTCGAACGGACTCATACCAGATGGGTTCTCCGGCGGGAATACTCTCCCGTAACCGGCCGACATTGGCAATTTCAGCGAAGTAGGCCTTCTGTTCGATGGCGTCAATCTGTGCCTCGCCCTTTGCCTGCCGCAGCGCGGCTCGGTCCTCAGGCGTAAGCCGGGCGCGAACATTAGCGATTTCGATTGTGAACCCCGACTGGTCGACAGGACCGGTGTCCAGCAAAAGCAATCCCGCGACACGATTCGGGTGCTCTTGCGCGTAGGCCATGGCGAGCATTGCACCCCACGAATGTCCAGCTATGGTCAGCTTTTTCACTCGAAGGTGCGTGCGAAGGGCTTCGAGGTCGGCAATCGCTCCTGCCAAATTCATGCGGTCGACGCAGGAAATTGCGTCGGCCGAACTTCCCGTTCCACGCTGATGCAAAAGCAGGACCTGGCGGTTTCCAGCAGCAAGCATTTTGGCGATAGGCACCATGTAGGCAGGGTTCATTCCGGGTCCTCCTGCAAGCAGAACAAGAGGTTTCCCCTTGCCGTACTCCAGATAGGCGAGGGTCTGGCAACCGCTATCGAAGCGCTGGAAATTTGGATAGGCTGTTGCCGGAGAAAGGCCAGCGAGCAGAACGACGAGTGTGGTAATCCATTTCATCTTAATCAATTGCGCTCTCCAGACGTGGCGCTCGTTCGTGCGAGGCAACTCGGGCTTCTCTTGTCATATGCGCCCGGCTAGGTTTTCGCGGCCGACCGAACCCGGTCGAGGAAATCGGCGACGATCCAAGCGGCCCCGGCGATCGCCAGATTTTGAGCATTGCCCGCCCAATTTATCAGCTTGTGAGGGTCAGTAAAAAGCCGTGGCAGCCATACCAGCAACCCGAAGCCGATGATCATTGCAGTCGTTAGGCGAGACGCAAGTAACGCGAGCCACCCGGAAAGTAAGGCGGTCGCAGCGAGCGCAAACGCGATCGTGGTCGTAATCGCCCAGAACATCTGGCCGGGAGGAATCCACTTGGGAACGAACTCGGCGGTTCCGGAAAGATAGAAGAGCTGTTCGAGTGTGAAGGAAACAACACAGATGCTAAAGAATACATAGCCAATCCGGGCCAGCCGTGCTGTTCGTTGGCCGGTCCGGCCGGCCGCCGCGTAAACGATGAGTGCGCCCGAGACCAGCGAGAACTGTTCGAAGAAATTGCCCCAACCACCATAGACCAATGGTTCGGCAGCGATGTGCGGCACCCAGAGCAAGGCAAAGATCAGATAGGTGGCGCCTAAAGCCAAAGCCCCGGCCCGCGCCATTCGCGGCCATTGAATCGCTATGCCGCCGAACAGTTCAACCGCGGCTGCAAGGTAGACGAAAACCTCGCGATAGGGGACATTCCCCAGTGCCTGGATTTGTTGCCAGGGGGCTCCGAAATCATGCCAGACCAAACTGATGACGCCAAAACCGGCGGCAGCCATTCCGAGTACTCGATGACCCAGATAGACTCTCGTCATCTGATCCGCCGCGACCGCGGGCCGTTCGAATGATCCTTCGGAGACTGCGGTTCGAGCATCCCGAGAATACGCTGAAATCCCCATTGCTCAATCCTCATCGGTTTTGGTGGTCTGCCGCAATACCCACTTGACCACATGTGAATATAACCACTAAGGTTGGTTTCCTATGCCGAGAGTGTCGTCAGCCATTACGCCCATCATCACCGTTGACCGGAAGGCACGGAAGCCGTTGCATCGGCAAATCTATGATGCCTATTGTGCTGCAATTGTGGGCGGCATGTTGCAGCCGGGGCAGCGAGTTCCTTCGACTCGAGGCCTGGCGCTCGAACTCGGAATTTCCCGCATTCCCGTTCTAACCGCATATGCTCAACTGTTGGCCGAAGGATATTTTCAGAGCCGCGTCGGAACCGGCACGCTCGTGTCTCGGTCTCTGCCCGACCAGCCGCTGTCGCCGGAGCCGCGAACCGGCCCCGGTCCCACAACTCGCCGAACTCCGGCGACTCTTGCCACGCACCGTAAACTTCCGCATTCGATTGAGAATGCTCCATGGCGGCGGGGATGGGGAGCGTTCGGCGTGGGCCAGGTGGCCTTCGATGAGTTCCCGCTCTCGGTGTGGAACAGTCTGGTCACGCGGCACTGCCGCAGCACCGATACCAAATATCTGGACTATGGAAATCCAATGGGTTTAAAGAGGCTGCGCGCGGCCATCGCGGCATATCTCAGAACGTCACGGGGCGTGCGCTGTGATGCGGACCAGATCATGATCGTGAGTGGCTCCCAGCAGGCGCTTGATCTTTGTGTGCGTGTTCTTTTCGAACCCTCGAGCCAAGTCTGGGTCGAGGAACCCGGATACCGCTTCGCTCGGAATGTCTTTGCTCTGAATCATTGCCGCGTTGTACCGGTTCCAGTCGATCGTGAGGGATTGAACGTCGCCGCGGGAATCAAACGATGTCATCAAGCCCGCGCGGCCTTAGTGACTCCCTCGCATCAATATCCACTCGGCTTTACGATGAGCGCTTCGCGCCGCCTGCAATTGCTGGACTGGGCGGAGCGGTCGCGATCATGGATTCTTGAAGACGACTACGATAGTGAGTACCGGTATGAAAATATGCCGATTTCTTCCTTGCAGGGTCTCGACTGCAACGGTCGTGTCATTTATATAGGAACCTTCAGCAAGGTTTTGTTTCCTTCTTTGCGGCTGGGCTATCTGGTCATTCCAACTGAACTGGGCGAACGTTTTCAGGCTGTGCGAGCCGCCATGGATATCGGTCCAGCAATTTTTTTTCAGGAGGTGCTGGCCGATTTCATTTGCGAGGGTCACTTCTCACGGCACATTCGACGAATGCGGCTGCTCTACCGTGAACGGCGGAACGAGTTGCTTCAAGGCCTTCGTGCCGCGTTTGGGCCTAGACTGGAAGTAACGGGTGAGCAGGCTGGGATGCATCTCTGTATCATGCCGACCGGAATCCGGGATCACGAGATCACTCAACGTGCCGCCCGCGGCAACCTCTGGCTCACACCACTGTCGTCCTCCTATTCAGGTACAGTCTCTCGACAGGGATTCGTTCTCGGTTTTGGCAGTACGAAGACAGAGGAAATGCCGAATGCAGTCGGGAAACTTCGGACCGCGCTAGGGATCGCTGGCAAATTTGATGCTGCGTAAGGTCGAAGCTGGTTGCGTCGGCCGCCCCGAACCTTCTTTTGACCTCCTGGCTCCGCCGAACGGCTCTTGCCGAGCGCGCGCTCTCTATTACTTCTACTGGCTTGCTCCAGTTCTTCAAGCTTCCGGCCGAGGTGGCTATAGCAACTTCTGGGCAAATGGGTATTGCCCAAGGACCATTTTCAATGTCACTCTCCTTGCAAATGAGAAACCGCCGGAGTTTTGCATCTGCTTTTTTCCTGTTTCTGCTATTGGCCTTCATTCCTTCGAGCAGCGGATCACAAGATCAAAACCAGAATCCGCCCGCAACTGACGCACAAAACCATTCGCAAAAAGGGAAGACTGTGTATGTCTGTGCCTGCCTGAAGACGAAGTCCTGCTTTTGCATGACCGAAGCCAAAATGGAAGGTCCCTGCGCCTGCGGGACCGAAGGCGGGCCGCCACTGAAGCCAGTACCGGCAGACAGCGACTGGGCGAAACAGAATCGCGAGGCACTGGCAAAATAACCGGTGTCAAGCCTGCTTCCTCAATCAGCCATGACGGAGACGCGTCTGTAAAACGAGGAATTCCCGCATAAACCCGCGACGGAACTTGATCCCAGTCTCCGGTTCAAGACGACGGCGCACCCGGGAGAATTGATCGGGACGCCGTTCTCATAATCATTCTGACCTAAGGGCGATTCCGGCCGGTCGCCGCACCTTATTTTCTTCTCTTGATGGGCTACTTTGCTCTCGATCGCATTCGTTTGTCGTGAACTTTAGGAGCTCACCTCCCGCGCCAAGGCGAAAATTACCACGGCTCGGAGACCGTCCTTGCCGAAAACGGCGCCCCTTGGCGGCACCGACGTCGAAGGCCGCGCCGCGCAAACAGATGCCACACACCCCTTTCTAAATATACCTTGACACGTATATACCATTTAGAGTATATACTGCAAATGGAGTCTGCCTTCGAAATCATTGCGGAGCCGAACCGCCGCGCGATACTGAGCCTCCTGGCCTCGTCCCAGCAGTCGGTGGGAGAGATCGAGCGCCAGCTTCGTATGTCGCAGCCCACCGTGTCAAAGCACCTGCGCGTGCTGCGAGAGACCGGTTTCGTGGAATCCACGGTGGACGCACAGCGCCGTATCTACCGGCTGAAACCTGAACCATTTGAGGAGCTGGATGCCTGGCTGGCTCGGTTCCGCCGGTTCTGGTCCGCTCACCTGGATGCTCTCGAACGCCACCTCGATCGCATGGATCATCAACAGCATGAATCATCAACACCAATGAGAAACAAAACCAAGGACAAGCCGACGCGGCCCAAACCGCGAACCTGACACAGGAGGAATGAAATGAAAATCAAAGTGACCAGTCTATACGTGGACGACCAGGACAAGGCCCTGCGCTTCTATACGGAGGTACTCGGTTTCACAAAGAAGACCGATTTCAGTCAGGGCCCATATCGCTGGCTGACCGTGGCCTCGCCCGAGGAGCCGGACGGCACCGAGCTGCAGCTGGCGTTGAACAACAACCCCGCAGCCAAAGCGTATCAGCAGGCGATGTTTCAACAGGGCCAGCCCGCGGCCATGTTCTTCACCGACGACGTCAAGGGTGATCACGAGCGGATCAAGGCCCGTGGCGCTGTGTTCACGATGCCGCCCACCGACGTGACCGCCTCGATCATTACCATGCTGAACGACACCTGCGGCAACCTCGTTCAGCTCACTCAACTGGCACGCCATTCACGCTAAGGATTATCAAGGGGGAAGGACAAAGATAAGAAGATAGGAAGATAAGAACTTAAGGATAAGGAGAACCAAGTGACCGAGCGCGAGCAATACACCCCGGGTCCGGCCCACGGAGCGCAGGTACGAAAGGACCGCGGACAAAACGGTGAAGAGAAGTGGACGCTGATCCTGGTCCGAGAACTCCGTCACGCCCCAGAAAAAGTCTGGCAGGCGCTAACCGACCCGGCCCATCTGCGCGAGTGGGCTCCCTTTGTAGCCGACGGCAGCCTGGGTACGGTTGGAACCACGGTAAAGCTCACCACCGTGGCCGCGCCCAGGCCGCAGGTTTCTGAAACCACAGTGACGCGAGCCGACGCTCCCGAGTTGCTGGAGTACAACTGGGGTGACTTCGACATCCGGTGGAAACTCGAAGCCTTTGGTGGTGGCACGCGCCTGACGCTGTGGCACAACATCGATCGACGCTTCATCTCGATGGGCGCTGCCGGGTGGCACATTTGTCTCGATGTTCTCGATCACCTTCTCAGCGGAACGCCCCTGGGCCGCATCGTTGGTGGCGAGGCGATGAAATTCGGCTGGCAGCGCTTGAACGCGGAGTACGCCAAGCAGTTCGGGATTGCAACGCCCAACTGGCCGCCTCAGGCAGCTCAAAAATCGTGAATCGCGTGGATGGCAAAAGAATTATCGGGGGAGATCGAGAGAACTCCCGGAGCTCCGTTTACCGAACTGGCCTCGTGGTACGAGCGAGTTGCCGTTCCGTCGGTTCGACCGGCACTTCGACCGCACGGATCAATCAACAATAACGAAAAGGAGGAAGAGCCCCATGGAATCAACCCTGCAGAAGGCGGCCTTCGTCGCCCCGATGACCACCCCGAAAACTACCACCCGTTCGGTTTTTCGCTGGATTCACCTCGTCTTTAGCATTCCGATCCTCGGTTACATTTATAGCCCGTTTGACCGAATTCCAAACTACGCCCCCGCCACTCGGTTTGTCTTCGTTCCTGTGCTTGTTCTTTCGGGATTGTGGTTGTGGAAAGGCCATGTGGTTCGACGACTTCTTTCGAAGAGGCCGGCCTAGGAAGATGCTGCGGCAATCAGACAACTCGCATCAAAACGGGACAACAATTCGGAGGCACAGAGATCCAATGAATCCATCGGAACGTATTGACCAGCTGATCGCAGGACTCACAGACTGGCGTGGCAAGACGCTCGCCAGCACCCGCAAAATCATTCTTGAGGCCGACCGGGAGATCATCGAGGAGTGGAAGTGGATGGGAAGCCCAGTGTGGTCTCACGACGGAATAATCGCCGTCGGTAATGCCCACAAAGATAAGGTGAAGCTTACGTTTTCCCACGGGGCGAGCCTTCCAGATCCTGACAAGCTCTTCAACGCGGGCCTGGGAGGCAACGCGTGGCGTGCGATCGATCTTTTCGAGGGCAATAAGATTAACGAGCGTGCTCTAAGAGATCTCGTCCGTGCCGCCGTTGATTACAATCAGATCAAATTGAAGAGAAAAGCGCCTGCGGTTACTCGTGCGAAAGTACATAAAAGTAAAAAATGATGGAACGACTGCTGTTAGCGCTCGGTTGCGCGATCCCGCGTTCCCTTGTTCTTCAAGGCTTAACCGACGGATCGGGTGTCCCATCCGACCACTTGGTAATCGGAACCAGAAACACAGTCATTCGATTTGGAACTTCCTCGCCTGCAATAATCGGCGAGCCCGGCAGGTTTGCGCCCCAAGCGTCGGCGTTCATGTGTGGAACGAAAAACATCAAGTGCGGATGGAAGTGTCCGGCACTGTCGCCCAAATATCCGTCTTTCGACATCATGTAGCACATCGCCCCGATTTCCAGTGCGGGCCATTCCTTCTTGTCGAGCGCGGCCTCGATTGCGTCAAATATTTGAGCTTTCGATTTTCCGGCAAGCGCCAATTTAGTTTTGGTAATTGTGATCGGGAGATATGACCGCACGGCCGCTGCGTTGAAGCATATTGGAGAACGAATCTTCGGATTCCAAAACTCCGAAAAATCAAGTCCGGCTGTCCAGGATCGCTCGACCATGCAGGCGAAACCATTTGTACCCTTTGCTGCGGCTTCGTAACCCCGGGTTGTGAGAACGAGGATCTCAGCATTGTTCGAAATCGATTCCGGTGCTCCACTGCGTGCCAGAGAGATCTCAGCATCTCGCTCCATCAAGTAGTGGTCAAGCGGGGCCATGCTCGCATAAGACGTCGTCTCCTGTGCTCCCGCCTGTCGCCCACCACCGAGCACGAGAGTCAAAATCATAAATCCGAATATCATCAGTTCTTGAAACTTCTCGCTTGCCGTGCGATTGGTCATGCCTGCTCCTTTGCTAAACGAGATTCGCGAAATGCATCTGCCTGCCCTCAGCGCCGCCGAGCTCAGCGAGGGTTCGGGACCACGCCGTTGGTTCGCTCGGGAAAGTTCATGCGCCGCATCAAGTCCTGGAAGCGCGGGCCATCCTGCAGGCTATTGAACCGGGGATCGATCTTCAGCAACACCATCCACTCGCCATGCTGTTTGTAGGCAATTTCCAGCCAGTCGATGGCTTTGTTGCTCTCCCCCAGAGCCGCATGGATTCGGCTCACAAAATAGGCTGTCACATGTGCCTTGCCCGTTAGTTCGAGCAACAGATTCCGGGCTTCGTCCGTAAACCCAGCCGCCGCATATGCCTCGCCAAGGCAGGCAACGGCGACCGGAGTGCGTCGCGAAATCTCAACAGCCTTGTGCAGCGCCGCAATCGCCGGTTCCCACATTAACCTGGCCACATAACAGAGTCCGAGCCAGACGTGTGCCTGGGGGGAGTTGGGGTCCAATTCGAGTGCCTCGTGGCACTCCTCGATAGCCTGATCATATCGGCCTCCGCACCAATAAACGAATGCCATTCCAAAGTGGACCAAGCTCCAGTGGGGATCCAGGCGTATGGCCCGCTTTAATTCCGTGTAGCCCTCCTCATAACGTCCCATCATGCCCAGCGTCATTCCGAACCAATGGTGAGCGGTGGCACTGCGGGAATTCATTTCAATAGACCGTTCGAAGTCCCTTTCCGCATCGGCGAACTTGTAGTCGTAATGGAGCGCTGACCAGGCAAGTGAGGCGCAGGCTTCTGCCAAGCTGTGGTCTTTTTCGAGTGCCTGTAACGCTAGTCCCTTGGCCTTGCCACAACCCTCCTCAGGAGGCACAAGCCCCCACAAACCCATAATCGACAGGGAATCCGCCAGACCTGCATACGCATTTGCATAGGCTGGATCTTTGACAACCGCTTGCTGAAAATACTGAATGGCCTTGCCGTGTCCTTCCCGGCTGCGCTTATTCCAATGATAACGACCCCTCAGATAGGCTTCGTACGCCTCTGGATCAACAGGGTGCGCTCGCGCCAAAACGGCTTTCTCTTGCGGCGTGAGTTTTACCTCAACTTCCCGTGCGATGGCCTGTGCAACATCGGCCTGCAAGGCCAATATATCGCTCAAACCGCGCTCGTAACTTTCGGCCCATAGGTGCGTCTCTTCTTTTTGTGCATCGATAAGCTGAGCCGTGATCCGCACGCGAGGCCCCGCGCGGAGTACGGTTCCTTCGATGATGGTGTCCACTTCCAGCTCTCGCGCAATCTCCCGCAAAGGCTTGCGGACTCCCCTATACAACATGCACGAAGTACGGGAGACGACTCGCAATTGACCGATCTTGGCCAAGGTGGTTATGAGCGCCTCCGTCATGCCATCCACGAAATACTCCTGCTCCGGATCGCGCGACAAGTTCTCCAGCGGAAGAACTGCCAATGAGCAAAAGTTTGGAGTTTCGCGTTCAATCTTTCCTATAAAACGGTAACCGCGTCGTGGAAGAGTTTCGATATAGCTTGCGGTTTCGGCGCTATCGCCCAGCGCTTCTCGTAAGCGCTTGATGGCATTGTTGATGCCGTGATCGAAATCCACAAAAGTGTCGGATGGCCAGATTTTCTGCCGCAAGTCCTCGCGCGCGATTATTTTGCCTGGGTGCTCCAGCAAAATCCGAAGGATTTGGAGTGGCTGTTCCTGCAGTCGGATTCTTGTTCCGTCCTTGCGCAGCTCTCCCGAATGTTGCTCCAGCTCGAAGCCTCCGAAACGAACGACAGCATGTGAGGATCGAAAACTCTCCAAGCCAAGCCTCCGTCAGTCCAACAGAGTTTAGCATCAGTGCTTTACAGCCAATAGCCTGCCTCGACCGGGCAGGATACACATAAGAGCGCGACAGGAGAGACTCGCGGGATTTGCCCGGACTTCGACCATGTGCGATAACAAACGCAAGGTGGGGGCACCTCCAGTGGCTGGGCCAAACTGAGATGAGGGGGCTTCGCGTGATTTGGTAAAGGCAAAACCACTCAGTTTTGAAGGCAGAGAAAATCGCTACTACCTTAAGGAGAGCACTTATGCCGACGATTACGACAAAAGACGGAACGCAGATTTACTACAAGGACTGGGGCAAAGGTCAGCCCATAGTCTTTAGCCACGGCTGGCCGCTGTCGGCCGATGATTGGGACACACAGATGCTGTTCTTCGGCCAACGTGGCTATCGTGTGATTGCTCACGACCGGCGGGGACACGGGCGTTCCAGCCAGACTTGGGACGGCCATGACATGGATCACTATGCGGACGACCTGGCGGCGCTGACCGCACATCTCGACCTCAAGGATGCGATTCATGTCGGCCATTCGACGGGCGGCGGCGAAGTGGTGCACTACCTGGCTCGCCATGGCGAAAGTCGGGTGGCAAAAGCGGCCATCATCAGTGCAGTGCCGCCCCTGATGCTGAAGACGGCGGCCAATCCGACCGGTCAGCCCAAGGAAGTCTTTGACGGATTGCAGGCGCAACTCGCCGCCAACCGAGCCCAGTTCTATTACGATGTGCCCGCTGGACCGTTCTATGGTTACAACCGGCCCGGTGCGAAACCCTCTCAGGGAGTGATTTGGAATTGGTGGCGCCAGGGCATGATGGGAGGCACCAAGGCGCACTATGACGGCATTGTCGCCTTCTCCCAAACGGACTTCACCGAAGACCTGAAGAAGATCACCGTGCCAGTCCTGGTGATGCATAGCGAGGCCGACCAAATCGTGCCTTATGTCGCGGCCGGACCGCTGTCGGCAAAGTTGCTGAGGAATAGCACATTGAAGACCTACAAGGACTTTCCGCACGGTATGCCCACGACTGAGGCCGACACGATTAACGCCGACCTACTCGCATTCCTCAAGAAAAGTAAGCAAGTGGCAGCATAGCCCTAGCTAGCCCGGCCTTCACTCGGTGTGAAGGCCGGACGTTATGACCGACCCGCGCGATTGCCGGCGAGAAGCCGGCCTAACGCGCCCTCTGCAGCAGGTCATTCAGAAATGTGCCGATAGCGCGCAGAGCCTGGTTGGCTGCGTGCAGATTCCCGACGCCATTGACGAACCCGTGTGGCATTCCCATCCATACGTCGAGCTTGGCGTCGACGCCCGCAACAACGGCGCGCTCGACGTACCGTCGCGAGTCGTCGAGCAGCACTTCATCATCTCCCACGTGGACGCGGACTGGGGGCAGCCCCGCCAAATCCCCATAAAGTGGTGATGCCAGGGGATTCTTGGGATCGCTCTCACCCAGGTAAGAACGCACGAGGCCCGCAACTTGGGGCCTGACGAAGTACGGGTCCGCTTCCGCTCGAGTCTCGAAGGTTTCGCCAGTAAGCGCCAGATCTGTCACTGGAGACAGCACGACTGCACCCTCTGGGGCGACCCCAGCCGAGCCCACTTGCGCCGTGGCGATGGATAATAGCACCAGCGCCAGATTGCCTCCGGCCGAGTCACCGGTGAGGACGATCCTCTTTATTCCTCGGTCAACGAGCCCGCGGTAGCAAGCCTCCGCATCTTCCAGTGCTGCAGGAAATGGTTGCTCGGGGGCCTGCCGGTAATCGGGGATGAACGCATTCACCCCGGCGCTCATTGCTATATGGCCAACGAGGTTGCGGAACGCCGATGCTGTTCCCCAGTTGAACCAGCCGCCGTGTAGATGGAGGATCGCGGCGCCCTTCCGAGCCTGCTTCGGTCTGGCCCACCAGCCGGATATGCCGCCGACCGTATCTCCTTCAGAGCTGACGCCGTCGGGCGCTGCGACGCGCTCCATGATGCCGTTGAACGGACCGCGGGCAGCGACTCCTTCGAGCTTACCTTTCATGGCTGCTACCGCAGACCTGAGGCTAGCCATTGCGGCAGAATCTTCACGGCTGAGGGGATGGATCACGGACCAAGACTCCTTGATTGCTGTGTTCTCGCGGATTTCGGCTTGCATTGATTTCTCCTTCGACTTTTGGCGCTTGCAAGAAATTGTCAGTCGGCGTTCGAGCACTCTCAACGAAGCCGGCGGACGAAGTGGAGATCCAGGCCGGATAGTGGAGCGCCGACCTCGTGCATAGCACCGCCTATGGCGAGTGACCCGAGATCAATCGCGACTAAACCAGTGCTGTTGATCAATTCGATTACTAGCTGTTTGGCTTCGGTGTCGTCGCCGGATGTAAAGATGACGGTACGGGGTTGTTCGGCGAGAAGTCCTGTATCCAGGCCATCGGCATGTTCCTGATCGATTTTACAAGCCGTGCGCCAACCGCCATCTCAGCAACCATTTCGCTAGAGGTGCGCCCTTTCAATGCGGCCCGCGATCTAGTAACTCCCGCCAGACTGATGTCGGGTTTAGGATCCATATGTGCGTTCGTCGCATCGATCAGAATTCGGCCACGCCAATCGATACCTTTCAGCGCTTCACGCACCTTCACCCAATGTACAGAGAGAATAACGAGGTCGCACTCGGCCGCCTGTTCCTTGCTCCCCGCGATGGCGCCGGGGCCGAGATCGGCGACGAAATCAGCCAGTGTCGCCGGACCTCTGGAATTGGATACAACTATGGTGTGACCAGCGTTTATCAAATGGCGGCCGAACGTGCCGGTTACAGTACCGGCACCTATAAATCCTACTTTCATGATCAATCTCCTTTCTTCGGTTGGAATTGCGAAAGAGCATGCCACTCACGTGACTTCTGCAAATCACCTACGGCATGGGTGGATTTGACGAGTAGGTTATTGCAGCTATCCTCCAACCATCGGTTCCTTTCACCAAGACCCAAGTCTCGCTCCCGCGATTTGTTTCTTTTCCGTCTACCAGGAATACAAAATCAAAGTACACCGACGCGATCGTCCCGTCGCTGTTCTCCTGCAGATGTGTGTGCGTCGGATTGAAGCTGGCCTTTGAGGTCGAAACCAGCTTCGCGAAATCTGTGTAGCTTCCAACACGAATCTTCACCGCATCCGGCGATTTCGCTTTAGCGCGAGCATAGGCCTCATCAGAGAGCACGTTGAGCCACATACTGCCTTCCGGAATAAATAGATGTGCTAGTCGAGATCCATCGTGAGTGAGAACGGCTTCGTGGTAGGCGTCGATCACATGGTGAACGTCGACAGTGTCCGAAGCGGTACTGGCGGGAACAGGCCTGTTGCTCTCGGCAGGTGATGGGCTTCGAGCGAAGCTCGCCGGTGCCCATCAGAATCGGAAACTACCACTGGTGTGCAAACGGTTTGCCGACCAACAGGCACTTAGACGCAAGTCCATAGATAGCATCTGACCAGTTCTTGTCGGGAAAGGTGAGACTCGCCTCCGGCGTTTTGTGCTAGCATCCGTGGCACATCTGAAAGGAAATCCAAATGAGTGTCCCCCAAAGGTTTCTCTCATTTGCGCTGGCATGCGCTTCGAGCGCAATCGTGGCTCGCGCCCAATCTCAGACAACGCCCAGCCCAGAAGTGAAGAAGCTGGCAGTAATGGTTGGCAAGTTTACGATCGAAGATGAATTGAAAGCAGGGTTTATGGGGCCGAACTCGCCAGCGATGAAATTCAGTGGCACTGACGATTGCAGATGGACGGCAGACGGCTTTGCTGTGATCTGCGAGACAGTACTCTATAGACCCGGGACGAAATACTCGGACGCCTCCTTCGTCTACTACGATCCGACTTCCAAGACATACCGATACCACGCAGTCGACAGTTCAGGAGGAACAGAAGACAAGACTGGTACAGTGAGCGGCGACGTATGGACTTGGCTTGGGGACAGCGTCTCTGGCGGGAAGGTGTATCACACCCGGTACACCATGAAGGTTGTTTCAGCGGATTCCTACGAATACTCCGATGAGTCGGGCGAGAGCGAGAATTCCATGAAGGTGTTCGTGAGCGGGAAGGAGACTCGCGTCGCGACCACCAAGCCCGAGAAATCGCAACCAGTGCAGGCTAGCGCAACCCCACTGCTGCTGGAGAAAAATGAAGGCGAGACGCGTCTCTGGCGGCCCGAACTGGGAGAGGTTGACCCCGGGGGATTCATTCTCAAGGTCACTCCCAAAGCCAATGGCTCCGAGCATCTGGTGCTGGTTGGCGGAGAAGACATGCCCCCCGGCGCAGCCATACCAACCCATAAGCATCTTGAGCAGGATGAGATCGTGCTTATCGAGAAAGGCACCATCCACGCTCATGTTGGAGATCAGGAGCGCGATCTGCATGCGGGAGGAATGGTGTTCATTCCGCAGCATACTTGGGTCAGCCTGAAGAACACCGGCACCGAACCCGCCAGCATAGTCGCCATATTCTCGGCCCCCGGATTCGAGGATCATCTGCGCTGCGAATCAGTTCCGGCGGGAGAAAAGCCGACTACAATCTCCCTCGCCGAAGAGAATGAATGCGACCGACTAGGTCACGTTGTCTATCGCGAACGTGCAGAAGAGGACCCCGACAAATGAAAAGAGGCTGCGAATCGCGCGGATGGATAGCCGACCGCTGGCTTGGAGGTGGGGGTTGGGAAAGGCTTGCTTGATGAACTCAGCTCGTGAGCTGGCCACTCTTGAAAGGGGTCGAGTGCTCGCCTTCATTCTAAAAGATGCTTTGGATGGAGGTTGTTTATCAACATCTTGCTCTGCTGGCGGCGGGCAGGATGGTTGAGGTCGGTGAACTCGAGCAGTTCAATGGGCGCGCCGTTTTCGACGATGAACGCGACGCGGACGCCGTCGGATGGGCTGTTGGGAGGAATCAGGATTTCGCGGCCAGCAAGCTCGGAGGCGAGATCAGCCACTTCAAACGCGACGTGCGGAACTCGCCGGACGAGATCAGGGACCGCCGCACCCGCTTCGAAACGCATCCACTCCACGCCAAATTCGCTTTTCTCGTGGCTGACGACAAAGAGTTTCAGGTGTTTCAAGTGGGTCTCGCCAGGTTTCACTTCAGTAGTGGGAATTCCGATGTGATGGTAGTGGCGCATCGTTTTTCGCTCTCCATGGAATTAGCACTAATTCTACGGCGTCGTTACCGCATTTGAAATGGCGCCCTCGTGCCCGGACTTTTGAGACACGAAGTCAAATTGTGCGAGGCACCTGGGGCACCCATTTCAGTGGAAGAACACATTTCCATGGCACCTAGGCCCGCCGCCAAAGTCAGAATCCTCCGCTTCAAAAATCTTCCGCCATTCCGGCATGACCGTGGCCTTCAAAACCACGTTTGAGGTATTCACCAGGGTTAGCCCCGACAACTCGCTTGAACGCCTTACTGAACGCAGCGTCGGACTCGTAACCGACCGACCGAGCAACGTCTATGAGCTTCTTGTCACGCTGTTGTAGCGCTTTTTCACCGCGTCCAGCACAGGCCGCGCGCCGCTGCTGCAGGGTCGCCCGACGAAGAAGTGAGTTGTGAAGAACAATAACCTTCTTGCACCACGGATGCACTTCGGACGAAACCAGGCGATTCCTCACCGTACACATTCAGCGAGTTCGATTGCTCCCCTTAAGTTCTAGTGTTGTATCAGAAGCGACCGCCGCGGGATTCCCTATGGAATTTCAACCGATGTTCGCTCGGAAAGCCTTGCCAGAAGCGGCTTTTGTCGAAAATGCAGTTATCGATCCTCATCGATCTAAACATGAATCCGTCGCCTCCGGATGACTTCATCGTAGCGCAAGACCGATCCTTCCTCAAGCCTCGCCGGTCGGGAAAGTCTGGAACTTCCCAGATCGTTTCCCTCGAGCACGCGAAAGCGTCTGCCGCGCTAGCGGCTTCGTTCAAGTCGGCGTAGCGGAACTAATCCACGCGATTCTACTCTTGCGTTGCTCCCGAATTACGGGGTACTCGGAAGTAATTCCGGTCCGGAAGTCTTCTTCCCGGACATCATCATTGATCTCCTCGAAGCCGGTTTGCAACAGTCATTCCCGGCGCAAGACGATCGCGGTCGCATCATCACTGAGCGTGCCGCCACTCGCGAACTCTTGCACCTCGGTCAACACGGACCGGGCCGATACACCTGGTTTCTGCAAGGATTTCACAAGGCGCGAGGTTCCATATTCCTCGCCTCCACCGTTCGCCGCCTCTACCGCACCATCCGTGTACATCAGCACGCGGTCGCCAGTCTGTAAGGTCAACCCGATCTCGGAATATTCTGAGTTCATGAGCCCCAAAGGAAGGCCTTTTTCCGTTTTGAGTTCTGTAATGTTAGTCTGTTCCCGGTCAGAGCCGTCTATACCGTGCGGTTCCCAAAGGCCGTTTACGTTTTGCATGTTTTCCAGAAGAAGTCCAAACGGGGCATTGCGACGCCGAGGCATGAAATGAAACTCGTGGAAAAGCGCCTCGCGCAAGTGGTAGAGCTGGAAAAGCCGAGCAGGAAAACTTAGTACTACTGTGTTATAAAGTAGGTACACGTTGGGGAAAGACAGAGCTGCTGCGTACTTTTTCGTGTTAAGTTTCTGCTCATGAGCGCCCACCGTG
>Ga0209530_1000179_pt1 | contig 55416 bp, 50 predicted proteins | sample BlaSpr_A8_Ref_O1_FD_187987 | JGI IMG/M metagenome (GOLD analysis project Ga0209530, IMG submission 187987) | Forest soil microbial communities from Thunder Bay, Ontario, Canada - Black Spruce, Ontario site 2_A8_Ref_O1 (SPAdes) (version 2) | ecosystem: Environmental > Terrestrial > Soil > Boreal...
CCCCCGCCGGCCGGGCCCGCCGCGGACCGCAGCTCCCGCGCCAGCCCCGGACCAGGCACGTGCGGGCCGGCGGTCCCGGTCCAGGACCCGGCCTCCTCCGGCCAGCCCGTCCCGAACTCCACATACCGGTCGCGGTTCCCCGCTCCGTTCCCGCTAGTACTACAGGGCTAGATCTTCGTGTCGGTTCGTGAGCCTGGCAGCCGTTTGTGCCATTGTTAGAGGCGTGCCAATATCCTCGGCGGAAAACATCAGCGTCCCGGGCGAGAGCGTGACGAGGGAAGATCTCGCCGTCTGGGATGAAGAGTTCACGGGTATCTGCGCGCGGATCGGGCCGCTGTTTTACCGGACGGATTCGCGTGCTCATGCCGAGCAGTATCTGCGAGGCTTGCTGGCCCACCTGGAGCGGAAGAACGGGTGGACGATCGCGGAGTTCTCTGGCTTGCGGGAGCCGAAGGCAATGCAGCGGTTCCTGAACCTTACGCCATGGGATGCTGACCGCATGCGCGATATCATGCGGGATTACGTGATGGGATATTTCGCTGATCCGCGCGGTGTCCTTATTGCCGATCCGACGGGATTCGCTAAGAAGGGCCGTAAATCGGCGGGCGTCCAGAGGCAGTACTCGGGAACACTCGGCCGTATCGACAACTGCCAGATCGGCACTTTCCTCGCCTACGCGAACTCGTCTGGCGACCGGGTCCTGCTGGACCGGGAACTATACGTGCCGGAGAAATCGTGGTTCGGCGAGCCGGGCCGGTGCGCGGAGGCCGGCATCCCGGTGGGACTGGAGTTCGCTACCAGGCCGCAGCAGGTCGCGGCCATGATCGGGCGGGCGCTGGATGCCGGGGTGCCGTTCAGCTGGTTCGTTGCCGACGAGGAATTCGGGCAGAACCCAGGCCTGCGTGAGTACCTGGAGGACAGCAAGATCTCATATGTGATGGCCATCCCGAAGAACACGGAATTCAGTGACATCACCGGACAGGCCGGCACCGTCGAGGAACATGCCGGGCGAGTTAAGCATCATGACTGGCAGCGCCGCTCATGCGGCATCGGCAGCAAAGGGTTCCGCGTTTATGAATGGGCGCTGATCAGCTCAGGTCATCCGGGCCGCCAGTACATGATCCGCCGCTCTATCGATGACGGCGAGCTCGCCTACTATCACTGCTATAACCCGCGGGGAGAAGGATTCGGTGAACTCGTCCGGGCCGCGGGAATGCGCTGGCCGGTAGAGGAGTCTTTCGAGGCCGCGAAAGGCGAAGCCGGACTGGACAACTACCAGGTGCGCCTCTACAGCGCATGGTACCGGCATGTCACCATGTCGATGCTCGCCCTCGCCTTCCTCGCAGTCATGAGACACACATCTAAAAAGGGGACCCGCAGCCTGTGGACAGCCCAGCCCGCCTGACGGCGCAAACACCCCAGACGGCAGGAAAGACCGCAGATCACTGCAGGACGCCAGCCCTGCGGCCACCAGCAGGCGACGCCGCCTGATCGGGCTCACCATCGGCGAGGTCCGGCGCCTGTTCAACCTCATCGGCAAAGACGACCAGGCCATTGACCACGGACTTCACTGGTCAACCTGGCGCCGGGAGCACCAGGCCGACGCTCGGGCCTGCCATATCCGGCGTCGCCTGCGCCTGCAGACGATGCAGATCTAGCCCTGTAGTACTAGCCACGGTCCCCGGTACGGCAGACGGCGAGGAGCCGGGCAGCTCCTCGCCGTCGTCGTGGCCGGTGACTGGTTCTGCGGTCAAGATCTGCGCTCCGTCCTCACTGGAAGTAGTTGCAATACTGACGCTAACATGTTTGACGATCGAACACAACTCTATCGAGCACATTTTCCATGATCATTTACGGGCAGGAGCCATTGCGGTTAACAGGCCGATGCTGTCCGATCCGGTTCCGGACACCGCGCGGGTTTCGTCCTGCCCCTGATGACGGAGCCGATCTTGATCGAACGTGCATCCGTCCGCCCCGCCTCCGTCCAGCGGCTCTCCGCCATGCCTGCCCTCAGCGGCCGGCCGGGAAAGGCGGAAGCGGCCCGGCCAGGTGCTCGCGTTCCGGCCCCAGATCGATGACGGCGATCCAGTCGCGCTCCGCCCAGGCCTCCAAGTCGTGCGCGATGGCATCCAGATCTGCCGCGGCAATGGGCTGCGGGGCCACGTCGGCGGGCCAGCCACCCGCCTGCGCCCGCGAATCCGGCTGCGCTGGGGAGCCCGCCTGCGCACGGGAGTCCGCATCGCGCAGGGCCGACGCGTAGTCGCGCAGCAGCCGGACGTCGCGCCGGAGTGCACTGCGGCTTGCCCGGGCCACCGGGATCAGGTTATCGGTGTGCGCGGCGGCCTCGGCTTCGCGTGCCACGCCCGACTGCCATTGTTCCCGGTGCTCCGCCGCAGCCGGGCAGAGCCGGTCAGCGGTCTCCCGCTCCAGCAGCAGCCAGCTCCTCGGGTCGTGGTCAGCGGAATCGGTCCAGCTCAGGAACTCCTGCTCGGTGTTGATGTAGCCGGCAGCTTCGTACTCCCCCATATCGCTCACGCAGACCAGGGCCTTGCCCGGAGGCACCTCGGCCCAGTCGCCCGGCGGGCCGGGCAGCACCGTGGCGCCGTAGTGGCGGATGAGCCGGTCCAGCTTCCCCTTCGCATCCGGCAGATCGAGATAAAGCGTCATATTTCCCCTACCGTCCCCGCATGCCCACTTTATGGAAGGGTATGCGGGGCGGAAGCGGCGGGCGAGGCTGCCTCCGCTGCCTTCGGCGATGCGCTAGCTGCCTTCCTTTGCGATCGCCTCGCGTACGGCCGGGGCGATCTCTGCCGCCCAGCGGCCGAGAGAGACGGCATCCTGCGTTCCGCCGCCGGGCGAGAACAGCGTGAAACCGGACGCGCCATGCTCTAGCACGGCACTGGTCAGCTCCTCGACCCACTGAGCGACCGAACCGCCGATCCAGCGGCCAGCCTCATCCCGGGTAGCGGCCAGCGGCTGATCAGTGATCCGCCCCGGAAGGTTGAAGACCGTGCGGATCTCATCCGGGTCCCGGCCCGCCGCGATCGCCGCCTCATCGATGACCGGCCGCGACGTCAGGTACCGCTCGCTGCGCCAGTCCGCAGCGTGGCCGGGGATCCAGCCGTCCGCGACCCGGCCGGTGGCGGCCAGGGACTTCGGGCCCACCGATCCGGTCCATACCGGCGGCGCGGCGACGGGCGCCGGCTCGATCTGGCTCACCTGGTAGTAGCGGCCTTCGAAGGTGACCGGCGGACCGCCGCCCGACAGCTTCTTCACCAGGACGATCGCCTCCTCGAAGGCGGCCACGGCAGCACCAGGCGACAGCTGCGGCACGCCCATGCCCGAGATCCGGTCCCAGAGCCCGCCCGCGCCCATGCCGAGCACGATGCGGCCGCCCGAGAGCGCCGACAGCGACGTCACCATTCGCGCCAGCATGGCCGCTGGCCTGGTCGGCAGGTTGGTGACGTTCGCGAGGCCCGCTATCCGCTGCGTCTGCCCGAGGACGAACCCGATGGACGCGTACGTGTCCAGGCGCTCGCCGATATAGGGGTGATCCTGCAGCGAGAACACGTCGAGCCCGTCCCGGTCGGCCTGCTGGGTCAGGCGCAGCAGCGCCGGCGCCTCAGCGATATCACTATGTGCGCCGAAACCGAAGACTACCTCTGTAACAGACAATTCGCTTCCCTTCGATGCACAGTAGTTCGTGCTACGAACTATAACTCAAGGAAAACCACCGGCACCTTGTTTTCCATGACCACGCGGCCGAGCAGGCGGGCGAGCAGCTCGCGCTCGGCGGCGCCGAGCCCGGCGGGCAGCAGGTCGATCCTGCGGCTGGTCTCGGTGTAGAACTCCTCCGCGAGCACACTGCCCTGCTCGGTCAGCACTACCCGCGCCGCACGCGCGTCCGAGGGGTCCGTCTCTCGCCTGACCAGCCCATTCCGCTCGGTCCTATCCACCAGTCCTGTAAGGCTCGACTTGGCCAGCCCCAGCACGGCGCCCAGCTCCCCCATTCCGTATGGCTTCGCCATCAGCACACAGAGCAGCTGCCCCTGCTGCGGGGTGAGGCCGTGCTCGCGACCCGACTCCGCGTACACGGCATTCACCAGGAACGAAGTCCGCACCAGCGCAGCGACAACTCCGATCTCACCCTCGTCATTCTTAACCACCCGGCCAGCCTACAGTTCGCATAGCGAACTTTCCTGGGAGGGTGACCCAGATCGACTACTGGGTAGTGATCGGGGACGATGGAGGTACCGACAACCCCCAGCGGCCCGCCGAGATAAGGATGCAGATCACGTGGATCCCGCCACCGTCTACCGCAATGTACGCCGGTCCCTGACCGATTTCGACGAGCGTGTCGTCGCTCGCTACTTGGACGCGGAGGCACCCGTCCGCACGAGCTTCCGGCAGCTGCTCAGATCGCTGGACGACATCGCCGGCAGGCTTCTCGGCGATGATCAGCTATCTCGCCCCGAGGACCAGAAGGGGCAGACCGGACACCCGCTGGAACTGGCCGGGCCCGCCGCACCCGAACTGGAAGCCGCCGCACCCGAACAGGCCGCACCCGAACAGGCCACGCCGGAACCAGCCGCAGCTGAACCCGCCACGCCTGAACCGACCGCGCCCGAACCTGCCGCGCCTGAACCGACCGCGCCCGAACCTGAAGCAGCGGAGGCGGTCGCCGAGCCGTCACCGGAACCGGATACGCCGGACTCCGCCCCCGCCCTCGTGCAGGTCACCTTCGCCCTTCCCGGCGAGGTCGGCGCGGACACCGTGGCGCTGTGCGGTGAGTTCGATCAGTGGTCAGCGGACGGCATCCCGCTTGACCGCGGCAGCGACGGTGCCTGGCGGACCACGGTCGCGCTCGAGCCTGGCCGCAGCTACCGCTTCAGGTACCTGCTGGACGGCGAGCGCTGGGAGAACGCCTGGGACGCCGACGAGTACCTGCCCAATGGTTTCGGCGGCACCGACTCTGTCATCATCGTCAAGCCAAGCTCTAGCCAGTAACATCCGCACCATACATTCTCGTGCGGAAGGATCACCGTGGCTGATTTCTCGCTCAGCTTGGCGGGCTCAGACCTGGCAGACCTGGCCGGGCTGTACCGAGACCTGCACGCGCACCCGGAACTCGCGTTCCAGGAACAGCGCACGGCGGGCGTCGTGGCCAGCCGGCTGCGGGATCTCGGCTACGAGACGACCACCGGGGTCGGCCGGACCGGCGTGGTGGGCGTGCTCAGGAACGGTACCGGGCCGGCCGCCTTGCTGCGCGCCGACATGGATGCCCTGCCCGTGCTCGAGCAGACGGGGCTGGACTACGCGAGCACTGCCCGCGGCACCCATGACGGTGACGACGTACCCGTCATGCACGCCTGCGGGCACGACATGCACGTCGCGTGCCTGCTCGGTGCGGCCGCCGCTCTCGCCGAGGACCGGTCGTCCTGGCAGGGGACGCTGCTGCTGGTCTTCCAGCCGGCGGAGGAGACCGGTCAGGGTGCGCAGGCGATGATCGACGACGGCCTGCTCGATCGGTTCGGACGGCCCGATGTCGTGCTCGGCCAGCACGTCTCCCCCGCCCCTTCGGGGCTGCTCGCGCTCCGGGAGGGCGCCGCGTTCGCGGCTTCGGACTCCGTCCGGGTCGTACTGCACGGCCGGGGTGCGCACGGCTCGCGCCCGGAAACGTCGGTCGACCCGGTGGTGATGGCCGCGGCGACCGTCATGCGGCTGCAGGGCATCGTGTCCCGCGAGCTGGCCGCCACCGACACCGCCGTCGTGACCGTCGGCGCGCTGCGGGCCGGCACCAGGGAGAACATCATCCCGGACCAGGCCGAGCTGCTGCTGTCCGTCCGCTCCTTCGACACCGCCGTCCGCGACAAGACCATCGCCGCCATCGAGCGCATAGTCCGCGCCGAGGCCGCCGCCTCCGCCGCCCCGGCCGATCCCGAGATCACGCTCACCGGATCGTTCCCGCCGGTCGTCAACGACGCCGTGGCCTGCGCACGCACGCGGGACGCCTTCACCAGCGGCCCCGGCCTGCTCGTGCTCGATCCGGGACCGGTCACCGGCAGCGAGGACGTCGGGCTGCTGGCCACGGCGGCCGGGGCACCGTGCGTGTACTGGCTGCTCGGCGGGGCCGATCCCGCCCTCTTCGCCCAGGCCGGCAGCATCGAGGCGGCCAGGGCCATCGTCGCGGGCCTGCCGTCGAACCACTCTCCGCTGTACGCGCCGGTCATCGAGCCGACCCTGCAGACCGGCATCACCGCCCTGACCTGCGCTGCTCGTACCTGGCTGCCCGTCTCCGCCTGACGCCCCGGCGTCATTCAGCCGCCGCCGCGCGGCCGGAGCTCACGCTCCGGGCACCGGCGATCAGGGCCGGCGCCACGGCGATCAGCGCCAGCCCGCGAAGCGACCCGGCGAGGATCCACGGAGCGCGCTGGCCGGCGGCCTGGGCTACGAGGCCGCCGGCCAGCGCGCCCAGCGGGATCATGCCCCAGCCGAGCATCCGGTAGGTGCTGTTGACCCGGCCGAGCATCTCGTCGGGGACGATCCGCTGCCGCATCGTGACGGTAACCACATTCCGCATGGTGACGGCGAAACCGCTGGCGGCCAGCAGCGCGCCCGCCATCACGGTGCCCGGCGCGAGGCCGATGCAGACATAGATGACGGCGTTGATGCCCGACGCGAGGATCAGCGACCAGACCTCGCCGAGGCGGCGGGTCAGCACGGGGTTCAGTACCCCGCCCGCCACGCTGCCCGCCGCCGACGCTGCCAGCAGCAGCCTGTACCCCCGCGCGCCCAGGTGCAGCGTCTGGGTGGCGAACAGGACCAGGGTGGCCTGGCCCATCTGGGCGCAGAAGTTGTTGACGCCGAGCAGCAGCGCGACGATCCGCAGCAGCCGGTGCCCGCGGAGCCAGCGCAGGCCCGAGCCGATCCGGTCGAGCATCCCGCCAGGCGCGGCACCCGCGCCCGCGGCCGCCGCGGGATGCCGGGTGGGCAGCCGCGCGAGCAGCAGCGCGGAGCCGGCGAACGAAACGGCATCAAGGCAGAACGGCAGTGCTTTCACGGCTGCGAACATGACACTGCCAAGGGGCGGGCCGGCGAACGACTGGCCGACGGTCTGCACCACGTACTGGTTGCCGTTCGCCCTCGGCAGCTGCGCGGCCGGCACCAGCTGCGGCAGGACGGACTGCGCCGCGTTGGTGAACACGACCTGGGCACTGCCGAGCAGGAAGCCGCTCGCGGCGAGCACCGCGATATCCACCGCGCGGACCGCGACCAGGATGGCGACCGCGGCGACGACGGCACACTGCACCAGCTGGGAGCGCCACATGAGAGCCACCCGGTCATACCGGTCAACCAGCACCCCGGCCGGGGGGGACACCAGCAGCCAGGGCAGGTAGGTGGCGGCCGCCACCACGGAGATGAGCTCGGGGTCCCTGGTGATCGCGACCGCGAGCAGCGGCAGCGCCGCGGCGAACGCGCCATCGCCCACCGTGCTCACCGCGTTGGCCCACCACAGCCGCCAGTAGGCCGCGCCCAGCCCGCGTGCCGCCGTGCTGCCATTGATGCCAGTCATGCCAGTCATGCCAGTGACTATCGGGGCGCCGCCCGGCCGGCCGCCACAGTTAAGCGCGTGGCTACATCGTCGCCGGGACCGCGCCTGGTGGGCGACCATGGGAACATGGAGCTGACGTTCGACGTGGACGTGGCCGACCTCGCCGCGACCCGCTTCGCGACCTCGCCGCTGGTGGAGACCATCATGGCGGTGCAGGTCCTCGCCGATCCGCGCACGTCGTCGGTCAACCTGCCCTGGGCCCGCTGGGCGCGGGCCCAGCTCGACGCGCAGGCCCAGCTGGACAGGCCGCTGCGGCTGCGCGCTGGCCAGCGGCGGTGCCCGGACCTTGTTCAACGACCTGCACCCCCGGCTGCGCTGGTCGGGCGGCAAGCTGACGCTGGCCGATGACGGCCGGGACACCCGTCCGGCCCGGACGGTGCTGCCCGCGCCTGACGGCCTCGTGCTGGTGCCCAGCGTGTTCATCTGGCCCTCGGTGGCTATGAAGATGTCCACGACCACGCAGACCACGCTCCGCTATCCGGCGCGCGGCGCGGCGGCGCCGTGGGAAGCCGATGCCTCGTGCCCGCCGGCCATCGAGGCGCTTCTCGGGGCACCGCGCGCGCGGCTGCTCAGCGCGCTCCGCTCCCCCGCGTCGCCCGGTTCACTCGCCGCCTGGCTCGGCGTGACCCCCAGCGCCGTCTCCCAGCACCTCGCCGTGCTCTTCCGCGGCGGGCTGGCTGACCGGCAGCGGACCGGACGCCAGGTGCTGTACCGCGCCTCGGATCTCGGCCTGGCCCTGCTGAGCGGATCCCGTGACGCAGGAGGTAACACACAGGCGTTCTGATAAAAGGGTCTTTATGGGCACGGTCACGGAGCTGCTGCTGGCACAGGCGGATGGCGGGCAGGCGGGGCTGCGGTTCGAGGACCGGCAGTGGAGCTGGCGCGAGCATGTCCGCGAGAGCGCGCGGTACGCGGCGGCGCTGCGGGCACGGCGCGAGCCGGGCCGCCCGTTCCATGTCGGGATCCTGGCCGACAACGTGCCCGAGTTCTCGTTCCTGCTCGGCGGGTGCGCGTTCGCGGGGGCAGTGCTCGTCGGGCTGAACCCGGTGCGGCGCGGCGCGGCACTGGCCGCGGACGTAGCCAGGACCGACTGCCAGTACGTGCTCACCGAGCCTGCGTATGCGGAGCTGCTGGCCGAGGTTCCGGTGCCGGTGCTGGCCCTGGACGAGCTGGAGCTGCCCGGGGATGCCGCGCTGGATCCCGTCCCGGCGGCGCCCGGTGACCTGCTCATGCTGATCTTCACGTCCGGGACGAGCGGCGAGCCGAAGGCGGTGCGCTGCACGCACGAGAAGATCGCGTTCCCCGGGCAGATGCTGGCGGACCGGTTCGGGCTGGGACCGGCGGACACGGCATACGTGTCCATGCCGATGTTCCATTCCAACGCCATCATCGCGGGCTGGGCGGTGGGCCTGGCCGCCGGAGCGGCGATCGCGCTGCGCCGCAAATTCTCGGCGTCGGGGTTCCTCACGGATGTCCGAGCCTTCGGCGCGACCTACGCTAACTATGTCGGCAAGCCGCTCAGCTACGTGCTCGCCACGCCGGCCAGCGACGACGACGGCGATAATCCGCTGCGCATCGTCTTCGGCAACGAGGGCGCCGCCGGGGATGTCGCCGCGTTCGGCGCGCGGTTCGGCTGCGTGGTGATCGACGGCTTCGGCTCCACCGAGGGCGGCATCGTGGTCAGCCGGACCCCGGATACCCCGGCGGCGGCGCTGGGCAAGCTGGCTAACGGGGTGGCGATCCTGAACCCGGAGACGGGCGAGGCGTGCCCGCCTGCCCGGTTCGGTCCGCGCGGTGAGCTGCTGAACCCGGGCGAGGCCACGGGCGAGCTGGTGAACACGGCGGGCGCGGGGCAGTTCGCCGGGTACTACAACGACACGCCAGCGGACGCCAGCCGGATGCGCGACGGCATGTACTGGAGCGGGGACCTGGCGTACGCCGATGCCGATGGCTTCTGCTGGTTCGCCGGGCGATCCGGGCAGTGGCTGCGGGTCGACGGGGAGAACCTGGGCACCGCGCCCATCGAGCGGGTGCTGCTGCGTCACCCCGCGATCGCGGAGGCCGCCGTGTACGGCGTGCCTGACCCGGTGGCCGGCGACCAGGTGATGGCGTGCATCGTGCTGCGGGACGGCTGCTCGCTGACGCCTGCCGGGTTCGGTGAGTTCCTCACCGGCGAGGGCGACCTCGGGCCGAAGCAGTATCCCCGCTTCGTCCGGGTGTCGGCCTCGCTGCCGCGGACGCCATCGTTCAAGGTGCTGAGCCGGCTGCTAGCCGCGGACCGGTGGCACACCAGCGATCCGGTGTGGTGGCGGCCGGACTCGCAATCAGCCGCATTCAGCCCGCTCGATCCGGAGCAGGCCGCCGCGCTGCGCTAGGCCGCACGCCTAGCACGCCGGTCCAGCATGCCGGTCCAGCATGCCAATGGTGCCAACGGGCCGGCTCGCCAGCGCAGTTTCCGTGCCGGAGCGGGCCCGTTGGCACCATTGGCACGTTCTCTGGGGCGAGCGCGCGCACTCATGACGTCCCGATAGCGCCGTCACCCTCCGTGCCAAAAGCAGGCAAGCCGTGCACGGTAGCCCGTGCACGGCCCGCCTCAGGATCTTCGTCAGAGCCCGAGGTCGCTCAGGAACTGGTTGGTGTATTCCAGTGGTGACGTGCTGGAAATCGAGTTGCAGGTGGGGGACGCGTAGTCATCGGAGCAGGGCGTGTCCCGGTCGAATGACCAGAAGTGCAGCCCGGCCAGGCCGTTGCTGACCGCGTATGACGTCAGCGTGTTCACATCAGCGATAGTGAAGGTCTCGCTGGTGGTGTCGTTCATTCCGATCATCGGGGTGACGGCGATCTTGCTCGCCGGGATCCCGTAGGTGTGCTCGAGGTTCTCCACCGCCTGGATCGCCGACTGTGCCATCTCGCAGCTGCCGGAGACGACGACGCAGACGCTACTGGACGCGCTGCCGTAGTCCATGGTCATCAGGTTGATGACGTAGTTGCTCAGGCCGGAGCCGAGCACTGCCTCGACGACCTCGTTGCCGAGCGAGTTCACTCCGCCGTAGCTGCCATCGGATGCTCCCAGCGTGGCGACCGTGAACGAGAACTGCAGCTTCGGGTACTCCGCCTGTGCTCCCGCCGACGCGTCGGCCAGCTGCTCGATCTCGGCCTCGGTCTGGCCGCCTTCGATGTCGAAGTCAATGCCGACCAGGTTCGAGCTCGAGTAGGTAGCGATGAACGATTCCAGGGCAGCCGTCGAGCCGCAGGTGAAGGTCCCGTCCGCGCCGCCGGTGGAGATAACGTAATTCAGGTTGGCGGCGTGGAGCTGGGGAACGTTCTCGGCCGCCAAGTCGGCACCCGAGACACCACCCCAGGTCTCGCTGCCGCAGGTTCCGGTAGCGAACGCGAGCGTGATCGCGGGCAGCTTCGGGATGTAGGTCGACACCACGCTGCCAGAGCCCACCACCGGCAGGTCGGACCCTTCCACGGCCGACTGCATCTGGTAGGTGTTCCAGTTCATGTTGATGGTGACGTCCTTGTACGGGCTGAACAGCAGGCCGCTTACCCCACCCGTGCCGCCGCCGCCACCGCCACCGCCACCGCCGCCGCCACCGGTGCCACCGGTGCAGGAGCCGTCGGATGTCCACGGCTGTCCCGAGCCGCTTCCTCCGTTGTTGGTCGCCGGGTTGTTGCCCTGAGTCCACCAGTTGGCGGTGTAATTGATTCCGCTCTCGCTGGCCTGGTTCCCGGCGGTGTAGACCGCAGAGGAACTCCACGCCGCAGCGCATGTGGTGGATGCCTGCGCGGTGGACCCGGAGGCCAGCGCGAGAGCCGAGCCGCCGGCTGTTAGCGCGAGTGCCGAGCCGGCGATGAGAACGGTGCGCAAAATGCGTCTTCTGACCTGCATGGAGCCTCCAGAGAGCGAGAGGAGCTGAGGCGAACCAGCGCCTCGCATGAGCCGCTAAACCCGTCATGTGATCACTTTGTAACTCTGGAGAACGAGGCCGTCAAGGCTTACTGTAAAGAATATTTCTAATTAATTTAGGCCCGGATCTGGCCGGGCCGCCGCCGTGCCCGGGTCAGGCGGCGCGGCGCATATCGTGCGCGCGACGTGCCGCCGCCAGCTCCGTAAGCGTGTCCGCGTACTCAGCCGGGATCGGCTGCGGCTGGCTGCTGAACGCAGCGAGCATCCATGAGCACAGGACCGCAACTGCGGCACCAGAGCCGACAGCGGTCCAGAACATGGGCCAGAAATCCGTAGCGAAGGTCAGCATTGACCTCGCCTCTTTTCTTCTTCCATCCAGACCCGGTTCGGGTCTTCCCGCCAGGTGCAACAACTACCCGGCGTTAGTTACTCCCCAGTAAGGTTACTATTGTTCAGTTAGCTTTCGCGGGGGGCAGCGGGTGCCGGGTACGGTGATCGTCGTAGCGGGTGGAATCAGTGCGGGCGAGCTTGGCGGCCTGCCTTTGCCGCCGGCCCGGCACGTCGTCGTGGCCGACAGCGGCGCGGCTACCGCGCACGAGCTGGGCCTGCACGTGGATGACCTGATCGGCGACCTTGACTCGGTGACCGGACCGGACCTGGCGCGGGTCGTGGCGGGCGGCGGGCGGATACACCGCTACCCCGCCGCCAAGGACGCCACCGACCTCGAGCTCGCACTCGCCTTCGCGGTCAGGCTGGCCCCGGAGCGGATCGTCGTGCTGGCAGGGACAGGCGGGCGCCTCGATCACCTCCTGGCCGGCGCGCTGCTTCTTGCCTCGCCCGCCTGGGACGGCGCCGATGCCACCCGCACCCGCGTTGAGGCATGGCTCGGCCGGGCGAAGATCACCGTCGTACGCGGCCCTCGCGTGCTGACCGCGGCCGCGGCGGGCGAGCTTGTCTCGCTGGTGGCGGCCGGCGGCGTGGCACGCGGGGTGAGCACCGATGGCCTGCTCTATCCGCTACGCGGAGAAGACCTGGAGCCGGGCAGCAGCCGCGGCGTCAGCAACGAGTTCACCAGGACGACGGCGACCGTCTCGGTCGCCGGCGGCGTCATCCTGGCGATTCAGCCTGGTGAGCTGGCCGGCGCACAGTAGCGCCGCCTGGCGGAGCGGATCCGGCGGCGCCGGAGGACAGGCCATAGCGGCCGGTCTCCCAGGACCAGTAGAAATTGCCTCCCATCCAGTTACGCAGCCCAGCCAGGTACTGGCGCAGTTCCGGGCTCGCACCACGGCGCGTCGCCGGCTCGGCCGCCAGGTACCTGGCCACTTCGGCATCGTGCAGCGCAGCCGCCGCGGTCAGTGCCTGCGCCGTATCCAGCTTCAGCTCGCGCGCGAGCACCGCCGGCAAGCTGTGCACCACGAGGCTGCGCGCTGCCTCCTTCGGATAGGACATGATGTCGTTCGCCCAGCACGTCACGTTGACCGCCATGTCGGTCAGCTCCCGCACGTCGTCACGGCAGTACTCGGCGAACGGGAGCTCGAATCCGCCGGCCACGTCGATGAGCGCCACGCAGGTCGGCACCGCCCCGCTGTGACGGCGCATGACCTGGTACTCAGCGAGGCCAGCCGGCCGGCTGTCCACCCGGCGGCCGGCCTCCCAGTACTGGGCCAGGAAGTAGCCGCGGACCGCACTGACGAACCGGAACAGCTGCCCGCCGCTGGCCTGCGCTGACAGGCGTCCCATCAGGTCGGCCAGCGCGATCGCCAGCCGGTTCGTGCTGACCCGCTTGCGGCCAGCGTGCTCCAGCACCCACAGGAAGGGCGTGATGATCCGGGCGAGACGCTCGGGGTGGCTACCGGTCTCTGATTCGTCGCAGTAGTGATCATCGAAGATGAACAACCACATCTGCCAGTCAGCAAGCAGCTGGAGCGCCTCAGGATCGCTATCCGGGCTGGTCCGCGCCGCGAGCCGGCCGACCTGAGCCTGGCGGAACCGCTCGATCTCGGCCTGGTCCGAAAGGAGGCCGAAGCGGCATGCCCAGTCAAGGACGTGTTCATCCACATCGGCGGCGTGCGGGCTTACCTGATTGCTGAATGGGCAGTCGAGCAACGGCGGTGAAGGTTTCGCTGCCATCATGCCAGTGTCACTCAGGCTGGCCGCGCGCGCATCTCCGCTGGTCACTGCGGCACGCATCAGCACTCAGTGAGGATGAGCACTGACGAACAACGGGCGGAAGCAGCGTGCCAATGGCGCCAGCGGGTTCGCTTAACCGGGGTCTGGGAGCAGCTGAGCGGGCCCGCTGGCACCATTGGCACGTTAGAGTGCCGGCACCGACTCGTACTGGAGTCCGGGGATGGTGCGGGTAGTGCAGGTGATACGGGTGGTGTGGCCAGGCGGGCGGGTCAACCGCGCGGTCCGCGAGCAGCAGACGAGACAACGTGCAGGACAGTTAACGCAGATGCGCGGTGTCGTTGTAGGACCGCAGGACGGCCCGGCCGTCGGCGTGCCAGTCAATCGATGACAGCGCCGCGATGTCCAGGTGCATGCGGAATATGGCCGACGGCGGCGCCTGCAGCGCCGACGCGACCAGGGCCTTGATCGGCCCGACGTGGCTGACGATGAGGACCTTCTGGCCTGCGTACACGGCCAGAACGCGCTCCATGGCGGCATCGATCCGGATGGCGGCGGCGGCGAAGCTCTCCCCGCCAGGCGGCCCCGCCTCCGGATCGGCCAGCCACGCGGTCAGTACGTCCGGCCACCCTTCCCGCACCTCCGTGAACGTCAGCCCTTCCCACTCGCCGAAGTCCGTCTCACGGAAACCCTCATCCACCGCGACCGGGAGCCCGCACAGTGCGGCAGCCTCCGAAGCCGTCGCCCGCGCGCGCCGCAGCGGCGACGACACGATCGCGTCCAGGCCCGCGGTAGCCAGCCGCTTCGCCGCCGCGGTGGCCTGTTCCAGCCCTGCCTCGTTAAGCGGTGCGTCGGAGGTACCGGCGTACCGCTTCTCCACCGTCATCTGCGTCTGCCCGTGCCGGAGCAGCAGGGTGACCGTCGGCGGCGCCGACGGGGCGGACAGCCAGGCGGCAGGCGGCATCGGAGCCCGGGCCGGTGCCTAGAGGCCGGACTCGGCGGTCCGCACCAGTATCCGGCGGCACTCCTCGCAGCGGACGACCTCATCGGGCGCCGTCGCCTTGATCGCGTTCAGGTCGACCGTGCTCAGCGATACGTGGCAGCCTTCGCAGCGGCCTCCGCGCAGCATGGCCGCACCGACGCCACTGGACGCACGGACCTTGTCGTACAGGGCCATCAGGTCAGCGGGTATGTCGGCGGCTACCTCGGCTCGCTTGCTCAGGGCGGTGGCCGCCGCGCCGTCGATCTCCGCGAATGCCGCGTCCCGCCTGGCGGTCACCTCGGCCGACTCGCTGCCCAGCGAGTCCTGCTCCGCGGCCAGCGTGCCGCGCTCCGTCTCGAGGCCCTCGTGCCGCTCCATCAGGTCAAGCACGACCTCTTCCAGGTCGCCTTGCCGCTTGTGGAGCGACTCGATCTCAGACTGCAGGCTGGCCAGCTCGCGGGCGGCGCCGACCTGCCCGGCGTCCAGCCTGGCCTGATCCTTGTCGATCCTGGTCCTGACCTGATCCACGTCTCGTTCGGCACGCACCTCCCCCCGGCCGAGGTCAGCTAGTGCGGTCTCCGCGACCACGATGGAGTCCCTGAGCTTGGCGGCGCGTGCCTGCAGCTGGGCGAGCAACGCGATCTCCGGCAGGCCCGCACGCCGGCGGGCGAGCCGGTTGAGCTCGGCGTCCAGGTCGGCGAGTTCGAGCAGGCGGAGCTGAATCTGCGGTGATGCCTTCACGGGAGTCCACGTTAGTCCCCCGGAAGGACTGCGTCGCATGGTAGACCTGTGCGCCATGGAAATCCCTCGCGTTTCCCGGCCTTACATGCCGGGATACGGCATCGCCAGGGCAGACGAGGGCAGCGGGCTGCTGCACTGGTCCTGGGCTGCCGAACGGCTCACCGCCGCACGCAACTACTGGGTCGCCACGATCTGGCCGGACGGCCGCCCGCACATCATGCCGGTCTGGGGCATGTGGGACGACAGCACACTGTGGTTCACCAGCAGCGCCCAGTCACGCAAGGTGCGGAACCTCATCGCCGACCCGCGCTGCTCCATCACGACCGAGGATGCCTCGGATCCGGTCGTCATGGAGGGCACCGCCCGCATCACGACCGAGCCGGCCGTGCTGCAGCGCGTGATCGACCTGATGAACGCCAAGTACCGGACGGACTTCGCCGTCGACTTCCTGGATCCGGAGAAGAACGCGACGATCGGCGTGCGCCCGCAGCGGGTCTTCAGCATGCGTGCCGGCGACTTCACCGGCTCCCCTACCCGATGGGCCTTTGACGAATAGCCTCGGTTACGGTTATGAACCATGACCGATCGTGAGTTCACCGAGCTGGCCAGCGGATACCTAGATGACCACGCGCAGCGGCATCCTGATAGCGCTACGGCGCTGGGCGATCACCGGTTCGATGCGCATCTTCCTGACAGGTCGGCGCACGCCCTGGCCGACGAGCGGAGCGCACTCGGCAGCTGGGCTTCGCGGCTCGGCGCCCTGAACGCCGAGAAGCTGTCCGCCGAGCACCAGGTCGACGCCGCGATCATGGCGAACAACGTCGCGCGCCGCGTGTTTGAGATCGATGAGCTGCGCGAGCACACCTGGAACCCGCTGCGGGCCAATCCCGGCCGGGCCATCTACATGCTGCTGGCGCGGGACTTCGCACCGCTGCCGGACCGGCTGGAATCCGTAGCGGGACGGCTCGCGGAGGTACCCGGCATGCTGGCCGCGGCCCGCACTCAGCTCGAGTCGATGCCGCGGGTGCACGTGGAGACCGCCATCGGGCAGTTCGACGGCACGATCAAGCTGATCGGCACCGAGATCGACGCCGCACTCGCCGCCGGCCAATCCGTAGCCGGCCTGTCCGCGGCTGATCACATCGGCAGGGTGCGTCCGGCCGCGCTCGAGGCGCTGGCCGAGCATCGCGACTGGCTGGCGGCCCGGCTGGCAGACCTCGGCGACAACGCGGCGGACCCGCGGATCGGCGCGGAGCGGTTCGCGCGCAAGCTGTCGCTGACGCTGAACGCCGCGGCGGATGCGGACGCCATCCTGGCCAGGGCCAGGGCGGACCTGGACCGGGTAGCCGAGGAGATCACGTCGGTGGCCGCCTCCCTGGGCGGCAGCGTCCGCGAGGTACTCGACCGGCTCGCCGCCGACGCACCGGACGACGCGACCATCCTGGAGTTCTGCGGGTCCGCGCTCGACGTGCAGACCGCGTTCGTCCAGGACAACCGGCTGGTCACCGTGCACGATGACCCGGTCGAGATCATCGCGATGCCGGAGATCGACCGCGGCATGGCGGTGGCCTACTGCGACTCGCCCGGTCCGCTGGAGCCAACCCAGCTTGCGACGTTCATCGCCGTCTCCCCCGCCCCGGCGGACTGGACCGCCGAGCGGATCACCTCCTTCTACCGCGAGTACAACCGGCACCTGGTGCACGACCTCATGGTGCACGAGGCCATGCCCGGGCATTACCTGCAGCTACAGCACGCGGCCCGGTTCACCGGTGCGGGCACGGCCCTCCGCGCCGCGTTCTATTCCGGCTCCTTCGTAGAAGGCTGGGCGGTCTATGCCGAGGAAGTCATGGCGGCCCACGATTACCCCGGCGACGGCGACCCGCGCACCTTCCGGATGCAGCGGCTGAAGATGCAGCTGCGCATGACGATCAACGCCATCCTGGACGCCGGCGTGCATGCGCACGGGATGACAGAAGCGGAAGCGATGGCGCTCATGACAGACCGCGGCTACCAGGAGGAGGGCGAGGCAGCAGGCAAGTGGCGGCGCGCCCAGCTGACCTCGGCGCAGCTGTCCACCTACTACGTCGGCTACATCGAGGTATCCGATCTCGCCCGCGACCTGCGGGCAGCCCAGCCCGCCCGCACGGAGCAGGCCCTGCACGACACGATGCTGGCCCACGGCTCCCCGCCGGCCCGCCTCCTGCGCACTCTGGTCCTGGGTTAAGCCGACGTGGACCCATTCACTGAGATCGCCCCTGGCGTGCTTGTCGCCACCGGGTCGGACGGCCCGGCGGCACGGGTGATCGCGCACGACGGGCACGCGATCGGTCATGGCGCGATCTTCCTGCCGGGCAGCGGCGTGCTGGTCGCGGGAGACATGTGCTCGGACATCGAGATGCCGCTGCTGGACCCCAATATGGGCGAGCAGGCCGATCCGGATCCCGCGGCCAGGCTCGCCTCCTACCGGGAAGGTCTGCGCGAGCTAGCGGCCATCGCGGGAGTGCGCCAGGTCGTGCCAGGACACGGGCACGTCGGCGACGCCGAGGAGTTCCGGCGGCGGCTGAGCGCCGATGCCCGCTACCTCGACGCACTGGAGCACGGCGAGTCAGCCGCCGATGCCCGGATCACCGGGGACGCGCTGGAGTTCCACGAGGAGCAGCTGCGGTATTTCCGGACCTAGGTGCGGCAGAAACCTAGGTGTGGCAGATAGGTGAGGTTGCGGATGCACGTAGGCTCACCGGACGGCCAGACTGCCATAGCCGGGCCGTCCGGGAGGGACCTCCGGGCCACGTTCGCGTGGCTCGGTGCCGCGGGCGGCTCGGCCCCCGGCGCTCAGTGCTGGGTGCGGCGGCGGTACAGCCGCCGTTCCAGTACCGCCCAGCCCGTCGATGTGATCAGGTACACGCCCGCCGCGAGCGGTGCGAACGCCGCGAAGGCCACTGTCATGTACGGCAGCACCTTACTGAGGCCGGCGGTCCCGGCCTGCGTCGGCAGCATGGCGCGGGCGACCCGTGCGAGCAGCCAGCACAGACCCGCCAGCAGCGCGAAGACGCCGAGGAAGACCGCCCCCTGCCCGCTGATGACACCGGTGCCGCCGAGCCAGTGCATGCCGAGCGGCACTCCGAGCAGGTCGTGGGTCAGCAGCATGTTCTGCGCATGACCGATCCGCGGGGAGCGGAACAGCAGGTACATGACGGACAGGAACGGCGCCTGTACCAGGAGGGGCCCGAAGCCCGCGAACATCGAGGTGCCCTCCCGCTGGTACAGCGCGGTCATCTCGCGCTGCAGCCGCTCGGGCTGCTTGCCGTGCCGTTTCCGCAGCTCCTGCAGCTGCGGAGCGAGCCTGGCCTGGATCGCCTGGCCGCGCATGGCGCGGAAGCTGAGTGGCAGCACGAGCAGGCGGACCGCCACGGTGATGAGGATGATGCCGGCTACGGCGGCCAGGCCGCCGAGCAGCGGGGTGAGGACGCTGGTCAGCGCCGTTACGAGGTGATATGCGGCGTCAACGGGGACGCCGAGAAGACTGGTCATGGGGTACTGCCTTCCAGCTAGGACGGAAATGTGCTGGAAGCGGCTACCGCACCGGCGCGCCGGGTAATGGCGCGCCGAGGACTGTCAGCAGGCGGCGGCCGCTGGGGCCGCCGAGGGCGCTCTTGGCCTGGACCGGCCAGACGCGTCGGGATCACGCTGCCGCAGGTAATCCGCCCGCCAGGACTTCTCCCGCAGGGCGGCGGCGCGGCGCAGCATCGGCAGCACAGCGGCACTGCGTGAGGTCCGCGCGACTGATGCGAGCAGGACGAAGACGGCGGCGAGAGCGACACCGGCGACGACCGTCGCGGCGAGCGCGGTCAGGCCAGAAGGGCCTGCCGCGAGGCAGGAAGCAGCGTGGATCAGGTCCGCGGCCATGCCGCTGACCGTGCCGCTCACCAAGCCGCCTGGCATGTTCTCAGCGTACGCCTTCCAGGCTGGCCACGGCAGCCAGCAGGCGATCCACATCCGACTCGTCGTTGTAGTGCACCAGCCCGGCCCGGACGGCACCGCCCGATGCACGCAGTCCCAGTGCTCCCGCGAGCTCCCAGGCGTAGTTGTCACCGCTCCAGACGTTGACCCCGGCGCCGGCGAGCCGTCCGGCTACCGCGTGCGGCGCGAGGCCCGCGACGTTGAACCAGGCCGTCGGCGCGCGGCGCTCGGCCTTCCCGTACAGCGTCACGTGGCCCATGGCGGCCAGCCCGCTGAGCAGGCGGCCGAACAGCGCGCCCTCATACGCCTGCACTGCCGCCATCGACGCCAGCACCCGCTCCCGCCTGCTCCCGGCGGCGGAACCGTCCATGCCCGCGAGGTGATCCACCGCGGCGACGACGCCTGCCAGGTCGGCGAACGGCAGCGTGCCCCGCTCGAACCGGCCAGGACCGCTGTCCGGCGCGGGTACCAGCTTGTCCGGGAGCAGCTTCTCCAGTTGCGCCGGATCCGCGATGACCGTGCCGATGTGCGGGCCTGACCACTTGTACGCGCTCGTGGCGTAGAAGTCGGCGCCGAGTGCCCGCACGTCGACGGGGACGTGCGGCGTGGCGTGCACCCCGTCCACGTAGCACAGCGCCCCGGCCGCGTGCGCGGCGGCGGCGATGGCCGCCACATCCGGGCGGGTGCCCACGACGTTCGATGCCGCGGTGACCGCGACCAGCCGGGTCCGGTCAGTCAGCAGCCCGGCGTACTGCGCGGCTGGCAGCTCCGTTGTCGATATATCGACTTCGGCCCACCGGACGGCCGCGCCCCGCCTGGCCGCGGCCTGCACCCAGGGCCGGACGTTCGCGTCGTGATCGAGCCGGGACACGACCACCTCGTCTCCCGGCTGCCAGTCGCGGGAGAGCGTCTCGGCGAGCCGGTAGGTCAGCGTGGTCATATTCGGCCCGAGGATCACGCCGTCCGCGGTACCGCCGGTAAGGTCAGCGAGCGCCTGGCGGCACTGTGCCACTATCGAGCCGGACCGGGCACTGGCCGGGAAGGTGCCGCCGACGTTGCCGATACCCGCGCGGTAGGCAGCCGTGATCGCCTCGATCACGGCTCCCGGCACCTGCGTGCCCGCGGCCCCGTCTAGGTAGGCATGCCCGTCCCGGAGCGCGGGATAGGAAGAACGAACTCGGGTTACGTCGAACGTCACAAGGTACGGACTTTACTCCGGACGGCTGGCGTACAGTTCCCTGACCCGGCCCGCGAGCGCCACGAAGAAGCCCGCGAAGGCCGCGACCGCCAGCACGGCACCCACGAGCACGTCCATCCGGGCCGCCCCGGTCCACGGCGCGCCCGCCGGCTGGAATCGCAGCGCGAACGGCGCGGCGATCAGCCAGGCGCCGGTCAGGAAGATGATGACCAGGCTGGCCATTCCCGCGCGGCCTACCATGCCTCCTCCTCGCCGGTGCCGACCATCAGCAGCTCCGCCCCGCGCAGCAACGGCTCAGCCGGCGGCGGGGAGGGGGCGAGGAAGCTCGCTGAGCGGCTGCCGCGCAGGTGCCCTGGCGCCTGCACCTGCACCGCCCGGCTCGCCGCCAGCACGTCAGATGCCGGCGCGGGCGCGGGCACCGCAAGAACTGGCTCCGCGGCCACCGGCTGCATGGCCACAGGTTCCGCAGCCCCCGGTTCCGGCACCGCCGATGACGCGGCCGCCGGTTCCGCAGGGCCGCCCGGGCCCTGCATGGTGCGGATCAGGGCGGATTCCTCGGCGGCCAGCAGCGGGGTGAGCAGGGCGCGCAGGTCGGTCAGCACCTGCGCGGGGTCGGGGGCGGCCGCGAGCTCATGCGTGCGGGTCGCCAGCACCAGGCGCTCGGCACGCGCCTGACGCCGGTCGGAGCGCCGGGAGCGGCGCCGCCGCCGGGCCGGCAGGACGCCGTCGGCCCGCAGCTTGCGGCGCCATGCCAGCGCCCAGCACGTGAGCGCCGCGAGCGCGACGAGCGCAAGGCCGCCGCCAGTCGCGAAGCCGGTTACCGCGGCCCGTCCCCGGTGCGGATAGCCGAACGCGAACGGTGTCAGCACCAGCCAGCCGCCGGCACACAAGCCCAGGGCGGACACGCACAGCCCGGCCAGATACCGCCCCGCATTCATCAGCTACCCTCCGCATATCGGTTGACACAGTGTTTGATCAACTACAGAGAGTTCACACTACACGCGCACCCAGCCCAGATCACGTCCCGACGCGCCGAGCAGCACATGCCACATATCGTCGTCATCGAGCACGGAATCCTCCGCCGGGGACCACCGCTGGGATGAGCCGTCCCGCCAGGCCCGCAGCACCAGCCCCGGATCGGCTGGGCGGTAGTCCTTGCCGAGCGCCCGCGCCAGGTCCCATGCGTGCAGATGCCATTCGGCGCAGGCCAGGCCGGCCATCGCGCCGACGGTGATGACGTTGCCGCGGTAGGTATGGTGCGGCTGATCCCAGGCACCCGGCGAGGTGAGCAGCGCGAGCCGCCGCCCGTAGGCCCGGGCGGATTCCGCGAACGCGCGGATGTGCTCCTCCCCCGGCCCGTCGGGCAGCGCGGCCAGCTCGGCGGCGTTCTGCCTGGCCAGCTTGCGTGCCAGCGAGTCGGCGGGCACCCCGGTCGCCATCAGCCGGGCCAGCCGGCTGGACGGGGCGTCGTCCAGGTACTCATGAAAGTCGTCGGCGACGCACCGCAGGTGCCCGGCCAGGTCGACGGCACGCCACTCGGTGCACGGCGTCGGCGACTGCCAGGTGGCATCGGTGAACTGCACGGCCAGCTCGCAGATGACCGTGATGCCGTCGCGGTAAGCGGCCAGGATGCTCGCACGCGACGTACGGCTCATGCAATGCCGTGACATCTGATGCTGCTGCGCTGCACGGTTCCTCCACCTGCCGACGCTACGGCAACCGGTTCGCGAAGCGTCCCGGGGCAGCTAGCGTGCCAGAGTTACCGCCCGGGAACAAGGCGTCGAACCATAACAAAAATCAGATGACAATCTGGCCTACGCCGAGTTAACCTCCGAGACATGCCGCCTGATACCAACGCGCAGCTTCAGCATGCCCAGAAACGACCGGCTGGGGCCCTGTGGCAGCTGCGCGGGTATCTCAAGCCCTTCCGGGCGCAGATGGTGATCATGTTCGCCGCGTCGATCGGTTCCGTCGCGGCCGGGATCGTCATCCCGCTGCTCGCCAAGGCGATCATCGACGGCGCGATAGCGCGGGGCGCCAAGCACGAGCTGATCCCGCTCGGGCTCGCCGCGATCGGGATAGGCGCGGCGCAGGCGATCATGAACATGGTCCGGCGCTGGATCCAGGCCGACGCGGTGGCCCAGATCGAGCTGACGATCAGGGACGCACTCTACGCCCATCTGCAGCGGCTTGATGTCTCATTCCATGACTCCTGGCAGTCCGGCCAGCTGCTGTCCCGCGCTACCACCGACCTGTCCACCATCCGGCGGTTCGCCGGCTTCGGCCTCATCTTCTTCATCACGAACATCCTGCAGTTCGCCGCGGTGATCGTCCTGCTGATCCACCTCAACTGGTGGCTCGGCCTGATCACCGCCGCCGTGTTCGCGCCGGTGGTACCGGTATGCCTGAAGTTCGAGAAACGGTACCGGGTCCTGTCCCGGCGGGTGCAGGACCAGCAGGGCGACCTGGCGACGATCATCGAGGAATCGGCCACCGGCATCCGGGTGATCAAGGCGCTCGGCCGCGGCCGGGAAGCCGCCGCCCGGCATGACGCGCAGGCCACCGAGGTCTGCAGGACCCAGGTGGAGAAGGCGGGGCTGCTCGGCTCGTTCTGGGCGCTGCTCGACCTGATCCCGAACGCGGTCATCTGCGTCATCCTGGTTCTCGGCACCATCGCGGTGAGCCGGCACGCGCTGAGCCTGGGCGGCATGGTGGCGTTCATCACGCTCGCGCTCGAGCTGGTCTGGCCGGTGGAGGCCCTCGGCTACATCATCGCGCAGGGGCAGGAGGCGGCGACCGGGGCGCAGCGGGTGCTGGAGATCTTCAATACCGAGCCGGGGATCACTGATCCCGGGGACATTGGGCAGGACGGGAACCACGGGCCGTTCTGCGGTGGGGGTCTGCTTGAGTTCCGGCACGTCAGCTTCAGCTACCCGGGTGCGGCGGAGCCCGTACTGCGCGAGATCGACCTCGACGTCGAGCCGGGCAAGACGCTGGTGCTCACCGGCGCGACCGGGTCCGGCAAGACCACGCTGCTCAACCTGGTGCCGCGGCTCACCGAGGTGAGCTCGGGAGCGGTGCTGCTCAACGGGACCGACATCCGCGAACTGCCGCTGGCTCAGCTCCGGGCATCAGTCGGGTGCGCGTTCGAGGACGCGACGCTGTTCTCCGCCAGCGTCAGGGAGAACGTCGCCTTCGGCAAGCCGGACGCCGGCGAGGCCGCGATCGAGGCCGCGCTGACGGCGGCCCAGGCCAGGTTCGCGTACGACCTGCCGTGGGGACTCGACACGAGGATCGGCGAGCAGGGCATGGCGCTGTCCGGCGGCCAGCGGCAGCGGATCGCGCTCGCCAGGGCCATCCTGGCCGGACCCGAGGTGCTGATCCTGGACGACCCGCTGTCCGCACTTGACGTGCATACCGAGGAGCGGGTCACCGCCGCGCTGCACGAGATCCTGGCCGGCGTCACCGCCCTGGTGGTGGCGCACCGGCCCTCGACGGTCGCGCTGGCCGACTCGGTGGCGCTGCTGTCCGGCGGGGTGATCGCCGCCAGAGGCGGCCACCACGAGCTGCTGCGATCGTGCCCGGAGTACGCGAGCCTGATGAGCGCGAAGGAGGTGGAGGTATGACCGCGGGGGCTGACCCGGGGGCCGCGGGGGGCGGTCCCCCCGCTCCGGAATGGAGGGGTGTCGCGGCGGAGAAGGTCGAGGAGGTCAGCGCCGGGCTGGCCGCGCTGCTGCGCACCCGCAGCCGGCGGCTGCTCGGCGACCTGCTGCGGCCGTACCGGCGCGGCGTCACGATCACCGTCTCGATGATCGTGGTGGAGAGCCTGGCCGCGCTCGCCGGGCCGTGGCTGGTCGGGCTCGCCATCGACAACGGGATCCCGCCGCTGATGAACTCGCGGGACGCGACACCGCTGGTGCTCATCGCCGTGTTCTTCGCCGTGGCCGTCGCGGTACAGGCGGTCACCACCCGGATATTCACCACGATGACCGGGCGGATCGGGCAGCGGGTGGTGCTCGAGCTGCGGCGGCGGATGTTCGCGCACTGCCTCTCGCTGGATGTGGCCTTCCACGAGGACTACACCTCGGGGCGGATGATCTCGCGGCAGACCTCGGACATGGAGTCGATCTCGGACCTGTTCGAGGAAGGCCTCGACTCGCTCATCGCGGCGTTCCTCACGCTGGTGCTCGTCGGCACCGGGATGCTCCTGCTGAACTGGCAGCTCGGCCTGGTCGTGCTGGCCGGGTTCATCCCGCTGACCTGGCTGACCATGTGGTTCCGGGGGGAATCGTCTCGTGCCTACCGGCGGACCAGGGAAACGATCGCGCTGGTCATCGTGCACTTCGTCGAGACGTTCGGCGGGATCCGCGCGGTGCAGGCATTCCGCCGCGAGTCGCGGAACGAGGCCATCTTCGGCGGGCTGGGCAAGGATTACGCGGTCTCGTCACGGCGTGCCTCGCGGCTGTTCGCGATCTACGGGCCGTGCATCACGCTGACCGGGAACGTCCTGACCGGCGTCATCCTCGGCTACGGCGGGCTGCTGGTGATCGACGGCGACATCAAGGTGGGAGTGCTCGCCACCTTCGTGCTGTACCTGGGGCGGTTCTTCGACCCGCTGCAGGACGTCTCGCAGTTCTACAACACGTTCCAGTCGGCGGCCTCAGGGCTGGAGAAGATCTCGGGGCTGCTTGAGCAGGCGCCCGCGGTGCCGGCCCCGGCCGAGCCCGTAGCGCTGCCCGCGCGTCCGGGGTCCGCCGGGCGGCGGGTGCGGTTCTCGTCGGTGGTGTTCGGCTACCGCGAGGCCGTGGTGCTGCCCGGGCTGGACCTGGACATCCCGGCCGGGCAGACGGTGGCCCTGGTCGGCGAGACCGGGGCGGGCAAGACCACGATCGCCCGGCTGCTCGGGCGGTTCTACGACCCGCGGGCAGGCGCGGTGACGCTGGACGGGGTGGACCTGCGGTCGCTGCCCGACGATGACCTCCGGTCCGAGGTCATCGTGATCACGCAGGAGAACTTCCTTTTCGACGGGACGGTGGCGGACAACATCCGGCTCGGGCGGCCCTCGGCCTCGCCGGATGAGGTCGCGGCGGCGGCCGGAGCGATCGGGGCCGCCGGGTTCATCGAGGCGCTGCCCGACGGCTATGACACGCCGGTGGGGAAGCGGGGCGGGCGGCTGTCCGCCGGGCAGCGGCAGCTGATCTCGTTCGCACGGGCGTTCCTGGCGGCGCCTTCGGTGCTGGTGCTGGACGAGGCGACCTCGCTGCTTGACATCCCGAGCGAGCGGCTGGTCCAGTCCGCGCTGCAGACCGTGCTGACCGGGCGGACCGCGGTCATCATCGCGCACCGGCTGTCCACCGTGGCGATCGCTGACCGGGTGCTCGTGCTCGATCACGGGCAGATCATGGAGGACGGGTCACCGTCGGCCCTGATCGGCGGCAAGGGCGAGTACGCGGCGCTGCATTCAAGCTGGGCCGCGAGCCTGGCCTGAACAGGGGTCCGGTACGCTGTGCAGCTATGAAGCTTGGTGTGAAGCGGGCTCCGGTGAGCAGTTCGGCGGAGCAGCAGTACGCTGCGGATGTGGCGCTGGCGGATACCCGTCAGGACCTGCTGGCGAAGGCCAGGGAGGCCGAGGCCGGGTTCCGGTCCGCCCAGGCCCGGCGCGCCCCCCTCGCCGAGCAGCACTCGCTCGCCATCGCCCTGGACGACGCGCTGACCGCCGCGATGCGGGCCGCCTTCGCTGCGCAGCGCGCCGAGATCGGCCCGCGAGGCTATGACGACCGCATCTACCGGCGCAAGGGCCACGCCAAGCCCGCCGTGCACGCGCTGACCGCCGAGGCCGAGCACCTGCTGACCCTGCGGGAGAACCACCGCCTCAACAACATCCCCGCCGAACCGCTCACGCCCGCCGTCTAGCCGGCATTCGCTTGGCCCTTACCGGGCTTTAGCTACGTTTCAGCTCCGCTTCGTCTTGAGTTCAACTGCGCTTGGCACACGCCACTGCCTCCATGCGAGTACCGTGGGTGGTATCGCAGCGCGGGGGTCAGCAGCGGCTCGCACCACCCAGGCACAGCCTCCTTAAAGGAGAACAGCCTGGATGTGAACCTTCCGGGGCAGGCCCACGTCTTCATTGGTAGAGACCAGTGAAGCGGCACCCAGACGGCAGGCTGCGAGATGACGAGCCTGTGCTAACAATTGTTCACTGGTTGAACATTATGGGCGTGTCCCTTGCGGCGGCCGCCGCAAGGGGGCAGAGTTGGTCTAGGCCAATTCAGTCGGGCCTGCGATAGAACAACGAGGGTCACTGCGGGTAGCTAGAAGGTGGCATTACGCACGCAACAGAAAAGCGACACGCGGACGGCCAGAATGTGGTCCACGGCAAACTACTATGGATAACAAGTAAGTACGATGAACCTCCCAGGAGGCACTGACATGTGCCCGCACACGCCGCCCTGTCCCGAAGCGTCAGCTCCGGACCGGGAAGCGGCACACACGATTGTGAGTCACCCGGAGCAGGGCTGGAGTTTGCTCTGCAACGGCATAGTGATCTTCGAAGACACGGGGGAACTGCTGCCCGACGGCGCGCTCATCGCGCCGCACCGGCCCACCGACCTGACCCTGGATCGCCCGGTCTACCGGGTTACCGAGTCCGCGATAGTACCGGCGCCAGCGATGGTCGTTGAGCACGCAAAGGGCCGCGCACCCGCGGCCTGAACTCAGGTCACCTTCGGCAGCCATTCGGCGACAGCGGCCCGGATGACGGCCCGATGTCCCTTCAGGGCATGGGTCTCCCCCGGCACGACGACGATCCGGTCCGCGTCCGCGGCATCCGGTACGCCGAACGGGTCACGCTCCCCGTTGATCACGAGGACGGGAATGCCTGCCTCCTGCGGCTCGCGCAGTTCACCGACCCGGCTGCTCGCCGGCTTCCCCGGCGGATGCAGCGGGTACGCCAGCGCCAGCACGCCAGCGGCTCCCACCGCCACCGCGGTCCGGCACGCGACCCGCGCACCGTTGCTGCGACCGCCCTGTACCAGCGGTCCGTCGGGAAAAGCGGCTCGCAGCGCCGCCACGATCTCGGTCCACGCCTCGTCCTGACGGACGGCGTTCCCCGGCGCCCGCGCGCCCCGCACCCGGTACGGCTGGGTAACCCGCGCGACCAGGCCGCCCAGCTCGACGCAGACATCCCGCACCGCCAGCAGGTCGGCCGCTTCGGTCCCGCCGCCCGCCCCGTGCGTCAGCACCACGAGAAACCGCGCGCCAGCCCCCCCATCAAGCAGGACCTCGGCAACCCCACCCGAAGTCACGACCTCCATTAGAGAAGATGGCGGAGGAACTGGGCGGTGTAGCTCTGGTCTATCTTCGCTACCTGCTCGGGGGTGCCGGTGGCTATGACGGCGCCGCCGCCCGCACCGCCCTCCGGGCCCAGGTCGATGATCCAGTCCGCGGTCTTGATGACGTCCAGGTTGTGCTCGATCACGATGACCGTGTTGCCGTTGTCCACCAGCCGCGTCAGCACGCCGAGCAGCTTGCGGATGTCCTCGAAGTGCAGTCCCGTGGTCGGCTCGTCCAGCACGTAAATGGTCCGCCCGGTGGCCCGCCGCTGCAGCTCGGTGGCCAGCTTGACCCGCTGCGCCTCGCCACCGGACAGCGTGGGTGCCGGCTGGCCGAGCCGCACGTACCCCAGTCCCACGTCTACCAGCGTCGCCAGGTGCCGGTGGATGGCCGGGATCGCCTCGAAGAAGACCGCCGCCTCCTCGATCGGCATGTCGAGCACCTCGGCGATCGACTTGCCCTTGTAGTGCACCTGCAGCGTGTCCAGGTTGTACCGCGCCCCGTGGCACACCTCGCACGGCACGTATACGTCAGGCAGGAACTGCATCTCGATCTTGATGGTGCCATCACCGGCGCACGCCTCGCACCGGCCGCCCTTCACGTTGAACGAGAAACGCCCCTGCTCATAACCCCGCACCTTGGCCTCGACCGTGGCCGCGAACAGCTTCCGCACGTGGTCGAACACCCCGGTGTAGGTAGCCGGGTTGGACCGCGGCGTCCGCCCGATCGGACCTTGATCAACATGGACGACCTTGTCCAGCTGGTCCATACCAGTGACCCGCGTGTGCCTGCCTGGCACGGTCCGCGCCCCGTTGAGCTCCCGCGCCAGCGCCTTGTACAGGATGTCATTGACCAGCGTCGACTTCCCCGACCCGGAGACACCCGTGACCGCCACCAGGCAGCCGAGCGGGAACGCCACGTCCACCCCGCGCAGGTTGTGCTCGGTGGCCCCCTTGACGGTGATCTCCCGCTTGCGGTCCCGCTTGCGCCGCACCGAAGGCACCGGGATCGACATCCGCCCGGACAAGTAGGCACCGGTCAGCGAGTCCGGCGACGCCAGCAGCTCGTCAACCGTGCCGGAGACAACCACGGACCCGCCGTGCTCCCCCGCCCGCGGCCCGATGTCGACCACCCAGTCCGCCGCCCGGATGGTGTCCTCGTCGTGCTCGACCACGATCAGGGTGTTGCCGAGGTCCCGCAGCCGCAGCAGCGTCTCCAGCAGCCGGTGGTTGTCCCGCTGGTGCAGCCCGATGGACGGCTCGTCCAGCACGTACAGCACGCCGACCAGCCCCGACCCGATCTGGGTGGCCAGCCGGATCCGCTGCGCCTCCCCGCCCGCCAGGGTCGCCGAGGCCCGGTCCAGGGTCAGGTAGTCGAGCCCGACATCGAGCAGGAAGCCCATCCGCGCGTTGACTTCCTTGACGATGCGCAGGGCGATCGTCTGGTCCCGCTCGGACAGCTCCAGCCCCAGCAGCGTCTTCGCCAGGTCGCCGATCGGCTGCCGGCACATGTCCGCGATCGACATGTCGTTGACCGTCACCGCCAGGGACACCGGCTTGAGCCGTGCCCCGCCGCACGACGGGCACGGCACCTCCTGCATGTACCCGGCGAACTTCTCCCGGCTGGAGTCCGACTCCGCCTCGGCATGGCGCCGCTCCACCCAGCGGATCGCGCCCTCGAAGTCCGTGTAATACGAGCGCTCCCGCCCGTACCGGTTCTTGTACCGCACGTGCACCTGGGTCTCGTGCCCGTACAGCAGCGCCTGCCTGGCCTTGGCCGGCAGCTTCGACCAGGGGGTGTCCATCCGGAACCCGATCGCCTCGCCGAGCGCCTCGAGCATCCGGTCGAAGTAGTCGCTGTTCTGCCCGCTGCCCCATGGCGCGATCGCGCCCTCGCTGAGGGACTTGGACTCGTCGGGGACGATCAGCTGCGGGTCGACCTCGAGCTTGGTGCCCAGCCCGGTGCAGTCCGGGCAGGCCCCCCACGGCGAGTTGAACGAGAAGGACCGCGGCTCCAGCTCGTCGAACGACAGGTCGTCATACAGGCAGGCCAGGTGCTCGGAGTACATCCGCTCCCGGTGCGGGTCGTTGTCCGGCAGGTCGATGAAGTCGACGACGACCACGCCGCCGGACAGCCCGAGCGCGGTCTCGATCGAGTCGGTGAGCCGCCGCCGGGCGTTGTCCTTGATCGCGAGCCGGTCGACGATCACCTCGATGTCGTGCTTCACCGCCTTCTTCAAGGCGGGCAGCTCGCCGCCGGTCACCTCGTCCAGGCGCAGGATCGTGCCGTCCACTCGCGCCCGCGAGTAGCCCTTGACCTGCAGCTCGCGCAGCAGCTCGCCGTACTCCCCCTTGCGCCCGCGCACCACGGGGGCAAGCACCTGGAACCTGGTCCCGTCCTCGAGCTCCATCAGCCGGTCCACGATCTGCTGCGGCGTCTGCCGCGCGATCGGCCGCCCGCAGATCGGGCAGTGCGGCTTCCCGATCCGCGCGTAGAGCAGCCGCAGGTAGTCGTACACCTCGGTGATGGTGCCGACGGTGGATCGCGGGTTGCGGCTAGCCGACTTCTGGTCGATGGACACCGCCGGCGACAGCCCGTCGATGAAGTCGACGTCCGGCTTGTCCATCTGGCCGAGGAACTGCCTGGCATACGCGGACAGCGATTCGACATACCGCCGCTGACCCTCGGCGAAAATGGTGTCGAAGGCCAGGCTGGACTTCCCGGATCCGGACAGCCCGGTGAACACGATCATCGCGTCCCGCGGCAGGTCAAGCGAGACGTCCTTGAGATTGTGCTCGCGGGCGCCGCGAACGACAAGTCGGTCAGCCACTACGCGCTCTGCTTCCTGGATCACGGGTCGAATGGTAGCCGGGGGGTCTGACATTTTGAGGGGGTCCGGGGGCAACCCCGGAAAAAACCTGCCGGGTGGTCCGCGCCGTTAACACCGCATCCGCCGCCGTTATTTCCGCCCGTGCATCCATCATAACGGCCTGGGTGTTACGTCCCAGTGAAGTTCACCGATGTACCCGCCCTACGGCGTTTTGCCTGCTCGCAAACGTAGCGAGGCGCCATCCTGGTCATCTTTCGAAGCCGGACGGCTCACGTAGCACAGCAGCCGCGTGTTGAAGGTCAGCTGTGCGGATGGCCAGGGTGGCCACGACCAGGCGGGGTGGCAGGGCGTCGGAGAACTTCGGGGAGGCAGAGACGATCACGGAGTTCCGGAACCGCAGCTGCCCAGGTCTGAGGCCGCGGGTCGGTGCGGAGGCGGACGCTGAGGTCGCCGATGAGGCGACGGCGCTCCTGGCCGCCAGGGAGATCGGCGAACGCCTGGTCGAGCGACGCGGAGTCCCAGTCAGGCGCGCCCCACTCGTCGTCCGCGAGGAGTTCGTCGTCACGGCAAACGGCCGGCAGCGGCTTTCCTGGGTGCAGCTTGCTGACGTGACTGGATCACCTCGGATGGTGCGGGTATCACGCGAGGGAGCCGGGGTTCGGCATACCAGTTCGCTTTGTACCTTCGGAGCAGGGCTTCGCCGTCGCGTTCCCAGGTGAAGCGGGGCTTTCTGAGCAGCTTCTGAAAGACGAGGCTGGCCTTGCCAGGGTCGGCTTCGGCAAGGCGGCGGATCGGGACAGGGCTGACTCCCTCGCCGCGCAGATAGCTGGAGATGATGTCGTGGTACTTCTGCCGTACGACCAGAGCGGGGTTGGCGAAGACCTGCTGGACCTCAGGGAAGTCGAGGAGGAAACTCAGTCCGTCCTCTAGGTCGTAGATCAGCGTGACGGCATCGGCCTGGGTCCAGGCTTCGGGCAGCGGCGGGAGAGCGGGCTCGGTCCAAGGGCCGTTCATGCTCCCGGCCAGTTCGTAGATGCGGCGGTTGACGGCCATCACAGTTGCGTGGACCTCGCAGCCGGCAACGGTGACGAGGTCGCTTCCGTATAGCTCGATGAAGGCATCGCGCTGCTCGGCCTGAAGCTGCCAGCCTTGGGCAAGCCTCTCCGGGTTCCGGAACACCAATTTCGGATGCCGTGCGACCAGCTCGGGTAGTCCGGCGAGGATCTGGTCGGCTTCGCCAGGGCGGAAGGCGGCCGACGATCCGCTGATCATCCAGTCTTCGCCGACGGGGACGACCCTGCCGACCATGATCGCTCCTGGTGCCATGAGCGGCTTGATGCCCGCCGGTCCCATGTTGGAACGGATCTGGTAGGCCAGTTCATCGACGTGGTTGAAGGCGATGACGCCGTCGTCCCCGTAAAGCTCGCGGACCTCGAAGACTCCCTCGACATCGTCGAGCCAGCTGAGCATCAGGATGCTGTCCGCGGCTGACAGATCGGGGCGGCTATCGACGAACTGCTCGATGACCCGGCTACCGGCGGCCTGCCCGTGGCTGAAGATGAAGTTCTCGATCACGTTGCCGAACTCCACCTCGTCATCGACGACGCCACCGGGAAAGGCTTCCAGCACCAGGTCTTTGAGTAGGCGGCTGAAACGCGAGGACGCGGCGAAGTCTGCAAGTTCGCCCTTGAGATCACCCGCTCGCTGCATTTGATCCACCCTCATGAGGCTACCGTGGTCCTACCGGTGGCCTGAGGGACCGAGGCGACCACCGGGTCACGTGCTCATCTAGCGGCGGAACAGCCGCGCCGCGCGCCCCCGTCCGCTTCATCGGCGACTCTGGATACTGCGCTACGAAGCGTGCAGATTAGCCAGCTAAATGCGCTGCGAACGGCTGTACGTTTCCACGTGAGCCTCTGGGCTACTTGCGCTCCTCACGCACAAGACTGTCTAGGTCCCTCTGAAGGTCACGTTCCCGATCACGTATACATCGTTGACAACGGTCGACTATTCACTGCAGGCGGGGACCCTGACGACGCCGTTCTTTCAGCTCGGCGAGATCGAGCGTCGGCTGCGCCGCTGCCTTGAGCCTGTGTTCCCCATCGAAGAAATCCGCTGCGGCATCTCGATACGCTGTCCTGACGGCGCCTGGTGCACCCCTGCGTACGTGCCGCCGCGATCTACCTGCGTTGCGGCCCTTCAGGCCGCCTCAGACTCCCGGTGCCGGATTTTTCGGGACTACGAAGCCCAGGTTACCGCTCAGCCACGCGGCGGTACCCTCGCGGCCGAGGGCAGGGATGTATGGGACGAGGCCCTTCTCGAAGGCCTCAACCTGGATGGGGATCGCCAGCGTCCGGACGTCCATGACCAGCCCGTCGTACTGAATCAACCACGCTATCGAGTTCTCATCATCGACTAGGTCCTGGCGCATGAACTCAGCGTTCCATTCCATCTTCAGGAGGTCACGAATCTGCCTAGCCTTGTTGCTTAGCGTCGACTTGCTGAGGCCGGAAGCGGTAGCGAGCTCGTCGGTCGTCAGGTACGGCTTGCTCGACCTATGAAAGAGAAAGTTGACCTGCCCGAGTGCGTACATGGTCGCGCCAGCTTTGCGACGACAGTGCGAGCTAGGACGGCGTACTCCTCGTCTAGCAGTCGCAATCGGGATTTTCAGCTCGCCCAGGTCTGCCATGCCGGGAGTCTTTCACGTTACGCCCCAGTGAAGTTCACGGATACACCGGATCCGCGGCGTTTCGCCTGCTCGTAGACGTAGAAGGCGGCCTTCAGGTCCTCGGCGGCGAGGCCGAGCGACTTGAACAGGGTGATCTCAGTGTCGTCCCGGCGGCCGGGCGCCACACCGGTGAGCACTTCGCCGAGCTCGGCAGGCGACAGGCCCGGATGTACGCCGTCCTTGACCGCCAGCAGGTAGTCGCCCGCCTCATTGACCAGGGACTCGCGGCTGTCCGCGAACAGCGTGGCGTCCGCCATCGTCGCGGTGTCGATCTCCCGGTCCCCCGGCACGCACGCCCCGACGGCGTTGATGTGCGTCCCCGGCGCCAGCCATTCCCGCCGCAGCACCGGACGCGGAGAGCTGGTGGCGGTGACTACTATCCCGGCCCCTTGCACTGCTTCCCGCAGGGAAGCGCAGGCCCGGACCGGGAAGCCAAGCTCGGCCGTCAGCTCGGCGGCGACCTTCGCGCAGCGTCCGGCGTCCCGGCCGATCAGCCGGATGCCTGTCACCGGGCTGCCGGTGACGGCCCGGGTCGCCGCCAGTGCCCGGGCGTGCGCCTGGCCCTGCACTCCGGTGCCGATGATCGCGACCTCGGTGGCACCCGGCCTGGCAAGCAGGTCGGTGGCGACAGCGGATACGGCGGCAGTGCGGATCTCGGTAAGCGCGGAGGCGTTCACCAGCGCCAGCGGCTCCCCGGTGCCGGCGGCGAACAGCATCACCCCGCCCTGGTGGCTGTCGAGACCGCGAGCCGGGTTGCCTGGGGTGATGCAGATCGCCTTCAGCCCGTAGCCGGTGTCCGCCGCGTAGGAAGGCATCAGCGCCATGAAGCCGGCCGCCCCGCCGGGGCGGACCACGGTACGCAGCGGCTGCTGGATGCCGCCGTCGGCCAGCTGCGTGAGCGCCTCGCGCATCACGTGCGCGCACTCACGGTAGGTGAGCAGGGCTCGGACGTCGGGTGCGGACAGCACGAGTAGGGTCATGGGACCCAGGATAAAGTCAGGACATGACCTACACGGGAGAAGTGAGCGTCGGCGGCCCGGCTGACACACGCGAGATCAGCGGCCTGACCGTGACCAAGCTGGCCGTCGGGTCCTACGACAACAACGCCTACCTGCTGCGCTGCACCGGCACCGGCGAGGGCCTGCTGATCGACGCGGCCGCCGAGCCGGACCGCCTCATCGAGCTGATCGGCGGCACTCACGTGGGCGCGATCGTCACCACGCACCGGCACGGCGATCACTGGCAGGCGCTGCGCGAGGTCCGCGAGCACACCGGCGCCACCACCTACGCGGGCCGCGAGGACACCGAAGGCATCCCGGTCCCCACCGACGTCCCCGTCGACGACGACGGCACCATCCGTTTCGGCAACGCGGAGCTGACGGTGATCCACCTGGTCGGCCACACTCCCGGCTCGATCGCCCTGCTCTACCGCGAGCCAGGCGGAAGCCCGCACCTGTTCACCGGCGACTGCCTGTTTCCCGGCGGCGTGGGAAACACCCAGCAGGACCCGGAGCGGTTCGCCACCCTGTACCGCGACGTCACCGGCAAGCTCTTCGGCAAGCTCCCCGACGATACCTGGGTCTACCCCGGCCACGGCGGCGACACCACCCTAGGCGCCGAGCGTCCCCACCTGGAGGAGTGGCGCGAGCGCGGCTGGTGAGAACGCTATTCCTGCCCGCTGCAGGTGTTCCCGGGGTGCGTGCCCATAGCGAACAAGGAATGACCGGACGCATACCGGGCATAGCGTCGTGGCATGACGTACGCGGGTGCTGAATTCTGGGATCAGTTCTACCGGCAGCGACGGGAATCCGGCGATGACCTGGACTGGGGCGGCTTGTGGACCGCGCCTTTCCTGGTGCCGCTCCAGGAGGCTGGGGCACGTGCCATCCTCGAGCTGGGCTGCGGAGCCGGCCACGATACGGCACGGCTGGCCGGCGAGGGCTATGCGGTCACCGCCATCGACCTGTCTGCCGAGGCCATCGGCCAGGCGACGGAACGGTTCGGCCCGGCCGCCAGGTTCATGATCGCCGACATGACCCGACGGCTTCCGTTCCCCGATGGGGGTTTCGACGCGGCCATGTCCAACGTCGCCATGCACATGTTCCCCGATGCGGTGACCCGCACGGTGTTCGCCGAGGTCGGGCGGCTCGTCCGCGCCGGCGGACTGTTCCTGTTCCACGTCAACGCGCTCGAGGACCGGCCGCTGCGCGCCCGCCGGCTGCCCGCGCGTGAACTCGAGCCGGATTACGTGGTCGAGGCGTCTGGCCAGACGATGCACTTCTTCTCCGAAGCCTACCTGCGCGACCTCCTGGCAGGCTGGCAGGACGTGCAGCTGGCCGCGGTCTCCATCCCGGACCGCGAGACAGGCGAGCTGTACAAGCAGGTCTGGCGCGGCGTCGCCCGCCGCTAGGCGCCGCCCGGCGCTGCTAGCAGGCCGGTGAGGATCCGGGCCAGGATGCCGCGGTACGGGTCCTGCGGAGGCGAAGCCGCTTCGAGAAGGCCGGGCTGCTGGCTGAGCAGCCCGGCGAGGCGGTGGTGGCTCCCTGCCGCCAGCACGTGCTGGAGATAGGCGGTGTTCCGCTGCTGTCGGTCCGAGCTGTCCTGCTCGTTCTGGACGAACATGGCGGCGGTCGCGCTGAGGATGGCGAACGCTTCCAGCTTGGCGGCGATGCTAGCGGGGTGCTGCTCGAGCACCGCCAGGACGTGCTCGAGCAGAGCCAGGCCGTTAGGCCCGAGCACCGGCCGGGTGATGATCAGCGAGGCCAGCCACGGGTGACGCCGGATGATGGCGCGGGCCTGCTCGCCGACCTCCAGCAGGCCGGCCAGCCAGTCGCCGTCGGGCTCGCCGAGAACATACTCGGCGCCGGTGGCGTCGATCATCAGGTCCAGCAGGTCATCGCGGGTATCGAGGTAGCGGTAGAGGGAGGCGGCGCCGGTCCCGAGGTCGGCGGCGACACGGCGCATCGACACCGCGTCCAGCCCTTCCCTGTCCGCGATCCCGATAGCCGCTGCGGTGATCTCCTCGCGGGAGCGCAGGGGCGGCCGTCCGGTACCGGCACGCTCACGGCGCAGCCAGATCACGTCTGGAGGATGTTCCTCTGCCACCCAGCCTCCATGTTTGCGAACACCGTACTCAAACGGTTATCCTACATTGCGAACAGCATTCGCGAACTTTTGGAGGAGTCATGGCAATGCCAGGTACCGAGCAGACCCGCTACGCCCGCAATGGTGGCGCCCAGATCGCGTTCGAGAATCTCGGCGGCGCGGGCGGGGATCCCCTGCTGCTGGTCATGGGCATGGCCGTGTCCCGGTTCTGGTGGCCACCGGACCTGGTCGCCGAGCTGGTGCGCCACGGCTTTCATGTCATCGCCTATGACCAGCGCGACTCCGGGCAGTCAACTCGCTTTCCCGGCAAGGAAGCAGGCGGCCCGGTGGTCGCGGTGCTGCGCCGTCGCTCACCGGCCTACACCGCCGAGGACATGGCGGACGACGCGATCGCGGTCATGGATGCCGTCGGCTGGGAGTCGGCGCACCTGCTCGGCCATTCGATGGGCGGCCAGCTGGCCCAGCGCATCGCACTGCGCCATCGCGGCCGGGTCCGCAGCGTCACGTCCTCGGCGTCGCTGTCCAGCGACACCGGCAGCCTGACCGCCGCCCGCTACATCCGCCTCGGCACCGTCGCCCGGCTGTCCCGGCTGCGCTTCCCCGACGGCCGCGAGGGCGATATCGCCCTCGCCATCGAGATGAGCCGCCTGATCGCCTCGCCGGCCTACCCCGCCGACGAGCCGGTGATCCGCCAGATGGCCGAGCGCGACGAGGTCAGCGGAGTACGGGATACCGATGCCCAGAGCCGTCAGGCAGGTGCCAAGTGGCACGGCGGCAAGCTCCGTGACCTGCGGATACCCGTCCTCGTCCTGCACGGCTCGGCCGATCCGCTGCTACGGTCCGCCGCGGCCCGCCGCACCGCGGCCGCGATAAGGGACTCGCGCCTTGTCCTCCTGCCCGGCGTCGGCCATTACCTGCCCGCCCCGGTATTCGGCCAGATCGCCGGCGAGGTACGGGCTCTGGCCGACCGCGCCGAAGGCAGTTCCTGAGTCATGTCCATGGCACGGCTCAGCAAGTCGTTCTGAGGTAGTTACGGACGTTTGCGGTCGGAGGCGCCGGACACGTTCGCGATGATCGCGGCGACCGGCGGGATCACCAGCGCGACAAGGGACACGATGACGGCGGCGGCCGTGGAGTAGCGGTCCAGTACCGCCCAGGACAGCACGAACAGCCCTATGCAGATCCCCATAAGGATGAAGTACCTGCGCTTGTCGCCGCGAGGCACCTGCTCATTGTCTGCCACGCGTCGCGCGATACCCGCGCCCTCAGCGGGCCAAACGCCGGGCGGGTAGATTGCCCGATGTGATCACGGTAGCGGAGTACGACCCGGGCTGGCCGGAGCGGTTCGCCCGGCTGCGAGACGAGTACGCGCGGGCGCTGGCCGCGGCTGGGGTGCCGGTCGTGGCGATCGAGCACGTCGGCAGCACCTCGGTACCGGGGCTGGCCGCCAAGCCGGTCATCGACTGCGACATCGTGGTCGACGCCGAGCAGGTGGCGGCGGCGTCGGACGTGCTGACCGGGCTCGGGTTCACGGCCGAGGGCGACCTCGGCATCCCGCAGCGGTGGGCGTTCTCCGAACCCGAACGGCTGGCCAGGACAAACACGTATGTCATCGTCGCGGGCTCGCTGTCGCTGCGGAACCACCTCGCCGTCCGGGACGCCCTGCGCGCCGACCCCCACCTCCGCGATCGCTATGCCGAGGTGAAGCGTCAGGCCGGCGCCGTTGCGGAGGACCTCTACGAGTACGGCCGCAGGAAGAACGACGTGGTGCAGGAGATCCTGGCCGCCGGGGGCCTGACCGAGGACGAGCGGGCCACCGTCAATACACCCGTGCTGATCCGCAAGCTCCGCCCGGCTGACTACCCGGTGGTGCTCTCGGTCATCGACGACTGGTGGGGCGGCCGTCACATGGCCGACATGCTCCCCCGGCTGTTCTTCGAGCACTTCACGCACACCAGCTTCGCGGCCGAGCGCGACGGTGAGCTCAGCGGGTTCCTCGCCGGGTTCAGGTCCCAGTCGCGCCCGGCGGAGGCCTACATTCACTTCGTCGGCGTCGCGCCGGACGAGCGCGGCAGCGGGCTTGGACGACGGCTTTACGAGCGCTTCTTCAGTACCGTACAGGCGCAGGGCTGCACGGTGGTCCGCTCGGTCACGGCGCCGGTGAACGAAGGCTCGATAAGGTTCCACCAGCGCATGGGCTTCAGCATCGAGCCAGGCGACGCGTGGATCGGTGACGTTGCGGTGACCACGAACTACGACGGTCCTGGGCAGGATCGCGTCCGGTTCGCCAGGAACGTGTTACGAGCCCTCGGCCACGGCCGCGAGCAGGTCGAGCGAGGCCTGGAGCTTGTGCGTGACCCGGGTGCCCGTCCCGGCCGCCTCCAGTTCCCACCGCCACAGCTGCCCGTCGGCCGCCTCGGCCAGGTTGGCGTTGCCGTCCCAGCGCGGCTGCGCGGCCGGATCGGCGATCAGCTTGAAGATCTCCCCCGGCCCGGCCGCGATCTCGCGGCTGGCGCTGACCACACGCGGCGCATCCTGCTCGGCTGTCATGCACTCATCCAAGCACGGCCTTGATGAAGTCCACGCGGTTCTTCCGCATCATCTGCCAGGCGAGCTCAGTCTTCCTCCGGGTTACGGAGGAGCAGTTCCGGCCTTCGCGTTGGACCTGGGGCAAGCCGACAGCACCCCCGGGACAAGCCAGGCATCAGGGACTGCGCGATGGGCACAATCCGAGCGACCACGATTCCGCCCTCTCAGGCGCCTGACGGAAGACCGCTGGCCCCGTGTTGGCGTGCACACGGTAGTCCAGGAGCATTTCCCGGTCGGCCGACGCGAGCTCTAGGGCAGTCCAGCCGCGGTCAGTTCCTGCTGCAGCAGCTTCTTGCCAGGGTGTGCAGCTCGCAGATCCGCCATGAAGACCGTGAACTCGTCCTGCGCACTGCTGCGATCGGACAGTTCGGCCGCCATCCGCAAGTACTTGACCGCTTCCAGGTAGGCGGCCCTGCTCCCGCTGCATGCGGCCCGGGCGGTCGCCAGCTCCTGGTAGAAGCGGATCGCGTCGGCCGGATGCGTCTCGGCACGCTGTTCAACCACTCGCATCCGAAGGCCGAAGCCAACCGCTACGGCATCCCGGTTAACCACATCCCAGGCGGCGGCCACATTACCCTCGGCCAGGAGGATCTCGGCCAGCACTGCCGACGGCAGCGGCCGGCGATCACGAAGATGACCGATAGCCCGGTCCGCCCACCCTACGGTCTCGGTCCCGGCTTCCAGCTTGAGCTTGAGATAGGCCCCTATGCTGGGCGCCGCGGTGAAGAGCCGCCACAGCATCTGGAGGATCTCGTCGCGCCGGCCTGCCCGCTGATGGCAGTCCAGCGCAAGGGAAGGCAGCTGGACGGAGTCAGGGAAGACTTCCATGCCTCTGGCGATCCAGGCCAGGGCGTCGTCGTCCCTGCCATCGGCAATCAGGAGCTCCGCGATGCGCACATAGTCATGCGCCGCGCCTGCCTGCTGCGCGAGCATGGCGACGACGGCGTCGGTACCGCCTTCGGCACGGGCGAGCGACTCGTGAAGTCTCCGGAGCGTGTAGTCCGAGATCTTGTCGCCTCGCGCACTGGCCTGCGCCAGCAGTTCACGGTAGCGCGCCACTCCGGCCGTCCCGAGCAGGTCCGCGTAGTCAGGAAACGCGGTGTCGAAGGAACCCCAGCCACTGTCGAGCGCACCCCTGATGAGGCGCTCCGCGAGCAGCACCGGATCGGGCGAGCCCGCCAGGCTGGCATCCAGATGCAGGTCTTGCGCCCGCTCTAGCGCCCCGGTCAGGTCCCCGTAGCAGTTCCCGAAGTCCAGAATCCGCTCGATGCGCTCAATCAGAAGATCGGCCAGCTCACGCACGGCATCGGGCGCGTCGTCGGCCAACTGTTCGGCGTCATCGAGCAGAGCGTCCAGCTGCCCGGTATCCGGATACCATTCGTCGCTATAGTTGCTAGCCTCGTCCGCAAGTTCGCGGAGCACCTCATCGAACTCGGCCCGCAGATCCGCGACCTCTTCAGCGGCTTCCACGTCGTCGGCATCTTCGGCGGCGTCCAGCAGCCTGGCTGCAAGGTCCGCGTCGCCCTCGGCTAGCTCGGACAGCCACCGCGCGAGCCAGTCCCGGTCCTGGCGACGCAGCACCTCGAACAGGTCAGCCTGAGGCTCATCTTCGCCCGTCCGCACCCAGGCCAGTGCGACGGCGACCCCGTGTAGGCACGCACCGGACGCCGGGCACTCGCACCGCACGTCGAGTCCCTGCTGCAGGACGCGGACGCTGACCTGCGCTCCGTCCATGTTCGCTTCGATGAGCGCCCCGACGGCCGACAGCCCGGCGACCTTGTCTGTACAGGCCAGCGCCTGCTCGAAGACGCCGTCACCGACCTGATCTCGCAGCCATTCTTCCGTGATCTCGATACACGCCATCCGCCGATTTTGCCGCACGGGCCAGCCCGCCGCCGCGGGTCTGGCACAATCGCCGCGTGCCAGAGAAGCCGGTGGCCTCGATCGACCAGTTCTTCCAGATGCTGATGCAATCCGAGGGCGACCTTCCGCAGCGGCTCCAGCAGCATCTGAACTCGCAGACGTTCGCCGGCGGCAAGCGCGCCCGTTCAGCACCACCCGCCTGGCCGCAGGCTACGACGAGCGGCAGGTGTACGTCTTCCTCGACAAGCTGGTGCTCACGCTCGGCACCAGCGGGCGGGTAGACCCGATGGACCTGCGCATAATCCGGTTCGCCCGACGCGGCTGCGACCGGGCTACACCATGCGGGACGTTGACGCCTTCTTGGACGAGATCGCCGGGTACTTCAGCTGGCGGATACCTGTCCGCTGCCGCGACAAGCACGAGCGAGCAGGCCTCTGGCAGTAGATGCGCGCAGCGATCGTCTGGTTCACCTGAGCGTTATGGCGCGAGGGTGCTGATGAATGTAAGAACGTCCTCGTCTGGGAGGCGTCGTTCCGGGACGCCAAGGTAGTGGTAGGACACCCAGCGGACTTGGTCACCCTCGGCGCGATTGTAGAAGTAACAGGCTTCCTCGCCGGTGTCGTCGTCGCTGATCATCCGGATCAGTGGTGCGACAGCCAGCGCCTCGGGGTTCTCCCGGTTCTGGAAATACAGCAGCTCAGCATCACACGGGTGGCTGAGCTCGATCTGCCGCTTGCGGAAAGCGGCGTTCGCGCCGGTGAGGATCGTCGCGGTCAGCACGTGGACGCCGTGCCGGCTCATTGAGGCGCCAGGCTTCACGAGCGTCCATGGCATGAACGACCAAGCGAACAGCGACCGCGTCCGGGCGAGCACCTCCTCAAGATCGCCCAATCGGTCGCGTAGCACCTTCGGGTTCGTCCTGCCGCCGTGCCCGATCCACTCATTCCGGCGAACGCACGCGTGTCGCAAGATCTCGTCCAGTTTCTTGCTGACGAGCGCCTCGATCAGGTCGGCGTCGGTGGCGGTGAACAGTTTCAAGTAGTGATCGGTTTCGTCGCCATGCCCTTCCAGCATCTGGCGACCAGTAGAGGCGAGCCGTTTGGTCAGCTCGACCCAGGTACCGAAGGTGGGTATGCGTAGGTCCAGCGGGCGCGGGCCGTCAGGGTCGCCGAACCACTCGCTCCTGTTGGCCGTGGAGAAGACAGGATCTGACATTCCGGCGCTGAGCAGGACGGTGGCGCTGAACTGGGCGAGGCTCTCGAAGAAGCGCAGCAGGAATTCAACCTTCGTGGCCGGCTCAGGTTCGGCGAGGTAGAGCCACAGGACAGAGGCAAGCGGAAACGGCAGGGTGCCAGTCCAGGCGTCTTCGGAATCCAGCGGATCCCGAGTCACCTTGAGCGCGTCCAGGACCTCCTGCGCGGAATCCGGTCGGTCCTGCGGACTCTCTGCAAGCAGCCTGCAGATCACGTCGGTCAGCCGGTGCGGGAGCACCGGCCTGCGCGCCGCGAGGCATCCGGCGATCTCCGCGTTGCGCTGCGGGCCCTCGCAAGGCGCGCGACGCCCCGTGACAGCCTCGTACAGTACTGCCCCCAGCGAGTACAGGTCGCTGCGCTCATCAACCGGTCCGCCAGCTGCCCGTTCGGGTGCGGCGTAGCCCTCGGTGCTTACAGACCTGGAATCGCTATCGCTCTGGGCCTCTCGCAGCACAGCGAGATCGAAATCGCCGAGATGGGGAGAGTGGCGTTCGTCCAGCCAGATGTTCGCCGCTGCCACGTCACGGTGAATCATGCCCTTGCCGTGCATGTGCGATAGTGCCCGCGCCAGCTGGCGGCCGAGTCGCAGAGCCTCGTCGACGGTCAGCGGGTCCTTTCTCTTCGCCAGGTAGTCGCTCAGGGTGCCACCACTCAGGTACTCGAAGACCAGGTACTCGACACCGTCGGCGGTGCCGCGATCGAACATGGTCACGATGTTGTAGTGCCCGGCGATCTGCGCCAGCGCCTGCCACTCCGGTATGGTCCGGGCGGATGCGGCATCCTTGACCACGGCAAGCGCGACCTTGCGGCCGAGATGAGTGTCCTCCGCCAGGTAGGTGCGTTTGCGGGCGCCCTCGCCGAGAGGACCGAGGACTTTGTAACGGCGCTCGAATAGTGTGCCCGTCTTCAGGACGGCAGGCGACGTCTCGGCGGGCTCGGCGATCCCCATCATTGCAGGCTTCGATGCCTCCCAGTGAAATCCCTCTTTTTACCGATGGCACAAAACTTCCACGACCGCTGGCAAAGAGCATGGCGCATCATCCGCCTGCGTGGCAATGCATACGGATGATCAAATTCGCATCAGCGTATCCGCTCTGGTGCCCATTTGATCATTGCGACCCCAATCTCCAGTAGTGCCCCAAAACCGCCATGGACCGGAATAGCCCAGTTTGCGTGGATATTTCCCAGAAGAGGACTTTGCAATTTCGATCGTACATGCCGCTCGACGCCCAGCATCGGAGCGGTGCACGTAATCGATCTGTAGGGTCGTCGGGGGCGTGGCGCAGGTCCCGATGCCGCCTGGTGGATGACGTGGCGGGCGAGCATGCTCCGGAAAAGCAACAGACCCACATCCGTTGCCTAGGCATCAGCGAAAGAGCCGTCTACGATTGCGTCGGTAATCGGCGCGAGCGAGTCTGGTGGCCTGACGTCTCCCACTGAAATCCGCCTACCGAAGGGCTCAAAGCGATCCTGGTCATCGCTCGAAGCGCATTGGCTCACCCAGCACAACAGCCGCATGGCGAAGGTCAGCGGTGCGGATAGCTAGGGTGGCTACGGCCAGGTGGCGCGGCAGCGCATCGGCGAACTTAAGGCCGGTGAGGGCCTTGTCGTCGACTTCGGGGAGACAGAGGCGATCGCGGAGTTCCGAAACCGCAGCTGACCAGGTCGGTGGGCGGAGGTCGGTGCGGAGACGGATGCTGAGGTCGTCGGCACGCTGGGATTCGTCGGCGAGGCTGCCGAGCGTGGCCTTCAGCGTGGCGTTGGTGCGGTAGCCGGCCCAGGTCCACCAGCGGAGGTCGTCGTAGTCTCCGCTGATCACTGTTCTGGCCGGGTGCACCCGGCCGATCGCGTCGGAGCGCAGGCCGGCCAGCACGCCTTGCGCCCGGCGGGTGAGCACGACCGGCGGGTCCGCACCGAGCAGAACATCCCGCATGGACCTGGCCAGCTCGTAGGACAGGCCCCCTACGCCGTTACCGATCCATCGAGCCCGTCCGCGGCCTTCGGCGGGCTCGACGTAGCAGCGGCGCCGCTTCCAGTCTGTCCAGGTGACCCGCCAGCTGTGACCGCCGAGCAGGAGCAGCCGTGGGCCATCCACGCGGTCGGTAAGCAGGGCGGGATCCGTGCGGCCGAGCTCGTTCCGGCCATGCAGGACGGTGAATTCGGGCGGGGCGGTGAATACTGCCATCAGCCCCATGAAGTGGCGGTGCCCGAATTTGCGTTCTGCCTCCGGGCCGATGAAGAGCATCCCGTCTTCACGGTCAACGAACCCCTGCTCGATCAGGTAGTTCGTGATGGGGCGCGCCGAGACTGCCAGCTCAGGCAGTGCAAGCCAGTCTTGCCACAGCTCCTCACCGACTCGCTTTTCTTGCAGGCACAACGCGAGCAGTTGCTGGGCGATGATGTGCCTGGGTTCCGGCGGCGCAACCACCGGTTCGACGAAGCCGCGGCTCCAAGCCAAGAGGAGACCGGCGGTGCGCAGCAACTCCTCCTCTTCCACTGAGAGGAAAAGGCAGTTCCGCTGAGTCCCAGAGCGCCGCCCGCTGCGGCCGAGACGCTGGAGGAACCCGGCAACGGTAAAGGGGGCATTGATCTGGATGACCCGGTCCAGGTCACCGACGTCTATCCCGAGTTCCAGCGCAGACGTGGACACGATGACGCAGTCCCGGCCTTCGGCGAACGCCTGCTCTGCGCGGCGTCGCTCGTCCAGGGACAGGGATGCGTGCACGAGATGGGTGGTGACGCCGCGCTCCCGGAGCTCGGCGCCAAGCAGTTCGACGTTCCGCTTAGAGTCGCAGAACACCAGACGCTTCTCGCCCCGGTGCAAGGACGCGATGACTTTCGCCGCGTTGCTCAGTGAGCCGACATAATCCAGCTGCACGTCTGGCTGCGGCGCAGCTGGGCTGCCACTCCCCTGCTCGACTTCTGGAGCAACAACCAATCCTTCGCGGTGTCCTGCCGCAGAGCCTTGGAGCCAGCGCAACACTTCATCCGGGTTGCCGACCGTCGCGGACAGCCCGATGCGCTGCAGGGGGCGGCCGGAGATGCGGGTCAGCCGCTCAAGAACCGCCAGCAGGTGCCAGCCACGGTCACCGCCTCCGAAGGCGTGCACCTCGTCCACGATCACCGCGCGCAGGTCCGCGAACAGCTTGTAGTGGTCGACACGTGTGCTCACCAGCATCGACTCAAGCGACTCCGGAGTGGTGAGCAGCACGTCGGGCGGATCAGCCAGGATGGATGTCCGCCGCGACGCCTGAGTGTCACCGTGCCAGAGTGCGACGCGCCGGCCAGTCCAGCCACCGTAGGTTTCCAGGCGCGGGAGCAGGTTGTTCAGCAGCGCCTTGAGCGGGCACAGGTAGATTGCCGTGAGGCCAGTCCAGCCTTCGGCGGCCATCCGGGACAGGACTGGGAACGTGGCCGCCTCGGTCTTGCCGCCCGCGGTGGGTGCGAGAAGCAGGACATCCTTATCGGCCAGCACTGGCGCGATCGCCGCCTGCTGCAACGGCCGGAGCTCGGTCCAGCCGAGCGTGCTGACCAGGTGATGCGCGAGCGTCGGGTGCAGCCCTGTCAGGTCACCACTCACAGGTCGTCACTCACAGGTCGAGTTCCACCTCGTCGGCTGAGTCCGGGCGGAACGCCGCCGCGTTTCGCTCGACGTCGGTCAGCTCATTGCCGGACAAGGTCAGCTTGTAGTGCTGTCGCGGGTCGAAATCGGGGAACTCTGCGACCCGGTCGAGTACGTCGGCGACCAGCTTGCGGAGGAACACCCTGGGAGCGACGCCAACCTGGCCGCCAAGCTCGCCAGCCACGGCCTTGGCCAGCTCTGCTATGTAGTCGTCGTCCACGAGGTCAGCGATGCGATCCTCGGCACCCGAGCCGTGCGCGTACAGGTCCCGGATAGCGATACCAAGCTTTGCGAGCTTCGGCAGGTCAAAGCCGGAAAGCCGGAGCTGGATGGCGCGCGGAGAGTCGAACCTCGGGTCGGTGCCGAAGTCGGTTGCCAGCCGCTGTGCTAGCGGGGTTAGCCGGGTCACGCCTTGCGGGCCGTCGTAAAAGGCGGGCGTACCGGTGATGAGCAAGTACAGGCCGGGGAACCGGCCGGAGTCGATGTCGTCAATCAGCTGACGCAATGCGTTCAGGCCCTTGTCTCGCACGTCGGAGCGAACCCGCTGCAGCGTCTCGATCTCGTCCAGCACGACGAGCAGGCCGGGATGGCCGGAGTCGCGCAGGATCGTGAGCAGGCCCTGGAGGAAGCCGAGCGCAGCGAAGTGGTCAAGGTCGCCGCGGATACCCGCGGCACGGCGGGCCGAGGCGGCCACATTGGGCTGGCCGCCGATCCAGGCGATCAGCGAGTCCGCGGTCGCCTGATCCCCTGCCAGCGTTGCCTTGCGGTAGGCGCGCAGTGCGGCGGCAAAGGCGGGCGTGGTCCTGGCGACGTCGGCGAGCCTTCGTTCCAGGAGCGCATCCACGCCGCTAGCGAGAGCCTCCATGTCCTCCGCAGACGCTGCGTCGGCCGGGACTTCTCCCGCAGCGAGCACGTCCTCTTCGAGGGTGTAGAACCAGGCGGCGACTATCTCGCGCAGTGCGCTGGGCGGGTAAGCAGCAGTTGACAGCTGCTCGACCAGGCGCCGGTATACGGTCTCCAGCCGGTGCAGCGGGGTCTCGGTTTCCGAGATCTGGATCTCGGCGGCGGCCATGCCGTGGCGCTTTGCACGTTCGGCTAGCCAGCGGGCAAAAAATGTCTTGCCCGAGCCGTACTCACCGCGGACCGCCTTGAACGTTGCCCCGCCTGCCGCTACTCCAGCCAGTTCGTCATCGATGGCGCCGTCAAACCTGTCCATCCCGACGGCAAACAGATCGAGTCCGGCCTGCGGCACGGTGCCGCGGCGCAGCGCATCGACCACCTCTCGCCGCCGCGCGGCGCTGACCAGCGCTGGTTCGGTCACTGCTGGTCCCCCAGGAACTGCTGCCTGAGCAGCGGCCTGTTCAGCTCCACTACCCTGCCCCCATCCGTGGTGCCGAGTACACGGTATCCATCCACGTTGAGCAGCCGGGCCACCTGGGCTAGGTAACCGGACATCCGGACCGGAGGTTCCCCGGCCAGCTGGGCGGCCTCGGTGAGCGTGACCGTGCCGCCGGCTAGGTCCATACCGTCGATCAGGGCGGCGACGCGTTCGTTGTCCGGGGCGCGGCGCGCGAACTGCCGCTGATCCGCCATCCGGACCGACGCGACGACGCGGGCGCCAAGTGTCTGTGTCCGCGAAGCGGTGTCCGGTGTGGTGACCTCGCCAACGTCAAAGAGCGCGCCGGTATCTTCGGGAGCGGCCGAGGACGGACGGACGCGCCGCGATGTCGTCCGCTGCGCGACGGGCGGGGGCACCGACACTGCGGGATCCCACCAGGCCGGGGCATGCCCGACCGCGTCATACCCGGCCCAGCCTGCGGGGAGCAGGGAGGCGGTAGGGAGCAGCACGATCACCGGCACGACAACTTCCGCTGGGGCCGCTCCCCCGTGATAGCCGGCCTTCCGCGGCGTGTAGTGGATGGCTTCGTATACGGCCGCGACAATCTCGCCGCCGTCGGCTATCACCCGCGGTCCGCGCACGCTGATCTCGCCCGCTTCCGGGGTCCCGCTGCGGTACCTGGCGTGTTCGGCCTCAGCCTTGCCGGACGACTGGCCTCGGTCGAGGACATGACCATGGTCGGCGGTGAGGATCACCGGGCGGCCTGCGCGGCGTGCCTCGTCCAGAACGGGCTGCAGGTACGTGACGGCCTGGACCGTCCAGTGGGCCGGGCCGCCCGGCTTTCCCCTGTCCAGGGTGTCGTCAATGGTGTTGAGGACGACGCCGACGACGGTCTCCGGGTCCAGGATCGCCTGCCGTACATCGTCGCTGAGCGCCTGGCCGGGATCCGGCACGAGTTCGCTCTTATGGAACAGCCGCGCCTTCTGCTTGCCCCAGAACCTCGCGAAACCCGCCTTCTCCTCCGGCTGACCGCCAGTGCGCAGCGTCCCGGTGAGCAGGCTGGTGCGCGAGATCGCAGTGACGGACGGCACTGTCGCGAGGGCCGGCTCGCGGCCATCCTGACGGCGGCCGGCCTCTAGCCATGAGCCGGTTTCCGCGAGTTCATGAGCCAGCTCGCAGCCCACCGCGACGCTCATCCCATCAAGGACGATCAGAACGGGCAGTCGCTTCGCGGCGAGCGGACGGGCAACGCGCTCCATCAAGTTCTCGACGAGCAGCAGTCCGGCCGGCTCCGCCGAGCTATGTGTCCAGTTAGCCAGCTTCTGCGCGAAGATCTCATCGAGCTTGGCACGACGTGCCTTGGCGGCCTCCCAGAGCTTCGCGTACGCGGCTCCCAGCCGGGGCACGCGGCTGGTGTCAGCCCGCGCGATGACACCGAGCGCCCGGTCCGCCCAGCCCCATGACCGCAGCATGCGCGTCGCCGCGTCGTCGAGCGTCGCGGGCGGTTCTTCGGCGGGCATAGCGAGCCAGCGCGCGACCCGGACAGCGGCCTCAGCCGCGGCTGCCTCATCCTCACGAATCCGCCTGCGGCCATGCTCGCGCACGCGCCGCAGTGCCTCTTCGACGGCGGGCACGGATGTTGCGATGGCGTCGGCAAAAGCGGTGAGGCGCGCGTCGAATCCAGCGTCGAGCACCTTGCTCAGGCTGGCGAGTTCGTGATCGCCCAGGTCCGCGAGGATCCGCTCTGCCCGCTCGCACATCGTGGCCGCCTGCGGTGCGTGCCCGTTGTCGGTCCACCTGGCGACAAGCGACTCGGCCGCCTCGCCGAACGCCGCCAGCAACCGCACATCCGGCGGATGTCCCGCGAAGTACCGCTCCTCGGCGCGTACCTGAGCAGTAGCTGCGCCGGCCGCCCGCTCATGTCCGTGCGGAGCCTGTCCGTAAAGGGCCGCTGCTGCGATGCCGAAGGGAACGGCATCGGCAATCTTCTCCGGCAGAGACATGCCGAAGATGACCTCGGCCACCGCACCGGCGGTTTCCTTCAGCCAGGCGATCATGCCGGCCCGCTCGCCGTCCCGCAGGCGGAGGAAACCGGCCACAGCGAGTGCGTCCGCAGACCACTCCAGCAGTGCGGCGGCGTCGACCGCACTGTCCTCAGCATCACCATCGACGCCCAGGCGGACGGCGAGAAGCCTGTTCATAGCGGTGGGCAATGTCAGCACCGGACCGGTCAGCCGCCGCCAGCCGCCAGCCGGCTGAGCGTCCAGGAGCGCCTCGGCCAGCCAGCGCTGGTCGCTGCGACTCAGCCTGGGGTCCAGCTGGCGCGCTCCGAAGGCAGCCTTGACGAGGTCCCACCGGTTGACGAGCCTGATCTCCGGCTCGATCGCGCGGGCAATGACAGACTCCCCGACCTCATGTGTCTCACATGGGGTAAGTACCACCAGATAGCGACCCTGGTCCCTATCGACGCTGAGCGCGTCGAGCACGGCGAGCACCGTCGGGCACGGGGCGACCGCGACCCGGACCTGCTGCCCGCCGTCTTCAAAGCTGAACTCCGTATCCCCCCGCCACTGCGGTGCCGCCCGGAGTAGCAGCAAGGAATTCGCCGAGTCAGGACGCCGGTGCATGGCACGCTTCAGCTCGCCCTCGACGACCGCCTGATTCGCGACCGGCGGGGCGCCGCTGCCGTTAGTGCTCTCCATCACCGGTCACGATCCGCCAGGTGATCTCGAACTCCGCCGCTGGGTTCGCATCCGCGGCCTCGCAGATCCTCTCCACCACCGACGGCACGTCGCTTGCCCGGACGCGACGGGTCAGCACGGGACCAGGTTGCGGAGCAGGCGGCGGCACGGGCGGAGTCTTAGTCCGCGACATAATCAGGTCCAGTCCGGCCTGATCCGCGTTGCGCAGCGGTCCGGCGAGCGGGGCCTCGTGCTCGTCATGCCGGGCTGCTGCGCGCAGCGCGGAGATGATGGCTGCTGCCTCTGCATCCTCACCAGCGGCAGTGCGGTCGGCCAGGTCGTTGAGAACCTGCCAGTTCCGTCCGCGCAGGACCGCGGTCAGGACGTCCGCGCTGGTGAGGTGGGCCAGGTAGATCGCGTTCTCTCTGGACAGTTCGGCAGTCGCGAGCAGGCGCACTGACTGAGTGGAATCAATGGGCGCGACTAGCCTGGTCAGCAGCGCGGTGATGGCGCGGGAGGTAACCAGGCGTGGCTGCTCCTCGTCCAGGCCCAGCGTCTTCGCGTGCCGGTCCAGCTCGCCTGCCAGGGACTCCGCCGCGGGCAGCAGCGCGCCTGCCCTCTCCCGGACAGCACGGGCGGTCAGCTCCGTGGAACGCGTGCTGAGCACCGGCTGAGCTGTCACCTGGAAGATCCCCTGGGCCCGTCGCGACGCGCGTTCGAACTCGTCCTCGGTGGGCAGCTCCTGTCCGCGAAGCACCATGTCGTCGTGGAGCCTGGTGAGGGGCGGCATCGTGATCGGCTGGCCGCCCCTGGTCCACGCCTTGTCAGCCTGGATCGCGTAACACACGACGACGAGATCGCGCACGCTGCCGGGCAGGCCCGGCTGCTCCTTCTCGATGAAGCCGCGGAGGTCGCCGACTCTGAGCTGCTGCAGCTGCGCTGCCTCCCGCTCGATCAGCTGGGGCCAGTCGTGGCCGAGCACGAAGGCAGCCTCGTGCATCACGCCGAGCTTCAGCGGGTTGGCGATCTTCTTCATCGTCGCGATGTCGGCGCGCGGCACCTCGTACCGGCCGACCTTGTCCTGGGCTGCCATGTCGACAACGCGGACCACTGTCTCCAGTTCGGCGTCACGGAGGGCAGCGCCCTTGCCGTTCTGATCAAAGTCTGGGTGTCTTGGGAAACGGTGATCGAGCAGCTGAAAGCAGAGGCGCTCAAAGGCCCCCCTGAGCCCCTGCCCGACCTGGATGCGAGGTTCGAGGCCCGGGAGCAGTGACAGCACCTGCTCGTCGGCGCGACTGCCAAGGTCCGCGGGCTCAGGGCTGTTGACGCCGAAAGCACGCCGGAGCGCCTCGCGGATGCGCACGGTCAGGGCGCTGCGCCTGCTGTCCAGCTGGGTGCGAGCGTGATGCCGGTCGTCCGCGGTCAGGTTCGGGGTCAGCTCGGTCAGCCGGTCCCGCTCCAGGACGTGGTTGATGACGACGAGGTTCGACAGGTCGGCTATCCGGTCCGCGGAGAAGAAGTGCGGGAGCCACACCAGCGTGTCTTCTTCACCAGGCTGTACCTGAAGCTCGTGAACCCGGAGAATGTCGTCCGCCGGGGAATGATTGCCCGCGTCGAACGGGAAGTCGAGGATCACCCGGAGGGTGCCGGAATCGGCGCTGAACCGGGTGCTCGGCATCCGGTCGCGGTCGCGCACGTTGTCGATGAGCACATCGACGGTGCGTGCGGTCCCCCGCCAGATCACCCTGGTCTGCGACTCGAACGCGCCGTCGTCGGTGAGCTTCAGCTCCTCCCACAGCAGGTCCTTGATCAGCCGCCGCCTGGCCGCATCATCGTCAGCATGCCGGGCGTCGCGGAGGATGCCCTCGGTGTCCACCCCGATGAGCGCCAGGTCCACCCGCGGGTCGTCTTCGCTGCCGGACAGCCGGATCTCGCCGAACTGGGCGCTGAGCTGCTTCAGCGTCCCGGTGACGACCGCGCGCTCCTGGTTCGGCAGCATGGTCACGATCGAGCCGTGGTTCAGTGCGGCCAGCCGGCTCGCGGTCAGCCCGCGTAGCGCCGGCACGTTGGGCACCAGCGCGGCCAGCAGCAGCGTCTTCACGACCAGGTCATCCGCGCGGAACAGGTGGCTAGGGCTGAGACCGGCGGTCTGCACCTCGGTGATCCTGTGCTTCTGCAGCAGATACGGGCGCACCCGCTGCGTGTAGAACCGTTTGGCCTGGTCGAACTCTTCGCGCAACTTGTCGGTGAACGGACGGTCGGCACCCGCCGCCAGCACGTCGAAGATCGAGCCGAGCGGCATCAGCTGCCCGACGGACAGCACGTCCCGGTAGTCGACGAGCAACTGCTGCATGAGCTTGAGGGCGGTACGCTCCCGCTGCAGGGCTCCCGAGATGTCCACCATGGCATGCACGAAAGCCGGGCTGAACGGGTAGGTGAGCCGGAACGACTCCCGGTCGCCCTTGTCGCCGTGCGTGTCGAGCAGGACTTCCCAGGTCTGGGCGCTGACCGTCGTCGACCTGGCGAATGCCTCGTCGAGCGCCCTCCTCGCGGTGTCATCCTTCGGCTTGAGCAGCCGCTCGTGCACGATCATCGGGAGGTTCGTGTCGTCCAGCCGGATCGAGTCGAAGCGGCCGTCCCAGTATTTGAGCGTGTCGAACAGGCTGGTCGCGACGGCACCGACCGCATCCCGGCTGACCAGGTCGCGCAGGTCCCGCTGCCGGGGCACGAAGCTCACGATCGGCGCGGGCCGCTCGTACTCGGCGGACTCGACCAGCTTGGAGACCTTCTGCGCCTCGTTGCTGACCTTCACCTGGTCACCCAGGTACCCGGCCAGCCACAGCACCAGCTCGTCGAGCAGCAGCACGATGGCGTCGTAGCCCAGGACGTCCTTCGCGTGCTCGCTGATGACGGACAGGCCTTCGTCCAGCGTGATGTAGGACTCCTGGTCGGCTCTGATGGCTCTCGCGTACCGGTGGAAGGGTCCCGCGAGCAGATCGCCGACGAGGCGGCGGCGTTCCTGCTCACCGGGGAGCTCGGCGAACGCCTGGTCAAGCGACTGGGAGTCCCAGGCTGCGCCCCACTCGTCGTCCGCGGCGGGAAGCTGCGCGATGAACCGCTCGTCCCCGTCCTTGGCCCGCAGTTCCTTCGCGTCCGCGAGCAGCTCGTCGTCCCGGTAGACGGCCGGCAGCGGCTTCCCCGGGTGCAGCTTGCTGACATGGCTGACGTAGCCGCCGAGGATCGCCGCGTCGAGGGACTGGGAGTCCGGCAGGTGGTACGGCACCAGCAGGAACGTGCGGCCGCGCAGCCACGTGTCATGCTTGGCAACGATGTCGGCGAGACCCTTCTTGCCGCGCGCGTCCGGGTCACCGCTGAGGATCGCGTACAGCACGGCCATGAAGTGGCTCTTGCCGGAACCGAACGAGCCATCGAGGTAGGCGGCGCGGGATGCGTTCGTCTCCACCGCCGACTTGATCAGGCCGAGCGCACGGTCGAAGTCGGCCGCCAGCGGCTCGGTGACCACGTACTCCGTGATCGTGGACTTCTCGCCGACGCCCTTGGCGAGGCTGAGGACGAAGTCGCCGGCGTGCACCTCATCGGGAATAGCCACGAGGTCGCGCAGCAGCACCTGGTCGCTCATATCCCACCTCCCAGCACCTCAGGGCAAGTCCTCGGCACTTATCTTAGGCGTCTAGCGGCGTGCACGAAGAGTGAGCATAACGTGGACGTGCAGCGTTCGCTTTTGTGCCGCCAGGCTACGCGTGCAGCCCTTCGTCCCGGCCCGGAGGCTGGACCTAATAACTCGTTCGCGAGGACGGAAGCGGCGCAGGCGTGCCCGCCGCTGGTTGAGCGACGAGGTACTCAGCGTCCTTGATCACGAACGCGCCCATGATCAGCGCCGAGCCTCCGTGTTCACCCTTGCAGGCGGATACGAAATGTACCGGAAATGTACACGCTCGGTTGTACATTTCCTGCGGCTGGCGACAGTTCTCGCGGACCGCTCCTCGGTCAGCCGTGCGACGCCTACGCGTTCGGACGAATCGTCGCCCGTTCCTGGCGTAACCCGCCACGCCGCTTCTCTCTCATTTACTCAGAACGACCTGTGGTGCTTCCGTCGCCAAGCTCTCACGCAGCATGGGTCACGATCGACACGTTCAGAGTCGCATTCAGGGCATGGGCGAGCCGGTCCAAGACAGTAATGGTGGGTAGCCCACCGCCGTTTTCCAGCCGGGACAGCGCGGGTTGCGTCAGGTCGGCCCGGTGCGCAAGTTCGGTCTGGGACAGCCCCGCCGCCAGACGGAGATCCCGGACCATCGCGCCGATGACGATGGCACGTTTGGCTTCTTCATACCCAGCCCGGATCTCGGGATCATCCAGGTAGTCCCTGTGCACAAGCCTGCTGTGGTCACTCATCGTTATACCTCTCGCTCAAAGACATCTTCAGCGTGGCCATGGGATGCCTCATATTCTTTCTGTACCCGTTTGGCCCGCTCCACCTCGGCAGTCTCCTTGGCCTTGGTCTTGCGGAACACGGTAAGCAGAACGACTCGCCGCCCTGGCGCCAGCCAGTAGGTCACCCGGACATCAAGGGGATGTAGCGGGATGCGCAACTCCCGGGTCTTATCGCCGAGATACCGTGAGTACGGCTCGCCCAGTGTGTCGGCTTCCTCTGCAAGCTGCTCAACGTGGGCGAGCACATGACCGAAGTCGCGCTTGGGAAGGTTCTCCAGCCATGCTCGAACCTCCGGCTCGACCTCGATGTCCCACAAGCCCATAGCGATAATGCTATATGCCGTTGACGGTATGGGCAACTACGAACCCTCGCAAGCAGGTCGCTCAGGAACTGTTCTTCGACCTGGGTGGTTATGTCCGAGTCGGTAACCGGGCAGTGGGACGGGTTCGAGGGTATGAGCGTCGAAGTCACCCTCGGCCAGGTCGGGATCATCGTGACGCTGGAGGTCTCCCGGCTGGCCCGCGACAACGCCGCCTGCTACCGAATGGCTGTACGTTTCCACCTGAGCCGCGTGGCTAGCTATGCTCCTCACGCACAAGATCGTCTAGATCCCACTAAAGGTCACATTCCCGATTGAAGCCCCGAGCGACGATCATCGCCAGAGCCTGCTGGACGGCGTGCCGGGAAAGTCACCGGGCCTGCGCATCAGCCAGCCCTGCACCTCTGCTTCGACCTCCTCGTCACTGGCATTCGGGTGCTCGCGCCTCATTCGCTGGCGGTACAGCCCGATCCCGGCTTCTGCCATGTCCAGCGCAAGCCTGAAGCGCTGAGCTTCTGGTGAGTCCCACGAGCTTTCCGCATCCACAATCCAATTCTAGTTCGGAGGGCTTGCAACCGGACCTCCGCCGTTCTCGTGTCGCGGAAGACTGCGCTGAACCGTGGTCGTGAGCTGCGGCGCCATCGAGTGGCGGTCGTAGCGCAGAGGAGGGCGCGCACTCCGGTGAGGGCGCGCACCAGGACGCGCACTCCGGTGAGGGCGCGCACCAGGACGCGCACTCCGGTGAGGGCGCGCACCAGGACGCGCACTC
>Ga0209530_1000181_pt1 | contig 55337 bp, 45 predicted proteins | sample BlaSpr_A8_Ref_O1_FD_187987 | JGI IMG/M metagenome (GOLD analysis project Ga0209530, IMG submission 187987) | Forest soil microbial communities from Thunder Bay, Ontario, Canada - Black Spruce, Ontario site 2_A8_Ref_O1 (SPAdes) (version 2) | ecosystem: Environmental > Terrestrial > Soil > Boreal...
TTCGCTCGGCCGCTCGACTGGCCCGACTACAGCGCTTCATACTCCAACTCGCACCGCTCCCTGCCGTTCTTAATGACGTTCATGAATAATGCGGGCTAGTCTCTGTGCGCCCGAGACATTAACCTTCCGGGGGAGTAATCGCCGTCATGTCGCCGATCATTGACTGGCCAAAGCGGAGCAATTACTGTACTTTTTATCTTCCGCCGAATATTTTTCAGGAGTGAGGTGTGCCTTGCCCACCAGTCTGCTTTTTTCTATCAATCACATCGTCGTTCTAATGCTAGAAAATCGGTCATTCGATCACATGCTGGGGTTTCTCTACTCTGATAGTGGGAATCTATCTCCTACCGGCGCCGCTTTCGAGGGACTTACCGGAGCCGAGTCCAACCCTGGTACCAAGGGCGCTGCAGTCTCGGTCTCAAAGATCGGGGCAAACCGCCAGTATGCCTATTACATGCCCGGGGCCGATCCAGGCGAGGGGTACTCGGCAACCAATTCGCAGCTGTTCGGCAACGCCAACGCTCCGGTTCCGGCGATCGCATCGAACCAGGGCTTCGTCACCGACTTCAGCTACACGCTGGGCTGGGAGAAAACGGAGAAATGGTCCATTCTGCCCGGCACGACAGCCAACAGCATCATGGGGATTTTCACCCCCCAAATGTTGCCGGTGCTTTCGGGATTGGCGCGGGGCTACGCGGTGTGCGATCACTGGTTTGGCTCGGTGCCGACCGAGACCTTGCCCAACCGTGCATTCGTATGCGCCGGTACGTCGCAGGGCCACATGGATGACACAACCACGACCTATACCTGTCCTACGATCTTCGGGTTACTGTCTAAGAACAATATTAGTTGGTCGATCTACGGGTACATCGATCCGCCGCTCACGCAGCAAGAGTTTCCAGATACGACCGATGCCGATGAAAGTCATTTTGGTCTTTTCACGGATTTCCAGACCGCAGCGGCGAATGGCACGCTGGCGGCCTATACTTTTTTGGAGCCGAGTTGGGACGCCGCTGGAAACAGTCAGCATCCAAATTACAACGTAGCGCTCGGTGAACAGCTGATTCATGATGTTTACTACGCTTTGCGCAACGGTCCGAACTGGAATCAGACTCTTCTGATTGTCACTTATGACGAACATGGAGGCTGCTACGATCACGTTCCACCGCCGCTAGGCGCAATCCCTCCCGACGATTCTGCGGGAGAGTACGGTTTCGATTTCACGCGCTTTGGCCCGCGCGTGCCGACGGTGCTGATTTCGCCGCTGATCGCGGCCGGAAGCGTATTTCGAGTGGCTGCGAATGCCATGCCGCTTGATCACACCTCGATTTTGAAGACAGTCGAAAAACGATGGAACCTGCCCAACCTTACCGCCCGCGATGCCGCCGCCGTCGATGTGGGCGCCGTACTAACGTTAGGGACCGCACGCACGGATGACCCTTTGGCAGGAGTGGTCGTTCCCGTAGCGGCGGCGCAGAATCCCAACGCGAATAAACCGTCGCACTTGCAGCAAGTGCAAGCCGAACTGGTTTCGCGACTGCCTGTTCCGGACGGCAAGGGCGGAATGCACCACACAATGCCTGTATTGAAGACGAACAACGATTATCGAAACTACATCCGCGAGCGAACGGAGGCTTGGAAGGCGGCGAGAAAAACAAGCGCCAACCTAACGCATACTCGCCGGCCAGCGCGAAACAGATAAGGATCGCCGCCCTGACGTAAACGGCGGCAGACGGCGGGTCGAGATCCGCCTAATCTAAGGTCTCCCTGCCCGGTACCCAACTCGCCAACTCTGCCTGTTTCCCGCATTGCCCGAAATGAGGCTTCTTGTCATAATTAATGAGCTCTGGCCATGTAACGGTGCTTTGGGTGAGCTTCGCCCTCACGCCGTCGCTGCCACATGACATTTTTCTCGAAGATTTTTACGCCAACTAAGAACCGGCGTCTGAACGAGCTCGTCGGATTCCTGTTGTGCGTCTCCGCACTCCTCCTTTTCCTCGCCCTGGCGTCGTACTCACCGCTCGATCCGTCGCTGAATAGCGCGTCGATCCTTACTGGATCGCACGCTGCCCGCAATTGGATCGGCATTCTGGGAGCCTATCTTTCCGATGTGGTTCTGCAATTCTGGGGAGTCGGATCGTTTCTGCTGCCCATCTTTATGGTTATGCTGGGCGCGCGCTGGTTCCGATCGCGACCCGTGCAAGCTCCGATTGCGAAGACGCTCGGCGGAATCTGGCTGCTCATGTTCGTGCCTGCGCTGCTTGCAATTCTGCCTGGACATTTTCGCTGGATGGGCGCTATCCCGATTGAAGGACTGACGGGCCGCATTGTTGGTGACTTTTTAATCCGTTACCTCAATGTTGCTGGCGCATACATAGTCTGCACTACGGTTCTGGCCGTCGCACTCTATCTCACCACGGCTTTCTCTTTCTCGGCAATTGAAGTCTGGGCACCGACTCGCTTTGCGTTTGTGCTGGCGCTGCGAGATCGCATGAAAGACTGGCAGGACGAACGGGCGCGCAAACGTCAGCAGAAGGAGCTCGAAAAGCGCCGTGCAGTAAAACCAGTGGTAACGACGCAACTCGTGCCCGCGCGTTCGGGCGCGCCTCATGCGGAGTCCGCACGAGCGGAAATTCCGCTTCAGGAAGTCCGCCGTAATCGACAGGACATGGAGCAGGACATTCCGGGAGTGCAATCGGCTTCTTCGGTCCCTCGAAATGGTATCGAACGCATGATGGCCGAGGGTGAAGTTGATGGTGCTGTTACCGCGCCGACGCAAGCTGCACACCCTGCTGACGTTGAAGTCACGGAGCGCGCCGACACCGAGCGCAGGGCGAAAACGATTCTTCCGAAGATCGCTGGCAGCTATAAACTTCCGCCCTCGAGTCTGCTGCACCGTCCTGACGAGCAGCAATCGGTGAATGAGGAAGAGCTCAAGCTGGTCGCGCAGGTTTTGACCGCGAAGTATGCGGAGTTCGAAGTCCACGGACAAGTCACACAGATTAATCCTGGTCCGGTTGTCACGACATTTGAATTCAAGCCTGAAGCCGGCATCAAATACAGCCGCATCATCGGACTCACCGACGATCTTTGCCTGGCTCTGCGGGCCGAGAGCATCCTCGTCGAACGAATGCCGGGCAAGAGCACGGTCGGAATCCAGGTGCCGAATCGTGAGCGCGAGATTATCTGGTTGCGCGAGAACATAGAGTCGCAGGAATTTCTGGGCACGAAATCCAAGCTCACGATCGCAATGGGCAAAGACATAAATGGACGCATCGCTGCCGCTGACTTGGCCGGGATGCCGCACCTGCTGATCGCGGGCTCGACTGGTACTGGCAAGAGCGTGGCGATCAATGCCATGATCATGTCGATCTTGTATAAATCGACTCCGGATGAAGTGCGGCTCGTGCTCGTTGATCCGAAGCGTCTTGAACTGGGCAACTATGAAGGTGTTCCGCATCTTTACACCCCGATCATTACCGAGCCGAAACTTGCGGCCAACGCTCTGCGTAATGCCGTCCGTGAGATGGAGCGGCGTCTTAAACTGCTGGCTGCGAAGGGTGTCCGCAACATCGACAGCTATAACAGGCTGTTTGATGACACACCTAGCTTGTTCAGTGAGCAGGCGACTAGCGATGAAGGGCCGATTCCTAAGATCGTCATCATCATTGACGAGCTTGCCGACCTGATGATGCTGGACGGCAATAACGTGGAAGAATCGATCACTCGACTGGCGCAGATGGCGCGCGCAGTGGGCATTCATCTCGTGCTGGCCACGCAACGTCCTTCGGTCGACGTTATTACCGGACTCATCAAGGCTAACTTCCCTGCTCGCGTTTCATTTCGTGTTGCGACCAAGGTTGATTCGCGGACCATTCTCGATGCGAATGGAGCGGAATCGCTTCTGGGACGCGGCGACATGCTCTATCTGCCTTCGGGCTCGGCGCGTGTGCATCGGCTACATGCTCCATACGTTACGGAAAAAGAAATCGAAGCTGTTGTCGAATTCTGGAAGGCGCAGGGACAAGCGCAGTATCAAGAAAAATTCCTTGAACTTCCTAAAGAAGATCGCGAGGGAGCAGCGGAGGGCGGGGATTCGGGAGAAGTTTCCGCCGACGATAACGATCCGCTCTTTAATGATGCGGTGCGCCTAGTCATCGAGTTCGGCAAAGCCTCTACTTCCCTTTTGCAGCGGCGCTTGCGCATCGGTTATGGCCGCGCTGCGCATCTTATCGATCTCATGGAACGCGACGGCATTGTCGGTGCAGCCGATGGGCCGAAGCCTCGCGAAGTTCTGAAGCGCCCTGACTGGATCTCGGAGATTGAAGAGTCGATGCGGTAGGGAGGTTCATTTAGGCTTCCGCCTCCCCCCAGGATTTCTTGCTAAGTATTCAATAATAAGCACTTAGAGTGAGTTTTTAAAAATAAGAACTTAACCAGGGGTCATTTCCCGACTCTCATTTCCTGGTTCTCAGAAAAGGGATCTATTACGGCACACTTTTGCCTTGGCCGATCTCGTCTTCTAGTTCTAATGATTGGACATGACTATGGAGCGGGAGAGCAAAACCGTGACCCGCAGGAACATACTGCTAGAACAATGCCGAAAACCGTCTGGATGGCTGGGACGCTTCATTTTGTGGAGAATGAACTCGCGGCATTCCAAGTCAACCGACTGGGGCTTGGCGCAGGTTTCGATCGGGAAAGACGACACGATTCTGGACGTAGGTTGTGGCGGCGGAAGAACGTTGAGTAAGTTAGCGGCGATTGCCACAGAGGGAAAGGTCTATGGCATTGATTATTCCGAACAGAGCGTTGCCGCAGCCAAGAGAACAAATGCACGGTGGATCGATATCGCCCGGGTCGAGGTCCGGAAAGCCTCTGTATCCGAGTTGCCGTTTTCGGACAATATGTTCGACGTGGTCACGGCAGTGGAAACACATTTCTTCTGGCCCGACTTGCCTGCCGACATGCGCGAAGTTTTCAGAGTCCTGAAGCCCGGTAGCTGGCTCCTCATGATCGCGGAAGTCTATAAGGGCGCGGCTACAATGTCCGCAAGGCTTGCCGAAAAATATCAGCCGCTAACGGGTTTGACACTGCTAAGTGTTGACGAGCATCGTGAACTCTTCGCCGGCGCCGGTTACTCGGATATTGAGGTGATTGAGGAACGCAAAAAAGGATGGATTTGCGGCCTAGGCAGAAAACCCCTGAGACCAGGTTCACCGTCAGCCTGACTTTCAGGAAGTACGCGCGACGATTTGAGGAAAGGTCAGAAGGCTCCCCGCAAAGGAGTTCTGCTCGTACGGATGATGTCATCCGATGATGTCGTTTTTCGTGCTCATCGTTTCTAGCGACTCTCTGTATTTAAGTAAGATAGAGACCATGCGATTCCATACTGAGTACTTGACGCTGCACACGAAAACTAAACGAGCTTATGTTCATCTGACTCCGCAGGTGGAGAGCGCGCTTAGGAAATCCGGGATTCAGGACGGGATGATTCTGGTCTCGGCGATGCATATCACGGCGGGGGTTTATGTGAATGACAACGAGAGCGGGCTTATCAAGGATATCGACGCCTGGCTGGAGACGCTGGCCCCTTTCCGGCAGAATTATCAACATCATCAGACGGGCGAGGACAATGGAGACGCTCACCTGAAATCTTTGATCATTCATCACGAAGTTATTGTTCCGGTCACCAGTGGGAGGCTTGATTTCGGTCCGTGGCAGCAGATTTTTTATGCCGAATTTGATGGGCAGCGGGACAAACGAGTGCTGATTAAAGTAATGGGGGAATAGCGAACTTGGTTTATCCTCGTAGGTCATTGATCCGATGAAGTTATCCCAGGAGCCCGATAATATGAGCGAAGAACTCAACGAACTGCACGAACAGGCGGAACACGCTCGCGAGCATCCAGACCTTGCGCCTGTGACGCTCACGATGGCGGTGCTGGCGGTGTTGGTCGCAACGGTGTCGCTGCTTGGGCATCGCACGCATACCGAAGAAATCATTTTGCAGAACAAAGTTACCGATCAATGGTCGTATTACCAGGCCAAGAATACGCGCCTACATACGGATGAGCTGTTTGCGGACCTGGCGGGCGTGGTTGCCTCCAAGGACGCGGAGGGTGCGGCGAAGCTCCAGGAGAAAGTCGGCACCGAAGCGGAGCGCTACAAGGATGAGAAGAAAGAGCTCGAGACCAAGGCCCACGAACTCGAACAGGAGTTCGTGGTAACGCATCGTAAGGCCGACCGCTTTGATATGGGCGAAGTCTTCCTGGAGGTTGCCCTGGTGATTACGTCGATCACGCTGCTCTCGGGACGGCGGATCTTCTGGCACCTCGGATTGGTGCTGGGAGCCGCTGGCGTTGTTATTGCCGCTTCGGTTTGGATCGTGCGGTAGGACTGAACTTCGGAGGCTATCTTTCTGACGCGATCTTTCTGGCGAGTGGCGCTCCAGGGTCAGACTACTGCTCCGAGCAAAGGTATTGGCGATTTCGAATGGTTCTCGGACGCTGGTCGTGTGATCGAATGTCGATCTCGACGCCCTGATCACCATCGGAGGTGAAAGGACCCCCCCGCACTGGAGTGCAGCTCTTCGACCCGCGACCCAAGTCTTGGGACGGACTTTCGCTGCAATTAAGCGCAGACAGAGTCTAGCTCCGCCAGTGCTTCTTCCATTCTCGCCAATCTTTTTCCATGGCTTTAGCCATGGTCTGGGCCGCGTTCACAAGCCAGTTCCCTTTTCGTTTGCTCAAATCTTTCAGAATCGCCCGGCGCTTTTCTGCAGTCCCCACATGGATATTTGCCGTCTCTCTTCCCATCGCATCGAGCAAGCGGCACTCGCCGCGACTGGTTCCGAGCGCCTCGAGTTCGATGCGCGAGCAATGGGGCGATAGGCGACGAACGATCCAGTGGCCACGCATCTGCACATAAGGATCGGGACAGCGGACGGCACGTCGCAAGATCGCCGCGTACAAGATCTCGGCTGGCGCCTTCTCGGGATAGAGCCAGTGCAATGCGGACCCTAGAAGCGCTTTGGCTTCCCGCGCAACCCGTCCGCCTCTCCACTCGGCAATGGCGACCAGACGCACTCTTCCCAGACTTCCCATGCCTGCCCTGCGGCGCGCTAGGCGGTATCGCATGTCCGTAGCAGGAAGCAGATGCTCAATGGCCTCACGAGCGCTCTCAGGTATTTCTCCTTTTACGGTTGGAAGACGATCCAGTTTTTGCCAGAAAACTACTGGATCGCGCAGCTTGCTCTCTGCGATGGCTCGCAACCATTCGTGGCTCTCCTCCAACACGAAAGGACGGCCGCCATCTTCCATGACGTGCCGGTATCCCTCTAGAATTGCGGAGGCCGACTCTTTTGGCGTCATCGTCAAATGCTCTGCCCGGGTTGCCAGCACAGCGCTGGTCGCAAGGCGTACCAAGTCCATGGTATAGGGATAGAGACATGCTTCATCAAAATCGTTGACTCCCCACACCAGGCGACCGTCGGTATCTCGCCAGGTGCCAAAGTTCTCGACGTGCAGATCGCCGACGGACAAAATCTGGGGAACTTGATCAAGTTCCCGACATCCCTCGGGCCACATCTGGAGCCAGCGATAGAAAGTTCCCCGAAAAAAGGGGAATAATCCGGCCGCCATTTGCTCGTGCTTGAACTGCAAATCCTGCTCGACGATTCGGATATGCAGTCTCAACCAATCTTCATATTTCCGGGTCGCTTTGACGATGTTCATCATTGGTTAGCAACGATAAGAAGATGGACACAGGCTGTCAAGCGAAGGTATGGCTTAGTCTCGGAAACCGGTCCGCCAAAGTCGCATGTGGTTTAGGGCGCAGGCGCAGAGGTCCGACGTTGCGCTGCGGATGACAGCTTACATTTGGATCGCCTATGGAAAAAAATCCGGAGCACGGATTCCCCTACCCGCACTCCGGCACCATGAACCAGGAGACTAGTTCGCGGTGAAGCTTTGTTGCGCCTCGGGTTTCTGCATCAACTTTTCGTGCGCTTCGACTACGGCACCTGGAAAACTCTGTTGCTCGAGAGCTAAAGGGGGAAGGACATTCTGCTCTTGCCAAGGCGGGCGTTGTCGTCATTGCCTTGGCCGAACGCAATCAAATATGGCGCCTACTTTTACCGAGATCCCGCCGGCCGTCAATTCCCTACCGGTAACGCTTTGACCAAGCGCCAGTCACGCAGCAACTCGCTCATTTTGTTAGGAATACGTCGAACGATCACGCCACTTTCGACCCCTCAAACCGGGCTCCGGCAATCCCCCGTGCGGGAAGATGATTGCGCGTGCTAAACTTTTGTCTCCCTCCCGGAAACTGCCGTAGCCTATGCCAGCAGGTGTGTCGTCCAATGTCGCGGTGCGCTTTGGGGTTTTCAAAGCAGACCTGCGTTCGGGCGAACTCCACAAGAATGGCGTCAAGGTCAGGATTCAGGAATTACCCTTCCAGGCCTTGAAGTTGTTAGTCAGCCGTCCTAACGAAGTTCTTAGCCGGGAAGACATTCGCCAAGCCCTGTGGCCGGAGGGCGTGTACGTGGATTTTGATCGCGGCGTCATCAGCGCCATCAATCGTCTGCGCGATGCGCTGGGCGATTCCGCCGAGAATCCTGTCTTCATTGAAACTGTCGGAAGGCGTGGCTACCGCTGGATCGCGCCCACGCACAGCTTGGAACTTCCGGCCAAGGCTGCTGTTGACGTGAAAACCGAAGTAGTAGGATCGGCGTCCTCTCCTCATCGAGACCGGAACTTGGTTTTTGTTTTATCCGTTTTGATCTTACTTTTTTCTCTCTGGTTGTTCTGGACGAGACGTCCGTTTTTGCTTCGTGCATTATCCGGTCGACCTTCATTCGGGCGGGCCGCTGGCAATGCGAATGTCTCGCCGGCCTCTGGTCCCGGTCATCACCCTGCAAACCGTGAAGCGGAGGAGTTTTATCTCAAAGGACGCTATTACTGGGACAAGCGAACTCCCGATAGCTTGGCGAAAGCTGTTGACTCCTTCACGCAGGCCATCGTTCACGATCCAAATTACTCGCAAGCTTATGTAGGACTCGCGGATTCCTATAATTTGCTGCGCGAATATACCGTCATGCCCTCGTCGGAGGCTTACCCGCGAGCGCTTTCCGCGGCCAGGAAGGCGGTCGAACTCGACGAGCAGTCTTCGGAGGCACATGCTTCTCTCGCCTTCGTTTTTTTTTTCGGTATGTGGGACGCCACCACGGCGGATCGTGAATTCAAACGAGCCATCGCTCTCAATCCCAACAATGCTTTGGCGCACCATTGGTATGCAAGTTATCTCTCTTGCTTGCGCCGTCACCCCGAGTCGTTGACGGAGATCGAACGCGCCCAAGCGCTTGATCCTGCTTCGAAATCTATTCTGGCGGACAAAGGTTCCCTCTTATTCAATGCAGACCGGCAGCCCGAGGCTACCGCGCTCCTGAAGCAGATGGAAGAAAATGAGCCGGACTTTATTTCACCTCACCGCTACCTCAAGGGCATCTACTTACAAACGGGGGATTATCCCCATTACCTGATCGAAGCACGGCAAGAGGCGGGGTTGATGCATGACAACTCGGCTCTGGCCATTGCAGACGCGACCGAAAAGGGTTTTGTAGCCGGTGGCGGGCAAGGTCTGCTGGAGGCTCTTTGGCTGCAAGAGAAAACGCTTTATGATCGTGGCCTGTTTTCTCCCTACAATCTCGCACAGACATGCGCAATGATGGGGAAAAAGCGGGAGGCGCTGCAGTATCTGAAAATCGCTTACGATCAACACGTCGATGGCGTGTCGGAAATGGAAGCGGGTCACGTGTTCGACACACTGCACGACGAACCCGCCTTCCGACGGATGCTTGCGGACGTGGGGTTGCCGCCGCTCCTTTAGCGCCTGCACTCCGGACTGTCTCCTGTTATGATTTGCGGCGCAATGTTTCTACGCTCCAATCGCTATTGTTCTTTTCCGGCGCAGGCTATTCTGGCGACGCTCATAATTTCCTCAAACGTCTGCGCGTTACCCGCTCCGAAGGCGACAACGCCTGTGCTACACACCTTCCGGTTGATCCAGCAATGGATTCCTATGCCTGACGGCGTTCGCCTCTCGGCGACTCTCTACATGCCCGACAGCGTGAAGCCGGGAGAACAATTCCCCGCACTTCTGGAATATCTTCCCTATCGCAAAGACGATGCTACTGCGGCCGGCGACTATCCAATTCACTCCTGGTTTGCGGCGCGCGGATACGTCGGCGTTCGGGTCGACATTCGCGGCTTTGGCACGAGCGAAGGCACACCGACCGATCGGGAATATTCGGAGCAGGAACAACTCGACGGCGAGCAGGTGATCGCCTGGTTAGCGGCTCAGCCTTGGTGCAACGGAAAAGTCGGAATGTTCGGCATTTCGTGGGGAGGCTTCAATGCCATTCAACTGGCCATGCGCCGTCCGCCGGCGCTCAAAGCTATTCTCGCCGTCGATGCCACGGAAGAGCTATTCCACGATGATATCCATTACATCGACGGCATGATGCACTTCGACGAGTTCGAGCTCAATATGGATCTGGCTCCGGCGATGACTGGAGCTCCGGACTACACGCTCGATGAAAAGATCCTTGCTGCACGCTTTGAATGGGCGCCGTGGTCTCTAATGTATTTCAAACACCAACGCGACGGCGCCTTTTGGCATGCCCCTGTGCGGCCGCTCACCGAAATCAAAGTTCCCTGCTTCTTAATCGGCGGTCTGCTCGACGGCTATCGTGATTCGATCCCGCGTATGTTGGAACAGGTCAAAGCGCCGATCAAAGCGATCATTGGTCCGTGGAACCACACTTTCCCTAATGACGCCGAGCCTGGTCCACAGATTGAATGGCGTGATCAAGCGCTGCGCTGGTGGGATTATTGGCTGAAAGGCCGCAACACAGGAATCATGGAAGAACCACCGCTCTCGATTTATATGCAAGACTGGCACCCGCCTGATCCCAAGCTGAAAAATGTGCCGGGAAAATGGCGCGGGGAGATTGGGTGGCCTCCCAGAAACGTAGCGAACACAACCCTCTATCTCTATGACGCTCACGTGCTCTCGACAGATCCTGCAAAGCCAGCGCTGCATCAACTGCGCTATGTGCCGTCGATTGGAGTAGAAGCCGGATTCTGGTGGGGAGAGCTGCTCACCGATCAGCGGCCCATCGACGCTTTCAGCCTCACCTACGATTCGGCTCCGCTCAAAACTGATCTCACTATGCTGGGACGGCCTCACGCGCTGCTTCAGGCAAGTTCCTCAGCCCCGCTGGCGGACTGGTTCGCGCGGCTCTCTGACGTGGCTCCCGATGGTACTGTCACGCAGGTGACCGGAGCAGGACTCAACGGGGCGCAGCGCGAGAACGAATCGGACCCGAAAGACGTGGTGCCCAATCAGACTTATCCACTCGATATTGAAATGCACCTCGCTACCTGGACTTTTCCTAAGGGTCATCGCATCCGCCTCTCCATTTCGAATGCGCTCTGGCCTATGGTGTGGCCAACTCCCTATGCCATGACGACCTCGTTGCAACTCGGCGGCGACACCGGATCGCGTCTGACGTTGCCGCTGGTCCCACCCTCGATGTATGCCGCCCCGCAGTTTGCAACCCCCGAGCCATCTGAGGAACGCAGCGACATTAAGGACGAAGGTTCTCTTTGGCCCGGCGATTGGAAAGTCGAGCGCGATGAAGTCAATGCCAAGACCAAAGTGACTTGGAGCGGAAAATCGGCAGAGACCTATCCCTGGGGAAAAGAAAGCGACTTCGAAGGGATCACCTACGTGGCTGACGATAACCATCCTGAGACCAGCTCGGTTCAAGGAGACACTGAAATCGTTGTGGCGCTGAAGCAACAGACACTGACCTGGCGCGGCCATCTCACACTAAGCAGCGATGCCAGAAACTTCTACTATAAATACACTCGCCAGCTGTTAAAAGATGGACAACCTGTGAAGGAAAAGACTTGGGAAGAAGCCATCCCCAGGGACCATCAGTAGACGCTCATTCTTCGACGATCGTTCGCAAGTGACCATCGCTAAAAATCCCAACCGCCTTTATTTTCTCTTGTCTAGAGGATTGTGCTGCAGGCTCGATTCCGATAGGAACAAGAGTTAATTACCGGAGTTACCTTCGCGTTATCCCCGATTGGTCGTATGCTATCCGAAATGAACAACTTACCCCCGCGACCCTGTTTGTTCACTGTCCTGCTAGCATTCTTCTTAGGAATCAGCGCCTTCCGCCCATGCATTTCAAGCGCTCAAGAACAGGCGCCAGCGGCGCGGAAGGTCGTGAGCCAGGTGAGCCCACAGTATCCGGACCTAGCCAAAAAAATGCATATCCGCGGAACTGTCAGAGTGGAGGCGCTCGTTGCCCCCGGCGGAAAGGTGAAACTTACGCAAGTGGTGGGTGGTAGCCCTGTGTTGGTGAAAGCGGCGGTTGACGCCATAGAAAAATGGAAGTGGGCGCCGGCGCCGCAAGAGACCAAAGAACTCATCGAACTCACTTTTCAACCCTAGTGTCCGAGTGCTCGCAAGTACCTGGGACGCGCTGGGCTCAGTTACGCGTTAATTCCCTCTCAGTTACGCCCGCCAGCGTCACGAAACGAATCGCTCCTGCTGCGTCCTCAAAGATAAGGCCGGTTGCACCGTTATGGACCACGGCGGTGACCAGATGACCGTATGATTTCGGAATGCCTCCGCGAATCGGGGTCTGATCGTAGCGCGCCAATTCTCCTTCTTTCATGCCGTTGACGCTGACGAACCGGATTACTCCTTGTGCATCTTCAAAAACCAGGCCGGTGCCAATGGAGTCTGGGATGGCGGTTACGAGTTTGCCGTACGATTTCGGCACGGCTGCGATCGCAGGCGCCTGCGCATAAACGACGCTAGAGTTGCGCGTTCCGGCCACATATCCAGCAATCACCAGGAGTCCACTTCCTAACACTGTCAATATTCGTTTGCGCATGTTTCCATAACTCCTTCTGAGCACCGGCCTCGAATGATCCACTGCAGTAGTTATCTTCATCACTGTCTCGGTGCCGATCTCAGCAACTAGGGTTCGACCAGGATTTTGTGCATCATACCTAGGTCTTCGTGCAGCAGAATATGACAATGAAATAAAAATGTTCCTGCGATCGTCGGATCCCGGAAATCCATGCGCAACTTCACGCTGTGATATGGACCCTTGCCATCCCAATATGGAATTTCGATGGTGTCGCGTAGATCATTGTTCGTGGCTGGTTTTCCATCGACTTCAAGAACTTCGAAGTGTATCTGATGGATGTGAAAGGCATGGGTTTCCAGGGCACGATTTTCGATTGTCCAATCCTCGACAGCTCCGACCTTGGTGGTGATGACGGGCTTTTCGTCCGGCTCGAAAACCCTCTGCTTTTGTCCGTCGACTGTAATATAAAACTCAATGGGTCCGTTGGTGCCGCCAAACTCCTCCGAGAAAAAAAGCTTCCGCTTCGCCGTCACCTGGGCATGGGAGAGATCGGAAAACTTGAGTTCGCTCACCGCCGAGTTCGCGGTCGTCCTTGACATGTGCCGGGAATCATTGTCTCCGTCGACGACCTGAACATCGGCGATCGTTTGGCTGACATCGGCGTTCCCGGTTGGTCCGGTGGAGTAAGCAGTTGTAAAGAACGCCGCGCTTCCACCGGCCGCCGGAGCTTGCACGATAAATTCCGCTCGGCCTGCTGGCGGAACCAAAATTGTATCTTGCTCCCGGGTCTGAGCCAGAGGATAGCCATCGAGCGCAATGATCTCCATCGGCCGCGGTTTATCGTGTACCAGAAACTGCAGCTGCAGAAAATCCTGGATCGAAGCATTGGCGACGCGCCAAAATTGTTTCTCATTCGGCTTCATTTGGATGATTGGCTTAAGCCCGACAGCCGAAGCCACCTGGTAGTTAAGGGTCAGCTGATAAGGTCCGGGAATCCAGGGAACGAGATACTGCTGACGAATCACGAAAACGCGTTCAGTAAGTCCCGTGACTTCGGGGCGATATTTCTCCATTCCTTCGACGACGATGGCGCCCGCAGCCCCGCCATTCACCTGGAACTCGGTGAAGCCATGCACGTGCGGATGATACCAATACAAGCCCGGCGGCTCGGTTGCAGGAATCTGCATGCTGTACTTGAATCCGGGGGTGCCGGGTTGAATTAGAGTATTGATGACATCGTCCTCATGGCATACGGGCGGAACATTCAGGCCATGAAAGTGCACATTGGTCGATTCGAGAGTCATGGCGCCGCCATCGCCGCAGGTCGTTTGGCTGGATGGAGGCATTGCCATCGCTGCAGTTTTCGAATCGCCTTCCTTGATCTTGTTGACCACTTCGAGATCCAACTGGTCCCCGGGATTGACCCGCAGTGTTGGTGCTTCGACGATTTGCCCGGAGGCATTGTATTTATAGCAATAGTGCGTGTAGCCAGATTTATCAACCGAGTGCTCGATGACAAACTTAGCGGAAAGAACGCCGTTCTGCGACTCAATGCTGTAGGGATCGGCCACTACAGTGCCGCCATCCGGGCGAGCGGGACAGTCTTGCGCAGCTAATTTAAAAACAGAGAATCCGCACAGTAGAAGTATCAGCAACCATCGCGCACGCGATCGCATATCGAGCTCTCTGAGACAGATCGTAAGATCAGAAACATCGGTCATAACTGCGAACCGTTCATGCTTCTCGGCTATTGTTTAGAAAGATCGCGGGGGGAAAGTACCAATCGATAGCAAGCCTTGGCTGTTTGGATCGGAGAATGGCGACTTCCCTGCTTCTTGCAATGTACATTTCCCGTCCGTTGCTTCGAGCCTCACCATGGCGATCCCGGACGGACTACCAAACTCGGCTACATACACTCCAGCTCCGTTCGCGCTCTGGCTGATCAATCCGAGACCTCCCAGATACGACCAGCTAGCGGACTCTCCTCGGATTTGGCCGGAAGTGCAGCCACCGGAGAGCACGCCTGTTGTCTTATCGAAAAATACTGCGCTCACTGTGGCTCCCTGCGTATTGACCACATAGAGGAGCGTTTCATCCGGACTTAACATGACGTTGCTGGAGCTGATGCTCGCCTTGGACGTATGCACCAAGGTCGGTGTCAGCTTGCCTGAAGAAATATCCGACACTTCCACCACCATCGACGTGGAAGTGTCGCCGAAAATTGCGTAATGGCCATCGTTTGTAATGTCGATGGAATTCGGATAGGTGGCGTCCTGCGAATTACGGGTTGCGGTGGAATATTGTTTGTCAGCATGTGAGACGGGAGTGCCTAGCGAAATGTCGAACGACTCGATCGTACCATCGGTATAAGTAGCAATCATCAGGTTATTGTGAATCGCCATTCCGTTGACCATGCCGCCGGCTAACCCGCTCACCGAGATATCATTGACAAACACGAGACCACATCCCGCTAATACCTGGAACGTTCCGATGCTGTTCGAATCCGTAAAGCTGGCGTACAGATAGTGGCTGTTCGTAGCCAGGCCAATACCGTTTGACGTGCCGGCATCGGTTGGAGAGCCAGTGATGCTGCCGCCTATGGTCAAGGTAGAAAGAACAATCCCGGTAATCTCTCCGGTTGAAGCTTGCGAAGCATATACGCAGTGTTGATTCGCGTTTTCTAGCACGCTGATACGGTTTGCTCCAAAAAAGCCCGCCACGTTGCCAAAACCGCCGGTTTGTACTTGTTGCTTCAGCGTGAGCGTGCCGTCGGGTGCCACTGTGTAAAAGCTGATACCTGGATCGTCGTTGGTAACGACATACTGAGCTGCACCGAAGCCAACTCCACTCAGGGCAAGAACATTCGCGATCAGCAGAACCGGACAAAACAACCTAGTCTGGTATCGAGTCTTCATAGTTCGACGGGTTGATGTGCAAGCGAACCCCAGAAGTAGACCACAGCCGAGGGGAGGGTACAAGCGGTGATGTTCGTTTGCGTGGAAGCCGCCGGCCTGGTGCAATGATTTGCGGAAACAGATCAAATCATCGAACCGCTACTGCTTGCAAGCGGCGGCTCCAGCCGACTTATAAACCTTTCCATCTTTCATCACGAATTCCACGTTCTCTAGCAAGCTGATGTCTTTTAGCGGATCTCCATTCACTGCAATCAAATCCGCATACTTTCCCACCTTGATCGAGCCTAACTCGTTCGCACGTCCCAACAGATCCGCCGCATTCGAGGTCGCCGCCTGAATCGCCTGCATCGGCGTCATTCCGTACTTCACCATGAACGCGAACTGCTTTCCGCTGGTCCCATAGGCGCATACGCCGGCATCGGTGCCAAATGACATTTTTACTCCAGCGCGCACCGCCTTGCCGAAATTTTCGCGCTGGATTCGCGCAAGATCTCCTTCGTGCTGCAAGAAATCCGCCGGCGTCTGTCCTGTCTTCCCGCCTGCCTGGATACATTCATCGTCGTAAATATCCATATCCAAATAGGTTCCGCGCTGTTTCGCCATCGCAATGAGATCATCGTCCAGCATTTCCGCATGTTCAATCGAGGCTGCGCCCGCGAGAATCGCATTTCGGATTCCCTCTGCTGCGTGCGCATGCACAGCGACGCGAAGACCGAAGTGCTTCGCCTCGTCTACTCCTGCCTGTAGCTCCTCCTCGGTGAATTCTACAGACGCCGGGCTGCTGCCATGGGTTAACACCGCTCCGGTCGAAAGCATCTTGATCACATCCACTCCATCGTGTGCGAGCAAGCGTACTTTCTGCCGTACTTCCCATGGACCGTTTGCTTCACCATAATGCAGATCCCACGGCAATTGAATATCGGGAGCCTGTCCCGTCATTGCTCCCGCGCCACCGGTAATCGTGACGTATGCTCCCGCCACAAACATCCGCGGACCGATCACGTCTCCGCGCGCGATTGCGTCTCGTAGCGCAACATCGTTCAACGCCCGATAAGTCCCCACGTCACGCACCGTCGTAAATCCCGAAAGTAACATCGCCCGCGCATTCGGAATCGACTCCAGCACGATCTGCGAGGCTGTCTTTCGCAGGACATTAAACGGCTCCCCGTCGCTTCGGCCGTCGGCGACATGCGTATGACAGTCGATCAGTCCCGGTAGTACGGTCTTATCCGAAAGATCAATCACAGTGGCATTCGAGGGCAGAGTAAGATCTTTGCCAACCGCCTGAATCTTGGTGTCTTTAATCAGGACTATCTGATTTGTAAGGACCGTCCCGGAATCGGGATCAATCAAGCGTCCCACACGAACCGCCGTAACCTGCGCCGGCGCTGAGGAAGCGATTGCCACCGCGATCACCATCAAACAAGTGTTTTTCAAAGGCCCCCCGGGAACACGGCCTGATGGACGGCGTAGAATTTCTCCCTGGCGACGACCAGAGCTAGCCCGCGAACTCACCTTGCTCCATACCACTCTTCAAGTCCTCCGCCAGCAACTGATGAAATAATTGCTCCCCGGCTTCCCTTCGCGCCGAGAGCCGTCCAGCGCCGTAGGCCCGCGATTTCAAACCTCTCTGCACCGCTTCGCAAATCCCCAAGTCCTCATCCTGAACGCGATTTCCCACTGCCACACTTCCTTCGTTGTAAGCGCGCGCCGACTCGCTGACATCGCTAAAATAAAAATCGAAGATCACCCGGCAGTGTTCGACATCGACCGGGATCACCAGATTCGTATCCAAATATCCTTCGTAGCAATTGAACATGAAATTCGGATGCAGCCAGAAATACCAGGCTCGATCGCCGCGCCGGGTTGTGCCGATCGCCGCATCTTCGCCCGAACTCACCATTGGACTGGACTGCAAGCAATACCGATCCTCATTCTCGATGGTGTACTGCTTGTAATCCAAAATCGAATTGAGTCCCTTATGTAAATGTGGAACGTGATAACCGCCATCCAGATAGTTATCGACGAACACCTTCCAATTACAGTGAATTTCGTAGGTCTGGCTGGCAAAGTAATGCAGCTTATGTAGTCCGAGCGGAGCCACTCGCTTCATTAAGCCCCCCAGAAACTCCGTCAATGGAGCAGCATCGGCATCCAAATTCACGAATATAAACTTCTCCCAAGTGTCCACCTTCACTGGAACTAGCCCGTTGTCTTTGCGCTCGAAGTTCTTCACGCCATCAAACTCCGGCATGCCTTTGAGCGTGCCGTCCAGTCCGTAGTTCCAGCCATGATAGGGACAATGCAAAATCGAAGCCTGCCCGCACGGCTCTGTCACCACTGCGGCCGCATGGTGCCGACAAACGTTGTAGAACGCCCGAAGTATGCCATCGTGTCCGCGCACCGCCACCAGCGGCTCTCCCGCCACAGTGGCTGTCACAAACTGGCCCGCCTTTTCTACTTGATCGATGCGGCCCATCACCTGCCACGTCCGGGAGAAAAGGGTCTGCCGTTCCAGATCGGCGATTCGCGCATCTACGTACCAAGACGACGGAATCGTCGACGCTTCCGTCAGTGGTGCGGTTACGTCATAGCTCGCCAGAATCTGCGCCACGCTCATTTCATTCTTGAGGCCGTTTTTCATACCTTCTTCCCCGTAAGTTGTGCCTTGTCGGAACCAATCGCACGTCGCAGTAATTCGACGAACTGCTCCATGCGTTTTTCTTTCTCTTCGGGAACCGGACCTGATTTTCGGAATAACCCGGGATCTAACTCTTCGGTGAGCAGAGCATCCTGAAACCGGTCCATCGTCCACTCCAGGATCGATCCGATCATGTCCACATCCAGATCCGTCCGTAACTCGCCTCGTCTTACCCCGAAGCTGACAAAATCGCGCCAGCCGTAAGGATCCTCTGCCACCAGAAATCGATTGATTTCTCTACGCAGGGCCAGATCCGTTCCGTAGTTGCCCACCAGGTAAATGCGATACGACGACCAGTTGTCGCGCACCATATTTTCGGTGCGCCCTAACCAATAGCGCAGCACTTCGAACAATCCGCGCTCCTGCACCGTGGCAGGAGCCTGCATATATTTCGGAAACGATTGCACCGCCTTCTTGTAGGCCTCGAAGAACAATCCATCTTTACTCTTAAAGTGCTGAAATACCGATCCTTTCGCAATTCCCAGTTGTGCCGCAATATCTTCAACCCTGGCCGCGCTATATCCGCGCTCCGCAAAGTGCCGAATCGCAACCTCCACAATGCGCGCTCGTTTCGCCTCCGAGCGCGGACGGGGCTTGCCGTCGCGCCTCATCTGCGTCGGTTTCGCCAGACTGCTCGTGATTCCTTCCATGGCCCAACCCCCCAAATTCGTTTGACCTTCGGTCAACGAACGATACAGCACCGGGAAACGATTTTTCAATGGCTTTTTTGTTGACATTTCTTTACTTTCTTCCAGGTGACAGTTTTCTGATTTTGACCAACGGTCAGCAGCATGTCTCGTGGCTCCAAGTCGATTTATGACGCGGTAATTATCGGTGCCGGCCATAATGGGCTGACCGCTGCGGGGTATCTTGCCCGCGCCGGATACTCTACGCTCGTTCTCGAACGCCGCGACATTGTGGGCGGATGCTGTGTGACGGAGGAGATCGCTCCGGGCTGCCGCGCATCCACTACTTCCTACATCGCCAGCATGCTTCGCCCCGAGGTGATCCGGGATCTCCATCTCGCCGAGTACGGGCTTCGCATGGTCCCTTGCGACCCGGCCCTCCAGGTTCCCTTCCCTGACGGGCAACTTGTCTCCTGGTGGTCGAAGCGCGATGAAGTGGTTGAGGAGTTGCGCAAGATTTCTCCCCGGGACGCCGCAACTTTTGTCCACGTCGACGACAGTCTCAAGAAGCTAGCACGCTATCTCCAACCATTTTTTCTCGAGCCTGCGCCTGAACCGGGCACGCAATCTTTCGACGGATGGGTGGACCTGTTTCGCGCCGGCAGGCGTTTTCACGGAATTTCCAGCAGCGAAATCTCGCAGCTTGTCTCGTTTCTGACCGGCAGCCTTGGCGGCTTTCTCGATCGCCATTACGAATCCGAGAAGATCAAGACGCTGTTTCTGGCCAATAACGTTTACGGCAAGCATGGAGGACCTTACCAGCCTGGCTCCGCGCTGGGCCTGCTATTCCACTTACTAAGTGGAGGCGAGCATGAGCAACAAGGCTTCTATGGACACGTGATTGGCGGCATGGGTTCGATCACCCAAGCAATGGCGACTGCGGCACGAGCCTTCGGCGCCGAGGTCCGCACCAACGCGCCGGTCCAGCAGATCGATTCGCGCCGTGGCCGAGTGCGCGCCGTGGTCCTCGAAGATGGAACGGAGATCCGGGCCCGCGTCGTGCTCTCGAATGCCGATCCCAAACGCACCTTTCTTGGGCTGGTTCCCGAGCGCGATCTGCCGGCTGATTTTGTTCACGCCATTCGCGGAATTAAAATGGATGGTCCCTGCGCCAAGCTCAACCTAGTCTTGCACGAAGAGCCTCGCTTCACCGGTACTCCGCCGAATTACGCACCGCAACAGCGTTCACTTTTCACATTAGTTCCCTCGCTGGAATTCGCTGAACGCTGCTACGACGTCGCCAAGTTTGGAGACATTCCCGAGCAGCTTTGGGTCGATTGTGTAGTCGCTTCGAACGCCGATCCATCGCTGGCGGCGCCTGGCAAACATGTGATGACCTGCTTCGTGCAGTATGTTCCCTACAAACTTCGCCAGGGAACATGGGACGAGCAGCGCGAGGAATTGGGCGACCGTGTAGTGAAAAAGATCGCCGAATACGCTCCCAATGTTCCGGGCGCTATCGTCGCGCGCCAGATTCTCACTCCCCTCGACTTGGAACGTACCTATGGCCTAACCGAAGGCAACATCTTTCACGGAGACCTGAATCTTGAGCAGTTGTTTTTCAATCGCCCGGTAGCGGGATGGGCGAAATACAGAACTCCTATCGCTGGGCTATATCTATGCGGCGCCGGAGCCCATCCGGGCGGCGGCGTGACCGGAGCCCCGGGTCATAACTCCGCCCATCAGGTTCTGCGGGACCTGAAAAAAGGAAAATTCAAAGAGGCCATGTCATGAATCAACGGCTTCGGGTTCCACGTGGATTTGTGCCCGGTGACCCTTTGCGGGCGCTGCGACCTTGTAGAAATTAGACGCCCTGTTAAAGAGCTGACACGGAAGGAGATGGCAAATGTCTGAAACACCGCAGCAGTACACCCAGCGCATACTGGCTCACTCTCATGGACAAGATCCGATCAAAGTCCTATCGGCAACGAGCAAGAAGTTAGCTCGCCTGATCAAAGGCTTCTCTACCCGCAAACTGCGCAAGCGCCCGGCACCCGATAAATGGTCGGTTGCAGAAATCGTGGCACACTTGGCGGATGTTGAAATCGTAATCGGATGGCGCTTGCGCTCCATCCTTGGCGACCCTGGAACACCCGTGCAAGCCTACGATCAGAACGCCTGGGTTATTTCCGGGCACTATGACAAGCGCGATCCCGTTAAATCCATTGAGTTACATCGTGTGGTGCGCGAAGCAAATCTCTCCCTACTCAAGTCGCTTTCTCCCGGTCAATGGAAGCATTATGGCCAACACGCCGAGCGTGGACAGGAATCGATCGAGCACATCGTCCGCATGGTGGCTGGACATGATGTCAATCATATCCGCCAAATTGAACGAATTTTAACTCCCACAAGTTAACTGCATCTCACGAAGGAGCACGTATGCCTAAGCAAGGAATTCTCGAACGCCTGAAGCTCGGTCCCGTCCTCGGCGATGGCGGCTACTTACTGGAACTCGAAAAGCGCGGATGGGTTCGTCCCGGGCCTTTTACTCCCGAAGTGGCGATCGTCTATCCCGATGCGCTGCGCGAACTCCACATCGAATTCCGCGAAGCGGGTGCCGAAGTCCTCCAGGCCCTGACTTTTTACGCCAGCCGCGACAAACTGGCCACAGTTGGCCTGGAGGACCGCGTCGAAGATATCAACCGTTCCGCCGTCCGCGTTGCGAAAGAGGTGGCTGGAGAGCAGTGCCTGGTAGCTGGAAATCTAAGCCTGACCTGGATGTATGAGCCGAACAGCCCGACTGCAGCGGATCGGGTCCGGCAGACCTTCGACGAACAACTGAAAGTCCAGTGCGAAGAAGGCGTTGACTTCATCATCGGAGAGACATTCTCCTGGCTGGGCGAGGCGCTTCTTTGCCTGGAACGAGCCAAGAAAACCGGGCTCCCTACCATGGTTACGATCTGCTTCGAAAATAAAGATGAAACAGCCGAGGGCACGGGAGCCGCCACGGCCGCGCAGATCTTGTTCGATGCCGGAGCCGACATCGTAGGGATGAATTGCCTCCGTCCGCCACAACATATACTTGCTCCGATGGAACAAATGCGGAAAGCCGTGGATGGCTATCTCGCCTGCCAGCCCGTGGCTTATAACACGCCGGGCGATCGGCCCGACTTCACCAGCTTGCCGGAATTTCCCTATGCTCTCGATCCGCTCCAACTGACTCGCAAACAAATGGGAGACTATGCCCAGCGAGCAAAGGAAATCGGCATAAACTACATAGGATCCTGCTGCGGCTCGGTGGCTATGCACGTACGAGAAATGGCTCGAGTGCTCGGCAAGCGTCCCGCGGAGAGCCGCATCTGGAAAAAGGGTGGCGCAAAACCGATGTCGGCTTATGAATATTACGATCACGATAGTGTCGGCGCGAAATAAAGTGTAGTTCCAATCATTCGCGCGGCTCGGTTGCGGTCGCGCTTATGAGAGTAAGTGAAACCCATCCTGCCGAGCTTGGGCAACTTTTAGTCGGCAGGTTGTTGGTGTCCTTCCGCCAGCTCTGGCAGTGGCTTTGACGAGGTCGTGGTAGCGGCTTGCCGGCCACGGGTGGTGGTGATCACGATTACGCTGATGAGCACGAGAAGGGTTCCGAGTAGAGTTCTGGGGCCGACGGCCTCGCCCCCAAGAAAATATCCGAGGGCCACGGCGACCACAGGATTGACATAGGCATAGGTTCCAACCTTGGTTGGCGATTCGTGATGGATGAGCCAGACATAGGCGGTGAAACCCACAATGGACCCTGCCACAATCAAGTACGCCAGCGCGAACCAGGCGCCGCGAGAAACCGTTTGCGGGTGAAAATCGCGAAACTCGCCGAAGATTGCCGCAATCACCGCGAGCATGATTCCTCCCGCTAGCATCTGCGCTCCCGAGCTCATGACTTTTGATTCCGGAAGGGGAAGCTTGCGCGTGAGAGCTGAGGCAATCGACCAGCTGATCGCGGCGATGACCAGGGCAATCGCGCCCTTGGGATCGATTGGGAGTTCGCCGAAACTCCGGCTCAGCGAGTGGCTCACCAACACGGAAACGCCGCCGATTCCGACCAACAGAGCCAGCGCGAGCCGGAAGGTCAGCCGCTGCGTGCGCAGAAAAATTATTTCCGAAAGCGTCATGAAGACGGGAATGGTCGCAAGCATGACGGCGGCAATTCCTGAAGGTACGCGCTGTTCGGCCCAGAACAACAGGCCATAATCGACCACGAAGATGCAAACGGCGAGAACCGAAGCCGCGAGCCACTCCCGGCGCGTCGGCGAAGGCGTTCCCTTTAGGCGCATCCAGGCAAAGAGGACGATTCCGGCTACGAAAAACCGCATGCTGGCAAGAACAAGCGGTGGAACCTCTCGCACCCCCACACGGATCGCGAGAAAGGTTGAGCCCCAGACGAAATAAATGATAGAAAAAGCCAGCACGGTCTTCCATGCTGGAGGACGGACGGATGCTTCCATGTGGAATAGATCACGGGCGAGGCGGCCGGGACGCAGAGTTTTTCTGCTAATGAAGTTCCTTCACGAACTCCCGATCAAAATCCCGACGGCAAAAACGAGCACTCCGCCTACTACCACCTGAAACCCTGCTGAGAGCAGCGGAGTATCCATATACCGATTCCGAATCCAGGCGATCGTCGCCAATTCCATTGCCACGACGATTACGGCCGCAATGAACGCTACGTGGAAATCTTGAATCAGAAATGGGAGGGTATGGCCGATGCCGCCTGCTGCTGTCATCAATCCGGTCACGGCACCGCGCAGCAAAGGCCGGCCGCGACCAGTCATCGATCCATCATCGGAAAGCGCTTCGGCGAATGCCATGGAGATTCCCGCTCCAATCGAAGCCGCCAATCCGACTAATAAGGCATCGTGACTGCTTTTGGTCGCGAACGCGGCCGCGAACACAGGAGCCAGCGTCGACACCGATCCGTCCATCAACCCCGCCAATCCGGGTTGTACAATCTGCAATACAAACAGACGGCGCTGGGCTTCTTCCTCGGTCTTCTTTACGGTCAACGGAATGCTCTCTTGCATCGCTCCGGCGGTTACCTGATGCTTGCGCTCGATCTCTTCCAGATCTCCCAGCAACTTACGAATACCCGCATCCGTCACCTGACCGATCGCCTTCTGATAGAACTGGCGAGTTTCCAGTTCCATGAGCTCCGCCTGCTTCCGCACCTCGGCGATTTTTAAAGGACGGGTCAGCCAGAACGACTTTCGGGGGGCAAAACCCTTTACATCCTCCCGTCGGATCAGCGGAATATGCTCCCCGAAGCGGGCCCGATAGGTTTCGATCAGCATGGCCCGGTGCTCGGACTCCTCCGCGCCCATATCGTCAAAAAGCTTGGCCGTCGCCGGATAAGTCTCGCGCAGGCCCTCGGCGAAATCTGCAAACACGCGCCCATCTTCCTCTTCGAGTGAGACTGCTAACGCGAGAATTTCACGCTCCGACAAATCTTTGAATTTCCTTGCCATGCGAATCAGTTTACTGTTTCTGAAATCACTTTCAAGATTTGGGTTTAATACGGTTCCAAGTGTCGCACTACCTTCGTAACATTCCCTCGCTGTCCCCTAATCCGTTCTAATCACATTTATCCAAGAGGAGACCTATGAAACGAATCGCGTTTTTCGTCCTGCTTTGCGCGTCCTTCGCCCACGCCCGCGACCATCAAAACCCGCAGTCGGGCACGATCCTTCAGATGGACTCGGTGCAATGCGGCACCGACCAGAAGAGCGACAAAAGTCTGGCCGGCGAAATCATCGGCACCGACAACAGCCACCAGAAGATGCACACCCTGCTCTGCCGGGAATATGTCTTGCAGACCGACAGCGTCATCTATCGCATTCGTCCCAAGGACGACAAACATCCTACTCTACTGCCGGTAGGCGAAAAAGCTCAGTTCCGGATCGAGAAAGACTTCATAAAGCTTCGTGTCGAAGCCGTCGACGACAAAGAGCGCGAATATGTGGTCATCTCGATGACGCCGCGTGCAGAAGCTCAAACTGCGGACAACCGCAAATAGTCACGTTCCGGTACGGGGCGGGACGCTGTTCTCCGCCCCGGTCATTCTTGCCTCTCCCCGGCCGGCACGCTTTGCCGGCCTGCAGCCGCTCAACCAGGCTCTCCAGTCCGGCAATCTGTCGGGCGCGCAGCCGGATTTCGCCAGTCCGCAAACCTCATTTCGCAGTCTGCCGCCAGTACCTCCACTGCAAGGCCAACGAATCCGACCGCACAGGCCCTCAGTCAGCTCGGCAGCGACTTCCATTCTGGCAACATCTCTGCGGCTCAAAACAGGTCTCGGACACCGTGCAGCAGGATTTCCAGAGACACGCTACTCCCGCAGTCCAACACTTCCGACCGCGTGCCCCAGGCGCTCAAGACCTCCTTCCCCAGGGAGGCCGCCTCTTAGAAAAACAGCCATACGCCGCCAGTAAAACTCAAGCTGACATCGTATGGCTTATTTAATAACCGATTTTTGACGGCTCAAAAATAACTGGTGAAAGCTGACTACTATTGGGCTCTCATCGTCTCGATTGCATCGTGCAGTTCGTGTTCCGCGGCATGCAGATGCTCTTCGGCCTTCGCGCCATGCCCTTGCATATCGTAGTGGTTGGCCGCGCGGGCGCGATCCATTTCATGGATGGCTTCTACCACGTGGTTATGGACTGCGTCCAAATCGTGCCAATCGTGAACCCTATCGGCAACTGCGACCCCAGCGGCAAATGACAGACAAACAGCAAGAACTCCAACCATCATCGTTTTTGTCATAGTCTCTCCTCTCAAGTTGTGGATTGAGTTGTGGATTTGTTGTCCTGGCACGTACTGATATTCGTCATTTTCCTTGAGCACAACTCTTCTGTCAAAAACAATTAGCTCGTCTTGGTACCACGAGAGGTACGTGTCGTTCGCGTATCGAGGACGGGACCCAAGCATGAGCGGCGTAACAAAACGAAAATAGAAATGAAGAAACATCAATCAGAGCTGCGCGCTATGGCGTTCAGAAATTACCCTTGGACGCCTGGATTTCTCCGCTTCTCCACTCATGGTGGGACCATCGACAATTCCCGGCGTTCCTTATTTTTATTTCTGCCCCGATAGTCTTATCCTCTATACCCTTTATCACCAAGAATCGAGATCTACGGTTTTCAATCCAGTACCGGCGACCTTACCGGGTGAATGCATCGTTGCCCGTCCCGCGTAAGGCAGCCATAGCAGCCACCGCGCTGAATCGGCGAGCAGTGAAGACCACCGCCCAGTAGTGATAAACTTTCGGACAATGTGCCGACAAATGTGGCCGTGCTTCGCTGTGTTCGTTACTTGCCTGATGACTTTTCCGCCAGATAGCTTCGCTCAGGCGCGCTCCAGAGCTAGGCTAGAATCCGTTTTGCTAGTAGCGAACCAAGCCGACCACACGCTCAGCATCATCAATCCGGCGACCGCCAAGCAGATCGCGGCCGTTTCAGAAGGCGGCACCACTGGACATGAGGTAGCGGCGTCTCCCGACGGCCGCACCGCTTATGTGCCGATCTATGGCGACTCCGGCGTCGGCAAGCCGGGCAGCGACGGTCGCAATATGGTCGTCATCGATATTGCCACCCGCAAGGTGATCGGCAATGTCGATTTGGGTCACGGCGTGAGGCCGCATTGCGTAATTTACGATCGGAATAGTGACCTGCTCTATGTAACGACAGAACTCGATCAGACCGTGACCGCTGTCGATCCGCATACGCTCAAAGTGGTGGGCGTCATCCCGACGACGCAAGCAGAATCGCATATGCTTGCAATCTCACACGACGGACGCCTCGGTTACACTGCCAACGTCGGTCCTGGGACGATCTCGATGCTCGACATGACCGCTCGTAAAACCATCACGGTTATTCCCATATCGCCGACCATCCAACGCGTCTCGATTTCTAACGACGACAGCATGGTGTTCACTGCCGACCAGACAAAACCGCAGCTGGCAGTCATCGATACGTCCGCCATCAAACTCAAAGCCTGGGTGCCCCTGCCAGCGATTGGCTATGGCACTGCTTCCACCAAAGATGGCCACTGGCTGCTCGTGGCACTACCATCTGTAAATAAGGTAGCCGTTATTGACCTGGGGACATTGAAAGTTGCGCGTACGATCGATGTGGGTCATGGGCCAGCGGAGATCCTTGTGCGTCCCGATGGACTCGTGGCCTACGTCTCTTGCCCCAACGGCAACCAGGTCGCAGTCATCGATCTGGGGCAATGGAAGGTCGAGGCGCCGATCAGCGCGGGCGAATATGCGGATGGCCTGGGCTGGGCCGGTACGCCTCCAACAAAATCAACCAAATATTGAGAGACGAAACCAACTTTTTGCAGGCGAATTGAATCAAAATTTCCTGCCTTAACAATGTTTCGGATGGAGGCAGATCCGCGTCGCCACAGGGGATTACCTGGAGTCGAGAAACGACCGCTGCGACGATCGAGGATACATTGACGATGGAGGATAGATTAATGAACGGATTTAAGCTTTTTGTATTAGGTAGTCTTGCTGCGCTATGCTTTATGCTGGCTGCTCCCACAACACAAGCTCAGGTGAGCGTGAACATCGGAGTCGCGCCTGAGTGTCCGTACGGCTATTATGACGTTCCGCCGTACGACTGCGCCCCCTACGGCTATTACGGACCGGAATGGTTTGTCGGCGGCGTCTTCGTCGGCGCTGGCCCCTGGTTCCACGGCCCAGCCGATTTCCATGGCCACGTAAATAACCGTTTCCATCCTGACCACGGCTATCACGGTCCACATCCAGCCCGCGGCGAGAGACCCGCTCCGGAAAATCACCTCGACAAGGTGGCCCACTTCAAAGCAAACGAAGTGCGCGACGGACGCGGCCATGTGGTCGGCAAAAAATAGTCCCATACTTAGCCGAACTCAGAGGATGCTACGTTCCTAGACGAGAACGCCGGTCCTGCACGGACCGGCGTTTGCACGAGGATCTGAAGTTCGCTAACTTCCTTTCACGCCAGCGTCGGTTTCCGATTGCGCAAACACTTGATTGGCTCCCATGTGAGCCGGCGCCGGCGCCAGCATCTGTTCCTTGCGATAAATCAGATTGCTGGCATTGAAACTTGCCAGTTCAAATCCGTGGCCGTGGGTAATGGCGTCGGTAGGACAGGCTTCCACACAATAACCGCAAAATATACATCGATTGTAGTCGATGTTATAAACCTGGGCGTAACGTTCTGCGCCTGAAACTCTCTTCTCCGCTGTGTTTTCTGCCGCTTCGATGTAGATGCAATTCGCCGGACAGGCCGCGGCGCAGAGGAAGCAGGCTACACATTTTTCCAGTCCATTTTCGTCGCGCTGCAGGACGTGCATACCGCGAAAGCGCTCCTGAAATTTAGCGCCCTTCGTGGGGCCGGGACCGTCGGGATAGTTCTCGACGATGGATGGCTGAAACATCTCCTTCAGGGTGATGCTCATACCCTGCGCGATGGCACCGATGTTTTTGATCACGGACATGACTTACTAGTATAGCGGATGGGGCGGCATTACTGCCGAGAAGCGGACATCGCGAAGAACATTTTTCTGGAATCAGGCGCGGGCTCTTTCTGTCTGCGCCTTTTTTCTTACGTCACGCTCGGTTGTTGACGCGCTCCCCTCTGCTTCACTCGGGGGTTCGGTAAAAATGAACCGGCTGGTGTAGTCTGGGAGCTTCTCATTTTCAGTTGTTGGGAGATTTTGTATGGCACAGAGTTTGGCTTTGAAGAGAAAAGTTGCGGTTTTGGGTGCGGGGAAGATGGGGTCGATTTTGCTGCAGTCTTTCTTGCGCGATGGATTGCTTTCGCCGCGACAGACCTGGGCTACGGTGGCGCATCCGGAGCGGGCTCAGTTGTTGAAGGAAAAGTTGAAGGTTCACGCGGGAACCGACAACTCCGAAGCGGTGAAGGACGCGGACATTATTTTTCTTTGCGTGAAGCCGCAGGTGGTAGCGGAAGTAGTGCGGGAGATCCGCACGCACCTGAATGGGAAGAAGTTGGTGATTTCGGTAGCAGCGTCGGTTCCGACGGAGATGATTGAGCGGGCCTTGGAGAAAGAAGTGCCAGTGGTGCGGGCGATGCCGAATACTCCTTGCGTGCTGGGCGCGGGAATGACGGCGCTGTGCAAGGGGAAGTTTGCGACCAAGCAGCATTTGGAAACGGCGACGAAGTTTTTCGATGCCGTGGGGCGAACGGTAGTCGTCGACGAAAAACATATGGACGCGGTCACGGGATTGTCGGCGAGCGGGCCGGCATATATCTACATCATTCTGGAATCGCTGGCGGAGGCGGGCGTGAAGGTGGGACTGCCGCGTGACATCGCGACGCTGCTGGCGGCGCAGACAACCATGGGCGCTGCTCGAGTGGTGCTCGAGACCGGTGATCATCCGGCGCTGCTGAAGGATGCCGTGACTACTCCGGCGGGATGCACAATTGACGGGATCATGGAACTCGAAGAAGGCAAGCTGCGTGTGACTTTAATCAAGGCGGTGGTGAAGGCGGTGCAGCGAGCTAAGGAATTGGCGTTCTCGTAGGGCGACCAATTTCGCCGCGTGCACGAGGGAACTTCCTCCATGGTGCGTCTTCGGATTCGGATGGTTAAGGGTCCTTTGAGTGCGCGAGCACTTCACTTTTTTAGGCCCCCGCTCCGGATGAAACATAAACAAGCGGTGGGTAGGGGCTTCCTGTCGAGGGATTAGTTTGGCAGGGCGAAGCTTAGAGTGACATCGGTCTGGAACTGGGACGGGCGATCGTGTTGGCGGTAGGGTTGGTAACGCCAGCTTCGAACGGCTTCGGTGGCGGCTCCGGCGAGTAGAGGATCTCCGCTTAGAGTGCGGATATTGGCGACGGTGCCGTCTTCAGCGACCTCGACTTCCAGCACTACACTTCCAGCTCGGTGCGCTGCCAGGGCTTCGGGGGGATAGTGCGGCTCGGTGCGGCTTATCAGGCGGGTCTCGGCTTTCGCTGGGGGTAACCATACGGGCGGGGCAGGTTTTGTTTCTGCGGGTTTCGTTTCGGTGGAATTGTTGGCGGTAATTCTTGCGGTCGACGACGCTTCTACGATGGTGTTGCCGCCGTGCTCGGTGGAATTGGGACTGGGTGGCTGATGTTTTATTGGGCCCGCGCTACTCGGAGCGGGCTTCACTCGGAAGATGACTTTGCCTTTTTCGTAAACTACCAACTCGTCATCAGACGCGGTGCTGCTGGATTTTCCTGAGGCTCCAGCGGTTGTGCTTGTCGCGGATTTTGGTACGCGTGATTTTGTCGTCCCCGATCCTGTTTGGCCCGGGCTTGCGCTCGTCTCCGTGGATTGCGACTCTGGAGCGCGGGAGGCGGCGGGGCGAAGCCATCCGACGCGGGAACCTATGAGGAAGCTGACGGCTATGATGGCGAGAATTGCCAGCGCTCCGAGGACTACTGTCCAGGTTTCGTAGGGGGCACGATTGGCGGGTTGTGCCATGGCTGCTAATTCGGGTGCGATCAGTTTGGGCTGGGCCTCCGATGGATCAATCACAACCACGGGCTTGCGCTGCCCGATTTCGATGGCGGCATAGCGGATGCGAGCGCACTCTTCGGCAAAGCCTTCCAGCAGTTTCTGGTCAGTATGGGAGAAGGCGGCGGGTGTTGTGGAAAAAACTTCGAGCACTCCCATGAACTGGGAATTTTTTATGTCGAAGACAGGAACAATGAGGATAGAGCGGATGCCCAGGCGTCTGGAGATAATGGGATCGATGCGCGGATCAAACTCGGTATCGACAGAGAGCTGCGGCTGATGGGTTTGCAGACACGCTCCGGAGAGGCCGTCACGCGTGTTGAGGGGTACGCCCAGATCGGGGGCCAATTGTCCAGTGGCGGCTCGGCAGACCATCTCGTCGCCGCGGAGCAGAGCCAAGGCAGCGGCGGCGGCGCGGGTCGCTTCCGCGGCACGAACTACCAGTTCGTTGAGCACCAGGTCGAGAGCGAGTTCGTGCGGAAAACCGGCGCGGACGTGCTGCTCGAGGATACCGGTCAGGTCGAGAGACGAATCGTCAGGGCAGAACTCGGACCTGGACATAGGTTGCGGGAACATCGCTTGTTCCGGCAGTCTGCAGAAATTCGGAGAAACGCAGGCCTGATGGGAGTTTCCCGCGAAATGGAGTGGAAGTCAATCGAACGTCGAAGGCGCACGATTGGGTAATTGGGTGATCTTTGCAATTTGGATCGCGGAGAATCCGCGCCTTTTCTTTTGACCACGCAGGAAGAGCCGGCTTTAGGCCGCGGATGGGGCGTCTGGATTCGTGCGCGGAATGCAACGGGGCCGCACTGTGAGCTATTGTCCGGTTTCGGTGAAGACGGCGGAGGTCGATACTCCGGCCGCAGTGGCGGTAATGGTTATGGTTCCGGGAGATGCCGGGAGCGTATAGAACTGGCTGGCGAATCCGGTGCTGTTGGTGACTACGGGATTGGCGTTCGAGAAGGTGCCCCCGGCGCCACCGTCGGAATAGGTGACGCTGTTGCCGGAAACAGGATTTCCATATTGGTCGGTGACTTCCACCGTGAGGGCTTGGGGCAATTGCGTTCCCGCAGGAGCGGCCTGATTATTGCCGCCGGTGATCGTGACATTGGCAGCGGGGCCAGCAACGGAGTACTCGGCAAAAGTGACGTTCTTGAAGCCTGCCGAACTGGCGGTGACAGTAACGGTGGCAGGGCTGTCGGGCAAGGTTAGATAAGTACTCGCCAAGCCAGTGGCACCGGTGACGACAGAGGCTGGATTAGGAACGCCACCCTTGTTGGATGTGAAATTGATCGTGACACCGGCGATGCCGTTCTTGTAAACATCCTGAGCCTGGGCGTTGAGCGGGTTCGGAAGCGTGGAACCGGCTGCGCCGGTCTGCTTCGTGCCGCCGTAGGCGATGATCTTTATGGCAGCAGAGGCGGTGGCGGTGGCCGTAGTGGTGGCACTCCCCAAATTCGTGCCGGAGACCGTCAAGGTATAGACTCCAGCCTTTTCCGGAACGGTATAGGTGGCGGAGGCATTGCCGTTCGAATCCGTAACGGCGGAAGTCGGATTGAATGTGCCGCAGGTAGTCGCACCGCTTTTCGTGCAGCCGTCGCTGAAGTTGACGGTGACGCCGATGTCGGGCTGTCCGGTGTATGGATTTGCGGCCTGAATCTGAATGGGAACGGACAATGTCGTGCCGACGGTAGCACTCTGGGAACTGCCGCCAGTGATATTAATGACGTTAAACAAGCCATAGGCTTCGAGACTCGTCTGCGTGGCTAAGTAGACTTTGCCGTTGATGACGGTCTGGGTTACGAAATGGCCGACTGGCGGGAATTTGTCGCGCCCGTTGGGCGCCTGATTCGTAGAGTAGAGCAACTGGAAAGTAGTAGCGTTAAAAGCCAGGAGTTCAGGGCCACTAATAACCCACATGATTCCGGTTTGGGGATTGTTGCCATTGGCCGAAATTGATGGGGAGTGACTGCCGACATATTTTCCGGTGGTCATGGGAGTGCCCAGCATTCCGCCGGACAACGGAAAAGCCATGAGCGGATTGGCGTCGGGAGCATAGTAGACGGTGTTGTTCCAGTAGGCCGGAGAACCAAACTGGATCTGGGCCGTAGTGCTGTCGCCGTAGATATCGGGAAACATCGGTAATTCCTGGATGACCTGGTCAGATCCGGAAGAGTACATTCCCAAACTATCGCGATTAAGAACATAGATGATGCCCTGCTTACCGCCGGCGATGAGTTCGTGGGGATAGGTGCCGTCCTGATCGGGCAGAATGAGAGCTCCGGTGGAGCTGATGTCCATATCGTTGGCATCGAGGAATGCCACGTACCAGGGGGTGAAATAATCGGCAACTTCGTATTGGTTGTGCTGATCAACCACACCGGGCTGAAGCTCGACTACACTGTTGCAATAAGTCTGGCCGCCGTCAGGGAGGTCGTAACCATGGGAACCGGATTCTGCAGTCTCTATGAATATGTTGTCAAATTCGTCGGCGGCGAGACCGACGCCAGCCTGCCAGACGGAAGTAAGTCCCCAATCCGGGGAGGTGTTGAAGATGGCTACTTGAGCAAGCGTGCTTTCATTGTAAGAAAGAACCCAGCCGCTATTGTCGTCGTTGCAATAGTTCGATCCGAAGCCTAAGTAGATCACACCGTTCTCGAGCAACAGACCGGGGCGGTTTTTCTGATGGAGACTATTGAAGACCGTCGTATGTGGCTTGTAATCGTTTGCAGCGTCCGAATTACTAATGCTGGTCGCCTGGATGAGAACCGGGCTGTTCGGCAGATCAATCCCGGTGGTGATGTCGAGAGCGTGGAGATTGTGTTCGACCGTACCATTGACAACAGTCTTCGCCACCAGATACATGGTGGGATTGGGAGTGGTGCTGGGATCGATGACCGGGGTTCCGATGATGCCTTCCTGATCAAAACCAGCGGCAGTGCCGCAAGGAAGATACTTGCCACTGGCCGTGGTGCCACCATCCAGCATACTGGCGTACCACAGCTGGGCGCCGGTATCGGCGTCGATGGCGTAGACCGAATCCGCCTGGGTGACGACATAGACAACGTTGTGGGTGCCCTGGCCGAGAATATTCACGTTGGGCATGTAGAGGGGCTGAGCCATCACCACGTAGTCGACGGGAGCGCTGAAGAGGTGACCAAAGCCGTTCTTGTTGACGTTGGCGGGCGTAAGCAGGGTTTCATTGGTGCTGGCGCCGTCGCGTGCGTTATCGGCGCGGCTGGTTGTAAAAGACTGCTGCGCAAACGACGACGACAGCAATGCAATGAGAACGAGCAATGGCAGACCGAGCATTGGCAGACAAAGACTGCGGGCCGCAATCGCCGCAGACTTCAAGCGGGTATCGGACCCGAAAGGTGCGCGGGAATGGATTCTTGCGCTGCGTGGTGACAAAAAGTGGAGCATCCTTATTGTTTCTCCAGAATAAAAGACCACACGGGCCGCCTGATCAACAGCATTTGGAGCACCGGGGAAGGGGCCTACAAGCAAAGAATAAGGATTAATTCAATTACTAGGCTTTATACACCGAAATGGGAAGGAATCACAATGGCACTTCACGGTGCAAGCGCAAATTGTTGCACATTTTGCACTTTTTTTCCACAGCAGGAGCGGGCCGGAACCGGATGGAGATTGAGCGCGCCACGGGCAATTGTTCCCTGCTCGGTTCTTTGCGACGCCCGCCCAACCAATGTGCTCCCAAGAGACGGCGACTGCGATCACTTTAGCTTGTGAGATTCGTATTCCCGTTCCGGGGGCTCGGTAGAAGCATGATGACGATGAAGATGCCGTCACAGCTGAAAAGACTGCTACAGTTAATAACTTGCACATCGCCGAGCCGAAGGTGCAAAGGAAAATTCTAAGGAGACTAGACTCGCTATGCGCATCGCGGTGGTCGGTTCCGGTTATGTTGGGCTGGTGACGGGAGCTTGTTTTGCGGATCTGGGGCACCAGGTCGTCCTAGTCGACAACGATGAGAAGAAAATCGCGGCCCTGAGGAATGGCGAGGTCCCGATTCACGAGCGATTTCTGCCTGAGCTGCTGGCGCGGCATCGCGGTGGGCGAATCAAGTTCTCCGGCGATTTGCAGGCAGCCACACAAGAGAGCGAAGCCGTGTTCATCGCAGTCGGGACGCCGCCCACCGAAAGCGGGGATGCCGACCTTTCGTATGTAGAATCCGTGGCGCACGAAATCTCAGGCGGCGTGGATGAGTACAAAGTAGTGGTGGAGAAGAGCACCGTTCCGGTGTACACCAGCCAGTGGATTCGGACGATCATCATGAGGAACGGAGCGGATCCGTCGCTCTTTGATGTAGCTTCGAATCCGGAATTCCTGCGCGAAGGCACGGCGGTTACAGATTTTCTTTATCCCGACCGCATCGTGGTGGGCGTTGAGAGCGAGCGCGCTGCCGAAGTCATGCGTGAGATCTATGGGCCGCTGACCAGTGGCTGGTATTACGGGAGGGGAGATGCGATTCCGCGTCCGGATGCGGCCACAGGCAAAGCGCTACCGCGGTTGATCATCACCAGCACCAAGAGCGCCGAACTGATCAAGCACGCTTCCAACGCATTTCTGGCGATGAAAATTTCTTTCATCAATGCGGTGGCGTCGATCTGCGAATCGGTGGGAGCGAATGTACAGCAGGTGTGTGACGGGATCGGAACGGATTCGCGGATCGGGCCGCGATTTATGAGTCCGGGAATCGGGTATGGGGGGTCGTGCTTTCCGAAAGATCTGATGGCCTTCCGAGCGGTAGCAAAGGAGAGTGGATATGACTTCCGACTGCTGGAAGAAGTGAATCGCATTAATGAAGACCAGCGCCACCGGTTCTTGCGTAAAGTGCGGAGCGTGCTGTGGACTTTCCGCGGCAAGCGATTGGGTGTTCTGGGGCTGGCATTCAAGGGTGGAACGGACGATATTCGGGAGTCTCCCGCGTTATTGCTGGTGCAAGAACTGTTGCGTGAGGGCTGCCACATTTGCGCTTACGATCCGGCGGCCATGGAGCGAGCAAAAGAAGTATTGAAGTCCACGGTCGTGTTCGCGTCCAATGCCTATGAGGCGGCGGCAGGGGCGGATGCGGTGCTGATCCTGACGGAGTGGGAAGAGTTCGCGGCACTCGATCTGGAACGACTACGCACTTTGGTGAAGTATCCGATCGTGCTGGATGGGCGGAATCTTTATGATCCCGCAGTGATGGTGGAGCACGGATTCTCTTATTACAGTGTGGGACGTCCGGCGGCGTTGGCGGAAGAGGTATCGGGAAGAATCGTTCCACAGAAAAGGGAGCGTGTGTGAAGCGATGAGTACGCAAGCCACCACGAACACGCGACGTGCGCTGGTGACCGGAGGCGCCGGCTTTTTGGGATCTCATTTGTGCGATGGTCTGCTGGCCGAGGGTTATCGCGTCTTGGCGGCGGATAATCTACTGACGGGACGATTGTCGAATATCGAACATCTGCGCAACGATTCACGCTTTGAGTTTATTGAGAGAGATGTTTGCCAACCAGGTCAGTGGGGAGCGCTCGATTATGTGTTTCATTTTGCGAGTCCGGCGAGTCCGGTGGATTACGCCGAACACGGAATCGAAACGCTGCGCGTGGGATCGTATGGGACGTTTGAAGCGCTCGAAACCGCGCTCCGCTGCGACGCGAAATTCATGATGGCCTCAACGTCGGAGTGTTACGGTGATCCGCTGGTACATCCGCAAACTGAGACGTATTGGGGGAATGTAAATCCGATTGGACCGCGGTCGGTATATGACGAGGCGAAGCGGTTTTCGGAGGCGGTAACCATGGCCTATCACCGCTATCATCGGGTGGACACGCGAATTCTCCGCATCTTCAATACCTACGGTCCACGGATGCAGATCAACGATGGGCGGGTGATTCCTAATTTTATGTGGCAGGCGCTGCGGGGAGAAGATCTTACCGTGTACGGCGACGGCGGCCAGACGCGCAGCTTTTGCTATGTGAGCGATGAGGTCGATGGCATTCTGCGACTGGCGCGATCGCCGGAACACGACCCGGTGAATGTTGGCAATCCGACGGAGTTCACGATTCTGGAGTGCGCGCGAAAAGTGATCGCAACTACCGGGTCGGCGAGCCAGATCAGGTTCGAAGCGCTGCCGCTCGACGATCCGAAGCAGCGGCGTCCGGATATTTCGAAAGCGAAGCGACTGCTCGGATGGGAACCGAAAGTGGACTTGGCGAGTGGCTTGAAACTTTCGCTGGAATATTTTCGTGGGGCAGTGGCGGATGCGGTGAGGACGGACGCGGCGACAAAGAAAGAGTAGCGCGCTTAACGGGGTTGTTCATCCAGGGCCGGACCGGCGGTCAGGACCGCGAGCAGGCGCAAGATTTCTTCGCGCTCCACGGAATCGCGGAACTCGAAGCGCACACCCATCCCGAAACCAGGATGTGTTGTCAGCACCTGACCTCTGATTCTCAATTTCGTGTCGGCCGTGCGGACGAGAATTTCGACGCCTGATTGTCCCGTGAGCGGGGACGGCATTTCGACATAGCAACCGCCCTCGCTGATATCGGAAAGGATGCAGCGGTTGGGGACGGTGGTACCGAGACTATAGACTTCCGCTCCAAGTTTGCAGGCAAAGCGCAGCTCTCCGCGGCGGTTGCCGGCATTCGAGATGAGTTTGGAATTCTTACTCTGGGATTGCTTTGCGCTCAGCTGGCGAGAAGCAGTGGCGATCGAGTTGCCTGCCGACACCCTTTCTGACGCTTCGTTTGGCATGTGAAGATTATTCTGTTGCAACCAGGTCTGCATCAGCCGACGCGAAGACTGCGGTACATCGAGAAAGCGAATTCCGGTGCGGCCATTTGCGTCCTGCCAAGCCACCTCACCCGACAAACGTACCGGTTGTTGATGACCGGGAAGCGTGAATTCAAAATAGACTTTGCAGGTGGGCGGGATTCGCTCGGCAATCTGGAGCGAAGTTCCACCGTCGCTGAGATCGTTCAAAACGGCGTTCAGTTCGGGCGCTCCGGGATAGGCGACATTGGCAGTCGAACTTACCGGGATGCGGGGAGCTCGGCGCCGTTCGCGACGAATAAGACCGCGCGCAGCGCGCAAACTGATGCGAGTTCGTTCTGAGGATAGTGGACGATAGAGAACAAAATTGGCGCCGAGCCCAAACACGGGACGAGCGTTGAACTCGCTGTCCACGATCGCAATCAGCATGCTGCCGCGGTTCTTTTTGGACTGTCGTAAGCGGGCCAGGAATTCCTCAGAGCTCGGCTCGGCGCGGTAGTCGAGAACAATGGCGTCGAAGTGCTGGCTTTCGAGCAGTTCTATTCCCTGTGCGATTGACGGCGTGTGCTCGGCCGCCACTCCCAGCTCGGACAGGGTGAGCGTAAGCAAGCTGGCTGAGTCCTGGTCCGGGCACACCACGAGGGCGCGTAAATCCATAGTAAAAGCATCGTAAGAGACAGCGGGGGGTAGCGACAAGTTACCTGTGTCACGAAGGAGTCGTCGCCTGGACTTTTCCTCCCCGCATGGCTCTCACTGACTCAGTCGCTACGGTTTCGCCATCCCACAGAGTCTCCTGGCTTTCTGTTGAATTCCGGAGCGACACGTTAGTCACCAACTTTGGTTATCTTTCTCTTTCGCTTGGCGTTCCATAAGCTGACCAGACATTCATTTGATTTTTGCGCACTACCATTTCGTTAGCACCGAAGACGGAACATGCAGCGCGGAGAAAGGGCAGTGCAGTTTCGCCGAGCGAATGGAACCGGTACCGTCGTACCTCTCCCGGAATTACCTTACGAAAAGACAGTGTACGAAGGGCCGGTGTACCCCGGTACTTTGACGTAGATCCGGGCAGTTCCTAACATCGAGCATAGTTACAACCGCTGTTTAAGACAGGTGTCGGGACAAAGGATGCGCCGAGGTCAAGAGGGAGATTTCTTGACACGGCGTTTGACGATTTTGTTTTACGGCGCGGGGAAACCGCGGATACGGCAAATGCTTATGAGACTGAAACAAAATGGCGATCGTCGCAGGCATCGGGAACGCGGCTTCACTTTGCTGGAAATGCTGACCGTAGTGGCACTCGGCATGATTGTGACGGCGATCACGTTCATCAGCATGGTGCCCGTGCTGAAACAGGGACGCTTGAACAATGCGTATAACACGACGCTAGCGGCGATGCGCCAGGCCCGCGACAATGCGGTCTCGCAGCGCACTTCGTACTCGGTAACTTTCACCACGACTACTTCGCCAGTCGCGAACACGATTACGGTAGCGCCAACGCTGACAACATTTCAGGGAGCGCAGAATACCGTGATCTATCAATTGCCCATCGATATAGCATTTCTTGTTCAAACCGGGCTCCCCACAGCGGCCCCCGACGGCTATGGTACGGGAGTTCTAGCGATTGACATGGGCTATACCGCGCACGCCACCGGAGGATCACACACGGTTTACTTCTGCCCGGACGGTTCAGCGCAGGATGATAGCACCGGAAATTGTTTGGGCAACGTGGATGGAGGCGTAGTTTACATGGCTCGTGCGGGAGACTTGCTGAGCTCGCGAGCTGTGACGCTGTGGGGCGCCACGGGACGCATCCGTGGATGGCGGCTCTACAGCAATGGATCGGGAGGTTATCAATGGCTACGTCAATAAATAGGCGCGGAAAAGATCGAATGCCAAAGCAAATGCAGCGCGGCTTTTCGCTGATCGAAGTTGTGATCTCAATGGCCATACTTACGGTCGGGCTGGTGAGTCTGCTCGGCGTGTTCGGCATAGCCATGGCGGCGACACAGACCTCGCAGCAGGACATGATCGCCAAGCAACTGGCCAACGAGTCGTACGAGAGTATCGTGACCGCGCGCAACACAACGCAGATCGACTGGGACGACATCCAGAATGTAGGCTCCGCCTGTTCCAGCGGTGCCGGTTCCTGCGGCTTCTTCGTGACTGGGGCAACTCCGATCTACAAGGCTGGAGCGGATGGCATTTTCGGAACAGCAGATGACTCGGTAGCTGGCTTGCAAACTCTTACCGAGCCGGGGCCCGACGGGATCTATGGAACCGCGGACGATGTGCAGATCCCTCTGTCGAACTATAAGCGCACGATTCTGATTTCACCGGTGACCAGCGGCGGTGTCGTAGTGCCTTCGTTGCGGGCTGTGAACATCACCGTGCAATACTCGACCACCCAGAATTTGACGAAATCATACGTTCTGAGTTCGTTCATTTCGCAGTACCAGTAAAGAGGAGTTATGGGCGATCGCTCAACAAAACGCGCAAGTGGATTCAGTCTACTGGAAATGACCATTGCCATGGCGCTGGGTACGGTCGTGCTGGGCGCGGCGGTGCAGCTTTACAGCCAGGGCGTGGCGGCGACCTGGACGGTCACGCAGCGGGCGGAATTACAGCAGGATTTTCGCGCGGCCTCCAACATGATGACGAGGGACCTGAGCCTCGCGGGGGTGGGGCTCGGCCAAGGTGTGGCTATCCAACTGCCGACGTCCGCGACCCTGCCGCTGTATGGCTGCGTTCAGACGACAGGGGCGCCGTGCTACCTCGGGACGGCCAACGCCACCGGGGCCAGCTACCCTACACAGGGCACAACTCCATATCTCTACGGCCTGCTCCCCGGATACAATGCCGGGCCAACGATCAACGGTTTGCAGACCGACGTGGTCACGGTGGTGTATACAGACTCCAGCTTCTATTTGGACTGTTACACGGCTGCCACCGCGAGCGCAACGTCAGTAACCTTCACGGCGATCGTCCCTACGCCACCGGCCACAACGAGTGCGAATTGCACATCGCCGACTGGCAACGCCGGGGCTCAAGCCGTTAACGATTCGGTGGTGGGACTAACGGCCGGCGATCTTGTCTTGTTTACCTTTGGCGCGGCGCAAGTGGTTGCCGAAGTCAATGGCTCGGTGAGCGCGACCAGCGCGACCTTCAACAGCGGCGACGCGCTGAAGATGAATCAGGCATCCGCCGACCCCAAAAGCCTGGCCAGTACTGCGACGGGCACTACCGGATATGCAACGCGCATTCTGGTGATCACTTATTACATCGACAACACCGTCAGCCCCCCGCGACTGATGCGGCAGGTTAGCGGACACACTCCAACACCGATCGTGGATGGCGTTACTTACATGAAGTTCACCTATGACCTTTTCAACAACGCCACCACTTCGCCAGCGGTCGCCTGTAGCAACCCTGGCGCGACTAGTGACGGCTGCGCTGGCGCTTCGACAGGACTCCTTCCCAACCAGATCACCAAGATCAATATCGCGCATATGGCCATGAATAGCACGCTGAAGGGCGCCAAGGGTGGTTATCAAGGATTGGATTTGGAGACATCGGTAAGCGCACGGGATCTGACTTACAGCAATAACTACCCAATTGCCCCGTAGCTACGAAGAGCATGCCTCATGAGGAGCGAGACGATGGGAAGCGAAATAAAAGGGATTGACACCACGGGGAGTTACAGAGCTATGAACACCAAAGGATTCACGCTGATTGCATCCTTGATGATGCTGTTGCTGCTATCGGGAATCGCGATCGGGCTGATGATGATGGTCACCACGGAAGGCAAGGTCGGCGGCACGGATCTGCAGAACAACGTCGCCTTTCACAGCGCCGAGGGTGGCGTCGAAAAGATGACCTCCGACTTGGCCCAGACCTTCCAAAACGCACTCTCCCCTACCGCGTCCCAAATCTGCGACCTGGGCCTCCCCACCACGACTGGGCCAACGCTACCGGGAGTAACTTGGACGGATTACCAGATAACCCCAGGCTCGCTCGGGGCTGTCTGCCCGTCAACGCTCGTGGGACTTCAGAACTGGGGACGCATCACTGGCGGACCGAATCAAGGTTTGTACGCGCAGATCGTCCCGATAAATATGCTCGTGACAGCGGTCGAACCCGGCGGGCAGGAAGTGAGCATGAGCCGAAGCGCTCAGGTAGCGCTGATTCCGGTGTTCCAGTTCGGCGTGTTTTCGGAGAGCGATATCTCCTTCTACGCAGGCTCCGCTTTTGATTTCACCGGCCCCGTGCACACGAACGGGGACCTGTATCCTATTGCTGGAACTGGCGCTACGCTGACTTTCCACTCGAAGCTGTCGGCTTACGGCAACGTAGTTCGCACCCAATTGCCGAACGGATATCCCACCAGCACGAACTATACCGGCACCGTGTATGTTCCGAGTGCCGACGGCGATTGTTCTACTCCGGGGACGATAGTGGCGGGGAATTGCACTGCCATGGCCGCAGTGACCGTTAACTACGGGGACGGCAGCGTAACCGGCGCGGGGTCATCTGTCGCACAGGGGACATCGACCTACAACGGCACCAATTGGACTCCTTTTTCTAACGGCACGAACTTAGAGATCATCAACGGGAACTACGGAAGTACGGTGACGAACGCCACCGGGACGGGAGGCACAAAACTGTCGATGCCATTCGTCGGTGGCGGCGCCTTGCCGAACGAAATTGTTCGCCGGCCACCGCTGGGCGAGTCGCCCACGAGCGCGCTGGGAGCGTCCCGTGAATATAACCTGGCGCAGATTCGCGTCATGCTGAGCGACGATCCGACGGAATTCCCGCTTGGTTCCGGATATTCAGATCCGCAAAACGTCCGGCTGGCAAATCTGTCGGCGGCGCAGATGCAGGCACAGTATGGCAACACCTCTGCAGGTGCCAACCTGGAGTGGGGAATTCCGATTGCTTCTGGCAATTTCAACGCGACGACGTTTGGTTCGCCCTCGAGCGGCGACACTTTTAACCTGTACTTTGCAGCCGCCTCCAACGTAACTCCGTTCACATGCACGAGCTCAACGGCATGCACCATGGACTGGCCCTTTGCCCCCTTGCCATGGACTTCGAACCCGTTCCCCACAACCCAGGGACTTCAGCCGCGACCCCCCGCAACCGGGCCGGCCGCTCCGACCTATGAACTACCGGGCAGCGGCGCCCCGGCCTTGGTAACCGGTCTTTGCCCGCCGTCAACTCCGACATTGGCAGCAGCAGCTGTTGTTCCTACTGGCTGCCCAGCGACACCGACCTATCCGTATTTCGCTCCTCCCAATCCCAATGGGGCCACGGCCTACAGCTCGGCCTCGGCATCGGCTTGGAGTCTGATCGATGGCTACCTTCGGGTGGAATACAAAGACGCATCGGGCGCCTGGCATCCGGTAACTAACGAATGGCTATCACTCGGATTTGCGCGGGGCTTGACGGCCCCCATCACTCCTGGAAGCAACCCAATCAATCCGAACGCCATCCTGCTGCTGCAAGAGCCGGCGGATCGCGCCGGCACCGGCGTCTGGCCCACGTCTACCGCGACCGCCCCAGTCTGCAGCGCGACGACAGGGAGTGGCAGTGGTACGAGATGCACGGCATGGACCGGCACGATTCCAGAAGTTGTGAACGATACGACAGCGGCAGCGGCAGGAATTGCAGGAACAGGCGGAGAATGGGCGTTTGGCCTTACTCCTTCGGGCACACCACCCGCGGCGACGCCACAGAGCCTCACCCAGTACAACTGGTATCCCATTAACTTCTACGATGTCCGCGAAGGTGAGGCTCGTGACAACCAAACGGCAGCGACGGACAATAGCTGCTCCACCAATGGGGTGATGAACGCCGTCGAAATCGATGTGGGCAATCTGGCTAAATGGCTGGCGGGCACGATACCCGGAAGCGGCACAAACGTGGATTATCTCGCGCAGAATGGATACATACTGTACTTCTCAGATCGCCGCGGCATGCTGCTGAATCCACACCCACCTCTGGGCGGGGGGGCCTCTAAAACCGGAGACGCGGGCCTGGAGGATGTTATTAACCGCTCCAGCGGCCCAGGTGTACCCGACGGAACACTGGAAGCGATTCCCCCGAGCCGCAGTTTCTCGCCGGAGGACGACAATGAGAACGGATTCTTAGACAACTTTGGACCAGCCAACATGGGATTGGGATTTTGGGGTACGGTCGCTACTGCGGGCGCGCTACCAACCACGGGGAACCTGAATCTTCAAATCACCAGCGGGACTAACCCTAATCCCTTCGGTGCCGACACGGCGGGTAACGACAGCAACCGGATTGCGAGTTGCTCCAACACTGCGCGCAAGAACTGGGTCAGCGGGGCGCGCCACGTTTTGCGGCTGGTGGATGGTTCGCTCGGCAACGTGCCGCGCCGAACCGACGCTGGCGCCACTCTCGATAGTCCTGGCGGATTCACCGTAGCATCGGAAAACCCCATTTATATCTGGGGCGATTACAACAGCAACGCGACCGACGCGGCGGGATGGGCCGGCGACACCGTCGAATTTCAAGGCGATGTGACTGGGCACTCGGCCGACGCTGTAATCGCTGACGCGGTTACTCTGCTTTCGGTCGACTGGAATGACTTATACAGCGTAGGTACCGCCGCTGCGCCTGGCAACCTCCAAGTTACCAACCAGGCCAACCGCAACCCTAGTCATGACGGCCACTTCCGGGTGGCGATCGCCGGCGGTAAAAACGTGAACTTCCTGCAGCCGACGTACTCTACTCCCGCAGCACCCGGACAGGACTTCGGCACCGACGGAGGCGTACACAACTTCCTGCGCTATCTGGAGAACTGGAGCGGGCAGACCATGTACTACAAGGGCTCGCTGGTAAGCCTGTTCTACGCAACCTACGGTACCGGGACATTCAAGTGTTGTAACGTCGTCTATGGCGTTCCAACACGAGCCTTCCATTTCGACTTGGACTTCACCAGCCCCGGAGGCCTGCCCCCCGGAACACCGATGTTCCGCGACGTAAACAGCTTAACTTACAGACAGACGTTTACCACGCGCACCTACTAAACGCATCTTTCATCCGCTCCACCAAACCCCGATCCGCAAAACGGATCGGGGTTCTTATTGTTCGTAATCTAAAAATACTATTCTCTTTGTAGCTCCATGCATGTAGACACTGCTGTAGACACGAGGGAGAGGAATCATCGTCCCAAGCCATCGATCCAAAAATAGCGGCCTCTGGCTGGTGCTCGCGCTACTGACGCTTTTCTCGCTCAGCCTCTTTCTCGTCCCCGGGTTCATCATCCGCCCCTTCACCCACCAGTCCGAACCCGGCCTGCGCCTGGCCATCGCGGTCAAGCGGATCGCCCCCGCGCTCACGCTGCTCGCCCTGGCCGCGATCCTGGCGCTAGGCTGGCGTCTGTGGCAAACCTCCTCCATATTGCTGCGGACCGCCATCGCGACGGCTCTATTGCTAAGCACGGCATCCACCATAATGGCCCGGCAAAACTATTTTGAATGGATGTTCAATCCCATCCGAGCCGCCGGCTTCATCCCGGCCGGCGAAGCGAAACTAGATGACAAGGAAATGGTGATGACAGTGCGCATCGGACAGGAAACGCGCGCCTACCCCATCCTCCAGATGGCCTACCATCACATTCTCAACGACACCGTTACCGGCGTCCCAATCGTTGTCACCTATTGAACGCTCTGTCACACCGGTCTGGTGTGGAAGCGAACAGCGCGAGGACGCGAGCTCCATTTCTACCTGGCGGGCATCAATAACCAGAATTTTTTGATGCGCGATCGTGAGACAGGCTCGTGGTGGCAGCAAGTCACGGGCCGCGCGATCTCGGGCCAACTAGCGGGCAGCACATTGGAATCGATGCCGAACGACGAATTGACCTTCGCATTGTGGAAGTCCGAAGAACCTCACGGATTGGTGCTCGCTCCGGTTGCCGGCCACGGCGATAAGGACTATGACAAAAAATGGGAACAAGAGGTTGCGAAATATCCGGTGCCGCTAAGTTTTCCCCAGCAGGGATTAAAAGATCGCGATGTGATTCTTGGAGTCGAGATGGGGGGACAGGCGCGGGCTTTCCCTTTGGATCGTGTGCGCGGCCCGAACCCGGTTGAGGACAAGATTGCAGGAGTTCCAGTGGTGTTCGTCACTGGACCCGATGGCGCGTCGGTGCGCGTGTTCCGCTCGCAGTGGAACCGGCTGGACATCGACCTCTACCGCGATCCGCAGCTCGATCGCGAAAGTGAGGTCAAGAGTTTGGATTGGCATTTGCTCGATTCCGAAGGCAACACCTGGAACTTTGCGGGATGCGCGACGAGCGGACCGGCGATCGGCCAGTGTCTCGAAAAGATCAATTCCTTGAAGGACTACTGGTTCGACTGGAAAAACTACCATCCGCGGACCACCGTATACAGCCACTAGCGGCATGCTCGGCAAGCAAGTTGGAACGCTATTTTGCGGCTTTTGCCGCCGGGACGCCGACGGCCAGATCGGAGGACCAACAATCGGCGAGAATCCTCCAAGTACCGGCGGGCTGTCGCACCAGAACGATCAAATACTTTCCACGCTCTTCGCGACGCTGGCCCATCGCTACAGGCACAAGCATTTTGCAACGGCCGAGATCGAGAGCGATCTCGCCCATCACTTCCAGGCGCAGCGATTCCATCTCAACGTCGCCTAGTCCTGCTTCGAGCAGCGAGATAAGAAATTCGCGGATTGCTGGCAGACTGCGAACCGGCGGAACACTCGAGCGGATGAGAGTAGCGTCGGCGGCGTAGAGCTCGATCAAATCGTCGATGTGTTTGGTGTTGCAGGCTTGCACCCAATCCTGGACGACCTGGCGGGCACTGGCTTCGGCGCGGCCGCCGGCCGAAGTTCCCGGAGAACCGCCGCCCGCCGAAACAGGAGCACGGCCGCGGGGTGTTGCAGGCTCGGATCCGGCAAAAGGCGTCGCGGACGCGGGTCCCCGGGTCGGAACCAGATGATGATAGTGATGGTGAAAGTGATGTTGCGCCGCACCAGTCGCTTGCGATTGAGGAGCGGCATCGCTCGCAACTACCGGACTCGGGATTCCGCACCAGACGCAAAAACGAGCGCCTGCGGGCAGCACACCTCCGCACGCTGAACAAGTATCGGTTGATTCCTCCGCTGCTTTACCGGCTGCCGCCAGGTCCTCTGCCGCGGCGCTGCCCGACATGCGATGAATCGCCTCGACAGCAGCCGCCACCGCCTCGGCATTCGGTTTTGGCCAGCGGAAACTGCCGGGGAGCCGTTGAAAAAAATCCTCAATCTCCTTGCCTTCTACGAACTGGCCCTTCTCCTGCTCCGGGTCGAACTCTGGCCCAGGCTCTAGTTCGCGATCGGCCGGATTTGGATTGTCTGGGCTCAAGGCAACCTCATCGGACATTGTAGGAGAATTCGCGCGCTAGTGGAGACTGAATCTTATCAGCGCTTCGGAGTCGGTAGGAACGCCGTTGCAGAGTGCGGGACGATAACGCCAATAACGCACAGCATGCAGCACGAGCTGGTCTTCCTCAACTCCGCCACTGTCCAGGATAAAGGCACTATGCACGTGTCCGTCCGTCCCCACGATGAAACTCACGCGCACGCGCAGATCGTCGTCTTTTGCTCGCAACAGCGGATCTGGTGTCAGCAAGGCTTCGGGCGGCCGAACGTGTCCACATTTCGGCAGCGCCAGAGGCTCCGAGACGGGGGCGAATTCGGAGATGTGCGCGGGCATGCGACCCAGGTTCTTCTCGCGCTGTGCAAGAGGGACGTGAGATGGCACGGTGGTCGATGGGGGCGTCACGGCACACCATCCGGAGACGCAACTGAGCCCTGCTAGGAGCACAACAGCGGCGGGCAGCGGAAGGCTCTCCACTGTTTTGATCTTCGTGCTCGGCCAGAGCCACTTCATTCCTCATTGCGGCGCAATTCTCATGCCAGTTTTGGCGAAATCTAACATCATGGAAATCAATCACTTAACCGCGTATCCCTTCCGACTTTCTGAACGTGAGGTGCAATTCGTTGCAAGAGAGTCGGACAGAGAGCCGGAATCAGCGGCTGTAGGTTACAAAGTCAAGGCCGCCACGGTCTCGTACTTGGGTAGGGCGCGGAGACTCCTCCCCGGGGGGAGTTGGGAACGGGCGGCGTGGCGTGAGAAAAGCGATCAAGACCCGCGCGCCCCTAACTTCTATTGCAGGCCGTCCTCAGGAAACTGATAAGCGGTATTTACCATCCCGCCTGCAAAGTAGATGTTGGCCTCGCTGTAGTTATCGACGATAATCCCGCTGGTCCCGCCAGTCACGGCAGCCGCCGTAGTCGTTGTACCCGTGGTACCGTTGACGCTGATCGCCACCACGCAGCCGTCGGTTACTCCGCCGCTCAACTTGGTACAGTCTGAGCTCAGCCCGAAGAAAAAGAAATCGGTCCCGCCGGCACCAATATCTGGATTGAAGAACTCCGTCCATCCCGAGGTGCAGCGATCTGTGGCGGTAGTGGAAAGTTGCTGTTTGATTGAAGGTGGATCCTCAATCATCTTGGTCGCGATGAACCCAAAGGCGTATTGATAGGGGGTAGTGTCGGATGTGCCGGTTCCGCAAAGAGTGATTTCCCCGCTTGCGGGATCGTTGTAGTAAGCATTGCTGAACGCGGGCTCGTAGAGCTTGACCGGGGGCGTCGTAGCGCCGCCCTTGGAACCCTGGCCGATCTCGGCTGCCGAAAACTGAGTCATGGTGCTGGTCTTGACTTCAACAAGAGCGGCGGAGATGCCATCATTGGCCGTGACGACGAAAGACGTGCCATTGGTGACATCGACGATCGGCGGAGCCACAATTCCGGGTGTGGTGCCTCCGGTCAATCCAATCGGGAGCGGCGCTCCGAGGGTTCCGGCTGCGGTATTGATCTGATAGAGGTTTCCATTCGAGCTGCCGACCATTAGCAATCCCAGATTCGAGTCGAGAACAGGAGAGGTCAGGTGTTGGCCGCTGCTGACCGTAATTGGCCAGTTTCCACGACTAAGCGTGGGCGTTCCGTTGAAAACACCCGTTATTTGGTAAACCAGGCCGCTGTCATCCCCTACGTAAACAGTACCAGTGCCGTAATCGATCCACGGCGAGGAAGAGATATTATCAGCGAGTGAATAGGTCAGTGAAGTCATGGATGTGGATGTTGGTATGACGGGAGCATCAATGCTGCCACCGGGGGACCAAGTCAAGACGTGAAAAATGGATTGGGGCGAGCTTCCACCAACACTTTCGACGAAGGCAATCTGCGTTCCATCTTCGGAAATAATGGGAGAGGTTACGATCTTCCCGCCGGTAGCGGTAGTGATGTTGTAGGCAAACAACACTGTGGGAGCCATGAGGCCCGTGCAAAGTCCGGTCCCACCGCTATTGACATAAAGATTGGTAAAGGCGACTAGGTTCGCGACGCCTGTCCCCGAGGTGGCCAATCCGAACACGACATAATCACCGCTACAGCTCGCAGCATCGGGATTGAAGGAATATTTGGCGGGAAACATATTTGCGTCAAGTCGGCCTGCCAAGTCAACACTCCAATCCCGGTGTTTGGCGGATTTGTCTGCGAAAACTTGAAAGGGGTTAGCTCCGTGGAACTCAGCCGAATTGGGAGTCCGCCAACGTTGCCGAGCCTGATTGAAGATACGCGGCTCCCGGTAAATCAGCTCCGGGTGCTGAGCGAGCGCTCCGCGGCTAAAGACGATATGGCGATCAGACCAGTCCTGCGGAGCCCCGATGTGGGTTCGAGTCGGCACCTGCTGCGCGCACATACTTGTCGCGAAACCAAAAAATAGTACAGACCACACTGCAGCAGCACTATAGGGATGCTTAGGTTTCACAACTACCTCCGATTGCAACTGGATTGCGGCCATTGTAGCTGCTTTTCGTCTAATTGGGGGATCACTGATTTTAGACGGCTTTCCTCTTTTGTGCTCGGACTTTTTGCCGAAGTGCCACCGAGGCAAATTTGCCAAAACCCTCAACGCGATGGCAAACGAAATGTACTCCGTCAACAGTGCGACGAAGCGCATGATGGCGAATCCTATCGATCCAGGCTTCGAGGTCGAGAGCCGGCGTGAGAAACCTGTCGCTCCATCGTAGGTATGACTTATAACGCGGCCGATTTTTAAATTGCTATCCAGCTGGGAGTGGCGACGTGTGCACAGCAACATCGTCGTGTTTTATATCCTGCCTGTGGCAGTAGTACAGAACCCTCACAGAGGGATGTACATGCACCGCTGTAGATCGCCGTAAGCCCACCCAACGCAATCTTTATCCCGGGGTCATCATTCATCAGTCATTAGCTACTATCATCCGTCCCGTATCATCGGATGATATGTAATGATATGTAATCTGGCGTCGTAATCCGTTTTCAGCCGCAATAAATTCTGACAGAATGGGCGACTTAGTAATACAATTGCCGACGGAAGTTACCCGAGGGGGTATTTGATGACAAATATCGCTAAAGCAATTGTCCGGCTTCGTGAGGAACGCCGGGATGCTCAGAACCAAGTCCAAAAACTTGGGGAGGCTATTTCGGTTCTTGAAAAGCTGACCCGAGGTTCGGGCGCAACCGGGAGCGCGGGCGGGCCGCATCGCGGCAAGCGTGTTCTCTCAGCAGCGGGACGCCGGAGAATTTCTCTGGCTCAGAAAGCACGTTGGGCTAAAATCAGACAGATTAAGAAGGCAGCCTAGACGCCAGGCGGGTAGCAGCCTCGCGAGTCCTCCTCGCGAGACTGAAGCCCGCCGAGTTTCGGCCTGACGCTCGGTCTCAGGCTTCGGTTAATCTTGATTCCTGGCTTGCGTCTTCCCCCGCAGCCTCATGTTTCCCTACGCAGATACTAGCTATGCCCTCCGCCAAGTTCCCGCACGATGCTACCGACAAATGCCTTGGCATCTCCAAATAACATGAGATTGTTATCGAGATAGTAGAGCGGGTTATCGATACCCGCGAAGCCCGGGTTCATGCTGCGCTTGATGACCATCACCGTATGAGCCTTGTCTACATCGAGAATTGGCATACCGTAGATGGGACTGGAGGCATCCGAACGGGCGGCGGGGTTAGTGACATCATTGGCGCCAATTACGAGGGCGACATCGGTCTGGGGGAAATCACCATTGATTTCCTCCATCTCAATGAGGCGATCATAGGGAATATTGGCTTCAGCCAGGAGCACGTTCATGTGACCGGGCATACGTCCAGCGACCGGATGGATGGCGAAGCGGACGTCCACGCCGCGCTTGGTTAAAGCGTCATAAAGTTCGCGCACTTTGTGCTGTGCCTGGGCGACGGCCATACCATAGCCGGGAACCACAATGACGCGGTTCGCGGCCGAGAGAATGGCCGCTGCCTCTTCGGGAGTCGCGCTGCGAACCGGTCTGGCTTCCTCTGCCCCAGCGGAGGAAGTCTGGACCTGACCGAAGGCTCCAAACAAGACATTCGTGAAGGAGCGGTTCATGGCCTTCGACATGATGATGGAGAGGATAAGACCCGATGATCCATCGAGCGCACCGGCGATGATCAGCAGCTTGCTATCGAGCACGAAACCCATCGCCGCGGCCGACAGACCAGCATAGCCATTCAATAACGAGATGACGGTCGGCATGTCCGCGCCGCCGATCGGGATGATTAATAGCACGCCAAAGGCTAGCGCGATGAGGATCATGAACGGAAACAGAGATCGCGATTCCGGGTGCATGACCAGAGACACGGCGATCGCCAGGGCGCCGGCGAGCAGAATAAAATTGACCAGGTTCTGGCCTTTGTAAGTCAACGGACGTTGCGGGAGGATTTCCTGTAGCTTGCCCGCAGCCATCAAGCTCCCGGTAAAGGTTAAACCGCCCAGAATGACTTCGAGCGACAGCACGGACATCATGAAGCGCGAGATGTCGGGTGAACGCAGATAAAATTCTGCCGAGCCTACCAAGGTCACGCAGAGTGCGCCAAAGGCGTGACTTAGAGCAGTTCGCTGCGGAACCGCCGTCATCGCCACTCGCCCGAGAGGCACGCCGATGATAGCGCCGAGTACCAGCGCGATGGCGATCAGGCGGTAATCCACAATGCCGTGGCGGAGCAGCGTGCCGCAGATCGCGAGCAACATGCCGGCTTCGCCCGCCCAGATGCCGTGGCGGGCCGTGGTCGGCGAGCTCATCCACTTCAGAGAGAGGATGAACAATACGCTCGCGATCAGATACAAAAGCTCGATCACGACTTGGCCGCCTGCGAGTTCGCCCGTCATTATTTGGTCACCGAATCAGCCGACGATTTAGCCGCGGGACGGCTGGACTTGAACATTTTCAACATGCGGTCCGTAATCAGGAAGCCGCCGACGATGTTGCTGGTGGCAGCGACCACGGCGATGAATCCGAAGACCGCAGAGAGTGTGCTTTTGTGCTCACCCACGAGCACGATCGCACCCACAACGGCGATCGCATCGAGAGCGTTGGTGAGCGACATCAACGGAGTATGGAGCAGGGGCGAGACCCGGCGGATTACTTCAAATCCGATGAATCCGGCGAGCACAAAAATAAAGAGAGCATTGATCAGGTTCGAACTACTGTTCATCTTTCCTGTTTCCTCCGTTGGGATCTTCTCTGCAGAATCTCTGGTCTCCTCAAGCTCCGGATCATTTAGCCAGCGCAGGCAAAGTAAAAAACTCACGGACGCGGGCGTTTACGATCTCGCCGCCGCGCGTGAGCAGGGTCTCACGAACAATCTCGTCTTCGAGGTTCAGATTCAACTTTTGATCTTTAATGAGATGAGTCAAAAAGGAGGTAATGTTGCGGGCATACATCATGCTCGCGTGATAAGGCACGCCAGAGGCCGGGTTGACGATTCCGATGATGGTTACACCGTGCTTTACGACGGTCTTGCCCGCTTCGGTGATGTCGCAGTTCCCGCCGCGTTCTGCAGCCAGATCGAGAACGACCGAACCGGTTGCCATCCCTTTCACCATCTCTTCAGTGACGAGTATCGGCGCCTTTTTCCCTGGAATAACGGCCGTTGTGATCACCACATCACTTTCCTGTACGGCTTTTCCGAGCAGCTCGCGCTGCTGGCGATAGAAGTCTTCATCTTGCGCACGGGCATATCCGCGGGCGTCCTGCGCATCTTTCGCCTCGATCGGAAGTTCGACAAAACGTCCGCCGAGACTCTGTACTTGCTCCTTGGCCGCAGGTCTTACGTCGTACGCTGAAATCACAGCACCCAAGCGGCGCGCGGTCGCGATTGCTTGCAGTCCGGCAACGCCGCAGCCGATCACAAAGACACGCGCAGGGGTGACGGTTCCAGCCGCAGTGGTAAGCATGGGAAAGATGCGCGGGTGAGAATCGGCCGCCACCAGCACCGCTTTATAACCCGCGACGGTTGCCATCGATGACAGTGCATCCATGCTTTGGGCGCGGGTGGTACGGGGCATTAACTCAACCGAGAATGCGGTGACGCCAGCGCCCGCAATTTCCTGCACCACGTCCGGCGTTCCGAAGGGGCGCAAGAATCCGACGAGGATCTGATCTTGCCTAAACAGCGAAACATCCTGTTTCCCCGTAATGTCATTGGCTCCGTAGCAAAGAACCTGCACAAGAATGTCTGCAGTGGCAAAGACTGCCGCGCGATCGGCGACGATCTTTGCACCCTTCTCGGCATACTGGGAATCGGGATAACCGGCCTCAATTCCGGCACCGGACTGTATGTGAACTTCGAAACCCGCTTTGGCCAGCGTTGGGAGAACTGCCGGAACGAGACCGACTCGCCGCTCCCCAGGATAACTTTCTTTCGGCACACCGATGATCACTAGGCCCTGCCTGTGCAGCGATTCATTTATCGCGATTGAAAAACAATTCGGAGCCGCCCGGCGCGCATGAAGCCTGATCCTCAGGGCAAGTCCGAAGAAGGAGGATTCTAGTTGAGAGGACGGGCGCGCGTAAATGCCTTGTTGTGAAAAGTTCGGGATTCAGGCCAAGAGGGTCAGAAGCAAACCGTCATTTTTGGCACTGGACACGACAATGTCAGCGCAGTTTTGCAGGATCCAATCGGCGCCCGCCTCTTCGAGGTTGCGACGGTCCATGGTGGTGAGGAATGCAATTACCCTTGCGCCGGCGGCTTTGCCCGCACGCACTCCGGCCGAAGCGTCCTCCACCACAATGCAATCGGCCGCGGCAAATCCGAGCTTCGCCGCCGCTTTCAGGTAAGGCTCGGGATCCGGCTTACCGATCTTTACGTCGCTCGAAGTGATCATGGTCTTGGGGATGGGCAAGCCCGCGGCTCGCAAACGCACTTCGGCCAGCGGACGCGTGCATGAGGTTGCAATCGTCCATCGTTCGGGAGGCAGGCTGTTCAGGAGTTGTTGAGCTCCGGGCAGCAGGACGACGCCATCGAGGTCCTCCATTTCCCTGCGTTCGACCTCGCGATCTTCGCGTTCCAGGTCTGCATTCGGTAGAAGTTCGCGGATGGTCGTTCGACTCGGGCGTCCGTGCGCCAAGCCGACCACGACCTCCGGATCAAAACCATGCTCAACCGCCCATTGATGCCACACCCGCGCAACTGCCGGAGTGGAATCGATCAATACTCCATCCATGTCAAATAGCAGGGCACTGCAGCCGATCGCAATCATTTGTCGAATCTTACGGTTATGGCTCCCCTACCGCCGACTGTTGCGGAAATAGTGAGGCGGCAGGAATCGAATCTGCGACCCACGCCTTAAAAATGGTCACCAACACAATTACAAACAAGAGCTTGCACGTCCAGCTTACTCCATCCCAACAAAATCAATGAAATGCCATCAAGCCATTGGTTTCGGTACCTGGAGGGTGCCGAGGATGAGTGCAATGATTCCATCACAATGTCGGTTCCCAGAGCCGAGTAGACTTTGTGACCCGAAAACCAACCGGCTCGGAAGGAAGGAGCCGAATCTGATGATTATAGGCATTTTTCTTGTTTGTCCTGAGATTCATGTTTTTGAGAGGTTGTTCTCGCGACAAGAATCGATTCGGGCGTGAACACACGGACGCGCTTCATTCCTTGATTGACCGAAGCCAGGTTGGTTGTAATTCAGTGTCCCGCAGTCAGTGTGAGGTGATCCGGATGCCTGGGATCATGAAGTTTGGTCAGCGCTTTGTTAGACACGGCATGCGGATGCCGCTCCGTTTGACGATTGCCACGGTCATGTTGGATATTGGGACGGAATGGACGTTGAACGCATCATTGACGAGATTCAGCAGCTACAGGAGATGTTCGAAGCACCGGATATTAGGCCACTCAGCACAAGTGACCTTTTGGCTGCGAATCGGCGGCACGATGAAAAGCAAGCCAGCAGTCCGTGGTTTCGGCTGTGGCAGCGGTATGGCGTCTGTTGCCGAACCGAGTCCCCTGCAGCACCCCGACTACCTTGAACGGGGAACTAAACTTCCTGCGCATGGACGTGAGAAGTGGCGAAGAAAAAAACTGCTAGTCCCCTGCCGAAACTCACAGAGACTGAACAAGACCTACTTTCGCACATCCAAGACGGCTACCAGCTTGAAACTGATTCACTCGGCGGCAATCCAATTCTGCGGCGTTTGAAAGACAATGAAGAAATACGCCCTCTGTCCGCCAATCGCAATACCATCAGGGCGATGGAACGGCGCGGACTCATCAGCCCCGGCAAAGGTCGCGACCCGCTCACGATCCTATGGCGTCTGAAAAAGAAGATAAATTAGGACCTGTCTTCCGTGTGCCGCGGAAAACGTCTTAGAGTTCAGACATTCGCGACGATTCCCCACGCTTCCAGCAAATCTTGGGGAACATAC
>Ga0209530_1000182_pt1 | contig 55336 bp, 52 predicted proteins | sample BlaSpr_A8_Ref_O1_FD_187987 | JGI IMG/M metagenome (GOLD analysis project Ga0209530, IMG submission 187987) | Forest soil microbial communities from Thunder Bay, Ontario, Canada - Black Spruce, Ontario site 2_A8_Ref_O1 (SPAdes) (version 2) | ecosystem: Environmental > Terrestrial > Soil > Boreal...
AGGGCTTCCGGGTCCGACGACGCGACCGCGTCGGAGGCGTCATCCACGAGTACCAGCACGCCGCTTGACCGGCGAGAACGACGTTTTCGGCAAGGACAACCCTAGGCGACAGGAGCGTCACGGTACGGGGTGGAAGCCGTGGAAGCGAGCGGTTACACGTACCGCTGGTTCTGCCCCCGGCCCGTCCGCTATACGTCCGCAACTACCCTTACACGGCGCACTACGGCGGCACATGATGAAACATCGCGGGACAAGAAGAAAACGGCCCGCATAGCCGAGACATCCCAGCTAGCGGGCCGTTTCCGCAGGTGGTGGCAGGTGTTGGGTTCGAACCAACGTAGGCTGAGCCGACGGTTTTACAGTGTTCACGCTTTGGTGCACGAATATGCCCCTGAACTGCGGAAATACTGCAATGTAATTCACTCCGCGACGCCACTGTCCGCTATATGTCCGTGCGGCCCGGGCTCCAGGCCCCCCAACGCCCGGAAAATCCACGGACAGCGTCCGCAGAATGCGCTGACCAGCACAAACCCGAGATTGTCGAACTCTCCGCAGCCCAGCGGATAGCCTCTTAAGAAGCGCTTTCAGGACCGACTGACTCCCACTCAGCATACTCCCGCTGTTCGAACGGAGCCGCTCCACGGCGGCTGACTGCCGGAGGGAGCGGTCTACTGATGTTCTCCCTGTGGACGCGAAGGCCTACCTCTAGTTGCGCAGATCTCCATCGCCGGCATCTCGCTGTCCGCTATACGTCCCCCGTCAGCGAGGCATCTGCAGCCGACTCGCACGGACGGTGCAGGACGTCCGACCGGATCGTGTTATCAGACAGGCCGGCCGCTGCCCGTGCCAGGACGAACCCGGCCAGCACATCGGTCTCGAACGCTGCCAGCTCATCCGGCCCCGCTGGGGCGCGCACCTCGCGCAGGTCTCGTACGACGGCCAGGCTCAAGCCCGGGCCTCCCTTGCCTTCACTGATCCAGGAAGACCAGCGATAAACACGATAGACCTTCAGGAAACCCGAGAAATCATCACAACAACGAACAGGACCAGATCAGGAGAGTAAGCCCAGGTCCAGCCACTACAGAAGTTTCTGAGACCTCAGGGAACTCTGGGGGCTGTTGCAGAATCGAGGCGCCGAAAAATATTCCCCCACACTGCACCGGAATCGGCTGCTCTTGGACTGTCATCTCCCCACGCCTGGCCAGATTCGCCGCCCTATGTTCGAGGCTTCCCCCACTGAAGGTTCGTAGCGGGCGATTCTGCAACAGCCCCTCTGGGGTTATTTATTAGGAAAAGGCCCACATTCATCCAGCATGAACATGGGACCTCGCCGGGCAGCCCACCCTACTCCGGTTACGGCCTTGGTGGGCCTCTGACCTGCGGCAGAGCATTTCTTCGTGTGCCTGCGGGAGCCTCTGTCCCACAAATGTCCCACAAGCTAGAGGCAGGCGCCGAAGCGAAACTCGAACGCCGCAAAGCCTCGGATCTCAGTCAGCGGGGCGGACTCGTCCTCGGCCTGCCAACGCGCCGCGTGGCTGCTGAGCGCGAGGTTAGGCCGGATCCCCGATTCCGCGAAGGACCTCGATTCGCACCAAACGTGCAGCAGCATGCTGCAGCTTAAGGTCACTGGTCAATACCGGAAGATCCATTTCCATGGCGAGCTGGACAAAAAGGGCATCGTACATGCGCAACTGATTGTGCGCGGCAAGCTCAGCAGCCTGCTCCAGCCGGTCAACAGTGATCGCCTCGACAGTCACCCCCAGGTCGTCGATGACCCGGACGGCTGCGATGAACTCCTCTGCCGTGAGCCGGCCAGCCAGCAGTCCCTTCGAGCGCAGCACGCCTGCCACCTCTACCCGCGCGAAATCCACCGTAGTGCCAGCCACAGAGGAATCGACGAGCTGCCGCTGGAACTCACGGGCATGCTCGTAACCCTGCTGATCGATGAACCAGCGAATGAAAACGCCGGTATCGACCACGTAGGCGTCAGCCACGACCGCCGTCACGCAGTCGGTCAAGTTCCTCGTCTGCGCCCGTTACGCCCTGCATGCGCTGCTGGACGCGCTCCAGTGTCGCCACCGCCCGCTCCCGGCGGCCCACGGCCGTATCCTGGCGTATCAGCTGCAGAACTGGCGCAAGCCGCTCCTCAGGCAGTTGATCCACCAGATGATGGAGTTCCTCCCGCATGACGCTCATGTGCTCAGTGTACGACGCCGAATACGGGTCCATTCAGCGTCGCGCAGGCTGCGTACAGTCCCAGCCCAAACGGCACACGGAGCGATCGCGGCAGCACTACTTGACGGTGAACCCGTCAACCATCCCCAGCGCGGCGTTCGGCACGCCCGTGCTGCTGGGGGAAAGGTCGAACGCTACGTAGTTGCCGGGCTTTGTGTTTACCCGGATCCAGCCTCCGCCTCCGGGCTCCACCCCGCCGAAGCCGCCGGCGAGGGTGAACGGCTGTGGCGTCGTCGGCCCGGCCGGGGTCGCGAAGCCGGCCAGCCACGCCTTGGCCTCAGCAACGGTCACACCCGGCAGCAGTCGGGCGACGAGGAATTCGTGCACCTCCGTTGGGTCGGTGTCCTGATAGCGGTAGAGAGCACCGTCGCGGAGCACCGGGGGCATGGTGTAGCTCAGCCCGTTAGCGGTGACCACGCCCGCGACGGGACCCGCCGGGTGGACCGCCGCCAGTTCCTGGGGCGTCGCCTGCCCCGCGACCGTGAAGTCGGCGGCCATGCCCTTGGCGTAGTCGGGTATGCCCTTGCTGTCGATGACCAGGGAGATAACGGCATAGGTGCCGCCCTGCATTGCCTCCCAGACCGTCTGCCCGCCGGAGGCGAGGTCGCCCACTCCGCCCGCGGACGACGAGTCGACGAACAACGCTTGCGTGCGGCTCGTTTGCAGGTCGGCGAGGAACTTTGCGTACGTGACGCCGTCGTTGAGGCGGAACAACTGCGCCTGGTGAGCCGCGGAGCCACTGTTCACGAAATGGATCTTGACCAGTCCGGCGGGGACGGTGCCATGAGTATCGATGCTGAACTTGTACTCAGTACCGGTGATGTCCACGGTATGAGCTTGGGTAGGCGAGGTGCCGGCCAGGGTCAGCGGACTGGCGTTGGCCGGAACGGTCGCCACGAGCGAGGCGGCGGCCGCGAGGGCGGCCAGGCCTAGAACTGCTCCGGCCCTCCTGGTGTTAGCTGACCGCTTACCGGTGGCGGTCGGTGACGCGTGCTTCATCGGGCATGTCTCCTGTCGGGGCGGTGGGCGTCCGGAGCCCACATAATTAGATACATACTACTGTAACGAATTATCGGGCATGCTATGCCTGCGCGGAAGCCCAGATTTCCTGGAACGTTCAAGTGACATGCTGTGTCCGGGATCGTGCTCGAAGGCCGCCCGCATCGATCCACGCTGCCCTGCTGGTGCGGCTGACGGCCGCCCGCCCGCTGCCGGTCTTTGCCGGTACAGGTCCTGCTCATGCCGAACGGAAGCGCTTGCTCCCCTCCCCCACCGGATCTCGCTCAGCGAGAGGCGACCAGAGTAAGACGCTTCCGTTCGGATTACTGATCTTGATGTGTGCGCATGGCCGGTCCGGCTGGCGGTTCCCGGTGATCTTGTCAGGGGGCCCTGGTCAGGCCCAGGAAGCGGGGCTCAGGTTCGAGGCTCGCGTCCTCGATGTCCAGGCCAGGCTTAGCTCAGCGTGCGACCGAACAGGGTTACCAGTTCGCGCCAGTGCCGCTCGGTGGCCGCAGCGTCGAAGCGGTCGAACCGGGCGAAGTCGGCCTGGGTGTAACCGTGGGGCGCGCCGGCGTACACCTCGGCGCGATAGCGCACGCCGGCTGAGTCGAGGGCCTTGTTGAGGCGCTCGATCTGCTCGGGCGGCAGGGCCTCGTCCTTGTCTGCGTGGCCGAAGTACAGTTCGGCGGTAATGGCGCCGGCCAGCAGGTGCGGGCTGTTGGGCGCGGCGGTGGCCAGGAAGCCGCCGTGGAACCCGGCGCCGGCCGCGATCCGGCCTGGATAGGTGCCGGCGGTGTGCATCATGAGCGGCACGCCCATGCAGTACCCGGTCACCCCGACAGGGCGGCCGGCCGTGTGCCCGGAGGCGGCCAGCCAGTCCAGGTACGCGCGCGCGTCGCGCATGACCAGCTCCGGGGTCAGTGCGGAGATCTGCGGCATGATGACCTGAAAGATGTGCCGTGCCAGGTCGTCCGGTGCGATCTCGTCCGGCGAAATGATCACCGGGGCCCGCCCCAGCCGGTAGTAGACGTTGGGCACCAGCACGGTGTACCCGCTGGACGCCAGCCGGTCGGCCATGTCGCGCACCAGCCCGCGCAGCCCGAAGACGTCCGTATACATCAGCACGCCGGGGTAGGCGGCGCCATCGTCGGGATAGGCGACATAGGCGTCGGCGACCCCGTCCGAGGTCGGAATGTCGATCGAGTTGCCCTGAACAGCGGTCATTGTGAGGCCCCTTCCCTGTGCGATGTCTTTCCTCCGTTCGCTGCGGGTTACGGAGTGGCTGCCCCCGGGGCAGGTCCGGCAGGACCTCGGTGTGCTGCGGGTGCGGCTTGAGGATCTCCTCCTCGGGCTCACCGGAGTCGACCCGCGCGGCGAGTTCCTCGGGGTCCAGGAAGACCCCGAGGGGGTTGATGTCCAGTGCCCCCGTGGCCAGCCACGCGTTCAGGTCGTCGACGGTCTTGAATGAGCCCACCGTGAGCTCGATCAGGTTGTGATCGGGATCGCGGTAGTACATCGAGGTCGCGACGCCGTGATTGAGGCACTGCTCGGGAGTGATGCCCTGCTTTTTCAGCGCCCGGTACTGGCCGATGAGCTCCCTGAGGTTCTCGACCTCGTAGGCGGCGTGATGGAATCCGGCGGAGTTCGGGGCGGCGACCGGCGCGTTCGGCTCGCTGATGACGGCGAGCCGGTCCTGCGAGCCGTCCCAGGTAAGGAAGCTGATCGCGGGGTGGCGCAGCACGACCTGCATGCCCAGCACCTTGCAGTACCAGTCGATCAGCGCCTCCGGCTGGGCGGTGCGGAACACGACGTGCGCGTACTCCTTCGGCCGGAATCCGCCGTGCCTCTGGGGGATGCGGGTCTCGTGCCGCGTTTCGGTCATGATCGTTCTCCAGACGGTGAGGATGGGTGCGGGAGAGGTTGACCGGACGTGAACGCCAGGATGGCGTCGGCGGAGTCGGCGGACTCACCGCGCCAGGCGATGTGCAGGTCCGGGCGGACGAGGAGCATCGTGGCGCCGTAGACGCTCTTGAGGCCGGACCGGTTGTCGATGCTCAGCACGTCGAGCGGGATGTCGCGCCGGCGCGCCGCGATCTCGAACGCCGCGACCTGACCGGGGTCCGCGTCGAGGGCCAGCAGGGTGAAGCCGGAGCCGAGATGGTCGTGAACCGAGACCCCGCGCTCGAGCCACAGATGCGGGAGGCGGGTGCCGGGCGCCGCCGACGGCTGGAACACCGGGCTGTCCGGGTCCGGCTGCGGGCCGCTCTCGTGGAAGACCACCGGGGAGAGGCTGTAGCGGTAGCCGGACTCGGTGCCTTGCTGCTCGTGGCTGCGGCGCTGGTAGGTGTTGATCGCGGAGACGAATCGCCTGCGCTTCGCCCGGCCCTCCGGGGTATCTTCATCCACCACCGGGTCCCAGCAGCCGATCCAGGTAGCGAGGCCCGTGGCGGCGTACTCCGAGGCACGCCGGTTGCGGGCGCCCACGGGCTGGCGCTCGTCGTGGTAGCTCTCGAGCAGGAGGGGCCCGCCCCAGCCTCGCAGCGCGGCCGCGAGCTTCCACGCGAGGTTGTCCGCATCCCCGATGCCCGTGTTGAGGCCGAAGCCGCCGGTGGGGATGTACTGGTGGGCGGCGTCGCCGGCCAGGAACACCCGGCCCTCGCCGTAGCGGTCGGCGACCAGCAGGTGCGCGTGCCAGGCGGACGCGTACAGCACGTCGATGTCCAGCTCGAGGCCCAGGCGGTCGCTAACCTCGGCGGCCGGGTCTATCAGGGAGGCGTCGACGTCGGGGCCCAGCGGGAAATGAAACGCCCATCGCTGCAGGTCGTCCTGCGGGATCAGCAGGCCGCCGCGCTCGCCGGCAATGTAATAGTGGCGGAACGCGTCAAGACCGGTCTGCTTCAGCAGGTCGGGGCAGCGGAAGAAGGTCAGCATGTAGCGCGCGGCCCGCGGCTGCCCGGTGTTGCTGATGCCGAGGGCCTTGCGCACGAAGCTGCCGCCGCCGTCGCAGCCGACCAGGTACTTCGCGCTGACCGTGCGTTCCGTGCCGTCTCCGTTGCGGATGGTGGCCTGAACCGATTCGATGTCCTGCCGCAGGCCGACGATTTCGCTGTCGAAGCACACGTCGACCGCGGGCAGCGCGCGAGCCTCGTCCGCCAGCAGCGCCTCCAGGTTGTACTGCGAGATGCGCTCGTAGGGCTCCCGCGGCTGTGAGCCGTCCGTGCACGCGGCGCTGCGCTCCCGGGCCTCGAGGATCGAGGGATAGGCGAGCATCGCGTAGGGATCCTCCGCGAGCGAGCGGCCGACGAACACGTTGAAGCGGGCGTCCAGCGGCCAGCCGGCGTCGCGGATCTTCCCGGCCAGACCGAGGCGCCCGAAGATCTCCATGGACCGCGCGTTGGTGAGGTCCATCCTCGGCAGGATGCCCTGCTCGGGCATCCGCTCTGCCAGCAGGCAGCGGATGCCCCGCTGGCCCAGTGCGACCGCGAGCGTCAGGCCGACCGCGCCCGCTCCGGCGATGAGGACTTCCGGCGAGTCGTCCGGACCGGTGTCAGTCACGTGTGTTCCCCCGCTTCATCGCTTGGGGCCGTGGGGTCATCCACGACGGGGTTAGACAGGACGCCCACGGCCGGAATGTCGATCTCGACCTTGTCCCCGGCCCGCAGCCAGCTCTGGGTGAGCGCGCCGATGCCGGCCGGGGAGCCGGTCGCGATGGTGTCGCCGGGCTGGAGCGCGTAGATCCGCGAGATGTAGGCGATGAGCTCACCGAACCCGAAGATGAGGTCAGCAGGCTCTAGCCGCTGACGGAGCTCGCCGTTGACCCGCGTCTCCAGCGTGAGTTTCGACGGGTCGGGGACCTCGTCGGCCGTGACCAGCCAGGGTCCGAAGGCGCCGCTCGCGACGAAGTTCTTCCCGGCCGTCGACTGGTTGGTGTGGAACTGGAAGTCCCGGACGCTGCCGTCGTTGTAGCAGGCGTACCCGGCGGCGTAGTCCAGGGCCCGGCGGGCCGGCACGCGATGGCACTCACGCCCGATGATGACGGCGATCTCGCCCTCGTAGTCGAGCTGGTCCGATTCGGCCGGCACCACGATCGGCTCCCCGTGCCCGACGTGGCTCATCGGGCTGCGCATGAACAGGCGCGGGTATTTCGGAAAGTCGCCGGGCGTCCGGCCCATCAGCTCGGCGGTCTCCTCGAAGTGGCTGCGGGTGTTCAGGCCGATCCCGATGACGTGCACCGGATCCGTGATGGGGGGCAGCCACGTGACGTCGCCGGGCGACCAGTCGCTGGACGCCCCGGCGAACCGGCTAAGCCGGTCGACCCCATGGCCGAGCGCTGCCCGCAGGCCGGGCAGGTCGAGGCGCTCGGTCAGGTCCACCAGGCCGGTGGCCGTGACGATGCCGAAGCGCTGCTGGCCGGCGGCGATGAAGCTGGCGAGTCTCACGGCGCAGTCCTGGACCGCAAGGAACTTAGCATCAGGTGATGCGACTGATGACGCATAGCTCATAAACTTATATATTTATGAGTAGTAGTCAAGAGGTATGCAGAGGAAAAGTCAAACGCTGCGAAGGCATCACCGGCCGCGCCCGCGACCTTCGATCCCTAGCTGCTGCGCGGCCTGCCGATCGGCCCGCAGCCGGCCTGCTGGGGCGAGGGACGCCCGGCGAGGCGGGTGCGCATGGCCTGGGTCAGCGCTCTTGAGATCGCCAGCAACTGCGCCTGTTCGGGCAGGGGCAGGTCGCCGAAAGCCTGGGCTACCTCGGCCCGGTGCTGGTCCCACCCGACCTGCTGGGCCTTGAGCCCGCCGTCGGTGATGGCGACCAGGGTGCTGCGCCGGTCGGTGGGATGGGGGCGGCGCTCAACGAAGCCGTCGGCCTCAAGGGCCTCGACCAGGACGGTGACGCGCCGTGGCGTCACCCCAAGCCCGGTGGCGAGTTCCCCCATGCTCTGCTCCCCGTCAGATTGCAGGGCGGTCAGCAACCGCATCCTCACGTAGCTGACGGCATCGCTGGGCAGGCAGGCGTTGACCCACCGAACCCAGGTGGGACCAAGTTCGGTGAAGGCTTCGACCAGCTCGTTGAGTCGATCCTCGTCCGACTTCGCGCTTGACATCCTGTACCCCGCTACCGTTTACTGTACTCCGCCAGGATATGTTATACCCCGCTAATAATACCGGCCGGCCAAAGCGGGGTCCAGGAGGGCCAGGAGGTCACGTGAGTAGTTCAACTCAGCATGCCCGAAAGCAGTCCTGCCGACCGACGGTGGCCGGATCGCCGTCTGAGGCACCAGGAGCAGAGGGGGCCGGCAGGTGACATCGACCAATCCGACGACCAGCGCCCTTACCGGGACCTGGGCGCTGGACCCCGCCAAGACCACGGTCGGGTTCCGCACCAAGGCGATGTGGATCCTGCCTGTCAGTGCGACCGGTAAGGCGCTCAGCGGCGAGGCCACGATCGGCGCGGATGGCGACGTGAAGGGAACGCTGGTCATCGACGCCGCCTCGTTTGACACCAAGAACAAGAAGCGAGACGACCATCTCCGCACCGGGGACTTCCTCGAGGTGGGCACGTACCCCACCATCACCTTCACCGCCAGTAGCGGCCGGGCCGTCGGTGACGGTCTCCTCGAGGTCACCGGCCTGCTCACCGTCCGCGGCCAGTCCCGGCCCTTCACCCTGCAGGCCAGGGTGAAGGGCGCCGGCGGTTCCGCGACGGTGGACGTCGAGGTCGAGGTCGACCGAAGCCTGTGGGGTATGTCGTGGGCCAAGATGGGTGCCGGGCTCAAGAACCAGGTTGCTATCCATGCTCACTTCGACCGGGCCTGAGGGCGGCAGGGTGACGACAAGGGCATCGGCCGCCGGGATGATCTCCATCGCGGGACGAACGGTGCCGCGCATGGGCTTCGGAGCGATGCAACTGCGCGGATCGACTCAGGACGAGGCGGCCTTGGCCGTTCTGCGAAGGTCCATCGAGCTCGGCGTCCGAGTGATCGACACCGCCTGGTACTACGGTAACGATGTCGTTAACCGGCGCATCGCCGATGCGCTTAAGCCGTATCCGGCGGACCTCGTGCTGGCGACCAAGGCCGGCGCCCGGGCGACCGACAGCGCCTTCCCGCCGCAGCCCGACTACCGCCCTGACCAGCTGCGGGCCGGCAACGACCGCGACCGGGCCTCGCTCGGCCTGGACACCGTCCCGCTCACACTCCTGAGGTGGATGAACGAGGACGACACGTACGACGGCGTGACGTTCGACAGCGCGTTCGACGAGATGCTGGCGATGCAGGCGGAGGGCCGGATCGAGCACATCGGACTGTCAAACGTCACGCTCGATCAGCTGCGCAGGGCACACGCGCGCGGCCCGGTCGCCAGCGTGTCGAACGCGTTCAGCTACGGCAACCAGAAGGACACCCCGACGCTCGAGTTCTGCACCCAGAACGGGATCCCGTACCTGCCGTTCTGGCCGCTTGGCCGCGGCGCGATCGAGGCCCCTCCAGCCGAACCGGGACATACAGCCGCGCAGGCAGGACTCGCATGGCTGCTCGCTCGCTCGCCGTTCACCGTGCTGATCGCGGGCACGAGCAGCGTCAGGCACCTGGAGGAGAACATCGCTGCCCCCTATGTCAACCGATAGGTCAACTACGAGAAGGGTTTCGCCATGACGGCCGTACATGGTATTTCGCCGGACATTCCGGCCGCTGACGGGGTCGCCGACGCCTACCTCACCCGTCCTGATGACGGCGCGGCCTACCCGGGCGTGCTGTTCTTCACCGACGCTCCCGGGCTTCGTCCGTGGATACGCGAGATGGCTGACCGGCTGGCGTCCAATGGGTACACCGTCCTGGTGCCCAACGTGTTCTACCGTGTCGGGCACGCCCCGGTGATCCCCCCGCCCGACCAGATCGAGCTGGCGGACGTGCAACGGTACGTCACCGAGGACATCATGGCGCTGGTCATGGGATTGACTCCGGACATGGTCGTGCGCGACGCTGGCGCGTACCTGGACTGGCTGGCTGCTTCCGAGCACGTGACGGACGGTCCGATGGGGTCGACCGGGTACTGCGTGGGCGCGGGGCTGATGCTGAGGACCGCCTGCGCCTACCCGGGCCGGATCGCGGCCGGCGGCGGATTCCACGGCGGCTCCCTGGCCACCGAAGCGCCCGACAGCCCGCACCTGGGGGCCGGCACCCTCGCGGCCGAACTGTACTTCGGCCACGCGGACCAGGACGACTCTCTGCCGCCCGAGCAGATCGAGCGCCTCAGCAAGGCCCTCGATGCCGCCGGCGTGCGCTATCGCGCCGAGGTGTACGCCGGCGCGTTTCACGGCTACACCCAGGCCGACTTCGCTAAATTCGGACGCTACAACGCCTCTGCTACCGAGCGGCACTGGCGCGAACTGGTGGCCCTGTTCGACCGTACGTTGCGCTAGGCCACAGCCCGGCACCCAAAAAACGAAGCGCTGCTAAAACGTCCACCCGATCCGCGGTCCCCGGCACTCGCCGGCGACACGCGTCCCGGACAGGGCCCGGCGGCGGACACACCACCGAAAAGAACCGGGGAGAAACAATGCCCATCATCGATGTCGACCTGCCCGAGGGCGTCATTCCAGCGGCCCGCCGTGGGCAACTGGCTAACGACCTGGGGCGCGCCCTGCTCGCAGCAGAAGGGCTTCCCGCGCGGGGACCGATTCTTGCCAGCATGACCGTCTACCTGCACGCTGTACCGCGCGAAGATATCTACACACTCGCGGGCACCGACACCCCTCCCCCGGTTCGGGTCCGCCTGACGACCGCGGCCGGGAGCCTGGACGCGGACGCCCAGGGCCAGGTCGTCCGCGACGTCACCCGCATCGTCGCCGAAGCAGCGGAAGACCCATCCCTCACTGGCCGCACTTTTGTCCTGCACAGCGAGGTAGCGGAGGGCGGCTGGGGAGCCCGCGGTACGGCCATGGGGCGGGCGGACTTCGACCGGCTCAACGCGCTCTTGAGGGAATGACAGCCCACGTGTGCGACGCGAAGTCGCACACAATGAGTGAGCACGCAGATTGGAGGACGGCTCCGGGCGGATCGGCGGCGTAGCTCCGGGCTAGTGCTCAGGGCCTATCCCCGCCCTGGCGTGCGTGCGCGGCTCCGGGATCCGGGCCTAGCGGACGCCATGTACGACGCGGTCATGCAGGCGATCCTGACCGACGTGCCCGCGCTCTCCGAGGAGACGACCGCAGCCGCCATCACGTTCCGTACCCTCGTGCCCGACCTCGCGACCCCCAGCGACGCCGAACGCGCGCTCCTATTGGAGTGGCTGGACCGAGTCAGCGGCAGCTGGCGCCCCAAGCGTGAGGAGGTTCGCGGTGAGCATGCGGGTCAACCAGTCCTCGTACCGGTCGAGTTGCCAAAAGCGGTCGGTGGTCAGGTCGAGGAACAGCCTGGGCCCGGTCAGCGCCCAGCAGGCGTCGGCGGCCGTTGCCGGGTCGAGCCCGGGAGCGAGCAGTCCCGAGTCGGCCAGGTGCGTGACCAGCGCGCGGACCCCGGTCAGCCGTTCCTGCTGGGTCGTGGCGAGCAACTGGGTGACCTCGGGGCCGGCCTGGGCGAGCAAGCCGTACAGCGGCGCCAGCCGCTGGTTGGCGCCGCTGACGAACCCGGCCCACCGGCGCAGCTTCTCCGCCGGGTCGGCGGCGGACCGTACCTCCTGCATTTGCGGGCGGTCCGCGATGGCCATCGGCTGGTCGTCGCCGGCCAGCGTCACGTCCCACAGCGCCTTCATCAGCCCCGCCTTGCTGCCAAAGGCCTTGTAGACCGTCTCGGGCGACACGCAGGCCTGCTCGGCCACCGAGCGCACCGTCATCTGGTGGTAGCCGTCGCGGAACAGCAGCTCACGGCAGGCCGCCAGGACCGCGGCGCGGTTGCGGGCGGCGCTCTCGCGCCGGCTGCTGGCGTCATAGGGCCTGGGCGCGGGCATAGCATGCCTCCATAATTCGTTACAGTAGCCAGTATCTAATTGTGCGGGCTCCCGACGCCCGCCGACGTTCACCTGGAGGATGCCATGTCAAGCACTGCCCCGCACCGGCCGGTGCCGCCCTCGCCCGCCCCGGGCGTCACCCGGCTCGGTGACGCAGAGGTCAACTTCTACCTCCTGGCGGACCCCGACGGCCTCGTGCTGGTCGACGGCGGGCTACCCGGGCACCTTCCGCAGCTCCGCTCGTACCTGGAAGGCGCCGGGCACTCGCTCAGCGACATCCGCGCGCTCCTGCTGACCCACGCGCACCCCGACCACACGGGCGTGGCCGCCGCCGCCCGGCAGGCCGGGGCCGACGTGTGGGTGCACGAGCGCGACGCCGCCGGGCTCGTCGGAGGCCCGCGCGCCGGGAACCGGGAATCCAAGCCGGAAGGCTCGCTGCTCCCTTACCTCATCCGCCGGCCCGCGGTGCTGCGCGCGGTCGTGTACGCCGGCCGCATGGGCGGTTTCACCGGCTCAAAGGTCAGCGACCCGCGGACCGTGGACGGCGACCGGCGACTGGACGGCGTGCCTGGCCGCCCGCAGGTGGTCACGCTGCCGGGCCACACCCCGGGCAGCGTCGGCTACCTCTTCGACGACCGCGGGCTCCTGTTCACTGGCGACGCCCTGATCACCTACGACAGCATCACCGGCTACCGCGGGCCTGGCGTCTCCTCGCGCGCGTTCACGCACGACAGCCGGCAGGCCCTCGCCTCGCTGACGGCACTCGACGCCATCGACGCCGACCTGCTCCTGCCCGGCCACGGCGAGCCCTTCCCCGGCACCCCGGCCGACGCCGCCGCCCAGGCACGCAGCGCGGGCGCACGGTGACAAACTCACCGCATCGCCCGGAAAACAAAAACGAAGGGCACGAGACGCTGCGCCGGGATCGGTCCAGTGACGTGATTGGCCATGTATAGCTCTCGCCCATTCACTTGAATATTCAAGTCAATTTGCTGTTCGTCCTGGGCGGCCACCCGGCTAACCACGGGCAGCCTGGCCGCCCGCCTCGACGCCGACGCACCGGCGCGGGCTCAGTAACGACAGAGAAGAAGATGAGGAAGAGAAGAGAGAAGGGTGAGTCTCATGTCTGATGCCACCTCTACTAACAGCGCCATGGACCGGAAGCGCCGACTGGTCCTGGGCGTAATCGGCCTGGCGCAGCTGATGGTGACCCTGGACCTCACGGTGATGAACATCGCGCTGCCGTCCGCACAGCACGCGCTGCACTTCAGCACCGTGGACCGGCAGTGGGTGGTCACCGCCTACACGCTGGCGTTCGGCAGCCTGCTGCTGCTCGGCGGCCGGCTGGCCGACCTGCTGGGCCGGAAGGTCACGTTCCTGACCGGCCTGGCCGGGTTCGCCGGGATCTCCGCCGTCGGCGGCGCCTCGGTTAACTTCACCATGCTGATCACCGCGCGGGCCTTTCAGGGCGCGTTCGCGGCGGTGCTGGTGCCGTCGGCGCTGTCGCTCCTGATCACCACCTTCACCGCGCCGAAGGACCGCGCCCGCGCGTTCGGCATCTACGGGGCGATCGCCGGTGCCGGCGGCGCGGTGGGGCTGCTGCTCGGCGGCGCGCTGACCGAGTACCTGTCCTGGCGGTGGTGCATGTACGTGAACCTGATCTTCGCCGGGATAGCCTTCGCCGGCGGGGCGCTGCTGCTGGTCCGCCAGCCGTCCCAGAACCGGCCAAGACTGGACATCCCGGGCGTGCTACTAGTCTCCGGCGCGTTGTTCTGCCTGGTGTACGGTTTCTCCAACGCGGCCTCGCACAGCTGGGCCACGCCGTCCACCTACGGGTTCCTGGCCGCCGGCGTGGCGCTCGGCGTGCTGTTCGCGGCCTGGCAGGACCGGGCGGCCCACCCGCTGCTGCCGCCCCGCGTGGTGCTCGACCGCAACCGGGGCGGCGCCTACGCCTCGATGCTGATCGCCTCGGCCGGGCTGTTCGGGACCTTTCTGTTCCTGACCTACTACCTGCAGCAGACGCTCGGCTACTCGCCGCTGGTCACCGGCGTCGCGTTCCTGCCGCTCAGCGCCGGCTTGATACTCGCGTCCAACCTGTCCACCATCAGACTGATGCCACGGATCGGGCCCAAGCTGCTGGTCGCGTTCGGGATGCTGGCCGCGGCAGGGTCGATGGTCTGGCTGGCTCAGCTCGGCCCGCACACCGGCTATGCCGCGGGCGTGCTCGGCCCGCTCATCCTGGCCGGGATCGGCATAGGCTCAGTGATCGCCCCGGTGATCAGCACCGGCACGTTCGGCGTGGCCCCCCAGGACGCGGGCGTCGCCTCCGCCACCGTCACCGTCGGCCAGCAGCTCGGCGCCTCGGTCGGCACCTCACTGCTGAACACCATCTTCGCCGCCGCCGCCACCTCCTACACCGCGGCGCACCTCGCCTCGGCCCGGCTGACCGGCCGCCAGGCCCTGGCCGGGCTGGCACTAGTACACGGCTACGACACCGCGTTCTGGTGGACCGCCGGCATCTTCGCAGGCGGCGCCGTCATCGGCGGTCTGCTGCTCCGCAGCGGGACGCTCGTTCCTGTGGACATGCCCGCCCAGGCCCACGACGAAATGCCAGCAACATAAGCCCGCGACCGCCTTCCGAGCCACGGCCGGCAGGGCCCAGCTCTGCACTAGGTCACTCGCTTGCGAGCATTCAGGAGATCGCTGCCCGCAGTGCCCGGGTGAAGTCGGTGCCCTGGATGGCGGTCAGGATCGGATTAGTGGCACCCGCTGCCTGGTAGCGCGCGATCGTCGCACGAGCCTCGGCCTCGTCGCCGATGGCGCAGAGCGCGGCGATGAATTCCGCGCTGATCGCTTTCTCCTGGGCGTCGCGGCTGTCCGCGGCATCGTACGCGGACAGGTCTGAGTGGTAGCCGGCGGCGGAGAACATCGCGCGGTAGAAGGGGAGCCCCAAGTAGCGGTGCAACTCGGCGCGGATGCCGGCGAGGGCGGCGCCGCGGTCGGCGCCGACGGCGATGGGGATGGCCGACATAACGGCGAAGCCGTCGAGGGACTTGCCGACGGCGGCGCGGCCCCTGGCTACCTCGGGGAGGACGACGTCGCGGACGTAGCGCGGGGGGCAGGCCCACAGGACGACGCCGTCGGCGACCTCGCCGGCCAGCCGCAGCATCGCCGGGGACAGCCCTGCGAGCAGGATCGGAAGGCCGGGGCGCGGTGTGAGGCCCGCGAAACGGAAGGTGGAGTTCCAGCGCTGCCCCGCCGGCGGCTCGGTGCCGGCGAGCAGGGCTCGCACGAGCGCGACGTATTCGCGCATTTCCGGCACCGGGCGGCCGATCTCCTGGCCGTGCCAGCCGCCCATGGTGACGCGGTGCCCGACGCCGAGTCCGAGCTGGAACCGGCCGCCGGACAGGTCGTCGATGGTAGCGGCGGTCTGCGCCATGGACGCGGGTGAGCGGTGGTAAATCGGTGCGACAGCGGTGGCCAGCCTTACGCGTCCGGTGGCCATAGCCAGGCCGGCCAGCGCGGTGAAGGAGTCGCGGGCGGCGATGTGCGAGCAGGTCGCGGTGTCATAGCCGAGCTCATCGGCCAGCCTGGCGAGCGCGGCCATCTCCGGGAACGGTACGGTGGTCGGGATCTGGCAGCTGAGCAGCATGCGATGTGCTCCTTCTGGCGTAGTAGCCCGCGAACCAGCCGAGGATGTCAGGCACGTCCACGGCGAGGTAGTCGGCGGCGGTATCGGCGGGGGCGCCCTGCAGGATCCGTTTAACGGGGACTTCGAGCTTCTTGCCGGTACGGGTGTACGGAATCGCGGACACGGCGAGGATGTCGTCGGGCACGTGCCGGGGCGAGACCTCCTCCCGGATGGCGGCCTTGATCCTCGCCACGAGGGCGTCGGTCAGCGCCAGGCCGCCGGCGAGCACGACGAACAGCGGCATCCAGTAGTCGCCGTCGGGCTGCTCGGCACCGATCACCAGTGCCTCGGTAACCTCCGGGAGATTCTCGACGGCGCGGTAGATCTCGGCGCTACCCATGCGGACGCCGTTGCGGTTGAGCGTAGAGTCGGAACGGCCGTGCACGATCACCGAGCCGCGGCTTGTGATCGTGATCCAGTCGCCGTGCCGCCACACACCGGGGTAGGTGCGGAAGTAGGCCTCCTGGTAGCGCTCGCCGTCGGGGTCGTTCCAGAACCGCAGCGGCATCGACGGCATCGGCCTCGTCACGACGAGTTCACCAACGGTGTCGCGGACGCTGTTGCCATGCTCGTCCCACGCGTCGAGTGCGACACCGAGGCAGGGCACGGATAGTTCGCCTGGCACGACGGGTACGGTCGCCGCTCCGCCGGCGAACGCGCTGACCACATCGGTGCCGCCAGAGGTGGACACGACACGAACGTCCGGACTGACGTGCTCGGCCACCCAGTGATAGGACTTGGCGGGCAAGGCCGAGCCGGAAGAGCCGATCATGGACAGTGCGGACAGGTCGTGGTCGGCGCCGGGTTCAGCACCCGCCTTTGCGCATGCCAGCAGGAAACCGGGGCTGACGCCGAGCACGGTCACACGGTGCTCGGCGGCGATCCGCCATAGTGTTTCGGGTGACGGGCTGCCGTCGTAACAGATGACCGTAGCGCCGGCCAGCAGCCCGGACACCTGATAGTTCCACACCATCCAGCTCGGCGAGGTGTACCAGAAGAACGTGGAGCCGGGGCCGAGGTCGAGGTGGAGCACCATGGCCTTGAGGTGTTCGAGCAGCACGCCGCCGTGCCCGTGCACGATTCCCTTGGGCGCACCGGTGGTGCCAGACGAGAAGAGGATCCACAGCGGATGGTCGAACGGCACGTCCACCGGTTCGAGAACGACGTCGCGGGTGACCGCCGTCTCCCAGGACAGCCCGCGCACGGGCAGTCCGACGCGTTGGTAGGCGATGGTCGCGCGCACGCTGGGCAGCAGGTTTTCCAGCGCGGACACGGCCTCACGGCGGTCGTGCACCTGGCCGCCGTGGCGGTACCCGTCGGCGGTGACGAGCACGACAGGGTCGAGCTGGCGGAACCGGTCCGCCGCCGCCTCAGCAGCGTAGTCCTGGCCGCAGCTCGACCACACCGCACCGATACTCGCGGTGCCAAGGAACGCGATGACGGCCTCGGCGGTGTTGGGCACGTAGCCGACTACCCGGTCGCCGGACTGTACGCCGATCTCACGCAGAGTTGCCGCGAACGAGCCGGCCTGCCGACGTAGTTCGCACCACGAGAGCACCCGGGTACCGGCTTCGCTCAGGTCGATGATGGCCGGCCGGTTGTCCTGGGCCGCGCGGAAGAGCTGCCGGACGTAGTTGACAGCGGAACCGGGGAACCATTGGGCACCGGGCATCCGCTCATCGGCCAGCGGACGGTCGTAGCCAGAGCCAAGCTGGAAATAATGCCACATCGAGGCCCAGAACCCGGACAGGTCCCGCACCGACCATCGCCACAGCGACCAGTAGTCGTCGTCGACCGGTGCGCCGCGCTCGGCGGCGCACCACCGCGCGAACGCGACGACGGCCGGGGTCACGTGGCGTTCTTGACTGCCATGAGCTCGGCGAGGAACTCAGCATGGCGCGGGTGAGGTTTCAGGATGTCCGCCGCGCCTCGTCGACCAGCAGGCGCTACAGCGTGTACTGGGAGATGCGCTCGTACAATTCGCGCGGCAGTGCGGATGCCGCGCTGTCCGGGGGTAATGGCAAGGATGAGCCCGAGCGGGCCGGCGCCGGCGATCAGCACCTCCGGTGCACCGTTTCCGCGCGTCATTCTGCGTCCCTTCCACCAGCCACGACGGGGTTGCCTCGGGTCCCGACAGCCGGGATCTCGGTCTCTACGCGGTCACCGGCCCGCAGCCAGTTCTGGGTGAGTGCGCCAATTCCAGCCGGAGGGCCCGTGGCGATGGTGTCGCCTGGCCACAGCGCGTAGATCTGGGAGATGTACGCGACCAGCTCGCCGAAACCGAAGATCAGATCGCTCATGTCGAGCCGCTGCCGGACCTCGCCGTTGACCCGGGTCTGCAGGGTCAGCCGCGACGGCTCGGGAACCTCGCCGGCCGTCACGATCCAAGGGCCGGAGGTGACGAAATTCTTGCCGGCGGTGACCTGATTCGAGTGCATCCGGAAGTCCCGGACGCCGCCGTCGTTGTAGCAGGCGTAGCCCGCGACGTACCGGGCTGCTTCCTCTGCTGTGACACCACGGCACGGCCGGCCGATGATCAGCGCGATCTCACCTTCGTGGTCTAGCGAGGCTGACGCATCCGGTCGCCAGGCGACATCACCGAACGCCCAGTCGCACGGTGTGCCCGCAAAGGATTCGAGCTCGTGTGGGCCGAGTCCGACAGCGGTCTTCAGGTCCGGGGCCTGCAATCGCGCCGACAGTCGGCCAGCCCGGTGGCAGTCACGACTCCGAAGCGGTCGTGTCCCCCGGCGGTGAAGCTGGCAAGTCTCATCTCTCATCCACGATCTCCAGTATTAATAATCTCATACTCTTATAAGAAGTCAAGTGGATGATAGGCGGCTTGTGCTGTCCTGCGGATAGCGAGGGAAGATATGATCTGCTGAGTTCATAAGGAGTGCCATGAGCGACAGAGGCCTGAGCCTCGACTCACCTGCGGCACAGGTCACGTTCGACCCCGCGGTGCCGCTGCATCACCAGGTGTATCTGCACCTGCGCCGTGAGATCGCGGACGGCCTGTGGGAGGGCCGGGATGATCTTCCTGGCGAGCGCGAGGTCGCCGAGCGCCTGGGAATCAGCGTGATCACCAGCCGGGCGGCACTGGACCGGCTGGCCGACGACGGCTGGATCGAGCGGCGGCGCGGCCGGCGCCCCCGGCTTCTTTATCGAATCCAGCCAGCCAGCGCTCCCGTGCCCGAGGCGGGACTGGGCATGTTCGAGTTCGGCCCGTTCCAGCCTTACACCTACCGGGTTCTGCTCGCAGAGACACGTATCGCCCCTGCGGAGGCATGCGCGGCGTTCGGCCTGCCTGCCGGCGAGCGGCTCTGGCAGTGCATGCGCGCGCGAACCGCCGGAGGAAAGCCGCACAGCGTCTCCCACAATGTGCAGGATCCCGACGTCGGCGAGCAGCACACCACGGACGATCTCGAACAGGAGCCGATGGTCCAACTGCTGACCAGGGCGGGCCACACGATTCACCGTCTCCGGCGTCGCTTCGGCGTCATACATTCGCCCGCTCTGGTAACCGAGGCGCTGGGCCTCTCGATTGCCGAGCAGGTGCTGGTGGCCACCTTCACGCTGCACCGACCAGACGACAGCGTCCTGGAGTGGGTTCGCATCTACCTCCATCCGGATCAGTCCACCCCAGCGGAGACCATGGAGTTCACCACCGGGACCTGGTCTGCGGCCGAGTACATGTGACCGTTCAGGAGATCTCTTAATCGCGGGTTCGAGGTTCAAGTCCCTGGCGATGCACCCGTTCTGACCTGGCCGTTTAGCCTTTAGGCTAAACGGCCTTCGTCATTGTGGGCATGGATGGGGCATTCCTGGGTCACGCGCGAATCCCCACGGCTGCTGCCTGCGGCCCCGCGCGGTGACCCTGGAAGCCCCGTCTGGTATGCCGCTAAGCTGCGGAAGCTTACGTCTGGCAGTAGCCAGAGGCGGTCACAGGGGCCGGGATGTGGGGCACATTCCGCCAGGGTTGCGCAGATCGGTGGTAACTGTGCGTTTCACCTAGGCGGCGGGTGTTTGTCCTCTGGCGGTCTCGCGAGCGTGGCGGATGGTCCGGGTGCTGGTCCGCTCCTCGGCTCCGGATGCTGCGCGCTTCGGCGAGAGCTACAGCGGCTCGCTGAAGTACCAGCGATGGCCCTCGGGGTCATCGACCGTGTAACTGTGCGCGCGGTTCGCCCTGACCGAGATCTCCGACACCTCGGCGCCCGCAGCCTGCACGCGCTCGCGGTGTGCTGCCAGATCGGTGATCGTGATGCACAGCAGCTGCGTGACCTGGCCGAGCCTGGCCGGTCCCCGGAAGCCGGCTCCAGCTGAGCCCAGCATGATCACGCCGCCATCGCCGAGCAGCAGTTCGCCGTGCCGCACCGTCTCGTCGCCTTGGCGATCCCGTACCCGCTCGGTGAACCCGAACGTGTCGATCAGCCAGTCCATCGCCGCGCCCGCATCCGCATACAAGAGATACGGGACCACTTGCGGATCCTTGCCGTCGTCCGTCATGACCGCCACGCTATCCCGCGTCAGGCCGATCCGGCCGGACCTCCTGCCCTGATTCTGGCTGGCCGCCGCATGATGCAGAACATGTCGTTCTGCTTCGGCCAGAAGTCGCTGTGACCTGCAACGGTGGTGGCTCGTAATCGTTCGGCGCTAGCCTAAGGCACGGCGACCGGCGTAATCGATCACTCTCCGCAATGGACGTTCTCCGGACGGGCGAGGTACATGGCGGGGTACACAAAAGGTCCATCAAAGGTCAATGTGGCGTTCACGCCAGCATCAGCACGCCCGGCCCCCGCGCGGACGCTCCAGCGAAGCGGCAGCGTCCTTTCCGGCAGGCAGTGCCCGCGGGCACCCGGAACCTGATCCCGCCTCCACCACGTACTGCCAGTCACGGAAACGTCACTTCGCGGAACTACATGTTGCATGGCGAGCGGTTACACGCACCGCCGGTTCTGCCCCCCGTCCCGTCCGCTATACGTCCGTAACTACCCTTACGCCTCGCACAACGGCGGCACGGATTGAAACAACGCGGGACAAGAAGAAAACGGCCCGCTACGCCGCATATATGCAGCGCACGGGCCGTTTCCGCAGGTGGTGGCAGGTGTTGGGTTCGAACCAACGTAGGCTGAGCCGACGGTTTTACAGACCGTTCCCTTTGGCCACTCGGGCAACCTGCCGTTCGCCGCCTGTGCTCTGTAGCGCAGGGCAGGCACAGAGAAGAATAGCCCAAGACGCGAGCAGATGTGCAACCCGACCGCCGGTACTGCACCGGACCAGGTATCAATGGCGCCATCGCGACCCTTGAAGCCGACATTTCGGGCAGTCGAGCGGCATCGCTGGCGCCATTGCGATCCTTGGGCGCGGGGAACGCGTGCGGCACGGGCGGGGTCGACGGGGCGGCCGGCGTGGTTGGCGTGCGGGAACGGGCTGGCGCGTCTAGCCTGGGATCCGTGGCTAGTAACGAGTCTTCCTTTGACATCGTGTCGAAACTGGACCGCCAGGAGGTTGACAATGCGCTCAACCAGGCGGTCAAGGAGATCGGCACTCGGTTCGACTTTCGCGGCGTCGGCGCTGCCGTCGCCTGGTCCGGCGAGCAGGCCATCGACATCCGGGCCAACAGCGAGGAGCGCGCCCAGGCGGTCCTTGATGTCCTGAAGGACAAGCTGGTCAAGCGGGGCGTATCCCTCAAGGTCCTGGACCCAGGCGAGCCCAAGCTGTCCGGCAAGGAGTACCGGATGGCGGTCGCCCTCAAGGAGGGTATCTCCCAGGACGACGCCAAGAAGATCTCCAAGGTCATCAGGGACGAGGGCCCGTCTGGCGTCCGGGCACAGATCCAGGGCGACGAGCTCCGGGTCTCGGCCAAGAAGAAGGACGACCTGCAGACTGTTATCGCCCTGCTCAAGGCCAGGGAGTTCGACTTCGCAATTCAGTTCGTCAACTATCGGTAGCTCCCCTGAACATGTTCAAGTGCGCAATCGACAGGCAGCGGGATCGACTGCACAGTTGAGATGCTGGGGTAGTGCAGAGATGGCGACGGCAGGTGCGCGGCGAGGCAGATACTTACGGAGTGGTTTCGTCGCTACCTTGTGTGGCGCCGGAACTGGTGCGGTGCTGGGAACATCACAGGATAGATCGGCGTTTTACCGGTCGTTTCGGCGTAGAATTTACATCGTTCTAACTCATGCCCCCGGCTGCGGTGTGGTGCTGTGCCAGGGTAGTGCCGCGCCAGGGCGAGGTGTCTGGGCTGGCGGGTGCCCGGAGGAGGTCTTCCAACTGTGACCAAGCAGGTCCAGCAGCTCGATCACGTCATCATCAGGTTCGCTGGTGATTCCGGTGACGGGATGCAGCTCGCAGGCGACAGGTTCACTCAGGAAACCGCTATCTTCGGCAACGACCTGTCGACGCTGCCCAACTTCCCGGCGGAGATCCGGGCGCCGGCCGGCACGCTGCCCGGCGTGTCCAGCTTCCAGCTGCACTTCGCCGACCACGACATCCTCACGCCCGGCGACGCGCCCGACGTGCTGATCGCGATGAACCCGGCCGCGCTGAAGTCGAACATCAACGACCTGCCGCATGGCCGCGACCTGATCGTCAACACCGACGAGTTCACCAAACGCAACCTCACCAAGGTCGGCTACCAGGCCAGCCCGATCGACGACGGCTCGCTTGAGGCGTACCGCGTGTACGCGATGCCGATCACCTCGATGACGGTCAAGGCGCTCGAGGACTTCGACATCACCCGCAAGGATGCCGAGCGGGCCAAGAACATGTTCGCGCTCGGCATGCTGTCCTGGCTCTACGACCGGCCGGTGGACAGCACGCTGACCTTCCTCAAGGCCAAGTTCGCCAAGAAGCCAGAGATCATGGCGGCCAACGTGGCCGCGTTCCAGGCCGGCTGGAACTTCGGCGAGACCACTGAGGCTTTCTCGGTCCGGTACGAGGTGAAGCCCGCTCCGCTCAAGTCGGGCACCTACCGGAACATCAGCGGGAACACCGCCCTCGCCTATGGCCTGGTCGCCGCGTCCAAGCTGTCCGGGCTGCCCCTGTTCCTGGGCTCCTACCCGATCACCCCCGCGTCGGACATCCTGCACGAGCTCGCCAAGCACAAGCGGTTCGGGGTGCGGACGTTCCAGGCGGAAGATGAGATCGCCGCAGTGGGGGCAAGCCTTGGCGCGTCGTTCGGCGGCTCGCTGGCGGTGACAACGACCTCCGGGCCTGGCATGGCGCTCAAGGCGGAGACCGTGGGACTCGCGGTGTCCGTCGAGCTCCCGCTGATCGTGTGCGACATCCAGCGGGCCGGGCCGTCCACCGGGATGCCGACCAAGACCGAGCAGGCCGACCTGCTGCAGGTGATGTTCGGCCGGAACGGCGAGTCGCCGGTCCCGGTGATCTCCGCATCCAGCCCGTCTGACTGCTTCTACGTAGCGATCGAGGCCGCGCGGATCGCGATCAAGTACCGTACCCCGGTCGTGCTGCTGTCCGACGGGTACCTCGCCAATGGCTCCGAGCCGTGGCGTATACCGGACGTATCATCCTTGCCGGACATTTCGGTCCCGTTCGCTTCCCCGGAGGAAGCAGAGCAAGGGGCGGAGTTCATGCCCTTCCGCCGCGACCCGGAGACGCTCGCACGGCCGTGGGCGATCCCGGGGACCAAGGGCCTTGAGCACCGGATCGGCGGCATCGAGAAGGCCGACGGCGCGGGCACCATCTCCTACGACCCGGACAACCACGACAAGATGGTCCGGCTCCGCCAGGCCAAGATCGACGGCATCGCGAACGACATCCCGGCCCTTGAGGTCGACGACCCGTCAGGCGAGGCAAGGGTGCTGGTGCTCGGCTGGGGCTGCACCGGTGGCTCCATCGGCGCCGCGGCCCGGCAGGTCCGCAGCGCCGGGCAGGCGGTGGCGACCGCGCACCTGCGTCACCTCAACCCGTTCCCGTCGAACCTCGGTGACACGCTCCGGAAATACCACAAGGTCCTGGTGCCAGAGATCAACCTCGGCCAGCTGTCACTGCTCCTGCGCGCGAAGTACCTGATCGACGTCATCTCCTACAACCAGGTACGGGGACTGCCCTTCCGGGCCGCCGAGCTTGCGGACGTAATCAAGGACGTGATCGAGAGTGCCTAATCCGGACAACACTCAACCGGGCAACGCTGGATCAGCAAACGGCAGTCATAGGCCGGCATCGCTGACGCTGGTACCTAAAAGCACAAGTCGTTCTGCTCTTAAGGATTTTAAGAGTGATCAGGAGGTACGGTGGTGCCCCGGGTGCGGCGATTACGCCATCCTGGCCGCATTCCAGGCCTTCCTGCCCGAGCTGGACGTGCCGCGGGAGAACGTCGTCGTGGTGTCAGGGATCGGGTGCTCCAGCCGGCTGCCGTATTACGTCGATACGTACGGGATGCACTCGATTCACGGGCGTGCGCCGGCGATCGCGAGCGGGCTCGCGACGTCGCGGCCCGACCTTTCCGTGTGGGTGATCACCGGCGACGGGGACGCGCTGTCCATCGGCGGGAACCACCTGATCCACGCGCTGCGGCGCAACGTCAACATCAAGATCCTGCTGTTCAACAACCGGATCTACGGGCTCACCAAGGGCCAGTACTCCCCCACCTCGGAGCAGGGCAAGATCACCAAGTCGACGCCGTTCGGGTCGCTTGACCATCCGTTCAACCCGGTGTCGCTGGCTCTTGGCGCCGAGGCGACCTTCGTGGCGCGGACGATTGACTCTGACCGCAAGCACCTCACCTCGGTGCTGCGAGAGGCGGCAGACCACCAGGGCACCGCGTTCATCGAGATCTACCAGAACTGTCCGATCTTCAACGACGACGCTTTTGAGCCGCTGAAGGACGCCTCCGCGGGCGACCGGCTGGTGCGGCTGGTGCACGGGGAGCCCCTGGTGGCAGGTGGCACCGGGCTGCGGTTCGGGGCGGACGGGCAGCTGACGGCGTGCGACCCGGCGGACGCGCTGGTGCATGACGCGCACCGGGCGGACCCTTCGTATGCGTTCGCGCTGTCACGGCTGGACACGCCGGACTTCCGGCATACTCCGGTCGGGGTGTTCCGCAAGGTGGAGCAGGCCAGCTACGACGAGCTGATGGCCGCGCAGATCGCGGCCGCGCAGGCGAAGAGCGGGGCGGGCGACCTGGCGATGCTGCTGTCCGGAGCCGACACCTGGGAAGTCGGCTAGGCCCTGCGGCTCGCGGGTAGGCGGGCGGCTCGGCTGGGCGGGCGGCTGGTCTGACGGAAGTCTTGTGTTTGGCGGAAGAAAAAGCGTCGGAATTGACTACTTTCTTTCCGTCGGACATCAAATTTCCGTCTAAATTACGCACTGGGCCTGACGAGCTGTGCGAGGGGCGCTGATGTTTCAAAGGGAACGCGGTGGTTCATATACCTAGCGTGACCGGCTGCCTATAACGGGGCGCGGGAGGCCGGTGAGCTTCGCCATGCACACCGGGGGCCGTCAACATGGGCAACGACGTCATTATCGTGATCGTCGTCGTAACCGCACTGGCGTTCGATTTCACGAACGGGTTTCATGATACCGGCAACGCGATGGCGACCTCGATCGCAACCGGCGCGCTGGGCCCGCGGACCGCGGTGGCCATCTCCGGCGTGCTCAACCTGGTCGGGGCCTTCCTCTCCCTCAGCGTCGCGGCGACCATCGCCAGCGGGCTGGTGGAAACCAGCCTGGTCACGCCCACCGTCGTCTTCGCCGGACTCGCCGGGGCGATCATCTGGAACCTGCTGACCTGGCTGCTTGGCATCCCGTCCAGCTCGTCACATGCCCTCATCGGCGGCGTCATCGGCTCGACCCTGGCCGCGGCGGGAAGCCATGCGGTCGAGTGGCAGGGCGTGGTCTCGAAGGTGATCATCCCGGCGGCGATCTCACCGGTCGTCGCCGGGCTGATCGCCGCCACCGGCACCTACCTGGTCTACCGGATCAGCAGGAATACCTCGGAAGGGGTTCGTGGCCACGGCTTCCGGTACGCGCAGATCGGCTCGGCGTCGATGGTGTCACTTGCCCACGGCACCAACGACGCGCAGAAGACGATGGGCATCATCACCCTGGCGCTCATTGCCAACGGATCCCTGCCTGCCAACGCGGAGGCCCCGTTCTGGGTCATCCTCAGCGCCGCCCTCGCCATCTCCCTCGGTACATATCTGGGCGGCTGGCGGGTCATCCGCACCCTCGGCAAGGGCCTCGTCGAGATCGAGGCCCCGCAAGGCATGGCCGCCGAGTCGGCGTCCGCGGCCGTGATCCTGCTGTCTAGCCACTTCGGCTACTCACTGTCGACCACCCATGTCGCGACCGGCTCCATCATGGGCTCCGGGCTCGCGCGGAACGGCGCCGAGGTCCGCTGGCGAGTGGCCGGCCGGATGGCATCCGCCTGGCTGTTCACTCTCCCGGCCGCTGGGGTCGTCGGGGCCGGGAGCTTCGCTCTCGCGCACGCCGCCGGCGGTACCGCCGGCGTGCTGGTCGACCTGGCTCTGCTCGTAGCGGTGGCGGCGGTCGTCTACGTCCGGTCCCGCGCGACCAAGGTGAGCGCCGCGAACGTCAACACGGAGTGGACGGGCAGCGTCTCCCCGGCCAGCCCATCGCCCGCCGCGGCGGGTGTCTAGTAACGGAGGCTGAACGTCATGAGCTCCTGGATCAACCTGTCCGCCATCTGGCGTATCGTCGTCGTCGGCCTGCTGGCGGGTGCGGGGCTGCCGGCTCTGGTGGCCGTCGGCCTGCGCGCGCTCAGCCCGCGCGCCGCAGGCTCCAGCACGGCAACTGGCTCCGGCACGGCAGCTGGCTCCGGCACGGTGACCGCCGGCGAGAACCCGGCCGGGGTGACCGTCGCCGTCCTGTGCTTCACAGTCGTGCTCGCGGCCATCGGCTACGGCATCTATCTCATCGTGGCCGGCGGCCACTGACCGCGGCATACCCGGAGAGGACACATCATGCCGATCGTGGCAAATATCGTCAGCTGGCTGCGCGCGGGCTATCCCGAGGGAGTGCCGGAGGTCGATTACCTGCCGCTTTTCGCGCTGCTCGGCAGGCACCTCACCGAGGACGAGGTGCACGATATCGCGAATGAGCTGGTGGCGAACGGCGACGCGCAGTCGGCGGGAGCGATCCAGGCAGCCATCAACGCGGTAACCCGGGAGGTGCCGCTCGATGTCGACATCGCCCGGGTCAGGGCTCACCTCGCCGCCGGCGGCTGGCCGCTGGCCGACGTCCGCAGTAGCTGAGCGGCCGGATCAGGCGGGGAGGACACCCACCGGGCAGGCCACGCCGGTGCCGTGGTCCGGGCAGTAGCCGCGCGGGTTCTTGCTGTCCGACAGGTACTGCTGGTGGTAGTCCTCAGCGAAGTAGAACTCGCTGGCCGGGGCGATCTCGGTGGTAATCTCACCGTACCCGGCCTCGGCGAGTTTCTTCCCGTATGCCACCGCCGAGTCCTCCGCGGCCTGACGCTGGGCGTCGCTGGCATAGAAGATCGCCGACCGGTACTGGGTACCCGCATCGTTGCCCTGCCGCATCCCCTGGGTCGGGTTGTGCGACTCCCAGAACACCCTCAGCAGGCTCGCGTAGCTCACCCGGTCGGGGTCGAAGACCACCCGGACCGCCTCGGCTTGCCCGGTCCTCCCGCTGCACACCTCCTCGTAGGTGGGGTTCGGCGTGAACCCGCCCTCGTAACCGACCGCGGTCGACACCACGCCTGGGGTGTTCCAGAACGTCTTCTCCGCACCCCAGAAACACCCCATGGCGAACTCGGCCACATCGGTGCCTGCTGGGTACGGAGGCTTGATCGGCGTGCCGAGAACCGCGTGCCTATTCTGGACGGCCACCGGCTCCGACCGCCCGGGAAGTGCCTCTGCCGCGGTAATGCGCTGTGCCTTCCTGGACCCGAAAATACTCATCTTCGTCTACCTCCGCTGGGGTTAACTACCTGCGGACCCGGCATGTTCCGGCGGTGCGAAGATGTCGTTGGCAGTCACGATGAGGGTACCCTCGCGCGCATGATGGACCTCCTCGCGGGCGCAGACGGCATGCCTAACCTAGCTCGCCATTGAGCGCCAGCCGCCACAGATGTTCACGGAAACATGCCTCGTATACCTGACCCATGTGGTCGTCGAGGTGACGGAGCAAGGCAGGCAGCACGGCAGCGCCCCGCCCGCGTTCGATCTGGGCGCGGAACCGTCCAAGCGGGCCCAGGTAAAACGCGAGGAAGTTGTCAGCGATGCGATATATGGGACGCCGTACGTGCCGGGACTCGGCAGTAACCGGCACCAACCGCTCGATCAGCCGCGCCTCGGCCAGCCGGGCCAGGACCCTTGTCGGGTCCGCGCCCCAGTGCCTGTTCGATTTCATTGTGGCGGGTCCGCCCGTTTGCTATCGCATGCAGGACAAGGGCCGACTGCTCGACGCCACCCACCTCCACCGACATGATCAGCTCACCCTCGGTGAGCGCCTGGCTTCCTGGTCTTCCCGCCAGCTTCTGCAGGTTCTCGCCGACCGACAAGGCCTGATCCCACCAGTTGAGGTACAACGGCATCCCGCCGAAGACTCCGTATACCAGCGCGCGGTCCGTTCCGCTCAGCCTGGGCAGCATGACCGCGGCTTCGGCTGGCCGAAACGGGAACAGCGGAAGGGTCAGGTTGAAACGACCGTACAGCGGCGCCCTGGTTCCCTGGATGGACCATATCGTTCGCACGGCGGATCCGCAGATGAGGATCCGGAGCCCGCTACTGCCCCTGGCTTGGTCCAGGAACGCGCGCAGGATGCCCGGCAAAGCCGGAAAGGTCCCGATCAGCTCGGGAAATTCATCCAGCACCAGCAGAACCGGGCCGCCTTGAGCCATCCTGGCAAGATGGTCGAGCGCGTCCCGCCAGTCGCGGTAAGGGTCGGTCGCGAGGTCACGGATGTCGTCAGGAAAGACCTCAGCAGCCGCGCTGGACAGGCCCGCAAGCTCGGCCTCCGCTAGATCGCCAGTACCGGTATGGAACACGACTCGGTCTACCCCGGCGGCGAACTCCTGGATCAGCGCCGTCTTACCGACTCTGCGCCGCCCCCAGACCAGAGCCGGCCGGTCCGCATCCGTCTCCCACCAGCTGCGCAGCGCGCCCAGCTCTTCCGCACGCCCGACAAACTCCACCTCAACCGCCCAAGCCATGCCTGCACTGAATGTTACCTGCATTGGATGTGACCAACATTCAATGCAGGTATGCGGCGACCGGTGGAGTCAGCCGGTGCGCTTGACTACGAAGTCGCACATGGCAAGGAACGCGGTCCGGGCCGGCACGTCGGGCAGGGCCATGATGTCGTTCGTGGCGCCCTGGATCCAGGAGTGCACGTCGGCACGTGCCGACGCCATCGCGTGGTGTGCGCGCAGCAGGCTCAGCGTCTCGGCCAGCAGGCCGGGGTCGGTCAGGTCGGCCTTGTCCGACAGCAGCCACTGCAGGCGCGCGTCCCCGGGATCGGTCGACCGCAGCACGTACAGCACAGGCAGCGTCGGCACGCCTTCCCGCAGGTCGGTGCCTGGGGTCTTGCCGGACTGGGCGGAGTCGCTGGCCACGTCGATGATGTCGTCGGACAGCTGCCAGGCGATACCGATCTTCTCGCAGGCAGCGGCGATCCGCGAAGTCACCGGCTCCGTAGCGTCGGAGAACATGGCACCGAACTGCCCGGCGGTCGAGATCAGTGAGCCGGTCTTCTCGTTGATCACGTACATGTAGTGATCAAGCAGGTCCTGCCCTGGGCGCGGCCCGACGGTCTCGGCGAGCTGTCCCTTGACCAGGCGCATGAACGTCTCCGCCTGAATCCGCACCGCGTCCGGCCCGAGCGAGGCCAGGATCAGTGAGGCGTGCGCGAACAGGAAGTCCCCGGCCAGGATCGCCACCGAGTTACCCCACCGGGCATTGACCGAGTCGCTCCCCCGCCGGACATCGGCCTCGTCCATGACATCGTCGTGGAACAGCGTTGCCAGGTGGGTCAGCTCGATCGCCGCCGCGGCCTGGACGACCCGCGGATCCCGCGGCGCGGCGCCGAACTGGGCCGCGAGCAGCACCAGCAGGGCCCGGAACCGCTTCCCGCCGGCCGCCACCCCATACCGGGATGTCTCGGTCAGCAACTCGTCCTCGGACTCGCCGATCTCCCGCAGCACCTCCTCGACAAGTGCCAGGTCCTCCAGCACCGATGCTTCCAGGGCACCGTCGGGGAAATCTACCGGAACTGCGCTGATCACGTCGACTCCATCATGCCGGATCCTCGGGATATCCGAGTATGCCCGGTCCTGGTACCTGCGACACACACCTCAGCGGACGAACAGTTGGTTCGCGGCATGGTTCGCCAGGCTCAGCACCGGCTCCGGCACGATGCCGAGCACCACCGTCGCCACCACGCCAACGGCGACGACGATGCCGGTGAACAGGCTCGGCACGACGACCTGCGGCCCGTCTTCCACCGGCTCGCTGAAGAACATGAGCACGATCACCCGGACGTAGAAGAACCCGGCGATGGCGCTGGCCAGCACGCCGACGATCACCAGCGGGGTCTCTCCCGCCTTGATCGCCGCCTCGAACACCGCGAACTTCCCGATGAACCCGCTAGTCAGCGGGATGCCGGCGAAGGCGAGGAGGAACAGCGCGAAGACCGAGGCCACCAGTGGCGAGCGCCGGCCGAGCCCGGCCCAGCGGGACAGGTGCCCGGCCTCGCCACCCGAGTCGCGGACCAGGGTGATGACCGCGAACGCCCCGATGGTAGTGAGGCCGTACGAAGCCAGGTAGAACAGGCTGCTGGACAGGCCGTACGTGCTGACCGCGATGACCGCCGTCAGCACGAACCCGGCGTGCGCGATCGAGGAGTAGGCCAGCAGCCGCTTCACATCGGTCTGGGTGATGGCGATGACCGCACCGGCCACCATGGTGAGCACCGCGATGACCCACAGTGCGGGGCGCCAGTCCCAGGTGAGGTTGCCGAACGCGACGTAGAACACCCGCAGCAGCGCGCCGAACCCCGACACCACCACGCAGGACGCCATCAGCGCCGTGATCGGCGTCGGCGCACCCTGGTACACGTCTGGCTTCCAGCCGTGGAACGGCACCGCGCCGATCTTGAACAGCAGCCCGAAGCCGGTCAGCGCGATGCCTGCCAGCAGCAGCGTCGAGTTCGACGTGTTCGACGCCGCCGCGGTGGCGATATCGGACAGCCGCACCGAGCCGGCGTAGCCGTACAGCATCGCGATCCCGAACAGGAAGAACGCGGAGGAGAACGCGCCGAGCAGGAAGTACTTCATGGCCGCTTCGTGCGACAGCAGCCGGCGCCGCCTGGCCAGCCCGCACAGCAGGTACAGCGGCAGCGACATGACCTCGAGCGCGACGAACATGGTCAGCAGGTCGTTCGACGCGGGGAACAGCAGCATGCCGCCGATGGCGAACAGCACGAGCGGGAAGATCTCGGTGTGCATGAAGCCCGCCGCGATCACCTCCCGCTCCTCGGGTGAGCCCGGCGCCGCGGCCGCCTGGGCGACGAACGACGTCGTGGACGTGTCGGCGATCAGCAGGACGCTGACGAAGGCCAGTACCAGGATCGTGCCCTGGATGAACAGCGTCGGCCGGTCCACCGCGACGGCGCCCATCGCCGCCACGTGCCCGACGACCCCGCCACCGAAGATCTTCTTGTCGGAGGCGATGACGATCGTCCACACGAACGCGGCGGCGAGCGCGCCCAGCGTCACCACCAGGTGCATTGGCCGCCGTAGTGGCCTAGGCGCGAACGCCTCGATCAGCACACCTGCCAGGGCCGCGCCGAACACGACCAGCATCGGCGCCAGCTGACTGTACTCAATGCTCGGCGGCGTAATCGTTGAAGCCGCCAGGGCACCGGTCATGGCGCCACTCCGTTCTGTGCTGCATCATTGTGGGCACCATCACTTTGGGCAACGTTGGTATAGCCGGAGTAAGGATGCGCTGGCGTCGGATCGACCTCATGCACCTGCGACATCGTGCTCTGCACCGAGGGCGTGATCAGGTCGAGTACCGGCTTGGGGTAGACGCCGACGAACACTATCAGGGCCAGCAGCGGTGCCACCGCGAGGATTTCCCGCGGCCGCAGGTCCTTCATCGCGGCGACCGCCGGGTTGGTCGGCCCGTTCATCGTCCGCTGGTACATCCACAGGATGTAGATGGCGGCGAAGATGATCCCGATGGTGGCGAAGACACCGGCCACCTTGTACCTGGAGAAGGTCCCGATCAGCACCAGGAACTCCGACACGAAGGTGGACAGGCCGGGCAGGCTGAGCCCGGCCAGACCGGTGACCAGGAACAGCCCGGCCAGGATCGGTGCGACCTTCTGCACGCCGCCGTAGTCCGAGATGAGCGAGGACCCGCGCCGGGTGATCATGAAGCCGGCCAGGATGAACAGCGCGCCGGTGGCGAACCCGTGGTTCACCATGTACAGGGTCGCTCCGGCCACGCCCTGGGACGTCATCACGAACACGCCGAGGGCGATGAAACCGAAGTGCGAGATCGACGTGTAGGCGATCAGGCGCTTGATGTCCTTCTGCCCGATCGCGACGATCGCCCCGTACAGGATGCCGATCACCGCTAGCACGATCACCAGCGGGGTGAAGTACTTCGCCCCGGCCGGGAACAGCTCCCAGCAGTACCGCAGCATGCCGAACGTGCCGACCTTGTCCAGCACGCCCACCAGCAGCACCGCGGCGCCCGGCTGGGCGGAGGCGGCGGCGTCCGGCAGCCAGGTGTGGAACGGCCACAGCGGCGCCTTGATCGCGAACGCGATGAAGAAGCCGAGGAACAGCCACTTCTGCACGTCCGGGGACAGCGCCACGTGGGTCAGCTCGGAGAACAGGAACGAGCCGTGGCCGCCCGTAACTGGCGACTTCGCCGAGTACACGTACAGGGCGATGATCGCGACCAGCATGAGCAGCCCGCCGAGCAGGCTGTACAGCAGGAACTTGACCGCCGCGTACTGCCGCTTCCCGGTTCCGTAGGACCCGATCATGAAGTACATCGGGATCAGCATGGCTTCGAAGAACACGTAGAACAGGAAGACGTCGGTCGCCGCGAACACGCCGATCATCATGGTTTCCAGCACGAGCAGCAGCGCGAAGTAGGTCTTCACGCCGTGCTTGGAGGTACTGGATTCGACATCGTTCCACGAGGCCAGGATGACCACCGGCATCAGCACCGCCGACATCGCGATCAGCACCAGGGCGATGCCGTCCACGCCGACCGCGTAGTGGACCCCGAACTGCGGGATCCACGAGTACTGCTCGGTGAACTGGAAGTTCGGGCCGCCGATCTGGTACTTCACCGCGATGATGATCACCACGACCAGCGTGACCAGCGACACCGCCAGCGCCAGGTACTTGGCCGCCAGGTCGCGCAACCCGGGCACGACCGTGAGCAGCAGCGCGCCGGCCAGCGGGATACCGCCCGCGACGGTCAGCCAGGGGAACCCGTTAGCTGCGTAGTTCATTAGAGCCTCACCGCCAGGAGCAAGGCGACCATTGCCACGCCGCCGAAGAGCATGTACAGGGCATAGGAGCGCACGTACCCGGTCTGCAGCTTGCGCAGGCGGCCAGAGGAGCCGCCGATCATCGCCGCTATCGACCTGACCAGTCCGTCGATCCCCTGGTTATCGAAGTACACCGACAGCCTGGTCAGCCACTGACCTGGCCGCATCAGGACCGACTCGTTGATCGCGTCTCCGTAGAGATCTTTTCTGGCCGCGACAACCGGAAAGGAGCCCGCAGGGGCCTCCGATGGCACCGGCACGCGCGCGTACATGAACCAGGCCAGCCCGAACCCGCCGACGACAAGCACCAGCGCGATGATCCCCGGTACGGAGAAGAAGCCGTGCGATGTCGGCGGCACGCCGGTCACCGGGCCGAGGAACTTCTCGAACCGCTGGTTGACGATGAGGAACCCGCCGCCGAAGACCGAGCCGATTGCGAGCAGGATCATCGGGACCGTCATCGTGGAAGGCGACTCATGCGGGTGCGCTGACTTATCAGCCCCCCCAGTCCCTCCCGTCCAGCGCTTCGTCCCGAACCAGGTCATCAGCATCACCCGGGTCATGTAGAACGAGGTGATGGCGGCGCCGAGGATCGCGCAGGTCGCCAGGATCGCACCCGAGGTCCCGCCCTTGTCCCAGGCGGCCTCGATGATGCCGTCCTTAGTGAAGAACCCGGAGAACGGTGGGACGCCGATGATCGCCAGGTAGCCGAGGCCGAACGTGACGTAGGTGATCGGCAGGAACTTCCTCAGCCCGCCGTAGCGGCGCATATTCACCTCGTCGTCCATGCCGTGCATGACCGACCCGGCACCGAGGAACAGCCCGGCCTTGAAGAAGCCGTGCGCGATCAGGTGCGCGATCGCGAACACGTACCCGGCCGGACCGAGGCCGGCGGCGAGGATCATGTAGCCGATCTGCGACATGGTCGACCCGGCGAGCGCCTTCTTGATGTCGTCCTTCGCGCAGCCGATCAGCGCGCCGAACAGCAGCGTCACCGCACCGACGACCGTGATGCCGAGCCGCGCGGTCGGAGACAGCGCCAGGATCGGGTTGGACCGCACCAGCAGGTAGACGCCGGCGGTGACCATGGTGGCCGCGTGGATCAGCGCCGACACCGGGGTCGGGCCCTCCATCGCGTCCAGCAGCCAGGACTGCAGCGGCACCTGGGCCGACTTGCCGCAGGCGCCGAGCAGCAGCAGGAGCCCGAGCGCGGTCGCGACGCCGGACCCGCCCGACTTGGCGGCGCCGAACACCCCGGTGAAGGAGACCGTCCCGAACGCGGTGAACATCAGCATGATCGCGATCGACAGGCCGGCGTCACCGACCCGGTTGGCGATAAACGCCTTCTTGGCCGCGACCGCCGCCGAGTTCTTGTACTGCCAGAACCCGATCAGCAGGTAGGACGCCAGGCCGACGCCCTCCCAGCCGATGTAGAGCCCGAGGTAGTTGTCGGCCAGCACCAGCAGCAGCATCGCCGCGACGAACAGGTTCAGGTAGCCGAAGAACCGCCGCCGGTCGCTGTCGTGCGACATGTAGCCGATCGAGTAGATGTGGATCAGCGATCCGACCCCGGTGATCAGCAGCGTGAAGCTGATCGACAGCGGGTCCAGCAGCATGCCCATGTTGACCTGGAAGCCGCCCACCGGAATGTAGGTGAACATGTGCAGGTCACGGCTGCGGTCGGTCTCCCCGAGCAGCGTGAAGAAGGCGATGACCGCATAGACGAAGGACGCGATCGGCATGAGGACACCGAGCAGGTGCCCCCACTTGTCGGTGCGCCGTCCGCCGAGCAGGAGGACCGCGGCGCCGAAGAGCGGGAACGCGATCAGCAGCCACATCTCACGCAGCACGCCAGTCGCGCCAAGCGTTGTCATTGGATCGATCGTCCCCTCAGTACTTCAGCAGGTTGGCGTCATCGACCGACGCGGACCTGCGGGCCCGGAAGATCGCCATCAGGATCGCGAGGCCGACCACGACCTCGGCGGCAGCGACCACCATCACGAAAAAGGCGATGACCTGGCCGTTCAGGTTGCCGTGCATGCTCGCGAACGCTACGAACGCGAGGTTGCACGCGTTCAGCATCAGCTCGATGCACATGAACATGATGATCGCGTTGCGCCGTATCAGCACACCGACCGCGCCGATAACGAACAAGAACACCGACAGGGTCACATAATGAATCGGGCTCACTGTTCAACCTCTTTATTCAGAACGCCAGCTTGAGCCGCTTCAATGGCCTGTAGCCCCCCGACGACCGGCGGTCCCTCAAGGTCCACCGATCGCTGGGCAAGCGCGGTGCTGACGGACTCCGGTGAGGTGGTCCCGTCCGGCAGCAGGGCCGGCCGATCGGCCGAGTCGTGCAGCGCGTAGACACCAGGCGACGGCTCCGGTGCCATGTGCCCGCGCTCAAGCCGCTTCGCGGCCAGTTCCCGCTGGGACGGCTTCGGCGAGATGCGCTCCCGGTGCGCGAGCACCATCGCGCCCAGTGCCGAGGTGATCAGCAGGGCGCTGGTGACTTCAAACGGGAACACGTAGGTGGTGAAGATCAGCTGGGCGAGCCCTGGCAGGTTGCCCGAGCCGTTGAGCGCGTCGGTCTGGGCGGCCGCCGGGCCGATCGCCGCGTGCCCGATGCCGAACAGCAGCAGCAGCAGGAACCCGACCGCGCCTACCACGGTCCAGAACCACTGGCCCTTGATGTTCTCCACGATCGAGTCCGCGGAGTTGATGCCGACCAGCATCAGCACGAACAGGAACAGCATCAGCACCGCGCCCGTGTACACGATGATCTGCACGAACGCCAGGAACGGGGCGCCCTGCATCGCGTAGAAGGCGGCCAGCGAGAGCATCACCACGCCCAGCAGCATCGCGCAGTGCACGGCGCGGCGGACCAGGATCATGCCGACCGCCGCACAGCCCGACAGCGCCGCGAGGACCCAGAAGATGAACTCCTGCGCGATCGAGTCCGCGTTGGTACCCGCGGTGGCAAGGAGATGGTCAGTCATTTCTCGTCGCTCCCGACGATGCCCGCCGCACCGAGCCGGTAGTAGTCCTTCTCATCGTCGCCGAGCCGCATGGGGTGCGGCGGGGCTTCCATGCCCTCGCGCAGCGGCGCGAGCAGCTGCTCCTTGGTCCAGATCAGGTTCTCGCGGCTGTCGTCGGCGAGCTCATACTCGTTCGTCATGGTGAGCGCACGGGTCGGGCAGGCCTCGATGCACATCCCGCACAGGATGCAGCGCAGGTAGTTGATCTGGTACACCCGCCCGTACCGCTCGCCGGGCGAGAACCGGGCGTCCTCGGTATTGGAGGCGCCCTCGACATAGATCGCGTCCGCGGGGCACGCCCAGGCGCACAGCTCGCAGCCGATGCACTTCTCCAGCCCGTCCGGCCACCGGTTCAGCTGGTGGTGGCCGTGGAACCGCGGCGCGGTCGGCCGCTTGTCCTCCGGGTACTGGACGGTTTCCACCTTCCGGAACATCTCGTGGAAGGTGACCCCGAACCCCTTGATCGGGTTGAAGAAGTCGCTAAAGGCGTTAGGCATTGTTGTCCTCCCTGCTAGCTCCGCTAGCAGCGGGTGGGCGACCCCCCGGACCCCCCGCGAGCGAAGGGCTGTCCGCCCCCCGCGCCCCCTGGACCCCCGCAAGCGGGGGGAATCCCTCAAGGTCGCGGCCGTGATAATGCGGCAGGTCCATCGGCGGCACCGGGAATGCTGGCTCGGCCGGCGGCTCGTCGTCGGGTAGCTCGTACCTGGCGGCCCGTTTCTGCGCAGCGCTCTCGTAGCTGAAGAACAGCACGCCGATGATCACGAGAATCAGGCCGGCGATGGCGTACGTCACCGTGTTGTGCTCGTTGTTCCGCCAGGTGCGGAGCGTGGCGACCAGCAGGATCCACACGATGGAGATCGGGATGAGCACCTTCCAGCCCAGGGCCATCAGCTGGTCGTACCTGACCCGGGGCAGCGCGCCGCGCAACCACACGAAGCCGAACATCAGCAGCATCACCTTGATGAAGAACCACAGCATCGGCCACCAGCCGCTGTTGGCGCCCGCCCAGATGGTCAGCGGCCACGGTGCCCGCCAGCCGCCGAGGAACAAGGTGGTCGCGAGCGCGGAGACCGTCGTCATGTTGATGTACTCGGCCAGGTAGAACATGGCGAACTTCATCGACGAGTACTCGGTGTGGTACCCGTTGACCAGTTCGCCCTCGCCCTCGGGCAGGTCGAACGGGATCCGGTTCGTCTCGCCGACCATGCAGACCACGTAGATGATGAACGACACCGGCAGCACCCAGCCATACCACTTGCTGGACTGCGCGGTCACGATCGCGGTAGTGGACAGCGAGCCCGCGTACAGGAACACGGCCACGAAGGCGAGCCCCATCGCGATCTCGTAGCTGATGACCTGCGCGGCCGAGCGGAGCGCGCCGAGCAGGGAGTACGGCGAGTTGGATGCCCAGCCGGACAGCACGATGCCGTAGACACCGATCGAGCTCATGGCCAGGATGAGCAGCACCGCGACCGGCAGGTCGGTCACCTGCAGCGGCGTGATGTGATGGAAGATCGACACGTTCGGGCCGAACGGGATCACTGAGATGCCGATGAAGGCCGGGATCGCGGAGATCACCGGGGCGACCACGAAGATCAGCTTGTCCGAGGTGCGCGGGATGATGTCTTCCTTGAGCGGCAGTTTCAGCGCATCCGCGATCGGCTGCAGCAGGCCGAACGGCCCGGCCCGGTTCGGACCAGACCGGTTCTGCATCCGGCCGATGACCCGCCGCTCGAACCAGATCATGAACATGGTCATGAGCAGCAGGAACAGGAAGACGAAGCCGACCTTCAGCAGCACCATCCACCAGATGAGCGTGTGGAAGTCCGCCAGCGTCGGATCTGCCGCCAGCACATGCCCTGTCACTCCGGCCTCCTCAGCGTGACCGTGGCGCCATGTGCCCACGGCCCGGTGTCCGAGCCACCCGCACCAGCGGGCACCCAGACCACACCATCGACCATGCTCGTCACCTCTGCGGCAAGCGTCACAGACACCTGCCCGTTAGCAACGGCGATGGTCACCTTATCGCCGTCGGTTATCCCGGCTTGCGTCGCGGTGGCCACAGACATCCGGGCGACGGCCGGCCGGGCCGTTCCGGCCAGGAACGGCTCGCCGTCAAGCATCCGTCCCCCGTCGATCAGCTGGTGCCAGGTGGCCAGCCGCACGGCGGTAACCGCACCGCCGACGCCTATGAATCGGGGGGACGACCCCCCAAGACCCCCCCGCGATTGGGGGGACCCCTCCCCCCAAACCCCCTGGGGGCCCCCTGCGGGGGCCGGCGGCTCCGGCCGCGTTCCGCGCCAGATGCCGAGGGCGGCGAGCTCCGCGCGGGCGGAGGCCTGGTCGGGCAGGCCCAGGTGGACGTCCATCAGGTCTGCGATGGCGCCGAGCACGTACAGGTCGGTGCGCACCTCGGGTACCGGCAGCGCCTCCTCGAACGTGCCGCCACGGCCTTCCCAGTTCACGAACGTGCCGGCCTTCTCGGCGACCGCGGCGACCGGGAACACCACGTCGGCGCGGTCGGTGACCGCGCTGGCCCGCAGTTCCAGGCTCACGATGAACGGCGCCATCCCCAGCGCGTGCAGCGCGGCGTCCGGGTCGGGCAGGTCGGCCGGGTCGACTCCGGCGACCACCAGGGCGCCGAGCCGGTGCTCGGCCGCGGCGAGCAGCATGGCCGTGGTGTCCCGGCCCGGCGTGGCCGGCAAGGTGGCCTTGCCCCACGCCCTGGCCACCTCGGCCCGTGCGGCAGAGTCGGTCACCGGGCGGCCCACCGGCAGCAGGCCCGGCATGGCGCCGGCCTCGACGGCTCCGCGCTCACCGGCGCGGCGCGGCACCCAGGCCAGCCGGGCCCCGGTGGCCGTGGCCAGTCGGGCCGCCGCCGCGAGCGCACCGGGCGCCTGCGCGAGCCGCTCGCCGACCAGGACGATCGCACCCGGCTTGCTCAGCGCGGCCGCGGCCTCGGTGAGGCTGTCGCCCGCGATAGCTGCGGTCCCTGACCGGGGGGACCCACCCCCCGGACCCCCTGGGCCACTGCCGGCCGCCAGGCTGGTAAGCGCGCCTGCCTCGTCACCGGGCGGCGTGGCAATCAGCTGGCCGTCCAGCTTGCGAAGACCCCAGCTGGACAGCGCCGCGATCGAGTAGACCCGCTGGCCGTGCTTGCGGACCGCCTTGTGCAGCCGCAGGAAGATGATCGGGGATTCGTCCTCGGGCTCGAAGCCGGCCAGCAGCACCGCCGGTGCCCGCTCCAGGTCCGCGTAGGTGACGTCAATGCCGCGCCCGGCCACGCAGGCGGCGAGGAACTGCTCTTCCTCCGCTGAGTGCGCACGGGACCGCATGTCGATGTCATTGGTGTCCAGTGCCACCCGGGCGAACTTGGCGTACGCGTAGGAGTCCTCCAGCGTCAGCCGACCGCCCGAGAGAACGCCGACGCCGGCCTCTTCCCTGGCCTTCAGCAGCCCTTCGGCGGCAACGGCGAGGGCGTGCGGCCAGGAGGCTGACTCCAGCACGCCGTCGGAGTTGCGGACCAGCGGGCCGCGCAGCCGGTCCGGCTCGGTCGCGTACGTGAAGCCCCAGCGGCCCTTGTCACAGTTCCACTCCTCGTTCACCGCCGGGTCGTCGCCGGCCAGGCGGCGGGCCACCTTGCCGCGCCGGTGGTCGGTGCGCTGGCGGCAGCCGGCCGCGCAGTGCTCGCAGACGCTCGGCGTGGACACGAGGTCGAACGGGCGGGCCCGGAACCGGTAGGCGGCGCCGGTGAGCGCCCCCACCGGGCAGACCTGCACCGTGTTGCCGGAGAAGTAGGAGTCGAACGGCTTGCCTTCGGCGGTCCCGATGAACTGGTTCGGGCCGCGCCCCACGAACTCGATGAACGCGTCGCCCGCGATCTCCTCGGAGGTCCGGGTACACCGGGTGCAGGAAATGCACCGCTCCCGGTCAAGCAGCACCTCGGTGGAGATCGGCACCGGCTTGTCGAAGGTGCGCTTCTCCTCGGCGAACCGGGTTTCCCCCTGGCCGTTGGACATCGCCTGGTTCTGCAGCGGGCACTCGCCGCCCTTGTCGCACATCGGGCAGTCCAGCGGGTGGTTGACGAGCAGCAGCTCCATCACGCCGGCCTGTGCCTTGTCGGCGACGGCGGAGGTGAGCTGGGTGTGCACCACCATGCCCTCGGAGCACGGGGTAATGCACGACGCCATCGGCTTGCGCTGGCCCTCCACCTCGACCAGGCACTGCCGGCACGCGCCGATCGGGTCCAGCAGCGGGTGGTCACAGAACCGCGGGATCTGGATGCCGAGCATCTCGGCGGCCCGGATGATAAGCATCCCCTTGGGCACGCTGATGTCGAACCCGTCGATGGTGACGGCGACGGTGTCCTGGGTGGTCTCGACCGTCATGATTCAATCTCCTTTGACCGGGGGGCCTTCCCCCCGGACCCCCCGAACAGGGTGGATGCCGCCGGATCGAAGGGGCAGCCGCCCTCTTTCTGGTGCCGCAGGAACTCGTCCCTGAAGTACTTGACGGCCGAGGTGAGCGGCGGCCCGACGCTGTCACCGAGCGCGCAGAACGCGCGGCCGACGATGTTGTCGCAGATGTCCAGCACCTTGTCGATGTCCCCGTCAGTGCCCTGGCCGCGCTCCAGCCGCTCGATCAGCCGGACCAGCCAGTACGTGCCTTCCCGGCACGGCGTGCACTTGCCGCACGACTCGTGCTGGTAGAACTCCATCCAGCGCAGCATGACCCGGACGACGCAGGTGGTCTCGTCGAAGACCTGCACCGACCTGGTGCCGAGCCCGGACCCGGCGGCGGCGACCGACTCGAAGTCCATCGGCATGTCCAGGTGCTCGTCGGTGAGGATCCCCGCCGACGAACCGCCCGCGGTCCAGAACTTGAGCTGGTGCCCGGCCCGGATTCCGCCGCCCACGTCGAGCAGTTGCCGCAGCGTGGTGCCGAGCGGCGCCTCGTACTGGCCGGGCGTGGTGACGTGCCCGGACAGCGAGAACATCCCGTAGCCCTTGGACTTCTCGGTGCCGATGCCGGCGAACCATTCGGCGCCGTTGAGTATGATCGCGGGCGCGCTGGCGATCGACTCCACGTTGTTCACGTTCGTGGGGAGGGCGTACACGCCGGCCACCGCCGGGAACGGCGGCTTGTTCCTGGGCAGGCCGCGCTTTCCTTCCAGCGAGTCGAGCAGCGCGGTTTCCTCGCCGCAGATGTAGGCACCGGCCCCGGCGTGCACGATGATCTCCAGGTCGAACCCGGAGCCGAGGATGTCCTTGCCGAGCAGGCCCGCCTCGTAGGCTTCCTCGACCGCGTGCCGCAGTCGCCTGATCACGTGCAGCACCTCACCCCGGATGTAGATGAAGGCATGGCTGGCACCGATCGCGTACGAGGCGATGATCGAGCCCTCGATGAGCACGTGCGGGTTGGCCATGATCAGCGGCATGTCCTTGCAGGCACCCGGCTCGGACTCGTCCGCGTTGACCACCAGGTAGTGCGGCTTGGTGTCGCCCTCAGGCAGGAAGCCCCACTTGACGCCGGTGGGGAAGCCTGCGCCGCCGCGGCCGCGCAGCCCCGAGTCCTTGACCGCGGTGATCACGTCGCGGCGGGTCATGGCCAGCGCCTTAGGCAGCGCCTGGTAGCCGCCGGTTCGCCGGTAGCCCTCCAGCGTGAAAATATCCGGCTCGTCCCAGTACGCGGTCAGCACGGGGGTAAGCGTGTCGGTCATGACTGCCCTCCTGGCACGGGAGCGGACCAGTCGTGTTCCTTGGCGATCCGCAGCCCGGCCAGGCTGGCCGTACCCGCGGCCGGGCCGTCAGTGGCCTGGTCGTCGTTGAAGCCGGCCAGGATCCGGGAGGCCTCCCGCCAGGTGCACAAGCGGCTAGGCCCGCGAGTGGGCCGCACCGGCTGCCCGGCCCGCAGGTCATCGACGAGCTGCTTGGCCGACTGCGGCGTCTGGTTGTCGAAGTACTCCCAGTTCACCATCATGACCGGTGCATAGTCGCAGGCCGCATTGCACTCGATCCGCTCCAGCGTGACCTTGCCGTCCGGGGTGGTGGGAGCGGCACCGTGATGGGCTGTTTCCTGGCCCGGCCCATTCCCTCCCGTAAAACCCAGGTGTTCCTTCACGTCGGCGTAGATCTGGTCGCCGCCCAGGACCGCGCACACCGCGTTCGTACAGACCCCGACGCTGTACTCGCCCGCGGGTTCACGCTTGTACATCGTGTAGAAGCTCACCACGCCGGTGACCTCGGTCTTAGTCAGCCCGAGCTTCTCTGCGCAGTAGTCCACACCGTCCAGGGAGACGTAACCCTCCTCGGCCTGGACCAGATGCAGCAGGGGCAGCAGCGCGGAGCGCGCCCCCGGGTACTGGCCGATGATGGCATCAGCGTCGGCGTCCAGCCGGGCCCGCACCTCTTCGGTGAACGGCATTACCGGTCCACCCCTCCCATCCCCCTGAGGGATACAGTGTCAATGCGGGGAAGCTTCATCATCGGTCCACGCCCCCCATCACGGGGTCAATGCTGGCGATCGCGGGAATGATGTCGGCCACCTGGCCGCCCTCGCAGATCGCCGCGACGGACTGCAGGTTGCTGAACGAGGGATCCCGGAAATGCACCCGGTACGGGCGGGTACCACCGTCGCTGACCACGTGCGCGCCCAGCTCGCCGCGGGCGGACTCGGTTGCCGCGTAGACCTGCCCGGCAGGCACCCGGAAGCCCTCGGTGATCAGCTTGAAGTGGTGGATCAGCGCCTCCATGGACTGGCCCATGATGTGCGCGATGTGCTCGGGCGACGGGCCCAGGCCGTCCGGGCCGAGCGACAGCCTGGCCGGCCAGCCGATCTTGGCGTCCTGGATCATCACCGGGTCGAGGTCTTTGCCGGCCGAGTTCGTGCCGCCGGGGCCGCGCTCGGCGAGCCGGTCCACGCACTGCTTGACGATCTTCAGCGACTCGTCGATCTCGTCCATCCGGATGACGTACCGGCCGTACGCGTCGCAGGTGTCGGTCGTCGGGACCTCGAAGTCGTAGGTCTGGTAGCCGCAGTACGGCTGAGACTTACGCAGGTCCCAGGGCAGGCCGGTGGAGCGCAGCATCGGGCCGGTGATGCCAAGCGCCATGCACCCGGCCAGGTCCAGGTAGGCGACGCCCTTGGTGCGAGCGATGAACACCGGGTTGGCGTCGATCAGCTTGCGCAGGTCGCGGTAAAAACGCGGCGCGACGTCCAGGAACTCACGGATCTTGTCCAGCGCGCCGGGCGGCAGGTCCTGTGCCACTCCCCCGGGCCGGATGAACCCGTGGTTCATCCGCAGGCCGGTGATCAGCTCGTACAGGTCCAGGATGCGCTCGCGCATCCGCAGACCCTGCAGGAAGATCGTGGTCGCGCCGAGCTCCATGCCCATCGGGCCGATGCCCTGCAGGTGTGAGGAAACCCGGTTGAACTCCATCAGCAGCACCCGGATGATCTGGGCACGCTCCGGGATCCGGTCCTCGATGCCGAGCAGTCGCTCCACCGCGAGGCAGTAGGTGGCCTCGTTGAAGAACGGCATGAGGTAGTCCATCCGGGTGCAGAACGTAACGCCCTGCGTCCAGGTCCGGTACTCCATGTTCTTCTCGATGCCGGTGTGCAGGTATCCGATCGAGGCCCGCACCTCGTCCACCGTCTCGCCCTCGAGGGTGAGGACCAGCCGGAGCACGCCGTGCGTGGACGGGTGCTGCGGTCCCATGTTGAGGACCAGCCGCTCGCCGCTCTGGAAGTCGTGCGCCTCGTTCTGCGCGACGAACTCGTCCCAGTCCTCACCGGAGGCTGTGTAAACGCGCCCTTCGGCGGCTTCCTCGTCCGCGTCGGTCGCGCCCGCCGGGGCTTGCGGGGGGGTCTGGGGGGGACGTTCCCCCCGGTCAGAATCAGTGCTCACTGGTAGTGCCTCCGCTCGTCCGGCGGCGGGATCGTGGCGCCGCGGTACTCGACGGGGATGCCGCCGAGCGGGTAGTCCTTGCGCTGCGGGTGGCCCTTCCAGTCGTCGGGCATCTCGATCCTGGTCAGCGCGGGATGACCGTCGAAGATGATCCCGAAGAAGTCCCAGGTCTCCCGCTCGTGCCAGTTGCAGGTCGGGTACACACCGGTCAGCGACGGCAGGTGCCTGTCACTGTCGGGCGTGCTCACCTCGACCCGCACCCGGCGGTTGTACGTGATCGACACGAAGTGGTAGACCGCGTGCAGTTCCGCGCCGGTGTCCCGCGGGTAGTGCACACCCGACACGCCCATGCACAGCTCGAACCGCAGCGCCGGGTCATCGCGCAGCTTGCGCGCCAGTTCCGGCAGCCGGTCCCGCTTCACGTGGAAGGTAAGCTCTCCGCGATCCACGACCACCCGCTCGATCGCGTCGCTCATGCCGAGCGAGTCCGCAATCTCGTCGAAGTAGCCGCCGTAGGGGCGCTGGCTCTCGATCGGCGCCTGCTCGTGGATCCGCAGCCGGCCGTAACCGGAGGTGTCGCCCGTGGTGTCCACGCCGAACATGCCGTGCCGGACCACCGGCTCGGCCAGCCTTTCCTCACCGAGGCGGGCCGGGAGGTTAGTGCTGCCGTTGCTGTCGCTGTTCTCGCTCAATGCCCTTCCTCCGCGCGAAGCTGAGCGACGGATATCACCGGTGCCGCCGTGTGCAGCGGCGGCATCGCCAGGCGGGCCTGCTCGAGCTCGGTGATCTGCTTCTGCCGGTTCGGGCCGAGCTTGGTGTTCATGATCTTGTCGTGCAGCTTGATGATCGAGTCGAGGAGCATCTCCGGCCGCGGCGGGCAGCCCGGCAGGTAAATATCCACCGGCACGATGTGGTCCACGCCCTGAACGATGGCGTAGTTGTTGAACATGCCGCCGCTGGAGGCACAGACGCCCATCGAGATGACCCACTTGGGGTCGGACATCTGGTCATAGATCTGCCGCAGCACCGGCGCCATCTTCTGGCTCACCCGGCCCGCGACGATCATCAGGTCCGCCTGCCGCGGCGTATTCGACGCGCGCTCCATGCCGAACCTGGCCAGGTCGTGTTTCGGCCCGCCGGTCATCATCAGCTCCATGGCGCAGCAGGCCAGGCCGAACGTGGCAGGCCAGACCGAACGCGCCCGCGCCCAGCCGGCGATCTTCTCCACCGAGGTCAGCATGACGCCGCTCGGCAGCTTCTCTTCGAGGCCCATGGCTCAATCCCATTCCAGGCCGCCGCGCCGCCACACATAGGCGTACGCGATCAGGACCGTGATGACGAACGTCACCATCTCTACCAGGCCGAAGGTGCCCAGCTTGTTGAAGGCAACCGCCCATGGATACAGGAAAATGATCTCGATGTCGAACACGATGAACAGCATCGCGGTCAGGTAATACTTCACCGGGATCCGGCCACCGCCTGGCGGCACTGGCGTCGGCTCAATACCGCACTCGTAGGACTCCAGCTTCGCCTTGTTCCACCGCTTAGGGCCGGAGAACGCGCCCATGGTCACGGAGAAGATGGCGAAGCCGGCCGCGAGCACGGCCAGCACGAAAATCGGAACGTAGAGTCTCATCGCCGTCCTATCCTAGGGACCGACATCTTGACCCCTCACTTAGGGTTAGGTACGAGCCGGGTAAGGCCGTTGATCAGCCGGTCCGAGGCGTCGCCGTCCCGCGGATCGGTCAGGTTGGCCAGCAGTTTCAGCGAGAAACGCATCAGCGCGGGCCGGTTCATGCTGTGCTTCGTCGCGAAGCGCATCAGGTCAGGACGGCCGATCAGCTTCACGAACTGACGGCCAAGCGCGTAGTACCCGCCATAGGCCTGGCGCAGCGCCTGCGGGTAACTTGCCAGCACCCGCTCGGTCTGTGCCGCCCGTCCCATTGCCAGCGCCTGCGCAACGGTCCTGGCCACGATCTCGCCCGACTCCATCGCGTACGCGATGCCCTCGCCATTGAACGGGTTCACCAGGCCGCCGGCGTCGCCGGCCAGCAGCAGGCCACGGTAGTAAACCGGGGTCCGGTTGAACCCCATCGGCAGGGCCGCACCGCGGATCGGCTCCGTCCGGTTCTCCTCGGTGAAACCCCACTCGGCCGGCATCGCCGCCAGCCACTTGCGCAGCATCACCCGGTAGTCGGTGTTGGCAAACGCTGCGGACGTATTCAGCAGCCCCAGGCCCACATTGGAGGTGCCGTCCCCCATGCCGAAGATCCAGCCGTAGCCCGGCAGCAGCCGGTCGCCGTCCCACAGGTCCAGCCAGGACTCGAGATAGTCGTCCTTGTGCCTTGGGCTCTTGTAGTAAGTGCGCACGGCGACGCCGAGTGGGCGGTCGTCGCGCTTCTTCAGGCCCATCGCCACGGAAAGCCGGCTGCTATTTCCATCGGCAGCGATGACGCAGCGCGCCCCGTAGTGCCTCTCCTCCGAACGGGAGGACGGCCCCCCGTGACCCCCCGCCGCTACCGTGACTCCGGTTATCCGGCCGGTGCGTTCGTCCAGGACCGGACCCGTTACGGCCTCGCCCTCGTGCAGTCGCGCGCCCGCAGCGGCGGCGCGGTGGGCGAGGGTCTGGTCGAAATCGGCGCGGGTGCGGACCAGGCCGTAACCCGGGTAGCTGGACAGCGTGGGCCAGTCCAGTTCCATCCGCTTGCCCGAGCCGATGACGCGCAGGCCCCTGTTCCGGACCCACCCGTTGTCCTCGCTGATGTCGATACCCATGCTGACCAGGGACTTCACCGCACGGGGGGTCAGGCCGTCGCCGCACACCTTCTCACGTGGGAAACGCGCCTTCTCCAGCAGCAGAACGTCCAGGCCGGCCTGCGCGAGGTAAAAGGCGGCGGTCGAGCCGGCCGGGCCTGCGCCGACGACGATGACGTCCGCCTCTTCGGTGGGTGGGGTGTGTCCGGTCACGGGGGTTTTAGTTCCTGAACTTCTCTTGTGAACAGCTTCACAAATGTTGGGCGGGTATAAGTCTAGACCTGTGGTCTAACGGCGGCCGACGTGCACCGCGACTATACCGAGGGACAGGTCACGCCAGCGCACCGACCGCCAGCCGGCTGCCTCGATGGCCGTCGCCAGGTCTTCTTGTGACGGCCAGGCCTGGATGGATTCGGCCAGGTAGATGTAGGCCTCCGGGTTGCGGGCGACCTTGGCGGCGATCTTCGGCAGCACGTCAAGCAGGTAGCGGCGGTACGCGGTGTCGGCCGGCTTGAAGGTAATGCGGCTGAATTCCGCGATCACCAGGCGGCCGTTGTCGCGGGTGACCCGGCGCATCTCCGCCAGTGCCTGCTCGATGTCAGCCACGTTGCGGAGGCCGAAGGAGATCGTCACCGCGTCGAAGCTCTCGTCCTTGAACGGAAGCCTCAGGGCGTCCCCGGCCACGAAGGTCCCCGCGGGGTTGCGTTTCTTCCCTGCCTGGAGCATGCCCAGGGAGAAGTCACAGGCAATCGCTTCGGCCCCCTGCTTGGCGAAGGCCTGGGTAGAAGTGCCGGTACCCGCGGCCAGGTCCAGGACGCGGTCACCCGGCGCCGCGTTGAGTATCCGGGTGACCGCACGGCGCCACAGGCGTACCTGTCCGGCCGACAGCAGGTCGTTCATCAGGTCGTAGCGCCCGGCCACAGCGTCGAACATCGCCGCCACGTCGCCGGGCTGCTTGTCCAGGTCAGCTCGGGGCATGCCGATCAGCCTATTGGCTAGAGAAGTTCGGGACGTTCCCAGGGCTGGTCGAGGACGTGCTGGGCGAGGAAGGCGTAGACCGTCTCGTACCAGACGGTCGCGTTTCCGGGCGTCAGCACCCAGTGATTCTCGTCGGGATAGTAGAGGAACTTGGCGTCGACGCCGTGCCTGGTCAGCGCGTCCCACAGCCGCAGCGCCTCACCGATCGGCACCCGGTAGTCCTTGTCGCCGTGCACGATGAGCATCGGGGTGCGGATGTTCTTGATGTGCAGGTGCGGGGTGTTGGCCTGGTATACGTCGGGGTTGTCGAGCGCGTCGCCCCACTGCCCCAGCCAGAAGGACGGGCCGTCGGTGGTGGTGAACATCTGGTCAAGCGCCCACAGGCTGGCATGGCTCACGATCGCACGGAACCGGTCGGTGTGGCCGGCGATCCAGTTCGCCATGTAGCCGCCGTAGGACCCGCCCATCATCGCGGTCCTGGTCTGGTCGATGTCCGGGCGGGCCAGCGCCACCTCGGTGATGGCCATCACGTCGTCGAAGGTGCGCTGCCCCCAGTTCCGGTGACCGCGCTGGATCATGTGCTGGCCGTAACCGGTGGACAGGCTCGGGTCAGGGAGCAGGACCGCGTAGCCCCTCGCCGCCATCAGCCACGGGTTCCACCGCCACGACCAGGCATTCCAGCTGCTGTTTGGGCCGCCGTGCACCCAGAGCACGAGGGGCGCTGGCTCCGCCGTTTGCGGCAGGATCAGCCAGGCACGGATGCGCTCGCCGTCGTCGGCCGTCGTCTCGATCTCCTCGACGTGGCCGGGCACCGTGAGATCGCTGCCCGGAGCTGGCAGCGGCGTCACGGTGCCGGCGGCGAGGTCGATCCGGACCGGGGTCAGCGGCTGGTCGATGGTGGCGCGCAGTGCGAACAGGTAGCGGCCTTCTGCGTCCGCGCTCAGGCTGGCGTAAGCACCGGCCGTCGTCAGCTTCACGGTCTCGCCGGTCGCCGGGTCCACCTTGAAGACGGGGCAGCGGCCATCGTCGTCCGCGGTGAAGTAGATCGCGCTCCCGTCGCGGGACCAGATCGCCTCGGCGGGCCGGCGGTCCAGCGTGGGCAGCAGGTCGCGGGGCGTCTGGCCGGGTGCGCTGGCGTCGGCGAGGACCAAGGTGGTGGTGCCGAAGAGTTCGCTGGTGTCGCGGGTCGACGCGAAGCAGACGACCTGCCGGCCGTCGGGCGAGATCGCCGGGCTCTCGAAATTGCAGTCCTGGTCGCTGAGCAGAGTCGTTCGCTCACCCGTCGCGACGTCGATGCGGACGAGCTCGACGTGGTCGTCGGCGGCCGAGATGCGCCGCCGCCAGCCGGTGATGACGGCCGTGCCGTCCGGGGCGAGCGCGAACTCCTGCTCGTCAAGCGCGCGGCCCGGTTCCGGGGTGAGGTCCGTGACCTGGCCGGCTCCTGTTATCTGGTCGGCTCCTGTTATCTGGTCGGCCACTGCGAACAGGCGGAGCTGAGCCGGGCCAAGGTCGTGATCCCAGTAGCGGATCGGGGCGGCTTCGTGCAGGATCGCGGTGACACCCGCGTCCTTTCGCTGCTTGCGGCGCTGCTCGTCCTGCTCCGGGGTCGCCGCCGCGGGGAGGACCTGGGAGGAGATCACTGTCGCGAGGTGTGCGGAGGCCGGGGTTCCTGGGCCGGCGGAGGCCGAGGTTCCTGGGCCCGCGGAGGCCGGGCCGGGGCTCGGCGTGGCGACGGCCGCTATGCCGCCGGGGAGGGAGGTCCGCAGGCGGGCCTCGCCGCCCGTCGCGGGGAGCTGCCACAGGGCCGGCCTTGGTTCCACGTCCTTGGCTGTGTCCTCTGGATCCCGCCGCCTGGAGATGAACAGGAGCTCGCCGTCCGGCAGGAAGCCGGGGCTGCCCTCACCCTCGGCCGACCTGGTCAGCCTCCTCGCCGGCCCGCCCTGGGGGTCGATCCGCCAGATGCTGGTCAGGTATTTCTTCCTGTCCGGGCTGAGGGTCTGCACGGTAGCCGCCAGCCAGGAACCGTCCGGCGACAGCTTCAGCGACCCGACCCGCGGGATCGCCATGTACTCGGCCAGATCGTGAAACGGTGTCCTGCTGTCGGTCATAGCTGCTCCCCATTGAGGTCCCATACGCCGCAATCAGGACCATACCTCAGGTGAACCGAACATTGCAGATCGCGGAACAGGGGGCTCGTACGCGGGCGCGGCCACGCTGCAGCACCCCCGTAGCCACCCTGCGGCCAGCGTGCCGATGGCGCCAACGGCATCGCTGAACCGCGCTCTCTGGGCAGCGGTACGGGCCCGTTGGTGCCATTGGCACGCTCGGACGGGCTTCGGGCCGGGCGGATCTAGCGGGGGTCGGTGATGGTCGCGGCGCCTACCGTGGCGTTGGTGGCCTCGTCGATGAGGATGAGACCGCCGGTGGTGCGGTTACGGGAGTAGGGGTCGCAGAAGATGGGCTGGGTGAGGCGGAGCCTGATGCGGCCGATCTCGTTCAGGCCCAGCTTGGTGGCGGACTCGTCACGGTGCAGCGTGTTGACATCGATCCGGTAGTGCAGCTCGCTGACCATGGCCTTTACTGTGCGCGAGGTGTGCTTCACGATCAGCCGGCTCCGCGGCCCCAGCGTAACGGTGGAAGACATCCAGCAGACCATGGCCTCGATATCCTGCGCGACCGCCGGCCGGTTGTTGGGGCGGCAGATCATGTCGCCGCGGGAGATGTCCACGTCGTCATCGAGCAGCAGCGTCACCGACATCGGCTCGAACGCCTCCGCCACCTCGCCGCCCGCCGAGTCGATGCGCCGGATCCGGGTGGTGAACCCGGACGGGAGATGCAGCACCTCGTCGCCCGGCTTCAGCACGCCGCCGGCCACCTGGCCGGCATAGCCGCGGTAATCGTGCAGCTCAGGGTCACTGGAGGCGTGCGGTCGGATCACATACTGCACCGGGAACCGGACGTCGATCAGGTTCCGGTCGGACGCGATGTGCACATGCTCCAGGTGGTGCAGCAGCGATGGGCCGTCGTACCACGGCATGTTCGCCGACCGCTCCACCACGTTGTCACCGTGCAGCGCGGAGATCGGCACGAAGGTCAGGTCGCCGATGTCCAGCCGGGCCGCGAACGCCGAGAACTCGGCGCAGATGCGCTCGAAGACCTCGCGGTCATAGTCGACGAGGTCCATCTTGTTGACGGCCAGCACCATGTGCGGCACCCGCAGCAGCGTGGTGAGGAACGCGTGCCGCCGCGACTGCTCGGTCAACCCGTTGCGGGCATCCACCAGCACGATGGCAAGGTCCGCCGTCGATGCGCCGGTCACCATGTTTCGCGTGTACTGAATGTGGCCAGGCGTGTCGGCGATGATGAACTTCCGCCGTGGCGTGGCGAAATAGCGGTAGGCGACATCGATCGTGATGCCCTGCTCCCGCTCGGCGCGCAGCCCGTCGGTGAGCAGCGCGAGGTTCGTGCCCTCCTCGCCGCGGTCCCTGCTGGTCCGCTCCACTGCTTCCAGCTGATCGGCGAAGATCGACTTCGAGTCGTAAAGCAGCCGCCCGATCAGCGTGGACTTGCCGTCATCCACCGAGCCCGCTGTGGCGAAACGCAGGATGTCCATCTAGAAATACCCCTCGCGCTTGCGGTCTTCCATCGCTGCCTCGCTGCTCCGGTCATCCGCGCGGGTCTGCCCGCGCTCGGTGATCCGGGTCGCGGCCACTTCGGCGATGACCTGCTGGACCGTAGCGGCCGTCGATGCCACCGCCCCGGTGATCGTGAGATCACCCACGGTCCGGTACCGCACCGTCGCGGTGAACACCGGCTCGTCCTCGCCCCGCACCACGAACGGGTTGTCCGCGTACAGCATCCCGTCCCGCTCGAAGACGGCGCGCTCGTGCGCGAAGTAGATCGGCGGGAGCGCCAGCTCCTCCCGCTCGATGTATGCCCAGACATCAAGCTCGGTCCAGTTGGACAGCGGGAACACCCGGATGTGCTCGCCCCGGTGAATGCGGGTGTTGTAGAGGCTCCACAGCTCGGGACGCTGGTTCTTCGGATCCCACTGGCCGAACTCGTCCCGGAACGAGAACACGCGTTCCTTCGCTCGTGCCCGCTCCTCATCGCGCCGCGCTCCGCCGAACGCCGCGTCGAAGCGGTTCTCCTCGAGGGCATCCAGCAGCGTGACGGTCTGCAGCCGGTTCCTGCTCGCGTGACGGCCGGTCTCCTCGACCGCGCGGCCCGCGTCGATCGAGTCCTGCACCGAGGCGACAACCAGCCGGACACCCAGCTCCGCCACTCTCCGGTCCCGGTACTCGATCACCTCGGGAAAATTGTGCCCGGTGTCTACGTGCATCACCGGGAACGGGATCCGCGCAGGCCAGAACGCCTTCTCGGCGAGGGCCAGCATCACGATGGAGTCCTTGCCGCCGGAGAACAGCAGCACCGGACGCTCGAACTCGGCCGCGACCTCACGCATGATGTGGATGGCCTCGGCCTCAAGCGCATCGAGCTGGGACAGCTGGTAATCAGGACGCATGCGTTACTTCCCGGATCGTTTCCAGTAGCACCTGGGCAAGGGCAGGATGACACACCAGGATATCCGGCAACAACAGGTCAGCCTGGTTGTATACAAGTTCTGCCCCGTCTATGCGGGACGCATGGAACCCGGCCTTGCGCGCGACCGCTACCGGCGCCGCCGTGTCCCACTCGTAGAACCCGCCGCCGTGGAGATAAGCGTCCGCCTCGCCAGTGATGACGGCCGCGGCCTTCGCCCCCGCCGAGCCCAGCGGCACCAGCTTCCCGCCGACACGGGCCGCGACGGCGGCCGCCCATTGCGGGGCTCGGCTCCGGCTCACCACGATGCGCAGCGGGGTTTCTGGGGCACGCGGTGCGGGGGCGTCTCCGGCTGTGGACAAGACCTTACCCTGAGCGGGGAGGGCCACGGCACCGGCGGTGAGCCCGGCTCCCCGTTCTCCCCGGACCCCTGCGGACCAGAGGGCCACGTGAACAGCCCAGTCGGTCCGGGGGATGTCACCGAACTCGTTGGTGCCGTCGAGCGGGTCGACGATCCATACCCGGTCCGCGGTCAGCCGGGCCGGGTTGTCGGCGGCTTCCTCGGAAAGGACGTAGTCGCCGGGGCGGTGAGCGGCTAGCTCTGCGACGAGGAACTCGTGGGACAGCCTATCCCCCGCCTTGCGGAGCTCATCCGGGCTCCGCTGCCCCCCAGGGCCGCCCTCGGCGCGCAACTCGAGCAGTCGCTGCCCTGCCTCCTGCGCCAGATCCCGTGCCAGTACATGGTCGTCCGGTGTCGTCAAGGGTCTCCTTGGCTGCGCGTCGGGCTACGGTTGCAACTGTTCAGCACCAATCCGGCCGACTTGATTCCAGAACCCGGCCAGTTTTCCACTCCCCCCATGCCCTTTTTGACGGAAAATCCAAGCTCCGCGGAAGAAAACGAGTCGGAATTGACCCCTTTATTTCCGCCGGACATCGAATTTTCGTCTAAATCCGGGGCGGGTGGTGTTGGAGTGCTGCTTCGGTGCCCGAGGGGCAGGTGGGGCCTCCGTGGCGATGGGCGGAGGGCGGGCTTGGGCCCGGGGCGGTGCGGGTGGTGCGGCCTAGGCCCGGGGCGGTGCGGGCGGGGCGCGGGGTGGGCAGTGCCTGGGGCGGGCGGGGCGCGGGGCGGAGGTTAGGCGGGGGCGGGGTCTTGGTGGTAGGTGTTCTGGGCTTGGGCTAGGCCCTGGGATAGGAGGGTTTCGGTGGCGTCGGCGGCGCGGTCTATGAGGAAGGGGAGGTCTTTGCGCTCGGGGGCGCTGAAGTCGCGCAGGACGAAGGAGGCGGCGTCCATGCGGCCGGGGGGACGGCCGATGCCGAAGCGGACGCGGAAGTAGTCGGGGGTGCCCAGGGACTGGGTGATGGAGCGCAGGCCGTTGTGACCATTGTCACCGCCGCCCAGCTTGAGGCGTATCGCACCGAAGCCGATATCCAGCTCGTCGTGGATCACCACGAGGCGTTCTGCCGGCAGCTTGTAGAAAGCGGCCAGGGCGGCGAGCGGGCGGCCGGACAGGTTCATGTACGACCGGGGCACGGCGAGGGTGACGGGCACGCCACCCAGCCGTATCTCGGCGATGTCGCAGCCGGATCGGTGCGCCTTGAAGCGGGCACCAGCCCGGTCGGCGAGCAGCGCCACCACCATCTGCCCGGCGTTGTGCCGGTTGCCCGCGTACTCCGGGCCGGGATTGCCCAGCCCGGCGACGATCCAGCGTTCGGCGACGCTGCTTTCCATAGCCTGCCGGGTTACTCCGCTTCGGCCGCGGCCGAAGCCGCGTCAACCGGGGCGGGGATCTCGCTGGCCTCGGCTGCCTCGGCGGCCTCTTCGCTGGCCGGCTGGATCACGTGCAGGATCAGGGTCTCAGGCTCCAGCTGCATGGTGACGCCCTGCGGAAGTTTCAGGTCGCTGGCGTGTACCGTCTGGCCAACCTCGAAGCCCTCGACGTCCACCTCGATGCTCTGCGGGATGTGCGTGGCCTCGGCCTCGACAGTGACCTGGATCAGCTGCTGGTCAAGGACGCCGCCGGACTGGATCTCGCCGGTCACCACGATCGCGATCTCGACGGTGACCTTCTCACCGCTGCGGACCAGGATCAGGTCCACGTGCTCGATGAAGCCCTTCACCGCGTCGCGCTGAACGGCCTTCGGCAGGGCGAGCTCGCCACCGCTGTTGAGCCCGTCGAGGCGGAGCAAGGCGTTGGAGGTCTTCAGCGCCAGCATGAGATCGTGCGCCGGCAGGCTCAGGTGCCGGGGCTCCGTCCCGTGGCCGTACAGCACGGCTGGCACCCGGCCCTCGCGGCGGACACGGCGGGCAGGGCCCTTGCCGAAGTCTTCACGGATCTCGGCAGCCATATGAATCTCGGGCACGGTACTTATCTCCTCATGCGAATGCGTGCGATGCGCGTTCCGAAGTGTAGCCGACAAAGAGAGCGCGCACAGAAACGGAGGTAATCTCTCCGTTTCCGTGCGCGTGACGGGGTCAGCCCTCCAGCATGTCCTCGGGCTCGATGTCGCCATCATCCTCTGTCTTCGTCGAGGTCCTCGTCGTCCTCTTCCTCAGGCTCTTCCTCGGAAAGGTCGATATCGAAGACTTCGAGCTCGGATAGGTCGAGCCCGTCAGGGACAGCTAAGTGGGCGAACCCATAAGTTCGTGAGGGGTGTCAGGCGGCCTCCGCGAGGTCGGATTGCCGTGCGCTGTCTTGTTTCTCGTGTTCGCTGATGC
>Ga0209530_1000183_pt1 | contig 54872 bp, 44 predicted proteins | sample BlaSpr_A8_Ref_O1_FD_187987 | JGI IMG/M metagenome (GOLD analysis project Ga0209530, IMG submission 187987) | Forest soil microbial communities from Thunder Bay, Ontario, Canada - Black Spruce, Ontario site 2_A8_Ref_O1 (SPAdes) (version 2) | ecosystem: Environmental > Terrestrial > Soil > Boreal...
AACTCCAGCGCACTCCTCTGCGTTGCGTTCGGATAGAGCCGGAATTGGAAGGTTCTTAGCATGTTCTCTGGTAGTTAAGTATATAGTTCCCTTATATTTCAATCTTTTTTTTGACTTCCCGGGGAGGGTTTTTTGAAGGTTTTATTGCTGGAGAATATCAGTGGGGTCGCGGTTTCTCAGTTTGAGGAAGCCGGGTTTGCGGTCGAGTCGCTTGCGGGCGCGCTCGACGAGCGCGCACTGATTGAAAAAGTGCGCGGGGTTTCGATCTTAGGCGTCCGGTCTAAGACTCGCATCACGGCGTCGGTGTTGGATGCGGCTCCGGACTTGGTTTCGGTGGGGGCGTTTTGCATTGGCGTGGACAAGATCGATCGAGCGGCTTCGAGCGAGCGAGGGATTGCGGTATTTAACGATCCGCATTCGAACTCGCGGTCGGTGGCTGAGTTGGCCATGGGGGAGATCATCCTGCTGCTGCGGCGGACATTTGAGGCCAGCACTCAATTACATGGCGGAGTTTGGAATAAATCTTCGGCGGGGTCGCACGAAGTTCGCGGGCTGACTTTGGGGATTGTAGGTTATGGAAAGATTGGATCGCAGGTGTCGGATCTGGCCGAAGCGCTCGGAATGCGCGTCGTTTTTCACGATGTGGCGCATGTGCTGGCTCGCGGAAATGCTCGTCCGGTGAGCTTTCGTGAATTGCTGGCCACCGCGGACGTAATCACGTTGCATGTCGATGGAAAGACGCAGAATCAGGATTTGTTTGGTGAAGAAGAAATTATCGGGATGAAAGATGGGGTCTGCCTGATCAATCTTAGCCGCGGGTTTGTGGTGGATCATGAGGCGCTGGCCCGGCATTTGAAGAGTGGGAAGTTGGCCGGCGCGGCGGTGGATGTGTTTCCGCAGGAACCCGAGAGTGGCGCGTCATTTTCCAGTCCGCTGCGCGGGCTGCCGAACGTGATTTTGACTCCTCATATCGGCGGCAGCACGGAGGAGGCGCAACAAAATATTGGGCAGTTTGTTTCAGCGAAGATGATCGATTATTTCGCGAGCGGCAATTCCCTGCTGAGCGTGAACCTCCCCCTATGCCATCTGGATTATGAGCCGGGGTCGCACCGGCTGATGCATATCCACCATAACGTGCCTGGAATTTTGCGCGCGATCAACGACATTCTGGCCGACCGCGGAATCAATATCGAGCGCCAGGTGCTGGATACTCGTGGAGCGCTGGGATATGCGATTTACGACATCAATCGGGCTTGCGATGAGGCGTTGCTGGCGAAGCTGCGCGGGGTTCCGCAGACGATACGGGTGCGCGTGCCGGGCGAGGCTCGAGGTTAGAGGGGACTTCATTAGAAACTCAGGATCTGGGATTCATCTCTGCATATATGTAAGAAACTGCACCGTGGACGGAAAGCCCTTCCGAGTTTGACCGGTCCAACAATTCGTCGGTATTCTTTTTGGTTGGTTAGTCGAGTCTGTTGTGCCGCTGCTAGTCTCGTGACGCGGTTCGGGCCGGTCGGCGTTTTCACGAACCGTTAGCGCTAATCCAAATCGTTGTGGAGGTTTAAGGAATGATGGCAGCAATTTTGCGCTCGCGAGCGGGCGATATTTGTCTTCTACTTTTTGTTCTTGCTGGAATGACCCTAGCCGGGGCACAGACACCGGTGACGACTTGGCACTACGACAACGTGCGGTCTGGAGCAAACCCGAATGAGACGATTCTGACTCCGGAGAATGTGTCCAGCAAAGAGTTCGGAAAGCTTTTCGCGCAGCCGGTGGACGGATTGGTGATTGGGCAGGCGCTTTATCTGCCAGGAGTCACGATTCCGGGAGCGGGCGTGCATAACGTAGTTTACGTGGCGACGATGCATGACAGCGTCTATGCGTTTGACGCGGACAGCGCATCGGGGAAGACCGCGAATCCGCTGTGGCATACCACTTTTCTGATCAATGGCGCGACTACTGTTCCCATCAAGCTGCAGGGGTGCGGAGGAACCACGGCATGGACCGAAGTGGGCATCGTTTCCACGCCGGTGATTGATCCGGTGGCGGGGATACTCTATGTGGTGGCGAAGACTTACGAGAGTTCGGCATCCGTGTATCGGCTACACGCGCTGAATGTGGCGACTGGCCTGGAGGAAACAGGCAGCCCCATCGTGATCAGCGCGAATTACGACTTTGGCGGCACGAATAATGTTTTCGAGCCTGCAATGCAGGTCAACCGTCCGGCGCTGCTGCTGAATAACGGCAGCCTGTTCATTGCTTTTGGATCAAATGGATGCCGCGGCGGCAGAGAAGAAGGGTGGGTAATGGCATACGACGCCTCAACGCTGCAAGCGCAAGGCGCATTTGACGACGAACCTTCGGAGTCGGCGGCTGCCGTATGGATGCGAGGTGGAGGACTTTCCGCTGACAGCGATGGCTACGTCTATGGCGCGACCGCGGACGGGCCCTTCATGGCGGGCACCAACTTTGGACAATCTGTGTTCAAGCTGTCGCAATCCGGAAAAACGCTGCAACTAGCGGATTGGTTCACTCCTTTTAACGAGCTGATTTTGGATGATCAGGATCTGGACCTGAGCGAACCCGTGTTGATACTGCCGGAGCAGGGGGGTAAGTATCCGAACATCATGGCCGCGGTGGGGAAAGAAGGAACCATCTACATTCTTAACCGCGATAAGCTGGGACACTTTTGCGCTACCTGCACCAAGAAGGACACGCAGATCGTACAAGAGTTGACCGCCTTCGCTCCTGAGACGGGAGCTCTGGTTTACTGGAACGACGCAATTTATTCTTCTGGAGTTGCATCACCAATCAGCGCGATATCGCTGACAAATGGTCTCCTGGCGACAACGCCGGTGGCGCAGTCGAAGAAGACTGCCAACGGACATTCGCCAGTGATCTCCGCGAACGGCACTACCGCGGGCGTCCTGTGGCAGCTGAACGGCCCGTATCTGACTGCGTATGACGCGATTACCCTGGCCAAGCTTTATGACAGCAGCCAGGCTTCGAATCATCGCGACGAGCTTCCTGCGTTGCCCCACTTTGCAAATCTGGTGGTAGCGAATGGCAAGGTGTACGTCGGAACAAACACCAGTCTGGTGGTTTACGGATCCTTATAAGTAAGGGGCTGGAGTTTCTGCAAGCGGTATTATCTTGCGGTGGCGCGCTTTAGCCGATCTTGAACGGCTTCCCACTCGGGCGTTCCGGGTGGAAGATCTACGGCAATCCAGTCGTAATTTTCCGCATCCGCTTGGTGAAGAACCTCGTAGAGTGCTGCCGCGTAGTCGGCTGCCGATTGCGGCATCTGATGGATGCTGCCGTGGGTGCGGTTGGGCCGATTGTGGTGCTGCAGATAAATTCCTTGGCCCTGATCGGGCAATGTGCCGTTGGTCGATAAGAACAAAGTTGTGCGCGGGCTATAGTGGCGCGGGTGCATTCCGGGAGCGGGATGAGAGCCTGCTTGAACTTCCTGCGCGGAGGCGATCGGGCCGATGATCGCTTCCAGCTCCGTGCGGGAGATTCCTCCGGGACGGAGCAGCGTTGGGTCAGGATTGGTCAACGACAACACGGTGGATTCGATGCCTATGTTGCAAGGGCCGCCATCGAGGATGTAGTCCACTTCGGCGGCGAGGCTGCGGCGGACGTGGTCGGCGGTGGTGGGAGACAGTTCGCTAAAGCGGTTCGCGCTCGGAGCGGCGAGCGGGACGCCGACGGCGCGAATGAGGGCGAGCGCTACGGGATGCGCGGGCATGCGGAGAGCGACGGTGGGAAGGTCGGCGGTCACGATGTTGGGAATTGCTCGTTGCTGGTCTTGTTGCTTCTGTAAGACCAGGGTCAGCGGGCCAGGCCAGAATCGGCGGGCCAGGCGGTCCGCAATTTCTGGCCAGGCCGTCACTAACGACTGTGCCATTTCTATCGATGCTACGTGAACGATGAGGGGACTGGTCGCGGGGCGGCGTTTGACAGCGTAGATGCGAGCTACGGCTTCGGCGTCGAGGGCGTTCGCTCCCAGGCCGTAAACGGTTTCGGTGGGGAAGGCTACCAGCCGGCCGGCGCGGAGCAGTTGGGCGGCGTGGTCGATTTCGCCGGGATCGACGGTTGGCGGCATGGAGGAATTGTAGACGGCGGAAGTCCAATTGAAGAAATCAGACTTCGGAGAGGTTGAAGAGAGAGAATGGGACTTCGAACACGGGATCTCGGCGATTCACGGACTCTCTCCGAGTTGCCCTCGGCTTGGACGGGCAAGGCGCCCACGCAAGTGGCCGGGCGAGGGCGCCCGGCTCTCCACGTTCTCTACCAAATGCGTTTTTAATTTACTTTTTCTTGTCGTCTTTATTTTCTGGCTCGTCGACTATCAGGTTGTTGGTTACTCCGAAAACGCCGGACACGCCGTTGGCCTTGATGCCGGCAACTTGCTTGTCCATCTGGCGGGCTACTGCACCTTCGAGCGTGACTTGTCCGTTCTTCACGATGATGTGGATGGGAGGAACGGCACGCAACTGGTACGGGGAGAGGACGCTGCTGCCGTAAATGGCGCGATAGACGGCGCGGCGGATCCGGTCGTCGTTGGGCGAGAGTGGCAGAACCTCGATGTTGTTGACGACGTTGGTGACGCCTTCAATCCGCTTGACTACGTTTCCGGCGTCGGACTTGAGGGTGGGGCGCGCGACCTGGCCGAGCAAGGTCACGGTTCCGTCGGGGTCAACCTTGTAGGCGAGGTTATCGAACACCCCGTAGTACGGAAGCATCACGAGTTCGTGATGAACTTCCTTGACGATGCGATCGTAGCTCTTCTGCGGGAGAACGCCAGCTGGCGGGTTGTCCTGGGTGGGGGGACTGGCAAAGGTCACCATCGAGAGAATCAGCGGTACAGCGAGAACTGCGAGCAGTGATTTTTTCATTTTTTACCTCATACAAGGCTTTCTTAAACTACTGCTACCTGGTCAGAGTCCAGAGTCCATTGATCGCTTAGCGTTGTTTCAGACGCTGAACAAGAATCGATTGGTTGTTTTTTGTGCCGGGAATCCGGCGACTGACAGCCTACTTCTAATTCGAAAGATTGGCAATAAGACACTGGCTGAAAAATGAGGACGATGGCCGTGTAGGGCGGACACGAGTGTCCGCCCTATCCGTAGTCAGGCGGCTTTGGGTTTGCGGCGGCGTTCTCTAAGGCCCTCGATCAGCAGGTAGAGCACTGGAATAAAGAACAAGTTAAGGATGGTGCTCATGATCATGCCGCCGAAGACGGTGGTGCCTACGGAGTGGCGGCCATTTTCTCCGGCTCCCGTGGCGGTGACTAGCGGAACCACGCCCAAGATGAAGGCGAGCGAGGTCATGAGAATGGGACGGAGGCGGATGCGAGCGGATTCTATGGCGGATTCCAGAATGCTCATGCCGCGTGCCCGCAACTGCTCGGCAAATTCAACGATCAGGATGGCATTCTTCGACGATAGGCCTACCAGCATAACTAATCCTACCTGGCAGTAGACGTCATTCTGCTGGCTGCGAATCCATTGCGCGGAGAGCGCTCCGAGAAGCGCCATGGGCACGGCGAGCAGAATGATAAAAGGCAGCACGAAACTTTCATACTGCGCTGAGAGCGTGAGATAGACCACCAAAACTCCCAGACCGAAGAGGATGGCAGTGGTTGATCCTGAGGCTAACTCTTCCAGCGAGATTCCCGACCACTCGTAGGTATAGCCCTGGGGCAGGGTTTTCGCGGAGAGTTGCTGCATGGCGTCGATGGCTTGTCCGGAGCTGAAGCCGGGCGCAGCCGAGCCGTCGATTTCCGAGGAGCGGAACAGGTTGTAATGATTGATGACTTGAGGCGCAGAGCTTTGCGTGACGCGAACCAGATTCTGGAGCGGGATCATCGCGCCGGAATCGGAACGAACATAGTACTGCCCGATATCCTGCGGATGCGAACGGAATTGCTTGTCGGCCTGCACATACACACGATAAGAACGGTTGTTGAAATCGAAATCGTTGATGTAGGCCGAACCCATATAGACGCCGAGGGTGTCGGTGATCTGCCCGAGCGAGACATGCAGGCTCTTGGCTTTTTCGCGATCGATCGTGACGACATACTGCGGGTCGTTCGCTGTGTAGGTGCTGAATAGCCCCGCCAGATCCTTGCGTGCTCCGGAGGCACGAATAAGGTCGTGCGTAGTCGTGTCGAGGTCCTGAAGGGTGTGATTCGCCTGGTCGAGGAGTTCATATTGGAATCCTCCGAACTGGCCTAAGCCTTGAACAGCGGGTGGCTCGAACGGGATAACGATCGCGCCGGAGATTCCAAATAACGGACCACGCAAGCGCTTGATGATGGCGGCAGCGGTGTGCTCCTCACCCTTGCGTTTCCCGTAGGGTTGGAGGGGTAGGAACACGATGCCGGCGTTCGGAGTGGCGCCTCCGAAGCTGAAGCCGGCGATGGCGAAAGTGCCGCGGACTTCAGGAATATTTTTGGTGATGGCGGAAACTTGCTGGCCGATTTTCCTGGTGTAGTCGAGCGAGGCTCCAGTGGGGGCTTGAATGGCGACGATGAGATATCCCTGATCTTCGGTCGGAACGAAGCCCTGGGGAACTTGCTTGAAGACGTAGTAGGCGAGGGCGAGTCCGGCGGCAAACAGGATCAAGGCTACGACTTCGAAACGCAGGAAGGCACGGAGAGCGCGAACGTAGCCATTGTTGACTGCGAGCAGAACGCGGTCGACGGTCCTGAAGAACCAGCCCTTTGTGCCGTGCTCGCGGCCGAGCAGAAGAGCGGAGAGCGCGGGTGTGAGAGTCAATGCGTTGAAGGCGGAGATGGCGATCGAAAATGCAATAGTCAGTGCGAACTGGCGAAACAAGATTCCGGTGGTTCCAGGGAAGAACGCGACGGGCACGAAGACGGCTACCAACACTAGAGAAGTGGCGATGACGGCGCCGGTGACTTCCTTCATGGCATCGGACGAGGCTTTGACGGGATCGGTTTCGCCTTCCTGCAAATGGCGTTCGATGTTTTCGATGACAACGATGGCGTCGTCGACCACGAGGCCAGTGGCCAGCGTGATACCGAAGAGCGTCAAGGTGTTGATGGAGAAGCCGAGCAGCTTGACGAAGGCAAACGTCCCGATGAGCGAGACGGGGATGGTGACGGCCGGAATGATCGTGGAGCGCCAGTCTTCCAAGAAAACAAAAATTACAAGGATGACGAGGAAAATCGCGGTGCCTAAGGTTGAGACCACGTCGCGGATGGATTCGCCGACGGCGTCGGTGGTGTCGAAGGCGATCTCATACTTCATTCCAGGTGGAAAGCGTTTGGCCAGGCGATCAAGTTCGGCGACGCATTTTTGATGTACGTCGAGAGCGTTGGCGGTCGAGAGTTGGGTTACGGCGATTCCGACGGCGTCGCGCCCGTTGTAATCCAGGTCAGTGCTGTAGTCTTCGGCGCCGAGCTCGGCGTGACCGACATCTTTGAGGCGGACGAGGGTGCCATCGGCATTGCTCTTAAGGATGATGTCATCGAACTGAGCGGTCTCAGAAAGACGGCCGACGACGCGGACGCTGATCTGAAATTGCTGATCGGGCATCGCCGGCTGGGAACCGACTTGTCCGGCGGCGACTTCGACGTTCTGCTCCTGGAGAGCGCCGACCACGTCGTCGGCGGTAAGGGAGCGGCCCGCCAGGCGCACAGGATCGAGCCACAGCCGCATGGAATATTTTCGTTCGCCGAAGATCAGTACGTCGGCTACTCCGGGAACACGCTTGAGACTGTCGCGGACATAGACGTCGAGGTAATTGCTGATAAACAGAGTGGAGAAACGACCATCCGGCGAAAATACCGCACCGCCGAAGACGAAATTCTGCGAGGTCTTCGCGACGGTGATTCCGATTTGCTTGACGGCGGCGGGAAGCCTTCCAGAAGCGGTATTGACGCGGTTCTCGATGTCAACGGTAGCGAGGTCGGGATCGCGAGTGATGTCGAAGGTGGCGGTAACCGTGCTGACACCGTCGTTGGTGCTGGAGGAAGTGCTGTACTTCATGCCCTCCGCGCCGTTGATCTGTTGCTCGAGAGGGGTGGTGACGGCAGATTCGACGGTCTGAGAACTGGCTCCCGTATAGACGGCGGTGACGCCGACTTGCGGCGGCGCAAGATTAGGGAATTGCGCAATGGGCAGCGTAGGAATGCAAACGGCGCCCGCGAGAATAATCATCAGAGCGCAGACGGTGGAGAATACCGGGCGATGAATAAAAAAGTCGACCATAAGAAACAGTTCTCAGTTCTCGGTTCTCAGACTTTAAGTTGGTGCTCGCCGCTAGTCAGAGCCGTTTCGAGAAAGCTTTCTTGGACTCTTACTAGCTGCTGCTTTCCTGCGGGATTACGGGTATGCCATCGATTAGAAACTGGGTGCCGGATATGACTACTTTGTCTCCGGGTTTTACGCCTTCGAGGACGACGTAGTTGTTGCCGACGATTTGGCCGATCTGGAGCGGCCTCTGGCGGACGACGTATCCACCTTTCTGGTCAGGCTCGGCGATGAAGGCAAAGTAAATGCCGCCGATTCGCGACACGGCCACGACCGGAACCACGGGCTTTTCGTCGCTTCCCCAGATCACGCGCGCGCGGATGAACTGGGCAGTGCGCAGATTGTCATTCGCGTTGGCGATAGTCGCTTTGACGAGCACAGTTTGAGTCGCGTTATCTACCTGCGGCGAGATGAAGGTCACGCGACTGGAGGCCAGCGAGGTTCCTGAAGCGTCGACAATCTGGACGGGGAGATTCATCCTGAGCTGCGATGTTTTCTCGATGGGAACGTAGATATAAGCTTCGAGACTTCCGGGACGATCGACGGTAGCGAGCTGAGTAGTGGTAACCACACGATCGCCTACGCGGACCGGAATATCGCCAACAATGCCCGCGCGCGGAGCAACCACCTGGTAGTAGTGCAACTGAACTTGCTGTTCATTGACTTGGGCTCCGAGCGATTGCAGTTGCGCCTGGGCGGCGTCGAGAGTGGCGCGTGCCTGGTCGAGATCCTGCTTGCTGACTACTCCCGCGCTGGCCAGACCACTGACGCGATCGTAATTCTGCTGCGCCCATTTGACTTGAGCGAGTTGGGCAGCCGTGGCGCTTTCCTGGCTCTTGACTGTGGCCTGCTGTTTGGCTGGATCGATCTGCATCAAGGGAGCACCGTCTGCGACGCGCTCGCCGGAGTGGACGAAGATCTGGGTGATAATGCCTTCGACCTGCGGCATGACTACGGCGGAGTCGCGCGATTTGAGGGTGGCGACGTAGTCGGTGGTGTCGTTCACTTTTTGATCTTTGGCCGTTTGCACTTTGACGGGCATGGCTTGCGGAGCGGCGGCTTTGGCTTCTTTGGAGTCACCGCAGGCAGTGGTGAAAACAATGGCGGCCAGAAGCGCACCCGACAGAATCAGAGATAGTGTTCTTATGAAGAATTGAGACATAGTCTTTTGCTCTTAATCGAACCTCAAAACTGTAGAAGAATTTGCACGGCACCTCTAGGCTAACCCTCAGGTTGTCACAGTACGCAGGGCCTGCTCTGGAGACATGCGTCAATACTAGAGTATTAATAGATTCATAGTAAGGGGTGAAGGCTCTAAGAATTTTTGGTTCTGCTAAATTGTCTTGTCATGAAACCTAGCCGAAGTTTTGCGAGCGACAACAATGCGGTGGTGCATCCCGAGGCTCTGGAGGCGATCCGACGGGCCAACGAAGGGCATACGGTGGGATATGGGACTGATCCCTACACGGAGTCGGCGGTGGAGAAATTCCGCGAGCAGTTTGGGGCTGACGTCGCGGTGTTCTTTGTTTTCAATGGGACGGCGGCGAATGTGCTGAGTTTGCAGGCGCTGACGCGATCGTATCACGCGGTGCTATGTCCTGAGCTGTCTCATATTTATGTGGATGAATGTGGGGCTCCGGAAAGACTTACGGGGTGCAAGCTGGTGCCGCTGCCGGCGCCGGATGGAAAGTTAACGGTCGAAACGGTGGCACAGGCATATCACGGAATCGGGGATCAGCACCACGTGCAGCCGCGAGTGATTTCGATTACACAGTCGACTGAAATGGGGACGGTGTACAAGCCGGCGGAAGTCGAGGCGCTGGCGCGTTTTGCCCACGACCGGAAAATGTATTTGCACATGGACGGGGCGCGGATTTCAAATGCCGTCGCGGCACAGCATCTGAATTTGCGCCAGGCTACGCGCGATTTGGGAGTGGATGTGCTTTCCTTCGGCGGGACGAAGAATGGGTTGATGGGAGTGGAGGCGGTGGTGTTCTTTCATCCGGAGCTGGCGGAAAATTTTTCGTTCGTGCGCAAGCAGGGGATGCAACTGGCGTCGAAGATGCGTTTTTTGTCGGTCCAGATGGAGGCGCTTCTCACCAACGACCTATGGCGGCGGAACGCTGAACATGCGAATCGGATGGCGCGACTGCTGGAGCAGGAAGTGAGGAAGATTCCGGGCGTCAAAGTTGTGTATCCGGTGGAGGCGAACGGAGTGTTCGCGCAGATTCCCCGGGATGCCATCAAGAAGATACAGGAGCGGTACTTCTTCTATGTGTGGAGTGAAGAAGAGTCGGTGGTGCGATGGATGTGCTCGTTCGACACTACCGACGGGGATGTCCGCGAATTTGTGCAATGTGTGGGGGCGGTGGTGAAGGACTTGCTTCGCTGACGCCGGCGCACACGAAAGAAGCCAGCTAACCTCGCATAGAGAGAAGGGTAGAAGCCCCGTCCCTATTGCCGCATCGCCACAAGAACCGGTTACTTATTACTTCTTGCCTGTCTTGCCCGCTTTTACTTTTGCCCATCGCGCCCGCTGCGCGGCTGCTATCCTCTTACGTCCGGCAGCTGAGATCGTTCGCTTTTGTGTTGAAGTTGCGGCAGCTCTGGGCTTGACTCCCTGCATGTAGACTCTTCCGAAGGCAGTTAGGGCGGCGGTCACGCGATGCAGTTCATCTTCGAGTCGCACACGTTCCTGATGGAGTTGCTTGACGACGGATTGAATTAAGGATTTTGCCATACATAAATTTTATCACCTATAAGTCTGGCGCGAAATCGAGCGCCCCTCGGCAAACTCCCTTCTTTGGACTCGAGGGTCTCGTCTTACAAAGTCACCACCCCAGATAACTAAGAAGCGAGAATGCGTGGCGGAATGCGGGGAGCTGAGTTTGTCCCTAGTTATCGCGGCGATGATGCTCCGTTCGAGGCGGGACTGACTACCACTTGTCGCCAGAGTCAGGTGCGTTATCGGGGCGGAACTGATTGCGCTTGTGGTAGACAATGAAAATCATGCCCACGGACATCAACGTGGGAGGGACAACCAGAATCAGAATTCCACTTTGCAATGCCTGAATCATTCGATTGCCAGCGGAGGCCGCTGACGTATAGCAAAGAGCGCAACTCTGGGAAAAAGCCGGCAGTGGGGCGGCGAGCATTACCAGCCCAACGAGCGCAACAGCCAGGAGCAGAGGCTGCCGGTTGAAACTCATCTTGTTTAGCATCTTTCTCAACTCACGCGTCCTCGGGTCGTTAGTCTATCGTCTGTCGTCTGTCGTCGTTGACGAGCCACCAGTTAGTCGTCATCTCGAAAATGGAGCGCCTACTACCATACGTGTGCTGTCGGTCCAGCCATATTGCATCGTCAGCAGAACAAAGATCGTGAAAACCAGAACAAACACCACAAAGCTGCGCTTCTCGGTCCAAAGATGCATGAAGAAAAGAACCGCCAGTCCAGCCTCGACGAAGGCGACCGCGAGCATGCGCGTCAACATCTGCGCCGGATCAAGGTTCTGATAGGCGATGACGAATTGCAGGCCGGCCAAGGCCAAGAGGCAGACATAGACGATCATGTCCTTCCCAATTCCGCTATTTTTGTGTGCATCCGAGGTTGTCATAGTGATAACTCCGTTCTCTAGCTCCGTACTGTCGCTGCTTCGCTCTCAAGCTTCATGATCTAATGGGCGAGATTCAATAGATAGACTAATGGAACGACGAACATCCACACCAGATCTACGAAGTGCCAGTAAAGCCCCAGCACCTCTATGTCATCGGCATTGTAGCGGCCGCCCTTATAACGTAGGCCGACGACGATCAACGCGATTACGCCGGCGGTGACGTGCGTGAGGTGCAAACCGGTGATGCTGAAAAATGATGCTCCGAACAATGGATCTCCCCACGGATTCTTAAACAGCGTCATGCCTTTATCAATCAGTTCCGACCATTCGCGAAGATGCAGGAAAGCGAAAGCGATACCGAGAAGCGCAGTAATCATGATCCAACGGAAAGCTCCGGCTTTGTCCCCCTTGTTCGCAGAGCGCGATCCAATCAGCATCGTCAAGCTGCTGGTTAGAAGAATAAAAGTCATCGATGCGACGTTGGTGATACTGGGGAAGGGCCGGGGCCAGGTGGCCGAACCGTTGCGCACGAATCCGTAGGCCACCAGACAGGCCGCGAAGGTCATCGTGTCGGCGATAATGAACAACCACATCGCCAGCTTTTTTGTAGGAATCGAGAACGGCCGTTCTATTCCTGCAATCGGGCCTGTCGGGTGCCCATCCATGGTCAAATCCGCTTGGCTCACGGCGCCTCCTGTTATCGTTCTATCGTCGAGTCATTTACAGCTTCATCCAAAGTAATAAAAACAGATATAGCCATAGAATACCCATGAAATGCCAATAACGGGCGGCTGCAACGAGCTGGTTCCGGCGTAGGACCGACTTATTCAGCTTGTGAATAACATAGATCAGGCCGCCTAATCCACCGAGCACATGCAGAGCGTGTGCGACCGTCAGCACATAGAAAAATGAACTGCTTGGGTTCGTTGCTAGATAGAGCCCCTCGGCCCTCAGATTCGACCACGCAACAAACTGACCAGCAAGGAAAAGCAAGCCTAGAAACAACGTCATATACAGCCAACGCGCCGGGTTCCCGGCCTGATTTTTCGGGCCGCTCATGAAAGTCGAGACACGACGGCGCGCGACTTCCAGAGTAACGCTGCTGGCGATGAGTAAAAGCGTGTTGAAGTAGAGAATCGACGGTAAGGTGAAAGTCCGCCAGTCGAGCGACGAACCTTTGCGAACGAAGAGCGCACTGGAAAAGGCCGCAAACATCATGGTAACGGCGAAAATCACCACCCAGATAGCAGTCGAAGATGGCGGCGGCGAGTACTCCTGCGTAACGCGCCGCTGACCATCTGCGGGAACCTGGTTGCGCCCATCGCCGTTTCCCGAGTGTCCTCGATCTGGTACACGATCCCGATCGATTCTTGGCGGTTCGTGTATTGTGGTTGCCATAACTTCTTAACTTCCCTTCTCCCTATACTTACGAGCCCCTAAACGAAGGGCTTTAGCAGCAGAAAGCCATACACCACTCGAATTACTTTTCGTCGCGCTCGGTCTTCACTTGCTCCGGCGACGCTTGCATGACGTAATCACCTACAGAGCTCTGCACGCCGTATTGATAGGGATCGTGATAGACCACGGGATGCTTACCGCCGAAATTGTCGAAAGGCGGCGGCGTGGCAGTACTCCACTCGAGCGATGTGGCTTCCCATGGATTATCGGGCGCCGGCTGACCCCAGAACCGGCTGTGAATCAGGTTATAGATAAAAATAAGCTGGGCCGCACCCGTAATCAGGGCGGCAACGGTAATCCAGCGGTGGACCGGAATCAGCGGCTGCAGGTAGTCATCCACGAACGTCGCGTAGCGGCGCACGTTCCCGGCCATTCCCAAGTAGTGAAAGGGCATGAAAATACAATAGGCACCCACGAAGCTTAGCCAGAAATGAATTTTCCCCAACGTCTCATTCATCATTCGTCCGGCCATCTTGGGAAACCAGAAGTAAGTTCCGGCAAAGATGCCGAACATGGCCGCCACGGCCATCACCATGTGGAAATGGCCGACCACAAAGTAAGTCCCGTGGAGCATGATATCGATCGAGGGCTGAGCGAGGAAAAAGCCACTTACCCCGCCACTAACGAACATCGAAATAAAGCCCAAGGCAAACAGGGATGCCGAATTGATACGCAGCCTGGAACCGTACAAACTGAAGGTCCAGATCAGCACGGTGATGGTAGCAGGAATGGTAATAACCAGAGTAGGAAAAGAAAACGCCAGCGCGGAGTAAGGATTCATTCCGCTGACAAACATGTGATGCCCGTAAACCATGTAGCTGAGAACGGCTAAGGCTCCCATGCAATAGATAAGCACGCGCTGGCTAAGCATTTGCTTACGCATGCTGGTGATCAGAATATGGGAGACGATGCCGATGCCGGGAACGATCGCGATATAAACCTCGGGATGTCCGAAGAACCAGAACAAGTGTTGCCAAAGCAGAGTCGACCCACCGGAGTGTGCCTGCAATTGGTCACTTATGACGAGATTTGAAGCGACGAAAAAGCTGGTTCCGGCGACGTGGTCCAGGACGACGAGGATGCATGCCGGCAGTAACACGGCAAATGCAGTGAGGCCCATGCAGGAAGTGATGAACCATGCCCACGCGGTCATCGGGAGCCGCATCAGGCTCATACCTTTGGCGCGGAGGTCGAGCGTGGTGGTGATGAAGTTCAACGAGCCCAACAACTGGCCGATACAAAAAAGCGCAATGGAAACCATCCATAAAATCACGCCGAGACCCTGACCAGGGCCCGCAACCGCACCCACCGCGTTGAGCGGCGCGTATTGGGTCCAACCGCCCAGGGTTGGTCCGTCGCCGAAGACAAATGACGACATTAGGACGAGGAAGGCCAAGAACGTGACCCAGAACGACATCATGTTGAAACGCGGGAAGGGCATGTCTTCCGCGCCGACCTGGATGGGCAGGAAAAAGTTACCGAAGGCAGCGAAGGGCGCGGTCGTGAGCACAAAAAAGACCATGATGGTGCCATGCATGGTCATTAATTGCAGGTAATACTCCGGGGTCATCACGCCGCCGGGTGCGCCATTTGCCGAAAGCAATTGCAGGCCCGGGATGGCGGCGTTGTTCCAACCGAGGTGGATACGCATTAACCACGAAAGGAACATTCCGCAAATTGCGGCGACCAGAGCCAGCCCGTAATACTGCTTGCCGATTACTTTATGGTCCAGGCTGAAGACGTGCTTCCGGATGAAGCTGGTCGGAGGAGCGTGGTGTTGCGCCGCGTGCGCTGACAGATCGTGCATTATCCTCACCTCAAGAGATGTCTCGATCCCACCGCGCGTGAGGCGCGGCGAGAAAGATCTACTGCAATGCCGCTTCTTTCTTTATCCAATCATCGTAGTCGGATTGGGACATTACCTCGAGGTATGCCTTCATGTTGTAATGCCCAAGACCGCAAAGCTGGGTGCAGACGATTTCGTATTTACCAACCTTAGTGGCCGTGAAGTGTAGAGAGACATCTAACCCGGGAACAAAATCCTGTTGCACGCGCAACTCCCGCACAAAAAACGAGTGACCGAGATCCTTGGCATGCATGAGCAAATGGATTTCCTTGTTCACAGGGATGGCCATTTCGGCGGTCACGATGTCGTCTTTGGAATCCGGATCATGATCGGGATCAAGACCGAAGAAATTCTGCTGTGCCTCATTAATCAGTTCCGGGTGAAGGGGACCGAAAGTTCCATCGGGGCCGGGATAGCGGAAATAGAAAGCGAACTGTCCGGCTTGAACCTGGATGGGCATGGCATTGGCCGAGGGCGGGGATAAATATTGATCAGCCCATGCCTTGACTCCGAAGACTCCCAGAGCGAGGACTTCCACGCCGACTACCAGGAAAGCAGCGATGACCAAACCGGTGGCGCCGCCGGGAAATTTCTTGATCTTCGCTTCCGGGCCGCGGTTTGAGAATTGCCAGATGAAGAAAGCCAAAACGAACTGTGCGGCGAGAAATGCGATTCCAGCCTCCGCCATAGTTTCTGACATCTGTTCATCGATCAGATATCCATGAGTGGAGATGTCGTCCGGCGCCACCCAGATGTGCCCTAGGATTGGAATCGCGGAAAGGATCGCGATTACGATAATGGTGACCGCAAAGAATTTCGCCATGATATCCCCCGTCATGACCGGGTTCAGACCGGCTCATGAGTCCGTCTCAGGAGTGATTGCTTATCCTCATAATGAGGGGCAAAGCACAAAATACCCGGGCTGGCTGGTAATACCGGTCAACCTGGCACCTAGGAAACAACTTTAACCACGGCCGCCAATTCGTTACGCCACAACTTGTGGCGAGCCGCCAAAGGACTCGACCGCGCCGGTCTCATCCTTTTGAATATCGAAAACAGTAGCCAGCCGTGTTATTTCGAGCAAATCATGCACTCGCTTGTTCAGACTGGCGAGTTTCAGGTGCCCACCCTGATTCCGAATCGTGGTATGAGCCTTAACCAGTTCCCCGACTCCAGAACTGTCTATGTACTGAACCTCTGCCAGATTCAACACAACCGCTTTTTTACCTTTTTCCGCCAGATCTCGAACAATCTCGCGGAGAACGATATTTCCCTCTCCCACCGTAATTCTTCCCGTGATGTCAACGATGGTTACTCCTTTCAATTCCCGGGTGGCAGTTTGCATCTTGACTGGAGTACGTCCTTGCATCCCAATCCCCAGCCGGTCAAGAACCGCGCACGCTGAAGTCGCCAGCTCCCGCGACTCTGTCCGAACCACAATCAGGGAGCGCCCCTCCTTGAGCACTTCGCGGAAGAACGCAACGTCCTCAGACGATTTTTCAGCTGGCGTCGGTTGTGGCGCTTCCGCGTCATGGGCGGCGGCAGAGCTGACAGTGGCACCCGCCCCAGCACCGGCAATTCCGAGCAGCGCGGCCGCACCGAAGCCCAGAGCAAACACTGCTCCGACACCTGGAAGAAGAAGCGTTGCGGCGACAACACCAGTGGTCATTCCAGCCGCCCCCCCGACGAAGCCTCCAACGTACGCGCCGAACTCTTTCGCCACGGTTTTGGCTTCGTTTTCGGACCGAGTCAGGAAAACTATGGATCCTTCCGGTACTCCCTGCTTCCTTAATTCCTTTACGGCTCCCTCCGCGTGATCACGCGAAGCGAATATCCCAATCGCAGTTTCCATATGCCCCTCCCTGTCCCCAGACCTGATTCGACGTTCGCTCATTTACCATGAATCGACGCGACGCCATCCCTGCGCTGTCCAGTCTGTTTTCTGGCGCAGAACTCCGTGCCAAGGATCAAATTTGCCGAGTCAATATTCGCGCTACCGGCGGGGTCCTGCTGGCTATAGCTTGCGTCCGTTACCGTGCTGCTGATAGCCGGACGCAAGCCGCACTCTCATTTAGCTTTGAACGTGAAATCGGCGTTTGCCGCTGCGCCCGCTGCTACTGTCACCTTCTGAGTCTGAGGAGGTAAACTTTCCTGCCACGCAGTGACCGTATAACTTCCAGGAGGCACATTCTCGATGGTGTAGGAACCGTCCTCGTTCGTAGTTGCGTATGGACCCTTTACGACTGCGAAATAACCACTCATCCACGGATGGATATTGCACTTGACGTGGATCATTTCTGGCGCCTTCCAACTCTTAGTGATGGGCGCGGCCCCTGGGGGCTGCGACTGATTCCAGGGGATGTTGCCGGTAAGGGGATTGGGCTCCGGGTGAATGTTGTGGGCGGTTTGATCACTGGTCTGCACTTTGAAATCCTGATTCACATCCATTGCCAGCACATGTGGCGTGTAGAGGCAGTTTTTCTGGTCGAATACAGGAACCTGATTGGGTTTGGAATTAGCCGCATCGGCGCTCAAACCTTGGGAGATATACAGAACGACATTCTCCAAGCCACCATTCTTACCGACAACAACGGTCTCCATTTCAGCCGGGCTGTTCGCGTGCGCTTTGCTACAGTAGGGGTCCTTGGACATATCGATACCACGCATGTGCGGGGGTGTGCCGTCGAGCTTGACGGTGCCCGTAATTTTGCCTTCACCGGCCGCACTTGCCTTGTGGCTGACCACGAACGAGCCAAGGCCGACCAACACCAGACCGGCTAAAACTGCAGCCAATCCACGCTTGCGCTGATGCTTCATCGCTTTTCTCCTAGGTTCGAATAAGTTCGGAAGGATTACCCTTCCAATCACTGTGCTGGTGTTGCATTTGGATTAACCGGCTTCAACCCCAGTTGGTGGGCAATCTGCCTTGCTTTGGCGTTGTAGGCGTTGTGCGGTTGCAGCGAGCGCAGATAAAACACCAGGTCCCACGCCTCTTCCGGTTTAATGTTGTCTGCGAATGACGGCATGGGCGTTCCGTCCAGGCCGGTCATAAAGATCCGGTAGATGTCGGTGTCGGTGCTTCCGCACTTCGGTCTGGAACCGTCCGTGAAGTTGAAGGCCGCAATAGGCTGATTGAGATCGTCGGTAAGCGTAGAGGCGGATGGGCCATTGGCCATACCTTGCACGCCGTGGCACTTGTAGCACTGCATCCTGGCGAACACTGCTTGCCCGTCCTTGACCCGCTCTGGCGTGATTTCCGGCTCGGGAGGGATTTGAATGGGAGTGCCGGGCTTCTCATTCTGCCACCGCGGGGAGAAGTGTTTGATCAAGGCCACCAAGTCGACGCGCTCCCGCTTGCTCAAGGTATTCCACGAGGGCATATTGGAGCGATCAAAGCCACGACCGATGCTGTCATACAAATCCTGGTCGGTGGGCAAAGTACCGGTCGGAGTGGATCGGCACTTGAAAATCGCCAACTGGAAATTGCGCGGCTGGGCGTACATAGGGGTAGCAAACCACACCGCATTCTCGCCGTTTCCATCCCCCAGTTCACCGTGACAGCCTACGCAGAACCGCCGATAGGGCAAGGCGGCAGCATGGGCGTCCCCGGTGAGATTGCCAACGTGGCTGGACGCCGCCGGTGTATGCAGCCACTCCTGCAACTGATCAGAAGTGAGTTGCGCGTATGCTGCAGTGGAAGAGCAGAGAGCGACAACCACGCTCGACAACAGCGACAACTTGATTAATTTTGTATGCACAGTCATCCCCCTCTTTAGAAGTCGAAGTCAATTCCAAACAACAGTTCGCTGCTGGTCAGGTTGGAGGTGCCATCAGGCGCGGCTCCGTCCCAGTGAAACCAGTTGTACTCGCCGTGGTAGGCGAAGCCGGCCCGACTGGTCATAAACGGGTTGTAGCGATAACCCAGCGTGTAGGTTGAGATATTGCCGACATTCGAGGGAGTGCCGGGTGTCGATTGTTGCGACATGCGGATGGTTTCGTAGCGACCGATAAAAATCATCTGCGGGCTGACTACATAGTGCGGTTCAAAGAGCACCCCATTCCAAGTCGGATTGCGCGAACCGACGGGGAGTGTCGTGCCGGGCAAGTTATTGTTCGCGGCAACCCCGTCAATAAAGTCTCCATAGCCTTGGCCAAACCACGCGCTGTCGGAACCGTGTTGCGTGACGACCGTGACGTCTGCGTGCGGGCCCAAATAGAACTGTCCTACGAAGCCTTCGCGGCTGTAACCCTTGTTGGCGGTACCTGAGCCGGGAATTGGCACGCCGCCCGAGGTGAGCCAACCGGTGGGTGCTTCGCCGGCCATTACGTAGAAACCGAGGCGTTGCACTCCGAGCCTTCCGGCATCGAAAGCCTGACTGCCGGTAATGAACGTGGAATAGGATTCCTCGCCGTAGGGCAATTGCGTAGTTCCATCGTTCGAACTCAGCAGCGAAACCGAGTAGCGAGTGCGATCGTCGGCCGAGTGGCCAAGAAGCTCAAGACCAAGTTGATTGTCTCCCATTTGCCCGAAGGTGTTGCCGTCGTGCAGTGGAATGAAGTGATAGAGCTGATAAATTCCGCCATTCGCCGTGAGCGTCAGGATGCGCTTCTCAGAAAGCAGGTTATCGAGCTCGAACTTACCGAGCTTGACGTTGAGCCAAGGACTGTTTCCGATGTTGTCGACCCGCGCCATGACAGTTTCAAAGTGGAAGGCGCCGGTCGGATCCGAGGACGGCAAGAGGTAGAAGGAAAAATTCTTTTCCAGTGTGCCGCCGGTGTGGAAGTCGAGGCCGCTGAGGTCGAAGCCGGAAGAGGTAATCTTCTGTTCGCCCGTGGGGCTTTGATCCGTCGCGACGAGGTTGGTGCTGACGCGATGCCAGATCGGGGTCATGCGGAAGGTGACCGGCCAATATCCCGGATTCTGCCAGATCGGGGCATCGCGATCGTTCATGAGCTGGTAGCCGTTGTCTTTGAACTTTTGGCCGAAGAAATTCAGCATCGGCCAACTTTCATGACAGGCTGAACAGCGGAGGCCATATTTTCTGGCAAAGGCGGGAATCGCGCTTGCCTTCTGGCTGGCGCCAAGAATCAGAAAGGCTAACGCGAAAGCAGCGGCGAGGACAGAGGTGACATGCCGCGGCTTCTGACAGAGATGAGACTGCGCCCACATACGCATGCTGCACTCCTCAGACAATCATCAAGATTTTGCAAATCAACGAGTTCCCGAAAAACGCGAAAACAACTTAACGACCAGGTCGCAATTCTAAAGCGAAAGCCACAGTTCCACCTTTGCGCTTCCTTTGCGCTTCGCAATAATTACAAATTTTTACGCGCTCCAATGGTCTGACCACTCACTCGCGGGAGGATACTACTACCGCTCGTAGTGAAGTGCAATAGGGTGCATAAGATTTTTTTAAATTTTTTTTTGGACGCCACGAGAGTGACTCTCGGGATGAATTCAGGATTCCGATGGCGCCAGTTGACAGCGTTCAATCCAGCGTATAAGACTCTTGCCACAGGAACGCGTGGAGCAAGAAGTGATCTGGGACCAGAGTTTTCGCGGTGCGGGACTGAATCGCCGAGTTGCTGTTGATCGATTTACAGCTTATCTCCCAATTTATTCTGCATTTTATATTCAAGCAACGGCAGTAATTCTTCTGCTCAGTGTGGCGACGATGGCGTTCGACTTCCCCTTGCATCGGCCAAAAAAAAGCGAACATTATGGCGAGGGTTTGATCGTAAATATTCCCTTACCGGAGCCTGAAGTCGAGCTTGTGGTGGGTGACGAAGTACAGAACTCGATTATCCGGGGAACCAAGGAATACAACAAAGACGAGTACGTGGACAAAGCGGTTGCGGTCATCTCCACGCCAGTGTTTCCGCCATGGACTGGAGGTGGCAAGGTTTTCTACAAGGTGCGAACTGAGGCACTGGATCCACGAAATTTCCAAAGCAGCGGCGATGTGGGCACATTGGCTGTGCGCTACGTGTTGCAACCGCAAGGCGAGAAGAATACCGTCTTGCGCATTAACGCTCTATTCGTCGAAGACTTTCGACGCACTGTGCACAAGTCGAACGGATCGGTGGAAAGCGCCGAGTACCAGGACATCCAAGACCGCCTGCAGGCGGTTGAGCTGGTGAAAAGGGAAACTGAAGAGGCCTTGCAAGCGAAACAGGAGCGAGCGGCGAAGCAAAAATCGGGCACGAGTAATGACCCGATTTCAGAGAGCAATCCGTCATCGAGCGCAAGAGCGATCGAAGATACGAATGACGAAAACAAGAGCGCGGATGGCGCGAACATTCCAGCAGGGCCGCCATCATCCGCGACGGCGCAAGCATCGGCGGCTTCTGCAAGCTATGAGAAGTCGGGTGAACCACTGGAGCAACATGTTGCGGAGCTGCGACGGCAGGTGGAGCGACTCGTCAAACAACCGGGTGCTCCGCTCAAGTCGGCTCCGTTCCACACCGCGAGTACTTTGAAATCGCTACAGCCCGGCGTTGAAGTGCTGATTCTGGTTTCAACTCCTTACTGGTACGGAGTCGAGACGCGCGAGGGAGAACATGGATGGATTCCTCGCAGTCAGTTGGAGCAGTTGCCATGACGCGCCGAAGTTTGGCAAAACCTCGCTGCTTACTTTTGCTGGTCGTTGCGCTGACAGTCGGCGTGACGCTGAGAGTTACTGCGCAGGCCGGGCCTTCCGAACGCACCTATCGTCAGCCCAAGAGCCTAGTGGAAAAAGCTTTGAAGGAGTTGCAACCCGCCATGGGTGGTCATCTGCCGGTGCTGGAAGGATTCGCTTCCCCTGGCGATCATCCCTTGAACCGATATCAGAGAGCATATTTCCAATCGACCGTGCAGGTGAGTTCGACCCCGTCGGGCGGGTCGGTGGTGCGGGTGATCACGAAGGTCACGGCGTGGTATACGGATTCAAATCCATCGCATTCGGGTTATCAGTTGCTGACTTCGAATGGGCGGATCGAATCCGATTTTCTTGACCAGTTGACAGCATTGCTGGATACCAAACCTGGTGCGATAAGTTCGGAAGAAAGCTCCGAGGAACGTTCGGGCAAGACCTTCCCGACAGTTCCTACGCCACCGCCTAATCAGATTGGTTCGTCTGGCAATGGAAGTGCGGGGGCGGAAGAACCGACGATCTCGGTGCCGGCGCCCAAGTCGCCCGATGCTGCGCGCGCATTCTCGTATCCGCCGGAGCAGGCTCTCTCAAGTCAGCAATTGGCGGATACTAAGAATTCGCAGAAGTCATTAGAGCCAGCGACTGGCTTGCAGGCTGAGGCGGCAAGTTTGGAGGAAGTGCTCAAGAACCAGGCGCATCCGAAAAATCTGGTTGCGATAAAAAAATCCGGAACGCCGGTGGTTGAATCTCCGAGCTTGACGGGCAAAACTTTGTTTCTGGCAGACGAGCACGATGAGTTTGAGATGCTGGATTTCAATGCGGATTGGGTTCACGTGCGGATTTCCGGCTTGTCGCGGGGATGGATCTGGCGGACCAGCCTGGAGATGCCGGAGGGCATTTCGGATGTCCCTCTGGAAGACGCGAAGGGCGCGCCGGTTGTGGCCGATCTGTTTCAGGTAACACGCGAAGAAACTGCGCCGTTCCCGGGGGATTGGGGTCCGCTGCAGGGCAAAAACGTGAAAATCATCTCCGTGCAAAAGATCACAGAGGGCGAGGAGCACAGCGGTGCGCAAGCCAAACTGGAGTTCGCCAAGTCTTTGCTCGATAAAAACTACGCGGATCTGGCGGCAAAATCACAGGAACTGTCGGGGATCGTGCTGATTTTCGATTCCGTCGATGGCGGCATGATCGCCGCGACGCTTCCGACGGTACAGCAATGGAAGGCGGGCGCGTTGAATGACGCGGCTCTTTGGCATCAGTGCTATTTTGATCCGCCCGAAACTTTTACGGTTGCTGGACCGGCCGGCGGGCATTAACCGGTGGGCAACTATTGCCGCTTGAGTTGCCAACAATCCCGTTTGGTGCGAGCATCGTTGTTTGGTATTGTCGTGCTGATTTGGATTTTGGCTTGACATCGATATCGATTACGCGATACCAATGCTATCTTTTACCGGACATAGTAGTCATGTCGTAGTCATGTTCGCGGACATTTTGTTTTGACTGTTGGTTTGAGCCGAACCGTCGAATGCGTGGCGGAAAAGAGCAAGCCGGCCGGTGTGGGGTTCATGTTGCAAAAGTTCTCTTCTCTGCTGCACGATTACGCGGAACTTACCAAAGCGCGCGTTACGACTTTGATCGTCCTTACGGCGTGGTGCGGCTACTTCTTTGGCGCGCACCGTATGGGGGTGCCGGCATGGTCGCTGAGGTTGATCCAAGCGTTGCTCGGCATTGCGATGGTTTCGAGTGGAACGGCAGCATTGAACGAAGTGCTGGAATCCAAGGTGGATGCGCGGATGCGACGGACGGCTTTGCGTCCATTGCCCTCTGGGCGCATGACCATAGCACATGCGGCTATGGTTGGATTGGCACTGACTCTCGGCGGCTCCGTTTATTTGGCAATCTATACCAACTTACTAACTGGGTTGTTAGTATTTTTGACATCGCTGGTGTATCTCGCCGCTTATACACCATTAAAGAAAGTCTCTCCGGTGTGTACATTTGTGGGCGCGTTTCCGGGAGCTATGCCAGTGGTACTGGGGTGGACGGCGGCGCGGGGAAAAATTGAACCCGGGGCATTGATTCTCTTCGCCATCATGTTTGTCTGGCAGTTTCCGCATTTCCTCTCAATTGCATGGCTTTATCGTGAGGACTATGCGCAAGGCGATATCCGCATGTTGCCAGTGGTGGATTCCGATGGAAAGTCCACGGTGTGGCGGATTTTGGCCTATTCCGCAGCGTTAATTCCGGTGAGCCTATTGCCGGTTGCTCTGGGGATGGCGGGCCGCATTTATCTGGTGGGAGCTATTGTGATGGGTGTCGCACTGTTCCGTGTGTCCATGGGCATGGCGTCTCCACGATTGCCTGCGACAGCCCCGGCATCGAAACCGTCGGCTCGACGTTTGCTGCGAGCAACTATCATCTATCTGCCGGCGCTATTTGCGCTAATGATGGTTAACTCCGGGAGTTAGTGGTCGACAAATCACAGCCTTAGAATTATTCCAGCTCTAACTCAATTCGCTTGGTTGGCGGGTCGAGCTTCGCGATCCGAAACTTGCGGATTTGCCCTGCCCGCAAAGCTTCCGGCTCAGCCTCGTTGGCGGACGCGCCGCTCTTCCAGCGTGCTTGCAGCATCGATCCTAACGACGACAGATCGGGCTTTGCCGCGGAGGCTGGCGCAGCTTGTGCGCTCTTCTCCTCCTTCGCAGGCTTCGACGTGCCTCGAGCGGGGATGTGGCAGGTCGCTACCACGCCTTCGCCGAGTTCCACACGCGCGCCCCGTTCGGAGACTTCGACCATGCGGCCGGTCACGATATCGCCTTCTTTGTGTTCGGCGAGATATTCATCCAGACCCGTTGGGACGAGCTGTTTCATACTCAGACGGATGAGCCGTTTCTCTGTATCGAGCGCGAGCACCTGCGCCTTGACCAGTTGCCCCGATCTCAAAACTTCCTGCGGGTGATTGATGCGCTTCTCAGCGCTGATCTCGCTGACGTGAACCATGCCTTCGACACCTTCGGTCAGTTGCACAAAAGCGCCAAATTTCGTCAGGGTCGTCACCGACCCTTCGACCACCGTGCCGGGAGCAAACTTCTGTGCAGCGCCGACCCAGGGGTCGCCCAGTGCCTGCTTCAGTCCGAGGGACATTCGTCGTTCCCCGGCATTCACGCCCAGAATCACGGCTTCAACCGTCTCGCCTGGCTTCACCACATCCGCGGGGGTCCTCACTCTTTTGGCCCACGACATTTCGGAGATATGAATCAAACCTTCGATGCCGGAATCGATTTCTACGAACGCTCCAAAATCTGTGAGTCGGGTAACGGTGCCACGCACGCGTTCGCCGGGCTTGTATTTTTCGGCGACCGCGTCCCAGGGATGGGGCTGCAGTTGCTTCAGGCTGATCGCTATGCGCCGCTTGTCCGAATCGATCTTGATGATTACTGCTTCGATCTGCTGGCCGGTCGAGAGCACGTCTGCGGGCTTGTTGATGCGGCGCCATGAAATTTCGCCGACATGAAGCAGTGCGTCCGCACCTCCGATATCGACGAATGCTCCGTAGTCGGTCAGGCTGCGTATTTCGCCTTGCACCGTATCGCCTTCTTTGAGCTCTGAATAGCGGCGTTCCTTGCTGGCACGTTCTTCATCTTCCGCAATGGCGCGTCGATCGACGACCACGTCTTCATCGGCTGCATCGAGCTTGATAATTCGGCAACGAATTTCCTGCTCGACCAGCTTTTCCATTTCGGACGCGTCGCGCGTGCCGCTGCGGGATGCAGGCATGAAGGCTCGTACTCCGACATCCACACTGAATCCACCCTTGACCACGCCGGTTACGGTACCGATGATGGTCGACTTCTCCGCGAATGCTTTTTCCAGCGACTCCCAGTCGGTTACGCGTTCGATCTTGCCGCGCGTCAATTCATAGTAGCCTTCCGGATCACGGCCCTTGACGGTGACCTGAATTTTGTCGCCGGGTCTGGGCGGCTTGTCCGCGGGGAACGCAGTGAGCGGTAAAACGCCCTCTGTCTTAAATCCGATATCGAGAACGATGGAGTCGGCGGTTACGGCAATCACCGTTCCCTCGCGGCGCGGCGTCCCGGATTCGCTCTTGCGGGAGTGGCTCTGCTCGTACTGGGAAAAAATATCTTTGAAGGACTCGGTCGGAGCCGACTCGACCGACTCACGGGCTGGCGCGGATTCGGGAGCGGGCGGACCAGCCGTTCTTGGATCGGGCGTGCTTGGATTGGACATGAATGAGGTTAAAGTCCCTGCGGTGCGATCTCGTTTAGGATAACACCGGCGGGGGCCGACTCGGGCGGACTGGACAGCTGGGGCGAGTGAGCTCGGATCCTTCCGGGTGTACACTGTTTTTCGTTTCTCCATTCAAAGAATTGCGGCTCACCTGGATCCAGAAAAAATTGCTTCGGAGGGTTTTAAGAATGCGGACGGAGTTTGCGGTCCTGTTGGTTGTGCTCGGATTGGTGGCCAGCGTTTGTGCCCAGACAAAAGAAAAAGAAATTGATATTCCTTATGAACGTTTTGTGCTGGACAACGGCCTGACCGTCATTGTGCACGAGGACCACAAGGCGCCGATCGTTGCCGTGAATATCTGGTATCACGTGGGCTCGAAGAATGAGAGGCTGGGCAAGACCGGCTTCGCGCATCTTTTCGAGCATCTGATGTTTGGCGGCAGCGAACACGCGCAGGGGCGCTACATCGAAACGATGGAAAGAATCGGCGCGACCGATTTGAACGGCACCACCAATTCCGACCGCACAAATTATTTTGAAAATGTTCCAACCTCGGCGCTAGACCTTACGCTGTGGATGGAATCGGACCGCATGGGCCACTTGTTGGGCGCACTGGATCAGAAGACACTCGATTTGCAACGCGGTGTAGTGCAAAACGAGAAACGTCAGGGTGAAAACCAGCCCTATGGAGTAACGGAGCAACTGATCACACAAAATACCTATCCAGTTGGCCACCCATATTCATGGACGACGATCGGAGACATGGCTGATCTGGACGCGGCGTCGATGAAGGACGTGCAGGACTGGTTCAAGACTTATTACGGACCGTCGAATGTGGTGCTGGTATTGGCGGGCGATATCGACGCGAAGACGGCGCGGGAAAAAGTCACAAAGTATTTTGGCGATATTCCGGCGGGACCGCCGGTGGCGCACCAACAAGTATGGATCGCAAAGATGACGGGGACACACCGCCAGACAGTGCAGGACCGCGTGCCGCAAGCGCGAATCTACAAGGTGTGGAACATCCCGGAATATGGGAGCGCGGAAGGTGACTATCTCGGCCTGGTTAGCGATTGCCTGAGTAATGGGAAATCGTCGCGTTTCTACAAGCGTTTGGTGTATGAAGACCAGATTGCAACCGATGCCAGGGCCTTCACCGACTTACCAGAAATCGGTGGTCAGTTCTATGTGCGGGCATCAGCGCGACCGGGACAGAGTATTGCGCAGGTGGAAAAAGAATTGGATGAAGAACTGGCGCGCTTCCTGCGCGACGGCCCGACGCCCGCGGAGATGGAGCGCGTCAAGGCTCAGTATCGGGCGAATTTCATTCGCGGTATCGTGCGCATTGGCGGGTTCGGAGGAAAGTCGGATCGACTGGCACAGAGCCAGACATTTCGCGGAAGCCCGGACGCGTACAAAATCTCGCTCCAACGCGTGCAAGAAGCAACAGCGGAAGACTTGAAGGCAGCGGCGCAAAAGTGGTTGTCGGATGGCGTCTACATCCTCGAGGTAGATCCGTTTCCTGACTACAAAACTGCGTCCACGGGCGCGGATCGCAGCAAGGCCCCCGAAACGGGCGCTCCGCCTGAGTTGAAGCTGCCGAAACTGCAGCGGGCGACGCTGTCGAACGGATTGAAAATAATTTTGGCGGAGCGTCATGAAGTTCCGCTGGTGAATTTCACGCTGGCATCCGATGCGGGGTTCGCTTCCGATGCATTAACCTCGCCGGGCACTGCGAATTTGGCGATGCAGGTGCTTACCGACGGAACGCGCTCGCGCGACGCACTGCAAGTCAGCGACGAACTGGAGGCGCTCGGAGCCACGATCCGCGGATATTCGAATCTCGACCTGTCGTTCGTTTCGCTTTCGGCGTTGACCGCGAAACTTGATCCGTCGCTCGACCTGTTTGCGGATGTGGTTTTGCGCCCGTCTTATCCTGAGGCCGAAGTGAAGCGGGAGCGGAAACTGACGATCGCCGGAATCGAGCGCGAGCAAAACTCGCCTTCGACGGTGGCTTTGCGAGTCTTGCCTGGGCTTTTGTATGGGCCGGGGCATCCTTACGGCAATCCTCTGACCGGCTCTGGAACAAAAGAAAGCGTGGCGAAATTGACGCCAGAAGATCTCGTGAAGTTTCATGACACCTGGCTCCGCCCCAACAACTCGACGCTGATTGTGGTGGGCGATACGACGTTGAGCGAGGTGACGCCGAAACTGGAAAAGCTTTTTGCGGGATGGAAGAGCGGAAGCGTTCCGGTGAAGAGTGTAAAGACCGTTGCGGTGGCAGCGAAGTCCACCGTGTATTTGATCGACAAACCGGGCGCCTTGCAATCGGTAATTATTGCTGGAGTGGTCGGGCCGCCGCGGGCGAATCCGCAGGAGATTGCTATTGAGGCCATGAATGACAGCCTGGGCGGGACCTTTGGCGCGCGGCTGAATATGAATTTACGGGAAGACAAGCACTGGTCCTACGGCGTGCGGACTGTTCTTCGCGACGCCAGATCGCAGCGACCGTTCTATGCGATTGCGCCCGTGCAAACTGACAAGACAAAAGAGTCATTGGTCGAAATGAACAAGGAGTTTCGTGGAATTGTTGGCGACCATCCGATCAGCGCAGACGAACTCACAAAGATTCAGCTGAATGAAACGCTAAAACTGCCGGGCTCGCGCGAGACTTTGGATGAACTGGCGCAGTCGATCGTGGACTTGGTGCAATTCGGACTCCCCGACAATTACTACGAAACATACGCTGACAAAGTGCGCGCGCTGAAAGTGAGTGACGTAGACCGAGCCGCAAAAGAAGTGGTGCGTCCGGATAACCTGACATGGATCGTGGTGGGCGATCGAGCAAAGATTGAGGCTGGGGTACGCGAGCTGAACCTCGGCGAGTTTCATATGATGGACGTCGACGGTAAAGTGCAGTAACGGTGTGATGAAAGTTTCCGCAATGTTTTCTCTGGCAGGTGCAGAACTAGGAGCGCCATGAGCATGGAGGCATCCCCTGTTTCGTGACGGGCGGAGCGGGAGCGCATGCTTCCTATCGTTGAAAGGCAAGCCGGACGATCTTTTTCAAGGCCAGGGAGTGAACGGCCCTTATCTTCGGGTGGAAGTGGATCGCGGCCTCAAGATCAGCTCGCACCGGGTAGACTTGACGAGCGGGATGCGGTCTGGACGGAGCCAGACTCCCCTCACCATTTCGACACCTACAGCGAAGTCCAAACGCAGGGTAAATCAGCGCAGCGCTTGTCGTCGAAGAAAACTCACATCTCATCAAAAACCGGTTCGTCCGGTTCCGGCATAATCATCATCTAAGGATTAGCGCAATCGAGGCACGTACGAGGAGAGTTTGTCGCCTATGAATTTCTTAGCTTGCGGTTCGAAAAGTCTATTTCGCTTTCTTGCTGCCTGCTTTTTCTGTCTGCTCATGGCAATCGCGCCTAGTCTTGGACAAACTGCCCCGCAAACGCCAACCGGTACTCATACTGACTCAGGCGCAGCTACGCTCGATTCTGACAAAGCCAAGGCGGCCGGAACCAGGCCCGCAGAACCGCCGCCGGTGTTGCAACAACTCAACCTGGCGATCGAGCAGCTTACCGCCAGAATCTCGCCAGCTGTGGTTCAAATTCTGGTGACCGGCTACGGGCCGGTGGAAGAGACCAATCATGGTGAAACGGCGCTGGTATCGCGCGAGCATGCAATCGGCTCCGGAGTGATCGTGGACTCGGACGGCTATATCATGACCAATGCTCACGTAGTTGCGGGCGCACAGCTCATCCATGTGGCTCTGCCCATGCCTTCGGTAAGCCACCCCGATCAGATTGCGCCCGTGGGCAAACAGCGGATCGTTGAGGCTCGGCTCATCGGTGTGCACAAAGACACGGATCTTGCTCTGCTCAAAATCGATCAGACTGGCCTGCCTACGCTTTCGCTCGGAATCCGAAGGCCGGTACATCAAGGACAATTAGTGTTTGCCATGGGCAGCCCCGAAGGACTGGAGAACTCGGTGACCATGGGAGTGGTGAGTTCGGTGGCGCGGCAGGCCGATCCGACTCGTCCGATGGTGTACATCCAAACCGATGCTCCGATTAATCCGGGCAACAGCGGCGGTCCGCTGGTCGATTCGGACGGCTACGTGGTAGGGATTAACACTTTCATTCTCTCCGAGGCGGGCGGGAGCGAGGGTTTGGGTTTTGCCATTCCGGCAAGGATCGTGGGTTTCGTTTACGAGAGCTTGCGCAAGTATGGGCACGTGCATCGCATCGAGGTCGAGGCCGGTGCGCAAACCATTACTGCCAGCTTGGCGAAAGGGTTGGGACTTGCGCAAAATTGGGGGGTCATCATCGACGACGTAACTCCCGGAGGGCCTGCCGACGCTGGCGGACTCAAGATCGGAGATATCGTGATCAGCGCCGACGGTCGTCTTATCGGTACGCTGCCCGCCTTCACCTCAGCTCTTTATTTGCATCCGCTTGACGTGTCGCTCAAGCTCGAGGTACTCCGCGGGAATGAACGCAAAACACTTCTTATCGCGGCACTGGAGATGAAAGATCCAATGGATGCTCTGCCCGATCTCGCTGATTCGCGCGACAACCTGATCCCGCAGTTGGGCATATTGGGGCTCGATTTGGACGATCAGTTGCGTTCGATGCTGGGCACGCTGCGAAAACCGTCCGGTGTTGTTGTCGTTGCCAGGGTGGCGGATTTTATGAGTTCCGCTAGTGGTCTGGAAACCGGAGATGTAATCCATAGCGTGAATCAGGTATCAATCGACTCGTTAAGTTCTCTTCGCGCGGCTCTGGCGCAGATCAAGCCGCACGATGCAGTCGTACTGCAACTGGAGCGACGGGGCGGATTACAATGGCTGGCGTTTGATATGGAGTAGCGCTCGGCCGACAGATGAAGCCGGCTTATGCGGGGTTATGCCAGCCGCCGACGTTGGCGACGATGCGATCCGCTTCCGCCGGTCCCCAGGTGCCGGGCTTGTAAGTTTGCAGTGGGACGGCGTCATTGAGAACAGGATCGACGACGGACCATGCAGCTTCCACCACATCTTCACGAACGAAAAGTAATTTGTTCCCGCGCATGGCATCCGTCAAAAGGCGCTCGTACGGGCTCTCTTCTCTTTTATCTTTCTCCACGGCGGACAGTTCCACAGGCATGGATTCCATTTGCCGTCCGGGGCGCTTTACTTGGGCCCCAAGATTCAAGGAAAAATCGGGGCCAAGCCGAAACCGGCAAAAGTTGGATTCAGAAACCTGCTCTTGCAAAGGAGATCTTTTGAATCTCACAATCACCTCGGTAGCATCGAGCGGCAGGCATTTTCCCGCACGAATGAAAAAGGGCACGCCTTTCCAGCGCCATGAATCAATGTGCAGACGAACTGCGGCATAGGTTTCGACCTGAGAATTCGGTGCGACGCCGTTTTCGTTGCGGTATCCGTCAAACTGTCCGCGAACGCAATCGGTGGTTGCAATGGGGCTGATCGCGCGCAGGACCTTGAATTGTTCGTCATGAAAAGTTCGCGGCGTTAGACCCGCGGGAGGCTCCATGGCGAGCAAGGCCACGACTTGCAGCAGATGATTCTGGATGACGTCGCGAATTGCGCCGCTCTCGTCATAGACGTGGCCGCGTCCGGCAACACCGAAAGACTCAGCCATTGTGATCTGCACCTGATCGACGTAATGACGATTCCAGATTGGTTCAAGAAAGGTATTCGCAAAGCGGAAGAAGTACAAATCCTCGACCGACTCTTTGCCAAGAAAATGATCGATTCGAAATATCGCCGATTCAGGGAAGGCCGTATGCAGCGTAGCGTTTAATTTTCGAGCTGATTCAAAATCCCGGCCAAATGGCTTTTCAACAATGACACGGGTGTTCTCTGAATAGCCGGATTTGCCCAACGATTGCACGACCGATCCAAACAGATCTGGAGGAATTGCCAGATAGTTCAATGGACTGCACGCTGCACCGAGAACCTTGCGCAGCGTCTCAAAAGTCTTAGGATCCTGGTAATCGCCGTCGATGTATTGCAGCAATTGCATGAGCTTGGCGTACACCCCTTCATCGATACCGCCGTTTTTCGTAAGACTGTCGCGCACTCTCGCCCTCAGCTGATCGATATTCCAGCCGGATTTAGCCACCCCAACAATTGGCAGGTTGAAATCATCGCGACGGATCATCTGCTGCAACGCCGGAAAAATTTGTTTGTAGGCCAAATCCCCAGTGGCGCCGAAAAACACAAAGGCATCGGCGATGGCGGGGCCATGCGCGTGCAGGCTGGACGCGGGTTGCGGTGAATTCATTTTCATAATCTCAAGAGACTCCAGGTTCGCTCTACTTCCTATAGATGTAACTCCGACGAAAAGAGTCTAACGCGACATCAGAAATTCAACCTGTTCCTCGATTTCGGCGATCGCGATGGGTTCAAGATTCGCGTCTTGCAGTTGCCGGTTGAGTTGAGGCAATCTCGTCTGCTTGAATCGGAGCCAGTCTGCGATGCGCGCTTTGATCGGCTGGCTGGATTCCTTGTAAACCGCGATTGCCTGCGAAGGGACGGCGCGATCTCCACTTTCGACGACTCGCAGAGATGATGCCAGTGCGTTATAGGCATCTTGCAATCCGGGGCCAATGTCCGCCGAATGTTCTTTGCTCGTCAGAATGTTGCCGATAGCGGCTTGAACTTCAACCAATACTGATTCGAGCGGTGCCCCTTGCGTTCCCGAATGTTGCTGGCTCAGCTTCGATTGAATATCGGATAATTGTTTCTGAACCGAACCAATTTCGGCAAGCGCGCGGCGCGCTTCGATCGTTTCCCCGAAGATCTGTCGCCCCAGTTGTAACTGCTGCGCGAGTTCTTCCGGGGATGCGGTCGCGCGCGGATCCATGATGATTTTTAGCGATTGACTCTGTGCTTTCCCGTCAATCGTCAGAGCAACCTGATAGATTCCTGGCACAGCTTTCGGCCCGCTGGGGTTGTGGTACTCGGAGTCTTCGTCCGCGTCCGGGCCGCCGGAACTGGCCCAAGTGAGATTCCACACGAAGCGGTGCATTCCCGCAGTTTTCTCCAGGACTTCAGGCTTGGGAAACCAGCGTTCGGCGACGGGAAGCGGCGGGTGCTTCATCGTAATCGCGTCCTCCGAAGAAAATTTTCGGACGAGATTGTGTTGCGCGTCGAAAACTTCCAGTCGAACAGCACTCGCCGAAGATGGCAGGTAATAGTCGATCATCGCGCCGTTTGGCGGGTTCTCAGCCGTGGGCTCCTCGGGCGGAAGCGGCGTGCCGGCAAAGCCGTCGTTATCGATGCGAATCGCTGTCGCCGGGCTATAAAACCAGGGGCCACTGGCTTTTTTTGCCTCAAGCACCTGCCGCAAAGGAGTGATGTTATCGAGAATCCAGAAGGAACGGCCGTGCGTTGCAATCACGAGATCGTCGCCGCGGATCGCAAGATCGCGGACGGAACTGACAGGAAGGTTCAATTGCAGAGACTGCCAGTGGTCTCCGTCATCAAACGACACGTAGACTCCGAATTCAGTTCCTGCGAAGAGCAGGCCCTTGCTCTGCGGATCTTCGCGAACGGCGCGCAAAAATGCCGGCGCGGTTATGCCCTTCGTAATCAGTTGCCAGGTCGCTCCGTAATTACGCGTGCGATAGATGTAGGGAGTCTGATCCTCGAGGCGTCCGCGATCGACAGCTGTGTAGGCGACGGCGGGGTCAAAATGCGACGCTTCGATCAAGGAGATCTTGCTCCAGTCGCTTAATCCTTGTGGCGAAACATTTTTCCAGCTCTTCCCACCATCGCGGGTCAGATGAATCAATCCAGTGTCGCTTCCAGCCCAGATCAGGTCGCGGTTGACGGGCGACGGCGCGATGGTGAACACGACTCCGTAACCGGAGCGCTTTGCACTCTCGAGAGTTGGCGCGGCTTGAGTTGGTGAAACCTGTGGTTCCTTGTCTTGAGCATCCCCGGCGGCGGTCGCCGCCCCGGTGAGATCGGGAGAAATGACCTCCCAGTGCAGACCGCCGTCGACAGTCTTCATCACATACTGCGTTCCGAGATAAAGCGCGGTTGGGTCAACCGGAGAAAAAACTAGGACCGGCGTCCACGGATCGCGATACTTGCGCTGGCTGATCTCCGTTTCAAATGTGGAGGCAGGCCACGGAGTAATGTCCTGACTGAACCCAGTTCGTTTGTTAAAGCGATCAACGGAACCGTAAGTCCCACTGAGATAAATAATGTTAGGGTCATTCGGATCGATCGCCAGATATCCGCTCTCGCTTCCGCCGGGGAGAAACCAGTCACGCGGCGTGATTTGACCGTGATCGGTGCGGCTTGGCACGGCGGCGCTGCCACTGTCCTGCTGCGCGCCATAGACGACATAGGGAAACTGGTTGTCGGTGGTCACATGGTAGAGCTGCGCCGTGGGCTGGTTGTACCAACTGCTCCAGGTCTGGCCACGATTGAGGCTGATCGAAGTTCCCTGGTCGGTACCGAGGACCATGCTGGCAAAATTTTTGGGGTCGATCCAGAGCTGGTGATAGTCATCTCCGCCGGGCGCGCCGCGAAGAACTGAAATTGTTTTCCCACCATCCTCGGAACGGTAGAGAGCGACGTTCGGAATGTAGATCACATCAGGATTGTGCGGATCGATGGTGACACTATTGAAGTACCATGCGCGGCTGGTGAGACGGGAATCGGCATTGGCGAGCGTCCAGGTGTTGCCTCCATCGTCGGAACGATAGAGACCGGGTTTATTGGCTTCGGATTTTTTCCCTTGCGCTGCTTTTAACTCAGATTTTTTTACTTCGATGAGCGCATAGACGCGGTTGCCGTCCGGCGCAACGTCGACGCCGACACGCCCCCAATCGCCGTCGGGTAGCCCGTTTCCCTGGAGACGCGACCAAGTTTTGCCAGCGTCCTGAGAACGATAAAGCCCGCTGCCGGGACCATCGATCGGAGCATAGGTGCTCCACGGAGGACGATGCGCGTGCCATGCTCCTGCAAACAATAGCCGCGGCGAAGCGGAACATATTGCCAGATCAGAAATACCGATTTCGGAGCCGAGATCGAGAACGCGCGTCCAATGCGCTCCTCCATCGACAGATTTATAAACACCGCGCTGTTCACTCGGACCATAGGCGTGCCCCAGAGCGCCGACGTAAACAACATTCGCATTTTGTGGATCAACCACAATGCGGCTGATCTGGCGTGTGTCTTCCAATCCGATGTGATTCCAGGTCTTACCGGCGTCAGTGGATTTATAGACGCCATTGCCGGAAGAGAGGTCGGAACGGATGTCGGACTCGCCGGTTCCGGCGTAAATGACTTTAGGGTCGGACGGAGCGACCGACAGTGCGCCGATTGAGCCTGCGGGCTGGCTATCAAAAATGGGCGTCCATACAACTCCGGCGTCGATTGTTTTCCAGATTCCGCCATTGACTGAGCCAAAATAAAAAGTTGTCGAGTCACCGGGCACGCCGGCCACGGCCACGACGCGGCCACCGCGAAAAGGCCCGATCAATCGCCATTTGAGGCCATTTATGAGTTCGGGAGGCACAGACTGAGCAGCCGCGGCCATGGTACACAGGAGTAAGGTAAATGTGAAAATACGCCATCTGAATTCGGACAAGTTGCAGGCCCTCGTTTTCGCGATCCTGATTGATCGAATCTATTATGCCTGAGCCGTGTTCTGCCTATGTCTCAATCAGGCTTCTGTTGCGCATCTTTATGGTTGCGTCCTCGATCATCTGGGCACGACCATCGAGACGCCGTTTGCTGTCTGCTTGTTGCTGTCTGCAGGGCCGTCGATGTTTAATGTCCCATGCACTGGAACGACGCGGCAATTCTTCTCGTAATTCTGCTGGCGATGATCGCGGTCTTGCTTTTGCTTCTTCATCGCACTCCCCTGGGCTCCCTTTTACACGAGCATATCGCCGACCGTCCGCGCCGCAGGCTTTTTCTCGCATCCGTCAGCTTCTTTCTCACCTTTGCCATTGTGCGCGGGATGGTTTTTTGCATCACGCACCAGATTCCACCTTTTCACTACATCATTATGGATGGCCGCCACATCCATCACCTGGTGCCCGGAATTCTAATTTTGCTGGCCGTCGGCTACGGCTGGCTGTGTGAATTTGGCAACGGCGGCGATTCTTCTTCGATTTTTGCCAGCCGCCTGATGTCGATTTTGTACGGCGTGGGAGCGGCATTGACGCTCGATGAGTTTGCGCTGTGGCTCAACCTGAAAGACGTTTATTTCGTGCGCGCGGGAAGATCAAGTATCGACGCCGTCTTTCTGTTTGGCTCGCTGCTCGCAATCGGAGCATGGGGAGCACCGCTATTTTCGGCCATGGCAAGAGGCACGAAGAAACAGAATCGCTAGGGTTGCGGCGCAAAACTGTGGGGGCGAAATATGCCGGCACAATAGAAGCCGAGCTCGTCTCCAGTTTTCGTCGGTGATACCATCGACCTGCTCTAATAAAATCGTCATCGCAACTGGACTTTGCAGATTAAGGAATGACTCGATCCTCCCGCTCCGTCGCTTCTCCCCGCGTGGTCAGCATCGCTGATTTCCGCGCGATCGCCCAACGTCGCGTGCCCCGATCTGTCTTCGATTATCTTGACGGCGGCGCGGAAGGCGAAGTTACGCTCCGCGAAAGTTGTCGGGTGTATGAGGACGTGACTTTCCGTCCGCGCCACGCGGTCGCGTTCGCGAATTGTAATTTGCGCACTCGCGTCCTCGGCTTCGATCTCGCCCTACCCTTTCTGCTCGCTCCGGTTGGCTACAGCCGGTTAATGCATCCGGTGGGTGAAGTGGGTGCCGCGCGCGCTGCCGGTAATGCGGGAACGGCTTATATTCTTTCCACCATCTCCGGACACAAGCTGGAAGATGTCAAAGCTGCGTCGACTGGGCCAGTCTTCCATCAGTTGTATCTGATGGGTGGTCGCGGCGCTGCTGAGGCCGTCATTGAGCGCGCACGTATCGCCGGAATGTCCGCTCTCGTCGTCACTATCGATACCGCCGTGTCTGGAATTCGCGAGCGCGATTACCGCAACGGAATGAAAGAGCTCGTCAGCGGCAGCCTCTTCGAAAAAATTCCGTATCTTCCGCAAGTTCTCGCGCGCCCGGGATGGCTTACGAGTTTTCTGCTCGACGGCGGTCTGCCTGCGCTGCCGAATGTGGTGATCCCAGGCAAAGGTCCCATGCCGCTGATCGATGTTGCCGCCGCGCTCGCCGAATCCACCGTGACTTGGCGGGACTTGAAATGGATTCGCGAGCTGTGGCGCGGTCCGATCGTTGTCAAAGGCGTGCTCACCGGTGACGACGCGCGCCGCGCCGTCGACGAAGGCGCGGCCGCGATTTCAGTTTCCAATCATGGCGGACGCCAGCTCGATTGCGTTCCCGCTTCACTGCGTGCTTTGCCTGAAGTGGTGAAGGCCGTCGACGGACAGACCGAGATTCTCATGGACGGAGGCGTTCGCCGTGGCACTGACATCATCAAAGCCTTATGCCTAGGCGCTCGCGCCGTGCTCTGCGGACGCGCCTACGCTTATGGCCTCGCTGCTGCCGGAGAAGCGGGCGTGGAGCGCGCCATCGAAATTCTGCGCACGGATCTCGACCGCACGTTGCGGTTGCTAGGTTGCGCATCCGTCGCCGAACTTAATCGTTCCTATGTGAACGTTCCAGCGAGCTGGGACGCGAACTGACGTTGCGAAAATAAGTTCGGGCAATGAGTCGTCATCGATCTTCGTCATCAATATAAGGAGCAGACATGCCGTTAGTTCGAATTGATCTTCTTGCAGGCAAGACCCCGGAATATCACACGCAGATTGGACAGATCGTCTACCAAGCGATGCTGGATGTGCTGAATGTCCCTAAAAATGATCGCTTCCAGGTCATCACCGAGCATGCCAAAACCGGCTTGCAGTTTGATCGAGACTACCTTGGCGTTCATCGATCAGACGATTGCATCTTCTTGCAGATCACGTTGAATAGTGGCCGCACAGTCGAGATGAAGCAGCGTTTCTACAAAGCGGTTGCGGACCGATTGCACGAAACTTTGAAAGTTCGCCGCGAGGATGTCTTCATCAATCTGGTGGAGGTGGCGAAAGAGAATTGGTCTTTCGGCAATGGCGAAGCGCAGTACGTAACGCCTACAGCGTAAAATTCCGCAGGAGGTATGCGCGTGCATCGTCGCCAGTTTAATCTGGGTATTCTCAAAGTGTCTGCTGCGGCGCTGCTATCGCCGCGCCTATTTGCTCAACAACTGGAGGACTCGTCTCAAGGCCTAGGTGAGAACGAGCCGCGCCCGATCGCTGCGCTTTACAAGAACGCCATCGTCATCGATTCCCTTTGCGCTCCATTCGTTGACACGGACCGGCCAAAAGACGATGCCCTCGCCAGCGTGCGGAAATCCGGCATGACCGCCATCAATTACACGGTCTCCCAACCTACATTCGAGGATACGATCGGCAATATTGCTCTCGTAGAAATGCTGGTTGAGCAGCATCCCGAGGGGTTTCTGATCGTGCGTCAATATTCCGATATCGCCCGCGCCAAACGCGACAACAAACTTGGGATCATGCCCGGCTTCCAGTACACGGCGTTTCTCGAAGAGAATCCCGACCGCATCGAAATGTTCCGCCAGCTCGGGGTTAGGATTATGCAACTCACCTACAACAATCGCAGCATCTTCGGGGACGGATGCCTCGAGCCCGGCAATGCCGGACTTAGCAAGGCCGGCATCGCCGCCGTGAAAAAAATGAACGATCTTGGGGTTGCGGTTGACCTCAGCCACAGCGGATACCGCACGACCTCCGACGGAATCACGGAATCGAAGAAGCCCGTCTTGATCTCGCATTCCGGATGCGCCGCCGTTTACGCCCATCCCCGCAATAAGCCTGACGAAATTCTGAAGGCGCTGGCCGATCGCGGCGGATATTTCGGCGTCTATCTCATGCCCTACGTGGTTGCATCGCCGACGGTGCCCACTCGCGAGCATGTGCTCGATCACGTGGTGCACGCCATCAATGTATGCGGTGCTGATCACGTTGGCATCGGATCGGATGGCTCGATTCAGAAAACCGTGTTAACCGCCGAACAGAAAGCCAATTTTGATCAGGACATCGCGCGCCGCAAGAAGCTGGGCATCGGCGCTCCGGGCGAGGATCGTTACCCCTACGTGCCCGATCTCAACGGCCCCGACCACATGGAAGTGATCGCTGTCGAACTCGCCAAGCGCGGGCAGCCAGCAGCGGTGATCGAGAAAGTGATGGGAGCAAACTTTCAACGCGTGATCGGAGACATCTGGGGAACGAGTTAGCGCGGCTCTGGGTTGTTCTCGCCATTGAATGCGATCGCTTGATACCTTCTATGTATGGAGGGCTTCGGCCCCCGAGGATCGTCGCACGTGAGTTCGGCTTCGAGAAAAACAACCATGCCTGCCAGCGCTGAGGCGCGGCGCCGTCTCGCCTATTTCGCTAAGCGCCGCGACGAGATTATTTCGACCATACGGGATTTGGTCGAAATCGAATCTCCCAGCGACAATAAAGCGGCCGTCGACCGCGTGGCTGAGGCTGCCGCGGAGAAGTTTTCACGCCTTGGCGGCAAGGTACGATTTCATCGAGCGAAGGATTTTGGCAGCCATCTTCAGGTGAACTTTGGAGGCAAATCGGGCAAGCCGGTGCTGCTGCTGGGCCATTACGACACCGTCTATCCGCTGGGCACGCTCGCTACCATGCCGTGCCGCATCGAACACGATAGGCTGACTGGGCCCGGTGTTCTCGATATGAAGTCCGGCATCGCGCTCATGTTGCATGCACTGGCGGCCCTGCAGGAGTGGAACAGCAATAATAACGAAGGACGACCGGGCGAATTGCTGCGACCCGTAACCGTATTACTTGTCTCTGATGAGGAAGTTGGAAGTAACTCGTCGCGGGCGATCACCGAGGCGCTGGCGAAACAAGCGGCGGCCGTGCTCGTATTCGAACCTTCCTATGGGCGGAAGGGGGCCGTGAAAACTGCGCGCAAGGGGGTTGGCGAATATCTTGTCAAAGTTATCGGCAAGGCTGCTCATGCGGGCCTCGATTTCGAGAAAGGCGCGAATGCGATTCTTGAGCTGGCTCGTCAAATCCAAAAGCTTTCCGGCTTCACTGAGCTAAAGAAGGGCTTGACGGTAAACGTCGGCGTCGTCAGCGGCGGGTCGCGAACCAACGTGGTTCCATCGGAAGCGACGGCACGAGTCGATGTACGCATTGCGCGTCTGAAAGACGCGGCAGGAATCGATAAGAAAATGCGCGCTCTGCGTCCTTTCAATCGTAAATGCAAAATTGAGATCACCGGAGGCATCAACCGTCCGCCGATGGAGCGCACCGCTGGAGTGGCAGCCTTGTACGCGCAGGCTGCAGTCATCGGGCGCGAGTTGGGATGGAAGCTGGACGAAGCAGCGGTGGGCGGCGGCTCTGATGGCAACTTTACGGCTGGGCTGGGCATTCCAACGCTCGACGGACTTGGCGGGGTCGGCGACGGAGCACACGCAACCCACGAACACATCCTGATCTCGGAGTTGCCACGGCGGGCGGCGCTTATTGCGGGGTTGATCGAGCGGGCCTGACCGAATAAGCGAATGGAGCAATGCATTAGAGTTCTTTGACTCCGACTCTTCGCTCTTTTGACTCCAGCCCAATGGTAGCCTAGAATTTCAGTAGGGTTTGGTTTGCGCCTTTGCGTGAGTAATTGGAGGATTTATGGAAGGAATTTTTCAGCCGCTGCATATTCTGTTGATCATCGGCATCGCGCTGCTGCTTTTTGGGCCGAGTAAGTTTGCTGACTTGGGGAAAGGGCTCGGAGAAGGCATTCGGAATTTCAAGTCCTCGATGAAAGAAGAGGATAAGAGTAAGGACAAAGAGGCTCCCAAGCCTCCTACGGCTTAGCTCGCAGTTCCCGGTACTCGGTTCTCACTGACGCTGTTCTCGCGGGAATTGAGAACTCAGAATTGATTTCGCAGCCTCGTTGACGCAATATGCGAAATACCAGCGCGACCGGCAATCCCACTACGTTGCCGTAATCCCCATCGATGCGCGGAATCCAGCGGGACGCGATACCTTGAATCGCATAGGCTCCCGCTTTATCCATAGGCTCGCCGCTGGCGACGTAGGCGGCTATTTCTTTGTCCGTGATGTTGGTTAGGGTGACGAGTGTCGTTTCACTGGCCACTGACGGTTTGCCATCGACCACCAAACATACTCCTGTAATCACCTGGTGCTGGCGCCCCGAAAGTAGGCGCAGCATGCGGGCGGCGTCCGCGACAGCGGTAGGTTTGCCGAGAATCTGGCCATCAACGACTACCACGGTGTCGGCGCCGAGGACGCAATCGTGCGGACGCTGGCTTGCGACCGCCTGCGCCTTTTCTTGCGCCAGGCGCTCGGCGAGATCTTTTGCGCCTTCCCCGGGGTGGGGCGCTTCGGGGATGTTGGCGGGCTGAACTTCGAATTGGATGCCGGCGTTACGCAACAATTCCTGTCGGCGGGGGGAGGCGGAGGCTAGGACTAGCATGGGATATTGTAGAGCGAGGTAGGGCTGGGTGATCTGGTGGCGCTGGTTTTCGGTTGTTGTCGCTCGGTCGCAGAAGACGGGAGGATGGGCACCCGGCTTGCCTGGTGATTTCATCCTTCAAGCACGGCCCCAGCCATTGGGTGGTGGGTCAGTTTGAGATCCATCCCAGCCAAGACCAGTGCGGCGGTGAAATAGGCCATCCTCGACTTCGAGCGAATTCAAATCCATCGATCCTTCGCTGCGCTCAGGATGACAAGAAGTGTGGATACCGAAAAAACCCTACTCCAATGCTTCCGGCTCGATGGAGATATTTTTCTCGCCCTTTTGGCGTTTTTCCCAATATTTCTTTACCCAAGCTTCGTAGCTTTTGCCGGCGGCGGTGTCTCGTCCGGTGAAGGCTATGGCGGCGATTTCGGAATAGGGGATCTGGGGACGCTCGTTGCTGTTGGCCAACATCAGGCGGACTGCGGAGTTTTCCAACGTCGGGCCTATTCGGCGATCGAAGAGATAGCCGGTAATCTCGCCGGCGTCTTTAGCATCTCTATCTTTCTCTCTCTCTCGACCTCCATTTTTGCGAGTGATGGTTACGTCGCCGCGATAATCGAACGCTTTTTCGATGACGGCGCGGATGTCGGCCTCGGTGGCTAGTTGCGGAATCCACCCCTGGAGATTTTCGCGTTCGAATCCGGGAACAACCTCAAGATCGTCGGTGGAGTTCGAACCGGAGTTGGCTCGCGGCGGGGCAGATACGGCCTGCACGCTGTGAGGCAACGCTGGATCGTGCCCATGTTCTTTCCCGCTCATACGCGGCTTTCTTCAGCTTGCGGCACGGAATGTGGGTCGATCTGAGAGTCAATTTGAACTAGCGGATTGTAGGAATGCACCGGACGCACTTCGCGACCTAGGTCATTGAGTGCGGCTTTGTCGGGATAGAGCGAGAACGTGGCTTTCACGGCGTCCACAAATCCGCGCAGCGAGCCGAACATATGATCCACTGAAGTTGTTTCGTAGCCGCAGTGGACCATGCAATTGGCGCACTGGGGATTGCCCGACTCGGTGCCGTAATTCGCCCACTCGGTCGCATCCATCAACTCTTGGAACGAATCGGCATAGCCGTCTTGCAGCAGGTAGCAGGGCTTCTGCCATCCGAAGATGTTGTAGGTCGGCATGCCCCAGGCGGTGCACTTGTAGTCGCGCTTGCCCATCAGGTACTCGAGAAACAGTGGCGACTGGTTGAAGCGCCAAGTCTTCTTGCGATTCGAGAGCATAGTGCGGAATAGGCGGCGCGTGCGGGCGCGTCCCATGAAATGCTTCTGGTCGGGCGCCTTGTCGTAGGAGTATCCGGGCGAGACCATCATGCTCTCGACCCCGACTTCCATCATCTCGTCGAAGAAGGCGCGGACGCTGTTGGGATCGGCGCCATCGAATAGCGTGGTGTTGGTGGTCACGCGGAAACCGGCAGCGATGGCAGCGCGGATTCCGTCGAGGGCGATATCAAATCCGCCTTCGCGGCAGACGGAAAAATCGTGGTGCTCTTTCTGGCCGTCCATGTGGACGGAGAAACTTAGATATTTGCTGGGCTTGAAGAGGTGCAGCTTTTCCTTCAGCAACAACGCGTTGGTGCAGAGATAAATATATTTCTTGCGCGCGATCAGGCCTTCGACTATTTCGGCGATCTGCGGATGCATCAACGGTTCGCCGCCGGGGATCGAGACCATGGGCGCTCCGCACTCATCGACCGCTTTGAAGCAGGCTTCGGGCGAGAGATCTGTCTTCAGGATGTGGGCCGGGTATTGAATCTTGCCGCATCCGGCGCAAGCCAGATTGCAGCGGAACAGCGGCTCGAGCATGAGCACGAGCGGATAGCGCTTGCGTCCGGCGAGTTTCTGGCGCAGAACGTAAGAGGCCACGGTCCACATCTGGGATACGGGAACTGCCATTGCCCCTCCGGGGAAGAATGTTTATCTATGATACCGGATTCGATGCGGGATTTGTCGACTTGGGCGTATCTATCTGATGACACGGATGTTCGCCGCGGTGGCGTTGCTACGGAACTCGCTCCCGATCTCCGGTTGCGGGGCGCTCGCGTGCAGGGCTTAGCTGTTCTGCTGCTCCGGGGCTGGAGGACGGGCCGGGCCACTCATTCGCACAGAGCTCAGCTGTACTTGTCCCACTTATCATCAAAAAACGCGAATAAGTGGGACACACAAACTGGGTTCGCTACAAACGGGTCTAATTCAACAAATCGGGTTAGATTTTCTCAAAAAAGTGGGCAGTTTTTTTGCCGGCTGCTTCGGTGTAATAGACAGTAACCTTGGTGGTTTTCTCGCTTCCCTTCGCGATGTCCTTGCCCGCATCCTCCGCCGCGTGCCCTGAGAGCTTAAATGTTTCCTCAGTGCCGTCGGCAGTTTTTACGGCCACGGTCTTGGTGGCGCGATCGATGTGAGTGATGGTTCCGTCGACCGATTTAATGCCGTCTTTGCCGACTTTGTCGACCTCGACCGCAGTCTTTTCTGTACCTTTGGTGGTGTAGTGTGCAACCACTTCGGTACCTTCCTTGAGTCCGTGAGCGAAGTCGTCGGTGCCTTTGGCGGCCGCGTCGGCACCTGCGTCCACACCATGAACCGTGGTTTTGCCGACAAACTTGAATGTATGCTCCGTGCCATCCGCGGTCTTGACGACAACCGTCTTGGTACCGGAATCCACTTTGGTGATGGTTCCGTGAACGGCGCTGACTGCGTCTTGTGCGGCACAGCTAAACGCGGTCAAAAGCAGAAGCGCGAGTGAGGTGCGGAGAATGCTTTTCATATTTAAAGTCTCCTTCGAGGTGTCTTGTTGGAACTTCCCTGATTTCGCTGGCAAGCAGCCTAAATCATGGCGCGATTTCGCGCCACAAAAGTTTGATGGGCCGGCAGCCGGACAGGGGTCGGAGTAAAATATCCGGGAGCCCTTATGAAAAATTCCCTGATGTCCCGACCGCTCTATGAGGTTGATCCAGAGATTTCAAACGCCATTGACAACGAAGCTCGCCGCCAGCATGAAGGGCTGGAACTGATCGCCTCGGAAAACTTTGTGAGCGAGGCTGTGCTGGAGGCTGCCGGTTCCGTGTTCACCAACAAGTATGCGGAGGGCTACCCCGGCAAACGGTATTACGGCGGATGCGAGCTTACAGACGTTGTGGAGGAACTGGCGCGCGAGCGGGTCACGAAGCTTTTTGGCGCGGAAAATGCCAACGTACAACCGCACTCGGGATCGCAGGCCAATCAAGCCGCATACTCAGCCGTGTTGCAACCAGGCGACACGATTCTGGGATTGAATCTAGCGCACGGCGGACACCTTACGCATGGTCATCATCTGAATTTTTCGGGCAAAACGTACAAGGTAATTCCGTACGGCGTGACCAAGGAAACGGAGACCATCGATTACGACGAACTGGAGAAGATCGCCACGGCGGAGCATCCGAAGCTGATTATTGGTGGTGGCAGCGCTTATCCGCGAATTATCGATTTCGCCCGTATGCGCCAGATTGCGGATAAAGTTGGCGCGCTTTTTCTGGTCGACATGGCGCACTTTGCAGGATTGGTGGCCGGTGGAGCGCATCCATCGCCGGTTCCCCACGCACATATTGTGACTTCGACCACGCACAAGACCCTGCGTGGGCCGCGCTCGGGCATGATCTTAAGCAAGCAGGAATTTGCGGCGGCGATTGATAAGACGGTCTTCCCGGGAATGCAGGGCGGCCCGCTGGTACACATTATGGCTGCGAAGGCGGTGTGCTTTCTCGAAGCATCGCAGCCCAGTTTCCGTGAGTATGCGCGGCAGGTTGTAGCCAACGCCAAGGTGATGGCAGAGACGCTGGCTGCCGACGGCTATCGTATCGTTTCAGGCGGAACGGACACGCACCTCATGTTGGTGGACGTGTTCGCGAAGGGCATGTTGGGCAGTGAAGCGGAAAAGGCTCTTGGCGAGGCGGGCATTACGGTGAACAAGAACGCCATTCCGTTCGATGTAAATCCTCCGATGAAGCCCAGTGGCGTTCGCATTGGCACTCCGGCGGTGACCACGCGTGGCATGAAAGAAACCGAGATGCGGCAGATTTCGCACTGGATCAGCGAGGCGCTTGATCATCGTACGGACGCCGCGGTGCTGGGAAAAATCCGCAAGCAGGTGCTGGGGCTAGCGGAGGAATTTCCGCTGTATGTTGAGCGGCGGGCGCGGGCGCAGACAGAGGTTCGGGCCTGATCCTACACGAAATGGTTATCTCAATCGTGAATTGCCCTCCTGAGCAAAGCAAAGAACCGAATGCACTCAAGCAGCACGAGCAGGCGCCTAGGTCCTTCGCTTCGGCCAGGATGACACCGTTAGTATCAAAATTGGCGATGGTCCTGCGAATCCGCGTGTCCTTCTTCGTTCTCTATGGTTAAATTCCCTTCGTGAAAGTTGCCATCGACATCCGTCGCATGACGGAATTCGGGGTAGGCACATATATACGGAACGTGGTCCGCACGCTGGCTCATCTGGATCGCGAGAGTAAATATTTCCTGGTCGGATCACCCGCCAAGGTGGCAGAATGTGGCGCGCTGCCGCCCAACTTCCACGCGGTCGCGCTGGACGGGCGCGACGATACGCTGAAAGGGAATCTTGCCTTCCGGGCGATCGTGCAACGCCTCGAGTGCGATTTGGTTCACATTCCGCACCTGTTCTGGATGCCGCGCGGGCTTGGTTGTCCTTATGTTCTGACCGTACACGATCTTTTAGAGCACATGTATGGATCGCGCGATCTTTCCAGTTTGCGGCGCAACATGCATTTTTTCCTGACGCGGCGCGTATTGCGTAAAGCGGCGCGCGTGATCGCGGTATCGCAATTTACCAAGAACGAAATCGAAAAACTGCTGGCAATTCCGAATGCGCGCATCGAAGTTGTATATAACGCGATTGACGAGCGCTTTTTGCACGGGCACTCTACCGAGGCGGACCGAGAACTGATTGCGCAGCGTTATCTGGTGAACTATCCGTTTATTTTGTACGCCGGTGCAATTCGGCCGCATAAGAATGTGGTGCGGATCATTGAGGCGTTTTCGGCACTGAAGAGCGAACTACAGAAGGAGCAGCAATATCCGGATCTCAAGCTCATCATCATCGGGGACGATCTTTCGAGCCATCCTCGACTGCGCCGCACAGTGGTGCGCGGCTGTGTGCAGAACGATGTGCGTTTTCTTGGATTTGTGCCCATCGAAGTGTTACGCATTTTTTACGATGTCGCGAAGGTCTTTGTGTTTCCGTCGCTCTATGAGGGATTCGGATTGCCTCCGCTGGAAGCGATGGCGCACGGAACTCCGGTGGTTACTTCGAATACGTCGAGTCTGCCCGAAGTGGCAGGGAACGCGGCTTTGCTGGTGAATCCGGAAAACGTGTTTGAGATCCGCCGAGGGTTGCAACGGGCCCTGCTCGATGTGCCGCTGCGCGAACGGATGAAACAACGCGGTTATGAGCAGGCGCAGCGATTTTCCTGGACCAGTTCAGTATCGAGAATTTTAGAGATTTACCGGGAAGTGGCGGAGGATCCAACGTCTCACAAGGTCGCCGCAGACTAAAAGCGCTCTTGCTCCCGTATAATGGACGATTATCCGAATTATTCGATGAATCCTAGCGCCGCCCGCCATCTCGAACCACCGAAAACTGAGAGCGCCGTCCTTCCTCCTATCCTTACGACAATAACTCAGTCGACAGCGACCGATTCTACAGCGCAGTGTCCGATCATGCACCGGCCGAACCGGCTGCTCGCGGATTGGCGGGTTTCAGTAGTTTCGTTGATTGCGCTGTGGGCACTCATTTACATAGCTGGCCTCTCGCGGCCTGCGTTGCTCGACGACGCCGACACGGTTCACGCCGAGGCGGCGAAAGAGATGCTGCTGCGACACGACTGGGTAACACTTTATGTCAACGGCATCCGCTATCTGGAAAAAGCTCCGCTGATGTATTGGGGCGTGGCGACGAGCTATAAGCTGTTCGGCATCAGTGAGTGGAGCACTCGTTTCCCGCTGATGCTGGGCGTGCTCACGATGATTCTCTCCACCTATGGATTGGGACGCTGGGCCCTCGGCGGTGAAGGTGGATTCGATTCCGGGCTGGTGCTGGCGACCGCCCTGGGGCCCTTTCTTTTTACGCGCTTCTTAATTCCCGATGTGGCGGTGGGTCTTTGGTTGACCCTGACGTTCTGGTTTTTTCTGCTATCGCTCGAACAAGCGAAACCCGCACTTTGGACCTGTTGGGGCATGGCAACAATGTGCGCACTCAATGTCCTCACCAAAGGACTGATCGGACTCGTATTTCCGGTCGGTGCCATCGGACTCTATCTGCTGCTGACCGGGAACTTGCGCCACCTGCTCAAGCTGCGTCTGATTTCGAGCGCGGTGGTGTTCTTTGCCATTGCGGCACCGTGGCACATTTTGGCAGCACTGCGAAATCCGCCGCAGGGTAATGTGCGCGGATTTCTGTGGTTCTATTTCGTCAACGAGCACATCAATCGATTCTTGAACACGCGGGTGCCTCGCGATTATGACAAGGTTCCGCTCGTGCTGTTCTGGGCGTTGCTGGTCTTGTGGCTTGTACCATGGACCGTGTTTCTGCCCCAATCGGTGAAGGAAGTTCCACGCCGGTGGCGCGAGTTCCGCGACGATATGTCGCGACGGCAGCGTGCGTATTTATTGTTTTTGTTGTGGACCCTGGTAATCGTGGGCTTCTTCAGCCTCTCGACGCGCCAGGAGTACTACACGATCCCCGCGATTCCGGCGATGGCTTTGCTGGTCGGAGGATGGCTGCAAAGGGAGAGAGCGTCTGCTGCGGACAGCAGCGAGCGGCGCAGCGGCCGGATCTCGTCGGCAGTGTTGCTCGCGATTGGCGTCATTATTGCGGCTGTCGGCTTTTCTTTGCTGGTCTTCTCGAAAGCACCCGCTCCGGGAATCGATCTGGCAGACCTGCTGCGGAAGCATCCGCAGGACTACGCGCTGTCATTCGGGCACTTTCTGGATTTGACCCCGCAGGCAATGGGGGCATTCCGCGTGCCGCTGTTTGGCTTCTCCCTGGCGTTCTTGCTGGGCGCGCTCGCTAACTGGATTCTACGGCGTCGCGGACGGGCGGGAGCGGGTAATGTTGCGCTGGCGACAATGATGGTGGTTGTGCTGGCATGTGTGCGAATCGCGTTCGGCATTTTTTCTCCGATACTTTCATCGAAGGATTTGGCGCTGGCGATCCGCGAGCAGTACCGGCCGGGCGATCAGATCGTGGTGATAGGGCTTTACGAGAATGCGTCTACGCTGAATTTCTATACGGGAATTCCGTTGCGCAGCTTGCGTACGCCGGGCGGAAATATGTGGTACGGCACGCAGTTTCCGGGGGCGCCGCGGGTTTTTGAGACGGAAGCATCGTTTGTTGAGATGTGGAATGGATCGCATCGGGTTTTCTTGTGGGCCGAAGAGGATGAGCCGCCGGCGCTCCGAGGATTGACCAGCTATGTCATCGCGCGACGTGGGGGCAAGATTATTTTTTCCAACCAGCCGGCCGCTTAACAAGGGTCAGGCGTCCGTCTTTCAAGTCAAAATCTGCTCCGCGCCAGTGGATGCGGTTGCCCATAAAACTTGCGGCCCAGACAAAGGGCGCGATCAGGTCTCGCAGTGGCAAGAACAGAATATTGCCAAGAAACTGTGGGTCGTTCATTAGAACGACGGCCGCGCCGAACCCGACCACCAATCGGGCAGCCAACGTCATTGCGAGCAATGCCCATGCCCATGCCGCGCCACGAGCGGCGACCAACGCCAACAATGCCCAAGGTAGGCCGAATGTAACCAGAAGGCCGGCGTAGCCCCAGCGACGAGCCGCGCGGATGGTGCGCGACCAGCGCAGTTGGTGTCGAAAGAACTGCCGCAGAGTGTAGGCCGGCAGAAATGTTGTGACGGTCGCAGCGCTGAGTTCGACTCGCTTTCCGGTGGCAGCGATGCGCCGGCCGAGTTCGTAATCGTCGGCGAGATAGCCGAGCAGTGCTTCGAAGCCACCGATCGCTTCGAGCTCGCGGCGGCGAAACGCCAGCGTTGAACCCAATCCGAAGTGCAATCCTTTTTCGAGCAGCCGTGCGCTCAAGACGCCGGGAATAAAGTCGGTGCTGATGCCTAAAGCTTCGAGGCGGGAGCCGAGAGTGGGGCTGGCGACTCCACGGTAGAGGCAGGTCACGAGCCCTATGGAGGGATCGGCGAGTGGCGCGACGACATTGCGTAAATAATCGTTTGGGACACGGATGTCGCTGTCATTCACTAACAAGATTTCGTGGCGCGCCGACGGCAACATTTGCACGAGATTGCTGACTTTAATATTCGTTCCGAGAATGCGATCGCACACGATCAGCTCAATCGTAAGGTCCGGATATTTTGCCTGGAGCTTGCGCACCAAATCGATGGCGGGATCAGCGGGATCACTGACGCCGAAGATCAGTTGAAACCGAGGATAATCCTGTTCGCAGTGACTGCAAAAACTCTCCGAGGCTTGCGGATCGATACCTTTCAGCGGCTTAAGAATGGAGATGGCAGGGAGTTGGTTTTCGGGCAACCGAGCCTGTTTGAGTTTCTTGCTCCTATCGCTGAGAAAGCTGGCGAGCCCGAGAGTGGACAGAAAATAAAAAAAAAGAGTGGAGACGGTTCCGATCGCGGCCACGACCTCGAGCACTACTCTTGGAGTTAGTGGCGGCATCAGAAATATGTTACCCGGATATGTTACTCGTAGCGCAGAGACTCGATGGGATCAAGGTTCGCCGCTTTCCATGCGGGATAGATGCCAAAGATCAGGCCTTCGGCTGCAGCGGCGAAAAAGCCGAAGCTGGCCCAGAACACAGACATGGTCGCAGGAAGCGAGTCCCACACCATACGAATCGCGTAGGTGATGACAGCGCCGATGAACACACCGATGATTCCGCCGATCGCCGTGAGCGTGATGGCCTCGAGCGTGAATTGGAGCAGGATATCGGCACGGCGAGCGCCAATGGCTTTGCGGACACCGATTTCCCGTGTGCGCTCGGTTACGGAAACGAGCATGATGTTCATCACACCGACTCCGCCTACGATCAAGGCTACGCTCGAAACGGCGAACATAAAGATGAAGACCGCCCCTGTGATCTGATTCCAGACATCTGACAGGGAATCCTGCGTAAAGATGGAAAAGTTGTCTGGCTTGTCCGGGGGCACGCGGCGGCGGCGGCGCAGCAGTTCGCGCATTTCGTCCTCGGCTTTGGGCATATCTAGATGCGAGGTTGCCTTCACGCTGATGAAGTGCTGCTTGAGTTCGGGGTGGAGTTTGCGCAGCGTGGACAGCGGGAAATAGACCTTGTTGTCGTCGGGATTCTTGCCTCCGCCGAACGCACTCTTGACCTTCGCCGCAACTCCGATGACCTCGAATAGCTGCCCCTCGATATTGATTTCCTTGCCCACCGGATCGCTACTCCCAAAGAGCTCTTCCGCAGTGGCGTCTCCTATGATGATCACCGATGCGCGCCGGTCGTCGTCGATCTCGCTGAACCAGCGTCCGGACTTCATATTGAGATCGAAGACGTCTTTGGCGGATGCCGTATCGCCTTCGAGGATTGTCTGTTTGGCCTTGCGGTCGCCATACTTGACTACATAGGTACCGCTGCCAAACTTCGGCTCGACGTAGCGAATACCGGCGCAGACGGCCTTTACGTGCGGCAGATCTTTCATGGCTTCCGCATCTTCAAAGGTCAGTTCTTTGCGGGTACGCAGTTCTTCGGTGGGACGCCCGAAGGTGATTGGAAGATGAAACGCGAAAATGATGTTCGAACCCATGCTACTGATCATGCTGTTAACGTTGTCGTTGAGGCCGCGCACGATCGACGAGATTCCGATGACCACGGCTACTCCGATCACAATACCCAGAACGGTGAGCCCGGAGCGCAGCTTATTGCTGCGTATGGTGGCTAGCGCCATCGCGATAATTTCACCGAATTCGCTCTTGCCCATCATGGGTTAGAAGCAGCCAGATCTTTATGTTTCGAACCGCAGCGCCGCTATAGGGTCGAGGGTGGCTGCCCGTCGCGCCGGATAGACGCCGAAAAAAATGCCAACGCTTGCGGAGACAATGAGTCCGGCGAGGACCGCCCACAGCTTGATTACGGATGGCATTCCGACCGCTAGCGTGACACCCTTGGCCACAGCGATTCCTAGCAACACGCCCACGATGCCGCCCACCAGCGACAGGATCACTGATTCGATCAGAAATTGCAGCAGTACGTCGGATCGCCGGGCGCCCACGGCCTTGCGAATGCCAACTTCACGAGTACGCTCGGTGACCGAGACCAGCATGATGTTCATGATTACGATTCCACCAACCACCATCGAAATGGCGGCGATGCCGATCATGGCGACGAAGAACGTTCCTGTGAGATTGGACCAAATGCTCAGAAGACTGCTGTTGTTCTCCATGTCGAATGAGTCCGAACCGCCTATGGGATCGTGACGGCGCGAGCGCAGGATTACCCGCGCCTCATCCATAGCGCTGTCGAGGACGGGGCCGGTTCCGACTGCTTTGGCTGAGATCCGCATGTCGGTGTTATGACTGCCATACTGCTTCATCCAGGACGTCAGGGGCATGAGAACGTAATTATCCAGACTTTGTCCGAGAGTGCTGCCTTTCTTTTTCCCGATGCCGACGATGCGGTAGGTCCAGCCGTCTACGCGAATTTCCTTGCCAATCGGGTCCGTGCCCGGCATCAGGTTGTCGACAATATCGGTGCCCACGATCGCTACGGGAGCGTTGTTTTCCAGATCGGATTCCCCCAGCATGCGGCCGGAATCGATATCGATGTCCTGCGTGACCGCGACCGAGGGTGTCATCCCCTGCACCATGGTGTCGGTCAGTGCTCGCTCGCTATATTTCACATCGCCAGTATTGTTACGCGCATAGGCTCCCACATACGCGCATAACTTGCAGCCCTCGCGCACGGCTCGGTAGTCATCCATGGTGAGGTCTTTGCGCTTCTGGCCTTCGATGAAATGGTCGATATCGGTGACCGCGGGGGAGACTTTAAACATGATGAATACGTCGGCGCCGAGATTGAAGATTTTTTCGGCCACGTATCCGTTGATGCCGTTGACGAATGTGACCACGGCGATCACGGCGGCCACTCCGATAACGACTCCGAGCAAAGTGAGGGCGGAACGGAGCTTGTTTGCCCACAACGACAGGAACGCGATCTTGATCGCCTCGGCGATGTTCATTGGCTCAGGGCGCAGGTGTCAGGCTTCGGGCAGCGATATTTCGGCCCACCTTCGCTTGGCTATCAGTTTAACAGCCTAACACTGGACATCTGCGACTTGATAAGTCGCCTCCGGATTCACAAGGCGAGCGTGTTATGTGGGGAATTGATGGAGTGACGGGCCCGCCGATGGAGAGGTGGCAGGGCGAGAACGCCCGGCGCTCCGTGGGCGCTATTACGCCCTGCCGGCAGCGAGGCGCATCGAGAGTTTCACGGAGACAAAGGCCATGAGTAGCGCCAACACCGTCCACTTGGTCGCCGATTCGATGCCTCCCCCTCCCCGGAGACCGAGCGGCCCCAGTAACGGTGGTGCGGCCGAGACTTGCGGGATTGTGGATGTCATCGGCAGGTACACGAAAATCGCAACTACCGCGACCAGAGCGAGCACGAAAATGAATCCTCCAACCACCATTCCCGGCAGAGCGCGCTTCCACGGGAAAGGGATCGGCGGGGGCGTTGCGGCCTCACGCTGGATTGCATCCATGACAGCGACAGCGAAGCCCGACGACGGGAGTATTTCATCCTCGCTTGAAAGCATATGATCGATCTCCTCATTTTCAGCGGGTCGTCCAGTCGCCAATCCTCCAATCATACGTTTCATCAAGCCTCCTTCAGGCGCGGAACGGCTAGCATTTGCGGGAGTTTACTGCGCAAAAGTTCACGTCCGCGAAACAGTCTCGCCTTGACCGTGCCCTCGGGCAACGCAAGGCTACGCGCCGCGGCTGTGACGTCCATGTCGTGGAAGTAAAAAAGAATCAGCGCCTCGCGATATTTTGATGGCAGAGCGAAGACGGCGCGCCGCACTGTCGAATTGCGATCCTCATTCTCATCTTCCAAGTCCCGATCTGAAGCGCGCGTGTCCGCAGGTTCGGCGATTTCGTCGAGCGACACAAATCGCGCCGGGATGCGACGCAACTCCGAACGATAGAGATTTGTCGCCAGAGCGAAGAGCCAGGTGGAAAAAACCGCGTCCTTGCGCCACTGGTTGAGGCCGCGGTAAGCACGTAAAAATGCTTCTTGCGCCATCTCTTCGGCGCGACCACGATCATGACAAAAGCGGTAGGCCAGGTTGATCAGCGGCCCCTGCCAGCGTCGGACGATTCCCTCAAAGGCGGCGATATCGCCAGCCAGAACTCGTTCCACTGCGGACTGATCTTCGCTGGCGCTCACGCTCAAATCGCCTCAACCGTACGACACTAGGGTATGACACCATGAATTCGCTCCGGTTGCATTATTTAAAAAATGAATTCCCGACGAAGAAAATGCAACCGGAACTGCGAAGGGGTGGTCCTACCTGACGCAAGCCAGAAAAATATCAGGAGCTGACCATGGCATTCGATATCGGAGAAAACATAATCCCGGTTGCGGGCATGCTCGTGCCCATCGTAGGCAGCATCGCGTTGTTCTCTTTCCTGGCTGTCCACACATGGTGTGACGCGCGCCGCAAAGAGCGTGAAGCCTACTACAGGAGTGAAACCCTGAAGAAAATCGCGGAAAGCTCAGGAGAAGGGGCGAAGAGCGCGCTGGAACTGTTGCGAGAGCAGGAGAAGTACGCTGCCAAGCGGGTTGTCGAGGGTCTCAAGCTGGGCGGTTTGATAACGGTTGCCGTCGGCATCGGTGTGATGGCGCTTTTGTATGGGTTGGATCACGGCCAGCCCGTTTATCTTGCCGGATTCGTTCCATTCTTGGTCGGCTTGGCATTGCTGGCGTATGCATTCGTCTTCGCGCCCAAGGAAGCAGAACCACGCGCGCACTGATATCATCTGCCTGCAATCGCCCCTGCTCTATAATGGATTTGTTGGCAGCCGGACCGGACGGTCGCTCGTCGCAAGACGGGAGGAAAGTCCGAACTCCGCAGAGCAGTGTGCCGGATAACGTCCGGGACGGCCGGTTCAAGCCGGTTGGACGGAAAGTGCCACAGAAAACAT